>Ga0209166_10000058_pt1 | contig 151744 bp, 126 predicted proteins | sample Coa_R1_3_FD_187151 | JGI IMG/M metagenome (GOLD analysis project Ga0209166, IMG submission 187151) | Surface soil microbial communities from Centralia Pennsylvania, which are recovering from an underground coalmine fire - Coalmine... | ecosystem: Environmental > Terrestrial > Soil >... | reverse complement strand
TGATGTTCCGCCGCTTTCCCGCGAAACCCTATCGCCAGCGGGTCAAGATCGAAAGCACGTTCTCTGCGGTAAAACGCAAACTCTCTTCGCGCGCCCCCGGCCGCAGTCTGTCCATGCAGATTCGCCAAGCCCTCCTGCTCGGCCTTGCCTTCAACCTCTACCGCTTGAGGCACCCCCTCGTACGCAAGGATGTCAACAGAGTCAGTGTTGATTCTAAAGGACTTAAGGCTCGCATAAGTCCTTTAGATGCAACACTTACAAGATTCGACGGGGGCCTATTTGACAATCGCTCCTATATTTTCCTCCCTCCGCTACTCCCTTAGATGACGAGCATTGCGGCAGCGCGGATCTTCCAGTCGCCGCTCTTGGCCGTCGCTCACTGACCAAATTACGCGAGGGAGAACGATGAAACGCACACTGATTCTGGCCGGCGCGCTTTTGGCCGCCGCCTCATTGCAAGCCAAAGATAAACCAGCCTACGACCGCGGCACCTTGCTGCAAATGGATTCCACGTCTTGCGGCTTTGCTGAAAAGGACAGCAAGACCCTTGCCGGCGAAATCTTGGGCACCGATAACCAACACAAGAAAACCGAGCAGGTCCTCTGTCAGGAATACGTCCTGCAGACTGACCGCGTCATCTATCGCATCCGGCCGAAAGATGACAAGCACCCGGCGTTGCTCCCGATTGGCGAAACCGCGGAATTCCGCATCCACAAGGACAAGCTGCTGCTTCGTGTCGTGGAATCCGACGACAAGGAACGCGAATACATCGTCGTCTCCATGACGCCGCGCACTGACGCGCAGGATAAGCCCGTATCGGCCCGCGCGATTCGCTAAACGGCTGTCTCGCGAGTGAGTTCATGGGGTTCGTCTACCGAACGAACCCTGCGCAAATCTTGCAGAACGCCGCGGCCGCTCCCGTGATTCGCTCACGGAGCCGGCCGTGGGTTCGTCTTTGCGATTACTTTTCGTACGCCAACTCTTGCGATAGTCTTGTCCCTTCTGGCCCTCTAGCGGAGCATGAATACGGAGAGCCGGTTTATCATCTGCTCTCCGAGCTGTGGGATGACGCCCCTTCTACAAGTTCAGAATCTTCGTGTGGCCTACGCGTCGAGCGATGGCCGCCTGTTCCCTGCGCTGGCAGGAGTCGAATTTGAACTTGCCGCGGGTGAAATCCTCGGCGTCGTCGGTGAATCCGGCTCGGGAAAAAGCACGCTCGCTGCGGCAATTCCCCGCCTGCTGCCAGATAACGGAATCATCCAGTCGGGTAGCGTAGTGTTTGACGGCAAGAATCTCCTGGGGGCGACGCCCTCCGAACTGCGGAATATTCGAGGCGCCCGCATCGGCCTGATTCTTCAAGAGCCTTCGTCGTCGCTGCACCCGACGATCCGCGTCGGCAACCAAGTCAGCGACGTAATCGCAGCCCACAACTCGCTCGATCGCCGCGCGCTTTGCAATAAGTCGCTACAAGTGCTCGAATCCGTTTTTCCAAACGACGCCGAGCGCATTTTTCGCTCGTTTCCGCATGAATTGAGCGGAGGCCAGCGCCAGCGTGTTCTGATCGCGCAGGCCATCTCCTGCCAACCTTCCCTGCTCATCGCCGACGAACCGACGGCATCCCTGGATCCCGCAACGCAGCGCGACGTGCTGCAACTTTTTCGGTCTGTCAGCAAACGCCTCGGTCTCGCGCTAATCTTGATCACTCATAATCCGCTACTTCTCGCCGGACTCGCGGATCGCGCCCTCGTTCTCTACGCGGGCCGCGTCGCTGAAATTGGCCCCGCTGCAAACGTCCTCTCCTCTCCTCAACATCCCTATACCACCGCGCTATTGCATTGCCTGCCGTCGCTGCGAGAATTCGCTCCTCCAAAACACGGCGCTCGGCTGCCAATGATCGCCGGCGATCCCCCGGACTTGTCATTCCAAGCATCGGGTTGCAGTTTTGAGCCGCGTTGCACGGACAAAATGGAAATTTGTGTGCGCCACGAACCTGGCGCATTCAACGTTGGCGAGGCTCATCGGGCTGCGTGCTTCAAGTTTGTGGCCTAGCGCATCAATGGACGCCCACTTGCCACCACTCCTGCACGTCGAGAATCTCGTCAAGCGCTACAGTACAGACCGGCCGTTCTCCCGAGCGACCAGCTTCACGGCACTTAACGCAGTTTCGTTTTCGCTCGCACAAAAAACGACGCTGGCGTTGGTAGGTCCGTCCGGCTCCGGCAAAAGCACGCTCGCGTCATGCATCGCGTTCCTCGAGCGCGCGACTTCCGGGAGCATTTGGTTTGAGGGCCAAAACGTCACGACGCTCAGCGACAAGCGACTTCGAAATATTCGTCCCAATGTTCAGCTTGTGTTCCAGGATCCCGCGCGCTCTCTGAATCCTCGCTGGACCGCCTTCGACGTTCTAATGGAACCGTTTTGTGTTCAGAACTCTCTGCTTCGGCCGGAGCGCGAAAAGAAAATCGTCGCGCTGCTCGACCGCGTTGCGCTTCCCCAATCCATCGCGCACCGGCGATCCGATGAACTGAGCGGCGGCCAAAAGCAGCGCCTGGCCATTGCTCGGGCGCTGGCTCTCGAACCGAAGATGATAATTCTCGACGAGGCTCTCTCGGCGCTTGATTGCTCGGTCCAGGCGCAGATCGCGAATCTGCTGCTCGACTTGCAGGCCGCCGTAGGCGTCGCCTTCGTTTTCATCACGCATGACCTCGCCATGGCCGCGCAACTCTCGGACCGCGTAATCGTTCTGCATCACGGCGAAATTGTTGAATCCGGCAGTCCGGACCAAATTCTTCGTTCGCCGGCGCACGAAGCGACGCGCGCGCTTCTTGCCGCGACGCCCGGCTTTCTCAATTCGCCCGACACTTCGGTGAGGGCTTGATGCGGTATATCCTCGGCCGCATCCTCCACGCGGTCCTCCTGCTTTTCGCGGTTTCGCTTCTTACGTTCCTTTTCTCCTCGCTCACGCCGGGCAACTACTTTGACGAGATGCGCCTGAACCCGCAAATTTCCGCCGAAACACTCGCCGCTTTGCGCTCGCAATATCAACTCGACCGCCCGCTTCCCGTGCGTTACACGCACTGGCTCAGCGCGGTGTCACGCGGCAAGCTCGGGTTTTCCTTCGCTTACAACACTCCCGTCGGGCCACTACTGTGGACTCGCGCAAAAAACACTTTGTTGCTCACGCTCACCGCGACACTTCTCGCGTGGCTCATCGGTTTGCCGCTTGGCGTGTGGAGCGCTGCGGAGCGCGGCCGCGCCCCGGACCGCGCGCTCTCCTGGGGCACGGCGACATTGCTCGCCGTTCCGGACCTCGTGCTTGCGCTGGCCTTGTTGATTCTCGCGGTACGGACCGGATGGTTTCCGACGGGTGGGATTGCCTCGATCGGTTTCGACGATTTTTCTCTGTTCAACAAACTTCGCGACCTAGCGTTGCATTTGACGCTTCCACTCATCGCCCTCGTTCTTTCCGCGCTCCCGACGATAATCCGCCACGTGCGCGCTTCGGTCGCCGAAGCGCTCGAAGCGCCGTTGCTCCGGGCCGCCAAAGCACATGGCATCCCGCAGCGAACGCTTCTATTCCGCTACGCACTCCGCGCTGCTTCCAATCCACTGATAAGTCTTTTTGGGTTCAGTCTCGGCACGCTCTTGAGCGGCTCACTCTTAGTCGAAGTGGTGATGAGCTGGCCGGGCCTCGGACCACTGTTGCTGGAATCGATTCTCGCGCGCGATCTCTATGTCGTCATCGGCAGCGTGCTTCTTTCGACTGTCTTCCTGGTGCTCGGTAATCTGCTCGCAGATGTGCTTCTTTACCTCACCGATCCGCGCATTCGCAGCGGAGAGAGCGCGGAATGACTGTTCGGCGCACGCTCTTTCGCTGGCTTGTCTTCGTCGTCGGCATTCATGCGCTGATTGTGCTGGCAGGATTTTTCGCGCCGTACGCACCTAGCGATCAGGACCGTGAGCGGCCGTATCTACCGCCGATGCGCGTCCACTTCATTGACGCAAACGGGCATTTCCACTTCCGCCCGTTTTGTTACCCGCTGCAACTCAAGCAAGGATCCTTCGACCAATTCGAAGAAAATTCCACGATGCCGATTCCGCTGAAGTTTTTTACCACCGGCACCGGGTATTATCTCCTCGGCATAATTCCGTTGCGCCTCCACCTTATCGGCACGGCTAATCCGGAAACGCGCCTTTATTTGCTTGGCACGGATGCGTTTGGGCGCGATCAACTTTCGCGAATTCTCATCGGCGGACAAGTCTCGCTTTTCGCGGGACTCCTCGGAACGGGAATTACACTCACGCTGGCAGCGCTAATAGGACTCTGCTCCGGTTTCTTCGGCGGCTGGCGCGATAATCTTCTCATGCGGCTCGCAGAACTCTTTCTGGCGCTACCGTGGCTCTATTTGCTCTTTGCTCTGCGCGCGTTTCTCCCGCTTTCGGTACCGCCGTTTGAGGCTTTCTTGTTAGTCGTTGTGGTTATCGGCCTTGTCGGCTGGGCGCGGCTTGCGAGGCTGATTCGCGGGGTGGTGATGACCGTGAAGGAACGCGAATTCATTCGCGCCGCGCGCGGTTTTGGCGCTTCAGACTTCTACCTCCTGCGTCGCCACATTTTTCCAGAAACAGCAAGCGTGCTACTCACGCAGGCAGCCCTGCTCGTTCCACAATTTGTGCTGGCGGAAATGACGTTGTCATTTCTCGGTCTTGGCGTGCCGGAACCCGCCCCGAGTTGGGGCAATCTGCTCGCCTGCCTCCAGCAATACAGCGTTCTCGTGTCCTACTGGTGGATGTACTTGCCGGCCCTGGCTATCGTACCGTTCTTTGTCGGATACCTCGGTCTCGCAAGCGCATTGCAGGAGCGCGCCGCGCCGTACAAGATAGGTGAGAATGAAATTGGAATCGGCAGTAAGACTTAGCTGCGCTTTCGTCGCGTACAGCAGCCTTCGCAGGCTGCTACTTTGCGTAGCGGCATCATTCTTTCTGGCTCCCGTCCGCGGTCTGCCGCAAACACAAAAAAATCACGAAGCGCTACTTTCGTTGCCCGGCGAAATCGGTCAATCTGGCGGCCGCCTGGTTGTTTCTCTGCGCGCAGAGCCGAAAACTCTCAACCCGATCATCGCCGCGGACGCGCCCTCGCGGGAAGTTATCAGCGTGATGCAGTCGGACTTGGTACACATCAATCGCGCGACGCAACTCACCGAGCCGGCGCTGGCGAAATCGTGGAAAATCTCGGCGGAGGGCTTGCAATACACGTTGACGTTGCGCAAAGGCTTGCGATTTTCCGACGGCCAGCCGCTCGATGCCGACGACGTCCTGTTTACGTTCCGCGCCTATCTGGACGAAAATCTTCACTCGCCGCAGCGCGACTTGTTGATCATCGGCGGCAAACCCATCGCGGTCAGCAAGCTCGACCAATACACCGTAGTCTTCAAGCTCGCCACGAAATACGGCGTCGAAGAACGGATTTTCGACGGCCTGGCGATCCTGCCGCGTCATCTTCTCGAAAAACCATACGAAGAAGGGAAGCTGGGCCAACTCTGGGCGCTTTCCACGCCTCCCAATGAGTGGGCGGGGCTCGGACCGTTCCGCTTGAAGCAATACGTGCCCGGCCAGCAGTTGGTCCTGGAGCGAAATCCGTACTACTGGAAAACCGACGCGAAGGGAAACTGCTTGCCGTATCTCGACGAGATTGATTTTCTTTTTGTTCCCAGCGCCGACGCGCAGGTCTTGAAATTCCAGTCCGGTGAAACCGACGTCATCTCGCGGCTCGGCGCGGACAATTTTTCCGTGCTTTCGCGCCAGCAGCGCGGCTACACGATGTCCGATGCCGGGCCGGGCCTCGAATACAATTTTCTTTTCTTCAACCTGAATGACCCCGGCTCCAGCACGCCTCCAGAAGTCGCGCGAAAACAGAAATGGTTTCGAGACGTGAAATTCCGTCAGGCCGTTTCCGCCAGCGTGGATCGCGACGCCATCGTGCGCCTCGTTTATCAGGGGCGTGGTGCGGCGTTGTGGGGACCGGTTACGCCGGGGAATCGTCGCTGGGTGGATGCAGCCATTCCTCACCCGCCGCGCTCTGTGGAAAAAGCTCGCTCACTCTTGAAAGATGCCGGATTTTCCTCGACTACAAACGCAAGCGGCGAATCCACTTTGGTTGACTCGGATAAACAGCCCGTGGAATTCTCGATCCTCACAAGCGCTTCCAACGCCGACCGCAGCAAGATGGCCACGTTGATCCAGGCGGATTTGAAGCAGTTGGGTATGCGCGTTCAACTCGTTCCGCTCGAATTCCGCTCGCTTATTGATCGCCTGACGCGAACGAAGGACTATGATGCGTGCGTCCAAGGGCTCGTCAGCGGCGATGCCGATCCGACTCCCGATATGAACGTGTGGCTTTCCAGCGGTGGCTTGCATCTCTGGAATCCCTCACAGACGCATCCTGCCACGCCGTGGGAAGCCGAGATCGATCGCCTGATGGAGCAACAAATGGTGACCTCTGGTTATGACGGCCGCAAGAAACTCTACGACCGCGTCCAGGAACTGCTCGCCGAATATCAACCCATGATCTTTCTGGCTTCCCCCGACATACTGGTCGGCGCAAAAAACTCCGTCGGCAATTTTCATCCCGCAGTTCTCGAACCTTATATACTCTGGAATGTCGAGCAGCTCTACATTCGCAAGCATTCGGAGAACTCCCGCAGATGACCCCCGTACTCGCGAAGCTTGCGTCGAAGTCCCGCAAACCCTGGACCGACGCGCGCCTCGTGAAAGATTGCCTGGCCGGAAAGGAAGAGGCCTGGTCACGGCTCATTGATAAATACAAAGCGCTCATTTACTCAATCCCAGTGAAGTATCGGCTGCCGCCTCACGAAGCCGCCGAAGTTTTTCAAGCGACTTGTGTGGAATTGCTCCACCGCCTTCCGGAATTGCGCCAGCCGCGCGCGCTACCCAAGTGGCTCATGCAGGTAGCGCATCATCAGTGCTATCGCTGGAAGCAACAGGCGCAGCGCGTAGTCAGCCGCGACGCCGACCCGGACTTGCCCGAGCCGGAGACGCCAGCGATCGCGGAATCACTCGTGCAACAGACACAAGATGAGCAAATGCTGCGTGAAGCCGTGGCCGCGCTCTCTCCGCAATGCCGCCGTTTAGTGGAGCTGCTCTTTTTCGAGACCCCGGCTCGCCCGTATACCGAAGTGGCCGCCGAATTGGGCCTCGCGGTAGGCTCCATCGGCTTTACGCGCCAAAAGTGCATGGATCGCTTGCGCCGGCATCTTGACGACCTGGGATTTAGCTGATGCCCACGGCTGCAAACAAAATCACGCTCGATGAACTCCTTCCGCGACTTGCTTCCCTGGAAAATTTGACTGACCGGCGCAAGTTCCTCTCCCGCCACAAACAAATCGTCCGCACCGAGGTGGTCAAACAACTCTTCGAGCTGGTCCTCGAAAAAATTCGAGTAAACACCAAAGAAGCGCTGCACCTCGCCGAGGCAGCCGTTCTCATCGCGCAAAAACTCCGCAGCAAAGAAGACATCGCGCTGGCCCTCCGGACCAAGGCGAATGCGCTCTACGCGTGCGGCGACAATCTTGCCGCCGCGGAACACCACCAGCAAGCGTTCGAAATTTACGAATCTCTCCGAAACGAAAAAGAAGCCGCGCGCACGCTGCTCAGCTCGATCCAGCCGCTTATTTTGCTTGGCGAGTACGATCGCGCCTTCACCTACTCGGAGCGCGCCCGGGAGATTTTCACGCGCCTTGGTGAGACGCGACGCATCGCCAGTCTTGAAAACAACGTCGGGAACATTTTTCATCGCCAGGACCGCTTCGAAGAAGCGATGGTGCACTACGAGCGCGCTTACAAAACTCTTTCCGAATTTCAGGACTGGGAGCGCGTCGCCGTTACGCTGCACAACATGGCCATGTGCCTCATCAGCCTTAACGATTTTCCGCGCTCGCTCGATTGTTACCAGAAGGCGCGCGAGTTGTGTGTCCGCTACGACATGCCCCGCCTGCGCGACCAGGCAGACTACAACATCGCGTATCTGTACTACTTCCGCGGGGAATACAGCCGAGCCATCGAAATGCTTTTCGCCACGCGCCGCGCTTGCGAAACCTCGGGAGACGCGTATCACCGCGCGCTGTGCTACCTGGACCTCTCCGAGATTTATCTCGAGCTGAACCTCAGCGAAGACGCCCGCGAAATGGCGCACGAAGGCTTCCTGCAATTTCAGAAGCTGGGCATGGGCTACGAGACCGCAAAAACGTTGGCGAATGAAGCGATGGCTTTGGGCCAGCAGGGCAAGACGGTGCAGGCTATCGAACAGTTCACAAAAGCGCGCGAAATGTTTGCCACCGAAAAAAATCTCGTCTGGCCGTGGCTGCTGGATCTGTACCAGGCGCTGTTGCTGTTTCATGAGGGGCGCTACTTTGAAGCTCGCCGTTTGGGCTCGGGCGCGGCGAATTTTTTTGACGGAACCGCCATTGCCGGCAAAGCGGCGCTCGCGCACCTTCTTTTGGCGCGCATTGCTCTGAAGGTTGAAGATCTCGACGCAGCGGGGGCTGAAGTCAAGGCTGCGCTGGCGAAAACGTCAGGCGTGCAAACTCCGGTCCTCGCGTATCAGGCGCTGTTTCTTCGCGGCCAATTGGCGCAGGGGCGCGGAGACCGCGTCGCGGCGCTCGCCGCGTTTGAGGAAGCACGCAAGTCTCTCGAAACGCTGCGCACTCGCCTGCATGTAGAGGAGCTCAAAATCTCGTTCGTCAGAAATCGCTTGCAGGTCTACGAGGCGCTCGTGGATCTGTATCTCGCCGAAAATGCGAGCGCAGCGTCCGCGACCAGGGCTTTCTCCTGCATCGAAGCCGCGAAATCCCGCAGCATGATTGAAATGATTTTTCAAAGCGGCCAGACATTGCCGCTGGGCGACACCGGCCAGAGCGAACTCGTTCGCCGCATTCGCGATCTGCGCGAAGAATTGAATTGGTATTACCATCGCATCGAAGTCGAGCAACTGCGGCCGGAAGAGAATTCCTCGCGGCGCTTGCAAGAACTCCAGGAAAAAGCCGCGTCGAATGAAAACGAATTGTTGCGCACGCTACGCGAACTTCCGGCGCAAGAGCGCGAAAATGCCACACTCGAGGCTCCCGCAGATTTTTCGCTGGAGAAAATTCAATCGTCCATTCCGGCGGATACGGCGCTCGTCGAATACTATTCGTCAGGAGACCGCGTCATCGCGCTGGTGGCGACGAAAAAGTCCATCGAAATCGCGCCGGTTACGGTGCTTTCTCGCGTGCTCCATTTTTTGCAGTTGTTGCGCTTCCAGCTTTCAAAGTTCCGCATGGGCACGGCGTATACGCAGCGCTTTGAGCAGCCGCTACTTCAGGCGACGCAGAGCCACTTGCAATCGCTGCATGCGGAGCTGATTGCGCCAATCCGAAGCCAGACGAACGTCAACCACCTGATTTTCGTTCCGCACGGCTCGCTGCACTTTCTTCCGTTTCACGCGCTTCTTGACCGCGGTGAGTATCTTTGCGACGCGCACACCGTTTCGTACGCCCCGAGCGCCACGGTATTCGCGTTGTGCCAGGAAAAAGCGCCCGCGGAAACTTCTGGGGCCTTGGTGATGGGAATTCCCGACCAGCGCGCGCCGCACATTCTGGAAGAGGTCGAATCCGTTGCGAAGCTTTTGCCACACTCACAGCTATTCCTCGGACCGGAAGCCAATTCCGGAACGCTGCGCGCAAAAGGCTCGCAAGCTGCCCTGCTGCACATCGCGACGCACGGCGTCTACCGCCAGGACAACCCGATGTTCTCCGGGATTCGCCTCGGCGATGGCTACCTTAATCTTTACGATCTTTATCAAATGCGCCTCTCCGTGCGGCACGTCACGCTGAGCGGCTGCGCCACGGGCATGAACTTTGTTGCTGCCGGCGACGAACTCCTGGGCCTCCAGCGCGGGTTGTTCTGCGCGGGCGCCTCGTCGCTGCTGCTCTCGCTGTGGGATGTTCATGACGACAGCACCGCGGAACTCATGCAAACGCTGTACGCGAATTACCTATCATCGCAGAACATGGCGAGTGCGCTCCGGTATTCCATGCAGGCGCTTCGTCAGGAAAACCCTCATCCCTATTTCTGGGCACCGTTCGTTCTCGTCGGCCAACTTACTGAAAACAAGTCTCTTAACTAGCTTCGATAGCCCTATATTTTTATACGTAGTCGTCCCCCTTATGGCATGACGGGCGTAAATGCCGGTCACCGCTGGGGAGCGGCAGCTGCTGAGATGAAAGGAATTGGGGGAAGAGAGATGAAGCACTTTTCGACGCAGAAATGGATTGATTTCGTGAATCAAACGGTTACCACTAGCGACCGGCAAGCGATGAAGCAGCATCTGGGAATGGGCTGCAAGCGTTGTCAGACGGCAGTTTCGCTGTGGGAGAAGGTTCGCAACGCGGCTTCTGTAGAGGCTAATTATCAGCCGCCGCAAGGCGCTGTCCGGATGGCCAAGGTTACTTTCCTTACGGCAAATGCAGGTAAACACCGGAGCGCTTCGCGAGGGCTCGTCGAGCTACTCTTCGACAGTTTCTTGCAGCCGGCGCTCGCAGGAACCCGCTCCGCTGCGGCAGGAAGCAGGCAGATGCTCTACCGTGCAGACCCCTATCAAATTGACATCCACGTGGAAAACAAGGCGGGAACGAATCGCCTCGCCGTCGCCGGGCAAATCTTGGATGTCAGCAATCCGCGCCTTACGGCTCAGGGGGTGCAAGTGATCCTCTCGAACTGCCGTGGCAATACGGTTCTCCTCGCGACCAACGACTTCGGCGAATTTGTAGGCGAAGTCGAAAATTCCGGTGATCTCGAGCTTTCCATCGCAAGTTCCGATGAGCGTCCGGTCGTCATTTCCTTGCGAGACACTTTAGGCAAGTTTCCAGGAGGCAAGCCGTGAGCCCGTCCCGCTCAGTCGCGCCTGCCGCGTGGATGGTATTTGGTACGGAAGTACCAGATCCCCATGATGCTGTTGTTTGGCTCGAACGCACCACCTGTACTATTCCCGACAACACAGGATGCCGCCAGACTTAAAGGGCATCCCACTGTGCGGACAGTCAGGTGAGTTATAGGCAGGAGACCCGAAAGGGACCATAACTTATGAAGCGTAATCTGTGCATCCTCGTTGTTCTGATCGCCCTCGTCAGCGTCAGCGCGGCCCCCGCAGGCGCTCAAAATCGCTACATCGTCCGCACCTCCGGAGGACTTTCCTCCGTTCTCAGACTGTGCCTGTCCATGAATTGCTCCGTGCAAGGTTCCCTGGACGGCAATATCGGCCAGACTTATCTTGTGACGTCTTCGCAAAACCTGATTACCGAGCTGCTTTCGTTTATCGGCAATCTTCTGGAGTCGCTCCTCGGCATTGAGAGCGTAGAAGCTGACAGGCTGTTGCCGCTTCCGCTACCCACGGTAAATACGATTCCCGGCGGGCTGTACGACAATGCGCCCGTAAATTATTTCGGCACTATGGTCACGCACGGATACGCCGCGCAGCCCGCTGGGCAGATCATTCGCCTGACGGATGCCCAGATGGGATTCAACGTCAGCGGGACCGGGATCGTCGCGGTGATTGACACGGGAGTCGACGTCAACCATCCGGTTCTATACCCGGTACTGCTGCCCGGCTACGACTTCACCCGCAATCAACCTGGTGCGTCCGAGTGGCTCGATGCTCCGCAATTGCAGACGTACGAACAAAGCGGGAGCTCGGAACCTGAACAACCCGTCGTTGTACAGCAATCCAGCGCTGCAATTCTCGATCAATCGTCCGCGGCAATTTTGGATGGTGGCCCCTATTCTGCGTTTGGCCACGGCACGATGACGACTGGCCTCGTTCACCTCGTGGCTCCCAAAGCGAAGATCCTGCCGCTTAAAGCCTTTTCCTCGAGCGGCACCGGCTACGTTTCCAACATCGTTGCGGCGCTTTATTACGCCGCGCAGCACAGCGCAAACGTCGTCAACATGAGCTTCGATGTCTCGTCTACGTCGCCGGCGCTGAATTCAGCGATTTCCTACGCGCATCAGCAAGGCCTGATCCTCGTCGCTGCGGCTGGCAACGAGAGCACCAGCGCACCGGTCTATCCGGCGGCCCTCAACTCCAGCGTCATGGGCATCGCTTCCACGAGCGACTATGACACCAAATCCACATTCTCCAACTACGGCAACACGGACGTCTGGATCGCGGCCCCGGGCGAATATGTCATCAGCACTTTCCCCGGCGGGACTTACGCTGCGGCTTCGGGAACTTCGTTCAGCTCACCGCTGGTGGCCGGCTCTGCAGACTTGCTGCTGGACGCCAAGGCAAACCTCACGCAATCCGGCGCAGCGAACGCGTTCTCACACGCCGTGCTGCTGACACCTGACCTCCACCACGGCCGGCTCGATGTTTACCAGGCTCTTTCCGCCTGGGTGAACAGCCAGTAGTGCTTGCGACCTGCGAGGGCATTCCGGTGCTCACCGAATCTACACAATCCACATCGGCACCGGAATCCCTGCGCTTAAAACAGGCCGAAGAACAAGTCGCGGCGCTTCGCAACTCCGCGATTTGCGCGTTCAACCAACTCCTCGATCTCAAGGACTTGAACACCGGCGTGCACAGCACGCGCCTCGCGGAATGGGGCATGCGCGTTGGCCAGGAACTAGGACTCGACGAGCGCGAACTTCAGAATCTCGAGATCGCCGCGCTGCTCCACGACATCGGCAAAGTTGGAATTCCCGACGCGATTCTGCGCAAACCCAGCAAGCTCGATCCTGACGAGTACGCGCTCATGAAGAAGCATCCGGAGTACGGCTGGGCGGTGCTGCGCATGCTTCCGGGGTTCGAACGCGCGGCGCTCGATATTCTTCACCATCACGAATCGTACGACGGCAAGGGCTATCCGGCGGGACTGAAGGAATCGGAAATCCCCATCGTTTCCCGCATCGTGTGCGTGATTGACGCGTTCGACGCCATGGTTTCTTCGCGGCCGTACCGCAAAGGCCTGCCGTTTGAAGAAGCCGTTCGCCGCATGGTCACTGCCAGCGGTACGCAGTTCGATCCACAGGTAGTGCATTGCTTCTTGTCCTTCGCGCACGACGAGATGGCGCCGGTCTTCGCTGCCGCGGGTACTTCTGTTTCTTCCGCGTTGTAATTCTTCGCGCGCTTTCCTGGCAAAGATACGCTTCGGCCTCGAGTGTGCACGCTCGTTCACACCAATTGCTGCCGCTTCGTTTGCAGTTCCACTAATCGCTTGACATCTCGGCAGGAGCAAGATAACTCCTCGTGCGCATTCGCCGCGGAGGCCGCTCCTTGACCTGGACCCAAGTCTACGACCCGCTCCATCACTGGTGGCTCTCCACGCTGGTAGCCTCTCTGCCCGTCGTCGTGCTCCTCGGGCTACTAGCCGGGTTCAAAGTTCGTGTGCACATCTGCGCGATGGCTGGCGCCGCGACAGCGGTACTCGTTTCGATCGCCGTCTTTGGCATGCCTGCGGGCTTGGCGTTCAGCAGTTTTGCTTACGGCTCCGCGTACGGCCTGCTGAAAATCGTGTGGATTGTGATTGCGGCGGTTTTTCTCTACGACATTTCCGTCGAGACCGGCCAGTTCGAAATCATGAAGCAGTCCGTAGCTGCCATCACCCCCGACCGGCGCTTGCAACTTCTGCTCGTCGCGTTTTGCTTTGGCGCGTTCATTGAAGGTTGCGCCGGCTTCGGCGCGCCGGTAGCCATCGCGGGTGCGTTCATGATTGGCCTCGGCTTCCGTCCGTTTCAAGCCGCGGCGCTGAATCTGATCGCCAACACTGCTCCCGTCGCCTGGGGCGCCATCGGAACTCCCGTCCATGCGCTCGTTTCCGTTACCGGACTTTCGGAAAGCGACCTCAGCGCCATGATCGGCCGCATTCTGCCTCTTACTGCCGTGCTCATTCCGCTGTGGCTCGTTCGAACCATGGTGAGTTGGTCCGAAACGTTTGAAGTTCTTCCCGCGATTCTTGTGGTGGGCATTTCGTTCGCGGGCACGCAATTCTTTTGGGCGAATCGAGTGGACAGCAATCTGGTGGACATCGCTGCGGGTGTGGTGTCACTCGTCTCCACGATGCTGTTTCTTCGCTTCTGGCAGCCTAAACGCATCTGGCGGTTCGAAGATGAGCGCGAGCCGGGAATCGCGTCTCCTACACCCTCCAGGGAGATCGCGCGCCGCTCGGTGGGGCAGATCGCCAAAGCTTGGCTGCCCTTCGCGATCTTGTCGCTGCTTGTGCTGCTCTGGGGACTCACGCCCATCAAGCTCGCCATGAACAAGGCCACGACTCCCGCATTCACCGTCATCATGCCCAACGGCAAACCTCGCACCGGCCCACCTGGCTGGGACTGGCCGTACCTCAACAATCGCGTCTTCCGTAGTACCCCAGTCGTCCCTGCGCTGACAGCCGAGATCGTGCGCTTCGACTTCAACTGGCTAACCGCCACGGGCACGGCGTGCTTCCTTGCCGCGATTTTTTCCGGACTGCTGCTCGGCCTCGGTCCGCGCCAGCTTCTGCAAATTTTTGGCCGCACCGTGGTGCGGCTGCGCTTCGCCATCATCGCCATGACCTGCATGCTGGGGCTCGGTTACGTCACACGCTACTCGGGCATGGATGCCGTCCTCGGCCTGGCTTTTACGCGCACGGGCTGGCTGTTTCCGTTTTTCGGCTCATTCATCGGATGGCTGGGCGTGGCGCTCACCGGCAGCGACACTTCGTCCAACGTGCTGTTCGGCGGCCTGCAGAAAATCACGGCACAGCAGCTCAACCTCAGCCCCATTCTGATGTGCGCCACAAATTCCGCGGGCGGCGTGATGGGCAAAATGATTGACGCGCAGTCCATTTGCATCGCTACCGCTGCCACTAATCAAGTTGGACAGGAAGGCTCGATCTTCCGCTTCGTTTTCTGGCACTCGGTTTCGTTGGCCGCTATCGTCGGCGTTATCGTCATGCTCTACGCTTATGTTTTCTCTTACCTGATTCCGTCGGGCCTCAATTTCATCCGCTAACCCGGCCCCATCATCTCTCCACCATGTCGGGGCTCGATACATCGTGCCCTTCTTGCATTGCGCTGTTGGGAGTCACCTGGCCCGCGAACATACCTGATGGGATCGCCGAGGACCGTTCAGTTATAATTCCAGCCATGTCGAAAACGACGCTTTCGGATCTTGCTCGCACACTTGCTGTGCAATTACCGCAGACGCCGTGCCATTGCAGAGAGGAGAAGGTCCAAGAGGAGCATTTCACCTTTTCAGTCGAGAATCTACCGGCGGTCCCGCCGCTGGTCGTTACATCGAACTTGGTAATGAACAAGGGCGAGCATCATTACGGCAGCAACTGCCGCATCGACGTTGTTCATTTTTACGCGTCTGGACAGACGCATCGCGAGCTGGCTATCTGGATTCTTGCTGGGCTTTTCTCTGGAAAAAGACAGAGAGCCGGCCTCGATTTGGAACACGAAGCTTCCGCAATCAAGCGATTGGAGATCGACTATGGCGGCTCCGACCAAAGCGCCTGCTGGGACTACACCAGAAGGCCGGCGCTGTTTGTTTATCATCCGGAGATTCCCGAGCGGATTCCGTGGAACGGTCGCCTTGATGAAAGAAGCATGCCCATGTTCGACCTGGATTTCAGCGAAGATAGCGGCCATCACCCCGTAAACGATTTGCACAAACGGGATAGGGTTGAAATTCGAGGCGGCGACGACGCTCTGGTTCTTGTTGCGAACCTGCTCCTGGATATTGGACTTCCAGCTTGTGATATTAGCCAGGACGAAGAATCAGTACCACCAGACAAGTCGTATGTCCTCGAATGTTTTCTCGGACGCCAGCGAGTTACGAAACGGAGCGCCGAAGCACAATTCCATCTCCCGAACAGCTTTTCTTGGCCGGGCAGTTATCCGTCCCTGAGACAATGACAGACATCACTCCACAACCGTCTAGTAGGAACCGTCTCGGGAACTGAGTCCTCTGACTACCTACCCAAATCCCGGTTGCTTCCATTTCTCCACCCTCTCACCAGAGTAGTATCCTTTCCCCAAGCCTCCACATGAACTCCTCACTCCTGTCCGAACTGCGGTCCATCGTCGGCGCCGACGGTCTCGTCACGGCGCCCGAAGATCTGCACACCTACGAATCCGACGCGCTCACGTATTTCCGGGCCATGCCGCGCGCTGTCCTTCTTCCCGATTCCGCCGCGCAAGTGCAGGCAGTCCTCCGCCTTTGCCATCGGGAAAAGATTCCGTTTGTCGCTCGCGGCGCCGGTACCGGCCTCAGCGGAGGCGCGCTGCCGGTCGAGAATGGCATCGTCATCAGCCTTACACGCATGAACCGCATTCTGGAAATCGATTTCGGCAATGCCCGCGCCGTCGTCGAGCCTGGCGTCGTAAATCTCGACGTGACCGCGCGCATCCAATCGCGCAATTATTTCTACGCGCCGGACCCTTCCTCGCAATCCGTCTGCAGCATTGGCGGCAACGTGGCGGAGAATTCCGGAGGCGCACATTGCCTCAAGTACGGCTTCACCACCACGCATATACTCGGCCTCGAAGTCGTTCTGCCTGACGGCACGCTCATTCATCTCGGCGGCAAAACGCTCGATGCGCCAGGCTACGACCTGTGCGGCGTCTTCGTCGGCTCGGAAGGCACGCTCGGCATCGCCACAAAAATGACTCTGCGCATCGTCAAGCGCCCCGAATGCGTGCAAACGCTGCTCGCGGCATTTCCCGGTACGACCGAAGCCGGCGCCGCGGTCAGCGGCATCATTGCCGCGGGCATGTTGCCCGCCGCGATCGAAATGATGGACAACCTAGCCATCCAAGCTTCCGAAGCTGCCGTCCACGCGCACTATCCAATGTGCGGCGCGCTCCTGCTCGTTGAACTAGATGGTCCTGTCGCCGAAGTCGCAGCCCTGATGGCCCGCGTGAACGAAATCTGCCGCGCGCACTCCGCCAGCGAAATTCGCGTCGCGCAATCAGAGGCCGAGCGCGCGCTGGTCTGGAAGGGCCGCAAAGCCGCGTTCGCCGCCATGGCGCGCATCTCGCCGAACTACATCGTGCAGGACGGTGTTATCCCGCGCACCGCGTTGCCGCAGGTCCTCACGCGCATCGAAGAACTCAGCCGCGAAGCCGGCTTGCGCGTCGCCAACGTGTTTCACGCCGGCGACGGCAATCTGCATCCCATGGTGCTTTACGATCGCCGCATTCCCGGCCAGCAGCACGAAGCTGAAGCTCTCTCCACGCGCATTCTCGAGGTCTGCCTTGCGGCCGGCGGTTCCATCACCGGCGAGCACGGGGTTGGCGAAGACAAAAAGAAAATGATGTCGAAAATGTTTTCTGAGCCCGACCTCGCCACGATGCAGCGCGTGCGGTGCGCGTTCGATCCGCTGCAACTCAGCAACCCGACAAAGATGTTTCCTACTCCGCGCCTCTGCGGCGAAAAACCCGGCGAATACGCGCCGCATCCTCTCGAAGTTGCCGGAACCGCCGACCGCTTCTGAAATGTCTGAAATAGCTAAGAGATGAATTGGATCGTTCGATGACGCCTAAGCAAGCTCGCGAAGAAATCATTAGCGGGATCGATTACCCCGCGTATCGCGAAACGGACTCTTCACTTTTCAACGCTGACAAGAACCGCCTATTGGGCTCCGAACACTACAACTCGGGTCGCCCTATCGATAAGCCGAGTCCGTGGTCAGAAGGCGACTTCGAGGAAAAAATGGCGACACTACTCGTGTGGGCGAACGTTCTCAACCGGTCTATTCCGAAATTCAAACAGGCACAGCAACTTCTCGAACATGAAAATTCCGTCCTCGGCCGCGTCATCCGCCGCGCACGCCAACAGCAAACTTAAATCGGCCTTTCGCCGTAGCCGTGGCTGCTCTTTACGCGAGCGCTAAATTCATGTTTTCGATGGCTTCGTCAATCTCCGCAGTGTTTTTGTACCCTACCGTCACGCAATCAACGCCGGCATTGCGGAAGGCAAACCTCATCGCTGCTTTGCGATCCTCGCGATTGAACGTCCCCTCACCAATCAGCTTCATGCTGATGACGCCCATTCCCGCTTTGCGTGCCTCGCCGACGTGCCGCACCACCTCCGGCACATTTCCAAGATCGTCAGTGTCGTACGCCTCCGCGTCCATGCGCACACCCTTGTGATTCATGCGGATCATCGCCACGTCCAGCCACTTGTTACCCGGCACTTGCCGCAATGCCGGCAGGCCGTGCACCGACGCGCCGTGGCTGACGATCACTTTCTTCGCCTCCGCTTCTAAAATTCCGTCCTGCCACTTCGCCGTATCTACCGGCCACGTGGCTGCGTGCTGCCAGTGCAGCAGCATGATGTCGAAATATTCCGTGTTCGCGAGCCGCCGCAGCTCATCAAACTTTTCTCTTGGGTCCACGCCCGGCCGCGTGGTCACTTTCGACATGATCCGGTACGTATCACGCGGAATCCCGTTCAGCGCGACTCCCAACATCCGGTGCATCTCACCGTACGATTCCGCCGTCTCGAAGAATCGAATCCCGCGGTCGTACGCATACCGCACCAGCTTCGTAAATCCATCCTGCCCCAGCGTCCGCTGCACCTGCCCGCTGAAGCTGCCCGTACCAAACGCCAGCCTCGTCACCTGCACGCCCGATTTTCCCAGCGTCACCCAATCCGTCGCCGTCTGCCGCTCCACTTTGCGCGGCAGGCTTCCGCCAACCGCCACCGACCCTGCGGCAAGCCCCGTCTTCAGGAATTCGCGTCTGGTGTAGTGAGTCACGGCGCACCTCGCATCGCTCGAATCGTACCACGAGAGTCTTGTGGTGATTAATTGCGGAGTGTTCTCGGCCGCGCCATTCGCCGCGCAATGAATCCGCGAGCCCATGGCGCGCATCTGAAATATGCGGAGGCCACTAGCCCGTGACCATCACACGACAAATCGCCGACTCGTATCGCGCCGCCACGCTCAAAGATGGCTGGTACGGCCCGTCTCTTGCGGAACTCGTCGCGAAGACAACACCGGAGCTCGCAACCACTCCGCCGCTCCCGAAAGCGCACACGATTTCCGTGCTGCTCCAGCATTTGCTTCTTTGGAACGAACGCATTCGCCTCACGTCTGCGGAACATCCGATACCCAAGTGGGATGCAGAAAAAGAATGGGGCGAGCCGGCTATTCCCTGGACCGAACTCGTGCAGAGATGGAATCAGAGCCGCGACGGTCTCGAGGAGCGCATTCGCAATTTCCCTGTCGAGGATCTCCCGAAGCAAGTGCCCGGCCGCGCGTACGCCTACGAGCGGCTTTTGCGTGGCGCGGCCGAACACATCATCTACCACTCCGGGCAAATCGCGATGGTGCTTTCCATGCTGCGCTCGCGCGCCAGCTAAGCCATGGCGCGCTTTTCTTTTCAAAGGCTGGTTCGCGTCACGCTTGTCGCAAACACGACGCAACTCTCTTTGCATGTTTTCGAAAGCGTCGGTGTTTGACGTTTGTTTTAGGAAGTGGAGAAGTTCCGCCCGCCCTTCTGCGGGCCAGCGCCAGATTACTATTCGGGGCGACCCGGCCTTTCGTACAGTTACGCGCGGTTGCGCCCATGTTTAGTATTTATCTATGTCGCGTACACATACCCGTAGTTCTTTAAAAGCCCTTTGTTTTGCAATATTTCTGGCATCTGGGGTCTGCGCGACCTCCACCACCCGCGCTATCGCTGCCACTGCTGCTCCCGCTCCCGCCGCTTCGCCCGTCGCGACAGATTCGCTCATGAAGACCATTCGCGAGTACGGCGTAGGTCACAAGGGCACCCTCACTCCCGACCCGCCCGCGAAACCGGACGAAACCGACGAAGCCTATTCCGCCCGCATCAGGGCACTCATGGCCAAGGAAGATTTCGCCCAACTGGAAAAAATCCAGCAGCAGAATCGCGCAGACCGCAGCCGCCTCATCGGCGGGATCTGGAAAAGTGAGGATCTTTACGACGCGATCAGCGATCCGTCTGCGCCCGCGCCGGCGAATGACGCCGCGTTTGAACTCCAAATCAGCCGCGCTAAAAAATGGGTCGCCGCTTACCCGCAATCGGCGACGGCTCACTTGGCGCTCGCAAAGCTATATGTCGAATATGGGTATCACGCGCGCGGCACGGGCTACGCCAACACCGTTTCCGATTCGCAATGGGACAAATTTCACAGCCGCCTGGCGCAAGGTAAAGCGGCGCTGCTCGAGGCGGCCGCGCTCAAAACCAAGGACCCGGCGTGGTATATGGACTTGTTGTTAATCGCTCTCGACGAAGGGTGGGACAAGGCTCGCACGCGCGAACTCTTTGATCAGGCCACGGCGTTCGAACCAGACTACTATCATTTCTATCGGCAATACGCGAACTACCTTTCGCCGCAGTGGTACGGCGAAATGGGTGACATTCGCGCGCTCGCCGAGGAAGTCTCCAGCAAACTCCCTGAGCCACACGGCTCAATGCTTTACTTCTATACTGTCAGCATACTCACGTGCTATTGCCAGGAAGCCATGCAGGCGCTGCCGCAGGTGACCTACGCGAAGGCTAAACAGGGTTATGAAAACATCACCCGGCTCTTCGGCGCTTCAAACCTGACTGCGAATCGCTTCGCGTTCATCGCCTCGACATTCAGAGACCAGACTGGCGCGCACGGGGCGTTCGCAGCGATCAACAAAATGGAACCTGAAGTTTGGTACACGGAACAAATCTTCAATGGCGCCCGCGAATGGGCCAACGGGCACTGAGGTCTTGCTGAATTCGCGGTGCAATTATTCCCCGCTTTCCCGTGGCAACGGTGTTTCGCGCAGAATTCGGATCTGCGCGCTCGTCGTGGGCCGGCAGTTCGCTCAGCCTAGGACTCCAGGCTAATGCGCCGAGGAGTGGATCGCACGGCTTGACGCCGGATTTCCTTTGTAATGTACTGGCACCGTCAATCCGATGCCAAGAACTCGGCTAGAACTGGAGAACGACTTTCGCGCCGTTCTCGCCGCCGGTTCTGCCCGCGCCGCAACTCCATCGGATGCCTTTGGCACCTTCCAGCCAAGACTCGTGATCGAGCCTGCCAACGAAGCGGAACTTGCCGTAGCACTTCGGCTCGCCAACGATGCTGGCGTTGCGGTTGTGCCTCGCGGCGGCGGAACAAAACTCATTTGGGGGAATCCGCCCGCTCGCGCGGACGTTGTTCTATCCACGGTTCGCCTCAATAAAATCATCGAGCACGTGTGGGCCGACCTGACTGTCAGCGTCGAAGCGGGTTGCACGGTCGCGAACCTACAAGCAGCACTCGCGCAACACGGCCAACGTCTCGCGGTGGATTCTTTGTGGCCGCAAAAGGCCACGATTGGCGGCATCCTTTCCGCCAATGATAGCGGCGCGCTCCGCCTTCGATTTGGCGCGCTTCGCGACCTGATTCTCGGCGTGACTATCGCTCTTCCCGACGGGACCGTTGCTTCGAGCGGCGGCAAAGTCGTGAAAAATGTGGCGGGGTACGATCTCCCCAAGCTCGTTACCGGAGCGCTCGGCACGCTCGGCGTCATCACGCGCGCCGTGTTTCGACTTCACCCGCTGCCGCATCACGCAAAAACAATGTCGATCTTTCCAACGAACGTAGCGGAGGCACACCAAGTGCTTTCCGCGGTGCAGGATTCCAATCTGGCGCATACCTCTCTTCAGTTGCGTGCCGCGCACGATGCCGCGTCCATCGTCGACGTGCTGTTTGAAGGGACTCAGGAAGGCATCGCGGCGCAGGTCGAGCAGTTGAAATCCTTGGCGGCATCGGCGAGAACGGAGGAAAGTTCTCCAGTTGCGTGGAACGCCTGCCAGCATCTTTGGGACTCGGTAGATTCAGTTGCAGTCGCAAAGCTCACTTCCCTGCCCGCGTCGATCGCGGACACCATCGAACAGGTGCGGCGAATTGCTTCGTACCACAACGTTACATGGCGCTCGGTCATACAAGGCACGGGCGTTGGCAGCTTACGCCTTAACGGTGATTCCAAGAATTTGCACGAATGCCTCAAGACGCTTCGAGCCGAGTTGGAGCGCTCCGGCGGTTCGCTCGTCCTGCAACATCGCCCCGCCAACATGCCGAGCTTCGAAGCGTGGGGAATGCCCGGCGACGCGCTGCCGCTGATGCGCGCGATCAAAAAACAATTTGACCCGAAGAGCACGCTGAATTCTGGTCGTTTCGTTGGCGGAATCTGAGAGGAGTTTTTTCACGCTGCGAATTTCATCCACCACTCAATGTGTAGCGCTGCTAGCCGCCTTTATTGGGGTTGTGCCATTGAGCGTTCATGCGCAAGCGCCAGCTGCAGCCGCGCCCCAAGTACCCGCGCACGCAAACCCCGCAGTGCTCCTCGAAACGCGATCGTGGGACGAAGCCGAACGCGTGCTGACTCCGGACGCCGTCGTCGTGATCGCACTTGGCGCCGAATCGAAAGAACACGGACGCCACGTTCAGCTCAACGATGACTTCCTGATGACGGAATATTTGAAAAAGCACGTATTGCAAGCGGCTCCGCAAAATGTCGTTGTTGCTCCGACCATCAATTACAGTTTTTATCCCGCATTCCTCGAATACCCAGGCTCGACGTCCGTCAGCTTTGATACCGCGCGCGTTATGGTCACGGACATCGTGCACTCGCTCGCACATTACGGCCCGCGGCGCTTCTAAATTCTCAACACAGGCATCTCGACGCTACATCCGCTGGCACAGGCTTCCGCCGACCTCGCGAAAGACGGAATCCTGCTGCGCTACACCGACCTCACAAAGGACGCTCCCGCAGAAGAGAAAGTCCGGCAATCCGCCGGCTCGCATGCGGACGAAATCGAAACTTCGATGATGCTATTGATTGCGCCCGAAACAGTGCGCATAAAGAAAGCAGTTCGCGACTTGAATCCTCACCAACCCGGCGGCCTGACACGCGATCCGCATGGCGAGGGCACGTATTCGCCAACGGGCGCGTGGGGTGACCCGACGCTGGCGACGCGCGAAAAAGGCCGGGCCGTCACGGAATCTCTGGTCGCAACGATTCTTAAAGCCATCGAGGAGCTCCGGCGAGAATCTCCTTCGCCTTCCAAGTAGAGAATTTGCCAGCAACGCATCGTTCGGTTATGGTCAGTTCTGCGCGCGTTTCAGTGCGACCATGACTGCAACCCTTCGCACCTTCGACGAACATCATCCGCCTTCGCAGGAAATCATCGACAAGTGCGTGCACTGCGGCTTCTGTCTGGCCACCTGCCCGACGTACGTTTTGTGGCACGAGGAGATGGACTCGCCGCGCGGGCGCATCCTGCTGATGAAACTTGCAGCGGAAGGCGAGGCGCAAATTACGCCGCAATGGGTGCGGCACTTCGACACTTGCCTCGGCTGCATGGCGTGCATGCCCGCGTGCCCTTCCGGTGTGGACTACGGCAAGCTGATTGAGGCCACGCGTGCGCAAATTGAGCGGCATCACCCGCGTTCATTTGTCGAAAAACTGCATCGCCAACTTCTCTTCGCGCTGTTTCCGCGGCCCGACCGTTTGCATCGCTTACGCTGGCTGCTTGTGGCTTACCAGAAAAGTGGGCTGCAATTTCTCGCGCGCAATACCGGACTACTGAAATTGCTTCCCAAAAAAATCCGCGCGATGGAATCGCTGATGCCCAAGATCGGCGCGGCGGAATCCATTCCAGAGGTCACGCCACCCGCCGGCGAAAAACGGTTGCGTGTCGGCTTACTGCTTGGCTGTGTGCAACGCGAGTTTCTTCCGCAGGTCAACGCTGCAACCGTGCGCGTGCTCGCCGCGGAGGGCTGTGAAGTCGTTGCGCCGCGCGAGCAGCCGTGTTGTGGTGCGCTGATGGTACACGCCGGAGAAGAGCCTTCGGCTTTGGAGCTTGCGCGCAAGACGATTGACGTGTTCGATCAGGCCAACGTGGATGTCGTCGTCAGCAATGCCGCCGGTTGCGGCTCGAACGTGAAGGAATACGGGCACTTGCTGCGCGACGACGCAAAGTACGCGGAACGCGCAAAAGCGTTCGCAGCGAAATGCAGGGATGTCACGGAAGTTCTTGCCGACCTGCCGCCGCGCGCCGCCCGTCATCCGCTGCACGCGCGCGTGGCGTTTCACGATTCCTGCCACCTGCAGCACGCGCAGGGCGTTCGATCGCAGCCGCGCCAACTGTTGTCGCAAATTCCGGAATTGGAGCTCGCCGAGATTCCAGAGAGCGCGGTTTGCTGCGGCTCGGCGGGAATTTACAATCTTGTGCAACCGGATGCCGCGACGGCGTTGGGCGATCGCAAGGCGCAACTCATCGCGCCGCTGCTGCCGGATGTGGTCGCTACGGGAAATCCCGGCTGCCTACTGCAGTTGCAATCTTCTCTCGGACGCGTTGGCTGCAATACGCCGGTGGTTCACACCATCCAGTTGCTTGATGCATCGCTCCGAGGAACAACATTGAAGTGATTCGCGCCGGAGCGCTGCCTCAGTTCAGATTCACCCGCCAGAGATATCCAGAGTGGAATTCAGCCGCGTCTAAGCGGCCTTTTTCGTCCAGGCGCCAATAATGATTCCCATCAGGCAAAGACCCGCCAGCGAGAAAAAGTGGTTGATGGCAAACAATTCCATCGGCCGCATTTCGTACATATTTGTCGTGAAGGTGATCGGGCCGACAAAGCCAATCCACAACAAAATGCCGACTGCAGCGCCGCGCGCCGCTGTATTAGCGTTCCGCCAGGCGCAAATCTGCGCGAGGACGTAGGCGATGAGCAGATTCAAAACGAACGTGACGATGTATGGAAGCACCGGGCTCATAGATTGTGTCTGCGCATCGGTGATGTGCTCGAGAGCCATCCACGGCTTTGAAAATAGCACACCATACCACACTGCTCCGAGCAGCCAATAAGCCACCGCCGAGACGACTACGGCCGCGAAATTCGTTTTCATCTCTCCTCCTGTGAGCGCGCCGGACGATTGAACGCGGACTGAGCTGAGCCGGTAATGAAAGCGCAAGGGTTCCGGAGAGTGTGCGGTCTACGCTGACGAGTGTCAAGGAATTCTCGTCCTGCGTCGCGCACCGCGAATGAGGCCAGCGCGTCGCGGATGATACGAAGTTTGCATTGTTCCAAACCATCGCGAAATGCACTTGGGCATGCTCCATCGAGTGGAGCGGCGAGCGGAAAACGTGATACAAAACCTGTTTGCACATTCAAACGGCAATTTTTCTTTTCGTAGCGGGAGCCCTTGGCGGCGCGATCAACGCGGTCGCCGGCGGAGGAAGCTTTATCGCATTCCCGGCACTGCTCTTCACGGGCGTGCCGCCGGTGCCCGCTAACGCCACGAATACACTCGCGCTGTGGGTCGGCGTAACAGCGAGTGGCGGCGCCTACCGGAGCCGCTTGCACATCTCGAAACGCGTGATGATTCCGCTGCTTTTTACGAGCGTGTTTGGAGGGCTGGCCGGGGCGTTCCTTTTAATCAAAACTCCCGGTCAAACGTTCCTGAAAGTGCTGCCATGGCTGATGCTGGGAGCGACGCTGCTGTTCTCGTTCGGAAAACATTTAACTAAAAGAATCAGCGCGGGAATCTCCGAAGAGTCCACGCGAGCCGCAATCGCCGGGGCTGCAATCTTCGAACTGTTCGTCGCCGTCTATGGCGGCTACTTCGGCGGCGGCATGGGAATTATGAATCTTGCGATGCTTGCAGCGCTGGGCATGACGGACATTCACGCGATGAACGCGCTGAAAGTAGTGCTGGGCGGCGTCATCAATGGCGTTGCCACGGTTACGTTTGTCGTTACCAAGGCGATTGCCTGGCCCCAAGCGATCGTGATGACCGTCGGCGCGCTGCTCGGCGGCTATTTCGCGGCGCACTGGGCGCAGCGCTTGCCGCAAAGCTGGATACGGTACTTCGTGATTTTTGTCGGCGTAGGAATGACCATCTATTTCTTTTACAAGGCGTATTTCTGAAGCAACGAATATTTCGCGGCGCGTCAAACGACGCACCCAGCGGATTCCTCCCAACACTGCGCGCACCTGAGTTCTTTTTCCGCGCTTGTTTATGCGCGCCGCTTTTCGTTGTATCTTGACTACGCTCAACACTACGACTTTGGGAGCGAATGCCGTGCCGAAAGCTCAATTTGCAAAGTCCCGCGCGTCTGCGCGCAAGTCGCAGCTCACAGAAGCGCAAATTGCCGTGCACTGGAAAGAAGAAGAGTATTTCTATCCTTCGAAGAAGTTCATCGCGCAGGCAAATCTGCGGGACCGCGCGTTCGTCAAGAAATTCAGCGAAAAGAATTTTCCCAAGTGCTTCGATCACTACGCGAAGCTCCTCGATTGGGACAAGCCCTGGCGCAAGACGCTGGACACCTCGAACCCGCCGTTCTGGAAGTGGTTCGTCGGGGGCAAGCTGAATGCCTGCTACAACTGCGTGGATCGCCACCTGAAAGAACACAAAAATAAAGCTGCGCTGATTTTCGTGCCGGAGCCGGAACGCGAGCCCGCCACGGTCATCACTTACCAGGAGCTGTACCGCCGCGTGAACGAAGCCGCGGCCATGCTGCGCGACTTCGCAGAGCTCAAGGCGGGCGACCGCGTCACGATTCACATGCCGATGATTCCCGAATTGGCGATCACCATGCTGGCGTGCGCGCGGCTCGGCGTGATTCACTCGGTGGTCTTCGGCGGCTTCAGCGGGGAAGCTTGCGGCGTGCGCGCCGCCGATTCGGGAAGCCGCGTGCTCATCTATGCGGACGGCTATCACCGCAACGGCAAGTGGGTGGACCACAAGCCGAGCGCGGATATCGCCGTAGAAACCGCAAAAAAGGAAGGCCAGATCGTCGACAAGGTGCTCTTCTGGAAGCGCTACCACGGTCATTACCGTTCCGAAACGCCTATGATTATGGACCGCGATTTTTTTGTCGAAGACGTTTTGAAGGATTATCAGAATCAAATCGTGGAGCCGGTCTCGCAGGATGCCGAGGCTCCACTTTTTCTCATGTACACCAGCGGCACCACCGGCAAGCCCAAGGGCTGCCAGCATCGCACCGGAGGCTATCTCGCGTACGCCGCGGGAACTTCCAAGTACTACCAAGATATTCATCCGGAAGACGTGTACTGGTGCATGGCGGACATTGGCTGGATTACCGGCCACTCGTATATCGTGTACGGCCCGCTGGCGCTTGGCGCCACGAGTGTGTTGTACGAAGGCGTGCCGCAATATCCGGATGCCGCGCGCCCGTGGCGCATCGCAGAACGGTTGGACGTTAATATTTTTCACACGTCGCCGACAGCGATTCGCATGTTGCGGAAAGCCGGCCACGACGAACCAGAGAAGTACGACTACCACTTCAAGCACATGACTACCGTCGGCGAGCCCATCGAACCCGAAGTCTGGCGCTGGTACTACGACATCGTTGGGAAAAAAGAAGCCGTCATCGTGGACACCTGGTGGCAAACCGAAACGGGCGGATTTCTCTGCACCACGAAACCCGCGATCGATCCGATGAAACCGGGAAGCGCCGGTCCTGGTGCGCTGGGAATTTTTCCCGTTATTTGGGATGAGAATGGGCAAGAGTTGAAGCCAGGTTCGGGAAAAGCCGGAAACATCTGCATTCGAAATCCCTGGCCAGGAATCATGCAAACGATTTGGGGCAGCTCGGAGCGTTTTGTCAGTCAGTACTACAAAAAGTATTGCAAGAATCCGAAGAGTAAAGATTGGCGGGACTGGCCTTACTATGCCGCGGACGGCGCCGTGCTTCCCTCGGACGGCTACTTCCGCATTCTCGGCCGCGTGGACGACGTTATTAACGTCGCCGGCCACCGCCTCGGAACGAAGGAAGTCGAGTCAGCTTGCTTGACGATTCCCGAAATCGCGGAAGCCGCAGTCGTTCCCGTGGTGGACGAAATTAAAGGACGCGTTCCCGAAGTGTACCTTTCACTGAAGCCGGGAGTGCTGCCGAGCAAAGCCATGCAGGACAGAGTCATATCCACAATCGAAACCATGATTGGCAAGATCGCACGGCCCAAGCGCCTTCACATCGTCCCAGACATGCCGAAGACGCGCTCCGGGAAAATCATGCGCCGTGTTCTCGCCGCCATTTCCAATCACATGGACACCGGGGATATCACCACGCTCGCGAATCCGGATATCGTCGCGCAGATTCGCGAACTCGTGCAAGGCCGCCATGCCGGGCCGCTGCAAGAAGGTCCGGCGGACATCAAGCTTTTCGGCGAAGAACAGTAAACGCAAGATCCCAAGGAGGAATCCGTGAGTGCGATGTCGAGAAGAACGTTTATCAAGAATTCCGCGGTGCAATCGGCGGCGGTGAGCTTGCTGTCGGCGGGCGCATTCGACCTGCGCGCCAATCCGCTAGGGCTGCCAATCGGCTGCCAGACCTGGCCCGTGCGACAGCAGATCGCCAAGGACTTTCCCGGTACGCTCAAGATGTTGCACGACGCGGGCTTTCAGAACATCGAGATGTGCTCACCCGTCGGCTATGACGACTCGGGATTCGGCGGGCTCACCAAGTACAAGGGGTCGGAGTTGCGCAAAATCATCAACGATCAGGGTCTCGCGTGCATCAGCTCGCACTTCGGCATGGACGAACTGCGAAAGAATCAGGAGGAACGTATCGCTTGGGCCAAAGATCTGGGCCTGGAGCAGATGCTCGTCGCCAGCCTGGGCGGGCCGAAAAATCCCACGATCGACGACGTCAAGCGCGCCGCGGACGAATACAACAAAATGGGCGCAAAGGCGGCCGCGGCCGGCATCCGTCAGGGACTCCACAACGAAAATTTCGAGACCTCATCCGTGGATGGCAAGCGCACGTATGACATGTTGATCGGCATGCTCGACCCCAGATTTGTCAATTTCCAGTTCCAGATTTCTACTATCAGCGAAGGCTTCGATGCCGCGGAGTATTTCACCAAATATCCGGGCCGTTTCTTTTCGATGCACGTGCAGGGCTGGGACGCCAAGGCCAGGAAAATTGCTCCGGTGGGCCAGGATTCTCTGGACTGGAAGAAAATCTTTACTGCGGCGAAAGTTGGCGGCCTGAAGAACTATTTCGTCGAAATGAATTTCGACTTCATGAAGGCCAGCATCCCGTATCTGCGCAATCTGCAGGTCTGACGCGGATTCGTAGTCTGCGACGACTTCCGCGCGCCAACTTGAATCCTGAGCGCCATCGAGCGCGGCTATGCTACTCGCAGCGCAGCGCAATCACTGGGTCAACCCTCGTCGCGCGAACCGCCGGGATGTAGCAAGCCGCGGCGCCGACCGCGCCCAACACTACGGGAATCGCGGCAAACGTCAGCGGATCGCTGGGGCGCACACCGAAAAGCAACCCGGATAGCAACGGCGTCAACCCAGCTGCGGCCAACAGCCCCGCGAAGAGCCCAGCGACTACGGGAATTCCGCTCTCCCGGAAGACCAATCCACGAACGCTGCCCGTATTTGCACCCACCGCGATGCGAATCGCAATTTCCTTCGTGCGTTGTGTGACAGAGTATGACGTCACGCCGTAGATCCCGATGCACGCCAGGAGCAGCGCCAGCCCGCCGAGCGCTCCAGCAAGCACGGTGACAAAGCGCGTTTGCGCGCGCGCGTCGTCCACATACGCCTGCATCGCGCTCAAGTGCGCGACCGGCATGTCTTTGTCCATCCGTTTCACTTCCTGCTGCACGTATGACGCAAATGTCGACATCGGCGCGGTCGTTCGAACGACATACGTGTACACCGGCCGCGGGGCGAGCGCCACTGGCAAATAAATCTGGCCCCGGCCTTTCACTGTCAAAGAATGCGACTGGATGTGTTTAACGACTCCCACCACGACCACCGACTCGCGTACGAACTGGAACGGCCCGGATGGCGAATCCTCAACACTCAGCTTCTTGCCAAGAGGATCCTGTCCCGGCCAGATCTCCTCTGCAACGACGTCATCCACGATCGCCACGTGCGTGTGGTCGGCATCATCCGTCTCTTCAAACTCGCGGCCCGCGAGCAGAGTGGCGCCGATGCTCCGGAAATATCCCGGCAGTGTTGAACGATGATCCGCCATCACGGTATTTTGTTGCTGCACCGGCGCGCCATCCGCCCAATAGTAGCTGTACCAGTTCCCCAGGCCTTCTTCTAGCGGAAGATGCGACACGGCGCCGACGGACTGCGTGCCTGGCATCGCTGCCAACATTGCCTGCAATTCTTTCAAGAAGTTGCTGATCGAAGTGGCGCTCCCATAGCGCATCCACGGAAGTGAAAGTTGAAATGTCAGGACGCTTTGTGGCTGAAAGCCGGGGTCTACGCGCAAAAGACTCGCGAACGTGCGGATCATCAAGCCCGTGCCGACCAGAATGACGCAGCCGAGCGCGACTTCGCTCACGATGAGCAGCTGCCGCAGCGAGAACTTTCCCGGCACTGCGGTTCGTCCGCCCCCCTTCATGATCTCGATCAAGTCACCTCGCGCAACCGATAAAGCAGGCGCCAGGCCAAACAAAATGCTGGTCACGATGGAAAGCACGAGCGTGAAGAGCAGCACTCTGCCGTCCAATTTCACCGCGATAAGGCGGGAAATTCCGGCGGGCTGCAACGAGAGAATCCATTGTAGCGCTGCCCATGCAACTCCGAGCGCCGCGGCGCCAGAGAGAATCGCTAACACCAGATTTTCCGTCAGCAGTTGACGGATGATTCGCCGCCGGTCAGCGCCCATCGCGGCGCGAAGCGCGGCCTCGTGTCTTCTGCTGCCAAACCGCGAAAGCAACAAATTCGCCACGTTGGCGCAAGTCACCAGCAGCACGAGGCCCACCGCGGCAAAGAGCGCAAGCAACGCAGGCTGCACTTCGCGGACGTCGTCCGCCTGCAACGACGCAACAGTCAAGTGCAGCGACTGCGCGGCGTATTCCGTCGCTTCGCCGCGAAGTTGCGCGGCGATGGTCTCCGCTTCCCGCTGGGCTCGCTGCACCGTCACGCCTTTGTGCAAACGTCCCACCATACGGATAAAGCCGGTATCGCGATCCCGTTTCTCCAGATCGTCCATAAACGGAATGAATACCTGCACATCGGCCATCACGCCGGCGCCATCGGGAAAAAGCAGTTTGAAGTCGGGCCGCAATACGCCGATCACCGTAAAGTCATTTCCGTTGAGCCGTACTGCTTGCCCGATAATTGCCGGGTTCGCGCCAAACCGGCTCCGCCATAAGGCATCCGTCAGAATCATGAAAGGCGCGGATCCGCTGCGATCCTCGCCGGGCGCGAAGAAGCGACCCACTTCGGGCTTTTCTGCTAGAAGCGGCAGAAAATTCGCGGTCGTGAACGCCAGGCGCACCTGTTGGGGATCGCCGGTTCCTGTAATCGTTCCGCCGGTTGACCAAATGCCGCCAATCTCTTCGAACGACTGGCTTCGTTTCCGTAGCTCGATCAATTCCGGGCCGGACGCGGGCCCCCGCGTCTCGTTGCCCCACTGCGACCAGATAAGCGTTAGACGCTCCGCGTTCGGATACGGCAAGGGCCGCAGCAGCAGCGCATTCACGACGCTGAAAATCGCGGTATTCGCGCCGATGCCCAGCGCGAGGGTAAGCACGGCGAGCACGGCGAAACCCGGTGACTTTCGCAACATCCGCAAGCCGTATCGCGCATCGGTCCATATGGTTTCCAGGAAAAATGCTCCGCGCTGCTCGCGGCACTCTTCTTTAAATTTCTCCGGGCTGCCAAATTCGATGCGTGCGCGCCGTTCCGCTTCCGGCCGCGACATTCCCGCACATTGCAAGTCTGCGGCGCGGCTCTCCACATGCGCGCGGAGTTCTTCGTCCATTTCGTTTTCCACGCGGGAGCGTCGAAACAACGCGAAAACCGCCGCGCGAAGATTTGTGAGCAGGCTCATACTTCCTCCGCCTTCGTTCCAAGAGCGGAGGCGATGGCGGCCGCCAGCCGATTCCAGCCGTCGGCTTCTTCCCGCAGGCGCTTTTTCCCTGCGGAAGTCAGTTCGTAAAATTTCGCGCGCCGGTTGTTGTCGGAGACGCCCCAATGCGCTTTCAACATCCCTTGCCGCACCAGCCGGAAAAGCGCCGGGTACAGTGCACCCTGCTCGACGAGCAGTGCGCCGCGCGAAATCTGTTCGATGCGCAGCAAAATGCCATACCCGTGCAGTGGTCCGAGAGAAACCGCTTTCAGGATGAGAAGATCGAGGGTCCCCGGAAGAATCTGCGCCTGGCCCGCCACGATGCCTCCTAAGATGATTAGGAGACTACTGCAAACTCTCCTAAGCTGTCAAGGAAAGCAGTTGTCGACACCGGCTCGCGGCCAATTTACTTCACGGATTCTGGAGAACTTCCGGCCCGCTTGCGCCAATAGTAGAAAAATGGCACGCCGGCAATGATCACGGCAAGGCCGAGCGTGGAACGAATGGGCCGCACCAGCCACAAATTAATCGTCAGCGCCGCCGCGGCCATCACGAAAATCCATTGCGTCCACGGATAGCCCCACGCACGATACGGGCGCGGCAAGTCAGGTTCTTTCCTCCGGAGCCGGAGCAGTGCGATCGCCGTCAAGGCAAAGAAAATCCACAGCGCGAATACGAACAACGAATAGAGCTCTTCGTACGTACCGGTCAGCGCGAGAATCGCGCCGACTGCGCCAATGAATATCAGCGCGCCGCTGGGTGTGTGCAGCGTCGGATGAATCCGTTTTGCGAATGCAAAAAACATTCCATCGCGCGCCATCGCATAAGGGATGCGCGCCCCGGTAAGCACGACCACGTGCAGCGCGCCAAGCGCGGAAATCGCCATTGCGATCGTAAGCCAGTTCGCGCCGCGCCCGCCCGCGATGACTTGTACATAATCCGAAGCCACGTGCTGCGATTGCGTCACTTGCGAAAACGTGAGCACGCGAAAATACGCAACATTCGCCAGTAAATACAGCCCACCCACAGTAAACAGCCCGAGCAGTATCGCCAGCGGTATATTTCTTTGCGGCTCGCGGATTTCTTCGCCCAGGTCGCCAAGATCGTTGAAACCGTTGTAGGCCCACATCGCGGGAACGAGCGCCGTCAGCACCGCACCAACCATTCCCCAACTCGCGGGGGCTGCAGCGGGTACTGCCGCGCTCGCCGCGTGCTTTCCATACAGCACGCCGCCGGCGATGATCAAAACGATCGCGCCAATCTTCAGCGACGTCAGCAGCACTTGAATCGCGCCGCCCATCTTCACGCTTAAATAGTTGACGGCGGTGACGAACACCACTACGAGCGCCGCGAGCAATTGCGCCGCTGTGAACGTGAATCCGAACCGGCCGACGTGTCCGGTATACAACGGCGTTGCGACCGCCGGAAACAGGAACCCGAGAAATCTCAGCAGTCCCGCGGCCAGCGTGGCCATCGCCACCGGCCTTTCAAGAAACGCGCTCATCCAACCGAACAGAAATCCCCACAACGGTCCGAGCCCGCGGCTCAAGTAGACGTACGGCCCGCCCGCGCGCGGAAACGCCGCGCCCAGCTCCGCATAACAGAACGCGCCGAACAGCACTACGATCCCGCCAATAATCCACGCGAGAAGAACGAGCACGGCGGAACCGGCCGCTCGCGCCATATCGCTGGTCACGAGAAAAATTCCGGAACCGATCGTGTCGCCAATAACGATGGCGATCGCCGACCAAAGTCCCAGCCCACGAACGAGGTCAGGCCGATTCCTGAGTTTTGCTTCGGTCGGGTTTGCCAAACTCATAGAGTGCGTGCAAGCCTAGTATCGAAGTGACGCGGGCGCAACCGCGGTTCGTCCGCAACCACTGTCAACAAGTGCGCCCGGAGTTCGAATCGTCCCCGGTCGCGCTATCATCGAAGTCGCCATGAGCGCCCCAAAATTGATGCTCGCCGAATTTCCATCGCGGCACGACTACCGCGTCTCGTCCACCGACGAGATTCTCACTCCCGCGTTAATCCTCTATCCAGAAATCATCGCGTCCAACATCGAGAACACGCTTCAATTGCTCGGCGGAAACGCCGAACGCTGGCGCGTTCACATTAAGACCGCGAAGCTGGCGTACACGTTGCGAATGTTCGTTGGGCGCGGCGTTCGCAATTTCAAGTGCGCTACAACGTTGGAGCTTCTGGTGGCCTGCCGCAGCGGCGCCGCCGATGTTCTGCTTGCGTATCCGGTCATGGGAGCCAACGCCCTACGCGCTCGCGACATTGCAGCGGAATTCCCGCATGTGCGCGTCTCCGCGCTGATCGAAAATGAAAACCAGTTGCATCCTTGGCGCGGTGGGAAAGTCGGAATCTTCGTAGATGTAAACTCAGGGATGAATCGCACCGGCATCGAGCCAAACCGCTCTGACGACATCGTGCGGCTCGTTCGAGCGATCCGCGCCGACGGCCTTGCCTTTCGCGGTCTGCATTTTTACGACGGCCATCTCGGCGGCACTCCCGAGCCGGAACGCACGGCGGTGGCCCACGCGGGGTACGGCTCGCTAACACAGCTGTTTGCCGAGCTCGCGCGCGAGAACCTTCCGGTGCCGGAAATCATTACCTCCGGAACGCCTTCTTTTCCGTGCGCACTTTCTTATTCGGGCTTCCGCAGCAAAGATTTCGTGCATCGCGTATCGCCCGGCACGGTCGTCTACAACGACGCGACCAGCCTCGCGCAACTTCCGGCCGATTTTGGCTACCGGCCCGCCGCGCTCGTGATGGCTCGCGTCGTCAGCCGCCCGCGCGCGGGAATCGTGACGTGCGATGCCGGGCACAAGACCGTTTCCGCTGACGCCGGTGTGCCCACGTGCATCGTGCTAGGGCATCCCGAGTTGACGCCGCTCGCCCCGAGCGAAGAGCACTTGCCCTTCGCCGTCAAGGATGGCGCTGCCGGCCCGCAAGTCGGCGAGACGCTCTTTTTGCTTCCGCGTCACGTTTGTCCCACGGTGAACAACTTCGACGACGCAGTACTCGTGCGCGACGGTCAAGTGATTTCAATTGAAGCAGTCAGCGCGCGTGGCCGTGAACATCCCTTGGCGAAAAAACCGGAGCAAGTTACTACAGCGCGTTGGCAAAGCCAGCAGGCAGCTGATCGCGCTTGATTGCAGACCCAATTTAGTCGCGAGCGAGTAGGTCGTGCGCAACCTCGGAATGCACTGAAGAATTACGCGCGCGGCACGATCGACTTCACGGCGTCGCAGAACTGATCGATTTCTTCCGTCGACGTATACACATTCGCGCTGACGCGAATGCCGTTCAACGACGGCGCCACGATCGGCGTGACCAGAATGTTGTATTTCGCCAGCAGCGCATCCGCGAGCTTTCCAGGCTCAATCGTATCGAAGTGAATCGTCCCGAATGCGCCCGACTGATTGGCATCCAGGTTAACGAGCATTTTCGCGCCGGAAATCTGGCTCAAGCGCTCCGCCCAGCGCTGCTTCAAATACCGCAGCCGCGCGAATTTTCGCTCCGCCCCAATCTGCTCGTGAAACTCCAGCGCTTGCAGCGTGGCATTGTGCATGGCGGCGGGATGCGTGCCGATCTCTTCGAACTTGCGAATGTTTTTGTCCATGGATTCCGGCGCGGCCATCAACGCCCAGTGCTTTTCGATGCGGTCCTTTCGCACGTACAGCATTCCCGTGCCTATCGGCGCGGACAGCCACTTGTGCAAACTCGCGCCATAAAAATCGCAATCCAGATCGCTGAATTGGAACGGCACATGCGCGAACGCGTGCGCGCCGTCCACGATACTGGTGATGCCGTGCGAACGCGCCAACGCGCAAATTTCTTTCACTGGGAAAATCTGTCCGGTCATGAACACTACTTGCGACACGTGTATCACTCGCGTTTTCGAGGTGATGTTCTTTTCGTAGAGGAGCACCAGATCCGCGGGATTCGCCACCGGCACCGCGAAATCCACCGGCTTCATTACGATTTTTTCGCGCCGCTCGCGCTGCTGCCACGTTGTAATCATGCGCGGGTAGTCTTGGCTGGTGATCAGGATTTCATCGCCCGGCTTCAGGTCCAGCCCGAACTGTGCGACTTGCAACGACTCGCTCGCGTTTCGCGTAATGGCGATGCACTCGGGATCCGCGCCCCACATGCGCGCTAGCCGTTTGCGAACCTCCTCGATTTCCGGCTCGAGGTCATGCCACATGCGGTACGCGGGAAGTTGGTTGCTGTAGCGGATGGCTTCGATCTCCGCGTCCAGCACGGCCGTTGGCGCGGGAGCCACGCCGCCGTTATTCAAGTTGACGAGTTTGGGATCGCGGCCGTAGGCGTTGCGAATCTGCTTCCAATAATCTTCGTCCGTCGCGAGCGATTCCGGCGTCGCGTTCGCATACGCACGACTCAGCGCGCCAGCAATCAACACAGCTTCCGCTCCGAGCAGAAATCCTCGCCGACTAACTTCGTGTGCCATACGCGTTCGCTCCTCGCAATGGATTTGCTTTGGAAGCATACATCACGAGAGAGCGTCGCGGACTTGCGATTCGAAAACGCGACGCAGAACTCGACTTCAGTCACGCACTGACCGCGAGGGCGCGCTTCATTTCGCAGGAATGGTGTACAGCTTTACGCGCAGCAGTTTACATTGATGATCCGGCAACGAGATCGTTCGCCCTTGATTGTCCTGATCGCCATTGAGGCGCCGCAGCGTCGTCCATTTTCCGTTCGTGCGCGTTCCTTCTTCGACGCTCGCGATGCCCGCGATGCCTTGCTTCTCGTCCACGTCCATCGACACCGTGATGCTCAGCGCGGTTCCGCCGATCAGAAATTCATCCTGCGCCGTCTGCAACACAATCATCGCGCCATCGTCCTGCAACAGAGTTCTCGCTGGCCACGAACGCGCCAGCGTGGCCGTGAACAAAAATCCGCCCAGCGAAACCGTCTGCGCCGGGCGAGAATTGCTGGAGTGCAGTACGATCCCGCGTGTTCTCCCCTCGCGCTGCGCTTGCGGCAGCAGATCTTCCACCTCGTGCAACACCGCATAGCTTTGCGCCAACGGGTTTTTGCTCTCGTCTCCTTCCTTCTCGACGTCGGGCAAGCTATCCACTGCGAACGGCGAAAATCCAAATGCGCGTGCCTGGCCGTACGCGTAGAACGCGTTGAACGGCCCGGCATCGGGCCGCGCTTCCGGTACGAAAACCGGATCGTCCTGCTCGCTATACCGCTGCACCCAATATTCGAAATTCGGCCAATAAATATCCGGACCGTAAAAGTCGATCGCCGGAGCACCTGCGCGATAAATTTCCAGATTGTCCGGATGCGGGCCGCCGCTAGGATACTCGCCGGCGCGCTCCAGCGGCGCAGGCAATTGCGCGTTCATGAACATCGGCAGCGCATACTCACTCTTTCCAGCTTCCACTACCTGGCCGATGTAGCGCGCGTAATTCCACGCCATGAATATCTCCGGCGCGCGTTCGCCAAAAACGCCGTGCCAGGTTTTTCCGCTCGCGTTCCAGGTGTGACTCATCTCCGCCGGCAGCCATTCCTGATGTGCGCGGAGATACTGCACGAGACTTTCCGGCACCGGCCCGTTGAAAAGTCTGTCCGCCTCCGCCGAATGGTCCCGCCCGCTCCCCAGCACGCCGACTTCGTTTTCGACCTGCACCATCAACACCGTTTCTTGCTGGCCGTCAAATTCCTTGAGGTGCCGCATCAGCACACGAAACGCGCGCGCATCTGCCTCGCGATTGTCCTTCGAAAGCGTCGAGAGAATTTCGTACGGATGTCCGTCCGGCGCGACGGCGCGCGGAAATCGCTTCGGATTTCTTTTCACCCAATCCGGCGTGTAACTGGAAAACGCGTTCTTCCAGCTTCCGAACCATAACAGCACCAGATGCAAACGTTGCGCGCGCGCCTGCTCCACCCAATGGTCAAGAATCGCGAAATCGAACTTACCTTCTACTGGTTCCAGTTGCTCCCACGCGACCGGCATCAACACCGTATTGAGGTGCGCCCGCGCCAGCCGCGGCAGGATGCTGTCGGCTTGCTCCGCCGTCCCCGCGGATGAATTGCCGAGTTCCCCGCCGAAAATCACGAACGGCTTCCCACCGACAATCAACTGCGCCGATCCGCGCGCGCGATCCAGGTGCGGAATTTCCTGCCCCGCCGTTCTGGCTGACGAAAATATTCCGAGCAACAAGATATGCGGCAACGTGAGACAACGTCGCCCGTGTAGGAATCTCATCGATGTGTTCCGTTTTCGCCGGCGGACGAGCGGAAGTTACTTTAGCGCAGCGGTAGTGGGAATTGCGGGGAAATTTAGCGGTGCGTGCCGCACAGCGCCTGCGTCTGCGCCAGCACATCGGCGTCGAACTGCGCGCCTTGCCAGCCGGCCATCGTGCAGACTTGCTCTGCCGTCAATCCAAGTGCGCCACGGAAGTCGGCGCCTGCCACCGCCGCTCCGCTGACTTGCGTCTCGCGGAAAATCGCTCCCGGGAAAAATGCGCCGCGCAGATCGGCATTCTTTAAATCCGCGTCCATCAGAACCGTTCCTTTGAGCTGCGCCCCCGTCAAGTTTGCGTCGCTCAATTTCGCCGACGACAAATCGGTCATCTCCAGCGTGGCAAATGAAAGTACTGCGTGCTCCATTTTTGTGTCGCGCATGTCCGCCCGCGACAAGTCCGACCGCAACAGTTGCGCGTTTCTCAAATTCACCGCGTACATCGAAGCGCCATTTAATCTCACGTTCGACATGCGTGCGTCCTGCAAAGTGGCAAACGAAAAATCCGCGCCACGCAAATCCGCGCCGGTAAAATTCGCGCGCGTCGCCTCCGCAGAGACCATCACCGTCTTCGACGCCAGCACGCGGTCGAGCACGGCATCCCTCAGCACCGCTTCGCGCAAATTTGCGCCTCGCATGTCCGCTTCAGAAAGGTACGCGCCTTCAAGATTTGCGCGCCACAGTTTCGCGTTTACCAGATACGCCTTGTACGCGCGGGCGAAGCGCAGATTCATCTCATTCAACTTTGCACCCGGCACAGCCGCAAGTCCGTCTTCCGCCCAGTTTCCGTGCGGCGGCGGACCGGAGAGCATCGCTTCCGTCAACTCTGCGTAAGGCCGGTAGCCAATCGACTGCATGGCTTCGGACACCCATCGCAGCAGGCTGCCTTTGGAATGCTCCGGCTCCATGTTGCTGTCCGAAGGCAGGCCGCGATTTACTCCGAGGGAAAAAAGCAGCATCGCGCAGCCCGTAACCAGCGCCACCCTCGCCGTGGCAAAGCTCACGCGCCAAAGATTTTTCGATTTATGTCGCAGCAAATCGCCGGGTTGCAGCACGCGCGCCACAATCGTCGGTACGCACGTCGCTGCGGCCACCGCGAGTGTCAATAGAAACGCGTGCAGCAGCGTTCCGCGAAAATCCTGACGCACCAGGTAGCGCACCCAGAACAAAAACAGCGTTCCCGGTACCACCCAATACGCCAGCACCGTCGCCACAACTGTCTCCAGCACCCAGAAGGGCGAACGGCCTTCGCGCATCCAGCGGAAATGCCGCCGCACCAGGCCCATCAAGTACCACGGCCCGTCTTTCTCGAGTGTTTGCCCGTCGCGAAACACCGCCGGAAGACCCGACATGCTTCCCCACAAGCGCAGCAGCAGGAAATGGAAGCGCAAGTACAAAACAAAAAGGACCAACGGCGCGCCCATGTAAAAGCTCGTCATGGTCAGAAATTTTCCGAGCTTCGCAATCGGAATTGCCGACGCATCCGCGACGAGCCGCACATCCGTCGTCGTGCCAATCAGCGCAATGCACGTCAGACACAGCGTCAGAATCAGGAAATAGAACCAACGCGCAAACTTCGTCGCATCGGAAATCGCTTTTGTCGTGTCGAATGCCGCGATCGTTTCCGGCAGAATTGCATCAAAGAGATTTGTTCCGCCCAGCCGCCCGACCCACACGCCTTCCGCGCCGTACAAATTAGCGCCCATCAAATTGGCTCCGCGCAACTCCGTGCCCAGCAGGTTCGCGTTTCGCAAGTTCGCCTGCACCAGGCTGGCGCCGCGCAAATTAGCCATCGAAAGGTCGGCGCCGGAGAGATTAGCGCGCTGCAGAATCGCTCCTTCCAGATTCACTCCCGTCAAATCCGCTTTCGCGAGATTCACCCCGCACAAATCCGCTTTGTTGCCGGATTCGCCGCCGCTTTCCACCCACACTTTGTGCTGATCTAGAATTTCCGCGAGGTCGATTAGAGAAATCGTGGTCGCGGTTTCTTCCGCCGGCGACTTGCTTTGCACATCTTGAATATCCGCGAGCATTCGAAACTTTCCCCCAGGTGCGCGAAGCCGCGTTTGGTGCGGCCACTTTCGCTGTTGCAGATCGCTGGCCGCGGAACTTATGCGCCACGCGCTCACACTGCGGCTCACGGTGCGAAGCGTGACCGGATCGAATATCCGGTGATGTTGTGCTGAATACCAGCCGGGCGAAATCCATCATGGCTCACAAAACACGAGAAAATCGCCTGCCCGCAAGTACAGGACGCGCATGTGTAACCGTTCCCGGTGGTACGCAACACGGTACGAGCGCGATTTCAACTGCGAGGATGGTTTCCGGTAACCCAGCCTGTGCATTCAAACTTACCAGGACTGGAAACTGCGATTCGTTCGAACTATCCTAGCGGTCTCCAGGAACAGCAGAGAAGGGCTTTGCTTATCACATCTTCGGCCAACAAGAGATTCTTCTCAAGCGCGCTAGCGGTGGTTCTCGTTTTCACGTTCATCGCGTTTTCACCCGTCCTTCTCCGCGCGCAGCTTTCCACCTACGACCACCTGACCGAACCCGGCTGGTGGCCCCAGCGCGAGCCCTCCAGCCGCAAGGAATTCGTCGGTAACGCCGCGTGCGCGAAATGTCACGCTACGATTACCGCCTCGCAAGAAACCACGGCCATGGCGCATACACTGATGCCCTCCGCAGCTGCCGACGTTCTTCATTCACGCACCGACCTCTCTTTTCGCAACGGAAAGTATCTTTATCAAATTAAGGACAAAGGTAGCGCGCCAGAACTAACCGTTACCGACGGCGAGCACACCATCGCCGCGAATCTTGTGTGGGCTTTCGGGACAGGAAAACTCGGGCAATCCTATCTTTTTCTGCGCGACGGCAAGTACCGCGAAAGCCGCGTGACCTATTTCAGTTCGCTAAAAAATCTGGACTTTACTCCAACGCGCGCTTTGCTCTCGCCGCACGACCTTGAGGAAGCCGAGGCGCGGCCCGTGGACATCGCTGAAGTCCGCCGGTGCTTTGGCTGCCACAGCTTTGGCGGCAACGTCGCCGGAAATCTAGACACGAGCAAGGCTTCTCTAGGGATTACGTGTGAAGCCTGCCACGGACCTGGCCTGAACCATGTGCTCGCGATGGAATTCAACCAGTCGGACGATCGCTACGGAGACGACGAAGGCCGCAAGCTAATTTTCAATCCCGGTCGCCTTAGTCCCGTTGACACCGTCGACTTTTGCGACTCCTGCCATGGCACGTGGATGGACGTCAAGCTCGCGGGCACTACGGCAATCGCGAATGTCCGGATGCAACCTTATCGCCTCATGAACAGCAAGTGTTGGGGCACTGGAGATAAGCGCCTTGCTTGCATTGCCTGCCACAATCCGCACCAACCACTCTCGACCGTCGCGGCCAACTACGATTCGAAATGCTTGGCTTGCCATCTGAGTTCGCCCGCCGCCAAACCAACGAAAGATCATCCGGGCGCGGCTTGCCCGGTTGCCACAAAGGAATGCACGAACTGCCACATGCCGAAGATCGAGATTCCTGAGATGCACGCAGGCTTCGCAGACCATCTCATTCGCGTGGTCCGTCCAGGCGCACCGATTCCAGACTAAATCGAGGATTTCGCACGATGGACGCGCCGCCGGATCGTAACGTACGCCATCATTGACCTGCACCCCGCCTTATTCACGAGGCCCTTGAAGGTCGCGGCTGTCCTTGGTAAACGGGTTATCAGAAAAGTTGGTTGTTGAGCCGGCAATCAGCGGTGTTGCCGACGCGCTAAGGAAGGAGATCTGTGACGGTCATTGACTGGTTGCTCGACGCGGATCCGTCAATCCGCTGGCAAGTGCTGCGCGATCTGACCGATGCACCCGCAAAAGAGGTCGCAGCCGAGCGCGCGCGCGTGGCCACGGAGGGTCTTGGTGCACGCCTGGTCGCGCTCCAGGCGGACGACGGCCGCTGGGGCGGCGTGGCATGGAACCGTGGTTGGAACTCCACCATGCACGTCCTCATGCTGCTGCGGGACCTGGGTGTCGATCCCACGAGTGAGCAAGCACGCCGCGCGTTGCGCCTCGTTCGCGAGCGGGTGACGTGGCGGGGATGCGGGCCACAGGAATGTGACGGCAATGCCTTCTTTGCAGGCGAAGTCGAGCCGTGCATCAACGGGCAGGTCGCGGCGGTCGGCGCGTACTTCGGCCAGGACGTCCGCGGCCTCATCGGCCGGCTCCTCGCCGGGCAACTCGCCGACGGAGGCTGGAACTGCGATGCGCCGAATCGCTCGACGCGCTCGTCATTCAACACCACCATCTGCGTGCTCGAAGCGCTGCTTGAGCACGAACGCGCGGGCGCCGCGACCCGCGAGGTCACCGAGGCGCGTCTCCGCGGCCAGGAGTATTTCCTCGAGAGACGGCTCCTCCGGCGGCGTTCGACCGGCGAGGTAATCGCGCGCGATCGCAAGGGCGGCGCCGCGTGGACGCGCTTCGCCTTCCCGGCGTGGTGGCACTACGACGTGCTGCGCGGGCTCGACTACCTGCGCAGCGCCGGCGTCACGCCCGACGAACGCATGGCCGAAGCAATCGAGCTGGTCGCGTCGAAGCGCGACAGCGACGGGCGCTGGCCGCTCGAGACGCGCCATTCCGGCGTGATGCCTGTTGAGCTTGCCGAAGACGAAGGCCAGCCGAGCCGCTGGATCACCTTACGCGCCCTTCGCATCCTCCGCTGCTATCACGGTGTCAACGTATAACGGCGGCAAGCTTTCAACCTCGCCCCGCCTCCTCGCCTCCCAAGTGCTAGGCGGTCGGATAAACTCAGGATTCGTCGGTTCCACGGAAAATTAAGCTCCGTTTCCGGCTCTCACTTAATCGGAGCTTGAAATCGATTTATGCTGCAGCCGCATCCCGGGCGGCGGCCGGCGCCACTTCAGGCTGGCGACGCAGCAGCAAATAAAAAGCGACGACGTGCGTGATCATGAGCAGCGGCACGTAAATAACCGGGATAGCGTACGCCGCGCCCAACTGCCCCGCCATCGCAGGAAGACCAATTCGGGTAGCATGGTAATAGTCGAGGATGAGGTCGACTGTCCCAACGAGATTGAAGGCCACGATGAATAGCCAGAACAGCGGACGTATCCTCACGGTAAGAAGCGCCAGGATGGCCAGCACCCCGGTTGCAAAGTCCCAGTAGGCGGCGAACCTGGCGAAGCCGGCGGCGGGCAGATTCGGGCCGACGACGCCTGGCAGAATAAATACCAGCCCGAAGAAGCGGAAGCTGTGCAACGTAGCGATAGCGCGTTGCGCTGCGACCTGGTCCATCGCTTTGAGCTTGGGCAGGAAATACACTCCGAAGCAAAGCAGCCACGCCACATAGCCCAAAACGAGATGTATTTGGAAGATGGTTTCCGGCGACATTTAGCCTCCTCATAGGCTGACGCGGCCACGAGCGCCACAGTCATAGGATTATTTACGTCATCCTATAGATTCGGGCAAAGCCGCGTCGGTTGCATCTTGAGATGATTGGTAGCATCCTATAACCCATGCGCTACCGCCCCCAACATAAAGCTGCAGTCCATCGGAAGATTGTGAACGACGCCTCGCGGCGCGTTCGCGCGGAAGGCTTAACGGGCGCCGCGGTTTCCGCGGTTATGCGCGACGCTGGCCTGACCCACGGCGGATTTTACAAGCACTTCGCGAGCAAAGACGAACTGCTCCTGGAATCGCTGCGCGCGGCTTTTGGAGAAATGGCCGGCTTTTTGGCGCGCACCGCGGAAAAGTGCAAACCTGGGAGCGCATGGAAGGCTATTGTGACCGCCTACTTGAGCGCGGAACATTGCGATCACGCCGAGTGCGGATGTCCGTTGGCAGCCCTGGCGCCCGAGTTGGCGCGCGCCAACAAAGCGATGCAGGGTCAAATCGCCGAGGAACTCAAGAAATACGAGAGTCGCTTGCTTCCCTTTATGCCCGGCCGCCGCGTTGCCGACAAAGAGCGCGCTTTTGTGGTGATTATTTCAGCGATGCTCGGGGCAGTTGCCGTCGCCCGCGTACTACCGGATCAAGCGGCTCGCGAAGACGTGCTCGCGGCCACAAGAGATTTTCTGTTGCGAAGTTTCTGACATCCTTTCGTCAGCTGCGGCACTTGCCACTTCTGCGGCTGCAGGTTTAGAGTCAAATTCAATTCCCGCCATCCAATCACTGGCTTTTATTTGCTTCGCCGTACATTCTTTTTCTGCCAGCTGCCCGCCATCGCGTCCCATGTCGTCGCCAAGCCTGCTTGCCGCAGGCAATCTGCAGCCCACTTTGGAATGTGGGAGCCGCGCTCGTATTGAGCGACGCGAACGCGCTCCCGCTTTTTTGCTCTCTCACTTGAACTGACCGGGGTTTTTGTTTGAGCGCATCGCTCTGCGCGACGCTCGCATTTGCGATTGGCTGGAGTCCGGGAAGCTGCGATGGGCGGCACTGGACGAAGATGCCGGGCTAAAGGCGAGGCGCAGGAGAGGAGTAGCGGAAGGAAAGTAGGCAGAAAAAAGTGAGCCGGGGTACTCCGCTGAGGGGCCGAGGGACCCCGGCTTATCCTGCCCGCCTCCGCAGTGAGCGAGCAAGAAATTCGCGAAAACCTGGGGGCATCAGCGCGATGGCGTTTCCGGCCCGGCAATATTAAAAGAAGCCGGAGCGGAATGCGCTGAGCGCGTCCCGGCGAAGCCTGTAACCGCATTGGCGTTCGCGGCGGCCGGCTGCGCGGCATATACCCTTCCGTGGGCGCAGCTACCAGGTTTTGTTGCGGGCGCCAGCCGGGGACAGCGTAGCGCCGTAAGTCAACTTCGGTTGCCACCGCGGCGCGGATCGCAGCGTGAATCGCGCGCGCGTGCGGCCGGAAGGCAAAAACTTTTACTGCGTCTTGACGTCGTCGTCGCCGCGCAGAAATTCGTAGCGCTCGATGGCGGCCACTACGCCCATTGAGCATTCGTCGCGCGGTTCGGTGCGTTGCACGCGGCCGAGGCAGCGCACGCGTACCGGACCCGCCATGGTGATCTCGTTGGGCAGGGTCAGAAGAATCTCGACGGGCGAGCCCTCGCGCACGTCCTTGGAAAGGAAAAAGTAGACGCCGCGGGAGCTGACGTCGCGGGATTCGGTGCTGGTTTCGCCAACCGCGGCGCCGGTGGTCCAGCGGACGGTGAGCGGCAGCCGCATTTGAAAGCGTTGCGTGGTGCGGCGTTCGGAGCCGGTCAAGGAATACCTCCTGAGCGAAGGCAAAGTGTAACCTTGCGCGGCCTAAGCGACAATAGGACTGGGGATACAAAATCGATTCAAATTTGAGAAGTACGGATGTACTAGGACGGAGGCGTGGATGCGTAACGTCGTGAGCCGATGGCGGAAGAGTAATATGGTCGTGTGGAAGAGGCGGCGGCTGGCACCAGATGGCGTGGGGGAGTGGGCCTGGCGCTGTCGCGGATGCGAGATGCGGTTCCATTTTGGATCTCAAGTAGAACTTGAAGAGATGGCGGTTGTGTGCCCCCCCACCCCCATTGCTGATGGAAAGAGTGCGCAGGCGATTGATAGGAAAGGGGTTGCAAGCGAAGTGACCGTGGCAGGTATGCCGGGTTTGCGCGCAGTTGAGGGCCGTAAGGACGGGACGGGGGATAACGTGGAGGCGCAGAGGACGGCGGAAAGTGGTTGACGGTCGAAAGTTGAAGGTCGAGGGGAGAGATCGTAACCGTTTGGTTGAAGAGCGGCCACCCCTGGTGTTTTGCGGCAAAGAGTGTGGAATTGCTTGAAAACATTGGGGATAGCGATTTTCAGGGGGTCAAAGAGTGCGCAAGTGATTGAAAATGCGTGGGATAGACCGCTGACATGGTAACAGAGATTTAGAGACGAGCAGCGAGAGGGGCAGCGAACGCGAAAACTATCAAAGACTAGATTCGATTTGTTACGCACGACGCGACGTCCAAAGGACTTCCAGCAGACAGTGGCGGGCAGAGTTGCGAGCGAAGCGGCGCTCTGCATTTCCCAACGACCGCACCATTATACCATATCAGCATCACCAGTCAAGTAAAAGTTAGTAACTGGTTTGTCCTTGGGGAGTTACGAGAGGCGGCCCAAAATGGGAATCCGGGGCGAGCGGCTAAGTCCTTTGTTACCAAGGACAGGGACAACGGGCTGACCGTTTCTTGGACTATCTGCCAGTTCCCGGCTGCGGAGCGAGCGAATAGATTGTAATGACCTCAGCTCGGAAAGAGAACTATCATGAGTGATGTAAACGCCTGGATGCAAACCAATTGGCAGGAACTGGGAACGTTCCTGGTGGAAATCGCCTTCCTGATAGCCGCAATCTGGTTTGCGCACAACATTCTGAAGGCATTGCGAGCGTTCCAGGAACAAATTGGCGCACTGCTGAAACTGACGATCACGCCGAGCACTACGGAGCGCGAAGCGCCGCCGACGCAAACAAGCGCGCGTAGCAGCTTGGCGGAGACCAGCCCGTATTGGCTGACGCCGTCCGAAACCCAAGCCGCGACGCAATCCGCGGCTGTTGCGCACGAGCCTGGCCTCAGCGAGCCGGTCGAAAGCGGCCCGAACTTCATCGTCAGGGCGTGGCGCGGGGTGGTTGCGTGGATGAACACGCCGATTATCTCGAAAGCCCACGGTGGACCGTGGCACCGGCTCGTCAATTGGTTGCGAGCGCCAGCGCGCAGCTAGAGCCGTCGCGCCGTAGCCCTTGAGGGTGTCTGTGTGACCCGCGCGTTCGGTGGCTACCCCCGGGTCCAGAGATTTGTTGGCGGTGGAACTCTCGGACTCGGGTTCGCGACCCTCAATCAGCTTCAGTTTTTCTCAACTATCGCTGTAAGTGTACGCGAGTTCTGGCGTGAGTTTCGCCGAACGTACCTGGACTCCGCCATATGTTCTATTCCACCGTTCCCTTAACCGGACGCAGATTGCGTCATGGTCGTCGTGGCTGAGGACCCGAACGGAAATCTGCGGCTCGTTATGGCGTATCCTTTTGCGTTGGTTCAGCCTGAACTGGCAAGCGGGCGCTTTCCGTCAGTGAGTATTCCACCCTTCGGCCGGGGAGGTTCAAGGCATCGACCCGACCACCAGGTCTTCCCTCAGCATGGTTGCGTCCCCGGAGAGCCCGCTTCCGTTTCGCCCGTCCTGATCATTGCAGCTCCACCACGTCCATCCGCTTAAACTTCCGGTAGGGACGTTATCCAGAAATTTCGCTGCGTACGCATCATCGGTCCCATCCCGACGAAACTGCGGTGTGTCGTCTTTTTTTTAGACGATCCCGGACTGCTCACTTCGGCGCGGACCGACGAAGTGAGATTTCTTAACCTGTCTAGCCAAGCGACCATTCGTTGTGCGTCAGCAGCATCGGGGCCATACTCGGGCGCGGGTTAAAAGTGCGGCAAGGTAGCGCGGCCTCTCGCGAGCGTCTATTATGATAAACATACGCGGGCGCGGAGCAGTTTCATGCTGCGTTGCGGCACGAAGGACCAGGTCTTACTCGTGGCGCAGAGCCGCCAGCGGATCAATTCGGGACGCTCGCCTTGCCGGCGCATAGCCCGCGAGAATCGCGGCGGTCAGAAGGACGACACCGGCGAGCGCCAGGGTTCCCGGATCATCGGGCTGGGTCTCGAACAGAAACGATTTGGCAAGCCGGAACGCGCTCAACGCGGCAGGCACGCTGATCGCGAGTCCCACCGCCGCCAGAAGTAGAACGCGGCGCAGAACCATCCATACCACGGCGCCGCGTTGCGCGCCCAGAGCCATACGGATTCCAATCTCGCCGACCTGCCGCGCGACGTTGTAGGACACCGTCCCATAGAGGCCCACGCACGCGATCAGGAGAGCGAGAACCGCGAAACCCGTGCTTAGTTTCGCGAACGTGACTTCCTGGCTGATCGTCCGATCGATTTCCGCAGCCTGTGTGATCACGTTCGTGACGGGTATGCGTGAATCTGCCTGCCGCACGATCTCATGCACACTCTGGACATAATTCAGCGGATCACCCGCAGTACGCAGCGCGTAGGTCACGCGGTCCGGCAAGAACTGGCTGGCCGCTACGAACACGGTCATCGGACTCCCCTCTTTCAGGCTACCGTAGCGCAGGTTAGCCGACACGCCGGCGATTTCGAGATCGCGATTGTCGTCCACGAACGTGATGCGCCGGCCCAGCGGATTCTCGTTCCCGAAGTAAGTCCGCGCCAGCCGTTCGCTGATCACTGCAACGGGCGTGGAGTCCGGTTGGTCTCGGTCGTCAATCTCGCGCCCGGCCAGGATCGGAATCTGCATCGTCGTGAGGAAACGCGGTCCGGCGGCCATAACGCCTGCGCTCTGGATGGTAACGGCGGCGATCTTTATTGGCCCCCTGTATGCCCCCCCGGCCATGCCGGCGCTGATGATCGAGGATCCTGAAAGCGTTGCGCCGCTCACTCCGGGGATCGATTCGAAGCGCTTGCGAAGGTTTTCGTAAAAAGTGGCCATCTCTAGGTCACGATGCCCGGCCTGGCGCGCATTCACCGTGAACAGAAGGATGTGCTCGCGAGCGTAACCAAGTCGGATGGAGTGCAGCTTGTCGAGCGTCCGGACAAACAGACCCGCGGCGACCAGGATGAGAAAAGAGATCGCGATTTGGCCGACTACCAGAACGTGCTGCGCGCGGCGGCGCGGTCCGCCCCCGCGTCCATTCTGTAGCGCGGGCATGACGTCCGGACGCGTTGACTGAATCGCTGGAACGAGGCCAAATAGCAGGCCGCAAACCACGGAGAGCGCCGCCGTCACGCCCAGCACATTCCAGTTCAATTCCGCGTGCAGCGTAAAGTTCTCCCGCCCATTGGAGAGCAGAAACGTCAGGGATCGCACGCCCCAGATCGCAAACAAGACCCCTAATGTTCCGCCGAGCGCCGCCAGCATCAAACTCTCGGTAAGCAACTGCCGCACGACGCGGAACCGTCCCGCTCCCAGGCTGAGCCGGACTACCATTTCGCGGCGTCGCGCGGCGGCCCTTGCCAGCAGGAGATTGGCGATGTTCGCACACGTGATCGCCAGGATCAATGCCGCCATCGCCAGGAGCGCGTACAGAGGCTTGGAATACTTGCGGCGCAGGCTACCCAGGCCGGCGGCACCGGGATTCAGCGTCAGTGCGGGCAGTTTGGCGCGCTCACCGTCGGTCGTCGCAGTGGTGGCAACCCATTGCTGGAAACGAGGAGCCAAGGCTGCCTGCGCCTGGACCATGCTGACACCGGGGCGCAGGCGGCCCATCATTTCGATCCAGTAGAAGTTTCCGTCGCCATACATACGAGCCGCTCGGGCGCCGTCCACGAGCAGATTCGTGTGCAACGGAAGGTAGAGGTCCGGCGCCAACGCTGGGTCCACTCCGAAGAACTCCGGTGGCGCCACGCCGATCACCGTGAAAGGAATGTTATCGATGAGAATCGGCTGTCCAATCGCATTCGCCGGTTCTCCAAAGCGATTCTGGCTTGTCGCAAAACTGATTACGGCGACTGGCGCCGCGCCTGCACGGTCGTCTTCGGAGTCAATCAGACGTCCCGCGGCCGGCGACACTGCGAGGCCGCGGAAATACTCGCCGGTGACGTACTCCGTGCTGGCGCTCATGGCCTGCCCGCGGATGGCCAGGTTACAGTTATGTCCGTTGAAGTATCCGAAGAGCGTGGAAAAGACGGGATTCTCCTCGCGAAGCGTCTCGAACGCGGGAAACGGGAATATCCCGCTGACCAGATTGCCTGTGTCGCCTGGCCAAAAAAGGCCTTGTAATCCGTGCACGACGTGGACCCATTCCTTGCTGCCTTCCTGGGGCGGCCGGCTATGCCAATTCAAAACCACCAGCGCCTCGGGATCGGCCACCGGCAGTGAGCGCAACAGAATCGACTCCATCAAGCTGTAGATTGCGGTATTGGCCCCAATGCCGAGCGCCAGCAACAAAACCGCCAGGGCACTGAAGGCCTTGTTGGCGGTCATGGTGCGACAGCCATAGCGGACATCCTGGCCAAGTTCCGACCAAAACCGTGTTATCCAAATCTCCCGTGACTCTTCCTGCTTCAGTCCGACGTTGCCAAATCGCCGACGCGCCTCAGCCCGGGCACGCTCCGCGGTCATACCGTCTGCTTGCAGTTCCGCGGCTCTTTCCGCAAGGTGAAGTTCCATTTCCTCACGCAGCGCCTCGCTGCGCCTGCCGCTCTCTATCCAATACCTTAGCCGTCGTAACATGTCTGTCACTCCGTTCCCATCACGCGCGCGATCGCCAACGTGAGTTTGGCGTACTTCCTGGTCTCAACAACCAGCTGTTTCCGGCCAGCCGCCGTGATCTTGTAGATCCTCGCCCGCCGATTATTCGACGTCACGGCCCAGACACCGTCGATCCAGCCGTTTAGCTCCAGGCGCTGGAGAGCGGGGTACAGCGAGCCCTCCTCGACGAGAAGCTCATTGTCGGACGATTGTTGAATGAACTGGACGATGCCGTAACCGTGGAGATCGCGTCGCGAGAGCGTCCGCAGAATCAACATGTCCAGCGAACCGGGCAACGAATCGTTCTTTTGCGCCTTGCGTCCCATACCAAGAATTCTTAGCTTACGGCGACGAGATTAAGCGAGTCAAGTTCAGATTGGCGAGCCCTCGCGCCGCAAGAAGATTTCGGGGTGCGCACGCGCGCCGGATGCGAATCACTATGGCGCGCGTTACCGCTGTCGACAACGGGCTACGTCCGTTCTCAACTGGCGTAAAGCCGCAGAGCACGAAGCGCCGCCGACGAGCGCGCGCGGCAGCCTGGCGGAGACTAGTCCGTATTGGTTGACGCCGCCGGAGACGCAATCCGCAACGCAATCCGCGGCTGTTACGCACGAGCCTGGCCTCAGCGAGCCGGTCGAAACCGGCCCGAACTTTATTGTAAGGGCGTGGCGCGGGGTGGTTGCGTGGATGAACACGCCGATTATCTCGAAGGCGCAAGGTGGACCGTGGCACCGGCTCGTCAATTGGTTGCGGGCGCCAGCGCGCAGCTAGGCTGTACCCTCGAATTATTTGCGGGGGACACCCGGAACAGTCAGGACCTTGCATACGCCGAGCCGAGCGAGATATTTCGGACAAAGTCCTGCCGGGGCTGCGTCCAAGGCAGACGGCGGGCAGCCGCAGCTTATGAGCGCTTTGCTGCCTTCGCATCAGCCAAGCGAATAATCACGCGCTTGCCGAGAACCCGGGCCGCCCTCGTTATCGTATCGAGGGTCACCGAGACGTTAGTTGGGTCGAGCAGGCGATCCAGCTGAGACCGGCTCGTTTGAAGCTGCTTTGCGATGGCCTGCTTCGTCTTTTGTCGCTTCCGCATGGCCTGCTCGAGTTGCCAGGCCAGTACCCGTTTGATAGCGACGGCCTCGACCTCTTCGCGGATTCCTTCCTGTTGCAGAAAACTGTCGAAGCTCGATCCACTGTGGTCCACTGTTTTGCGATGTTTTCTCACGTTCATTGTAGTCCTTCTCATTTCAATCCCATCTGATGCTTTCTCTTGTTGCTGTTAGCGAGCTCTAAGTCCTCTTGCGGTGTCTTCTGCGTTTTCTTGATGAATCGGTGGAGCAGGACCATTCGGCTCTTTACGTCTATGTAGAAGAGCACCCTTGCGATCCGGTTCTGGGCCAGTCTTGTACGCACTTCGTAGAGGGCATCGCCCAACGGCTTGCAAACGGGCATTCCAATGGGCCAGCCGAACTCAACCGTCTTGATATCCTCTCCGGTACGCTTTCGATCCTCGGGCGAAAGCCCCTTTAGCCATTCCCAGATTGGTTCTCCGCCCGCCTCCGTCCGATAGAAGATCGCCGGAACCCGCTTGCCTTGGTTTTCAGAATCGGCGGGGGATTTGGGTTTCTCAGCCACTTCACGGTAGTGTACCATCTACGGTACATGAAGACAAGGACCAGCGTGGGTTGATTGCACTTCCGAGGCCAGAGGACAAATTCTGGCGGCTCGTAAGGACCAGACACGGTGCGGTTGGGTGGATGAATAAGCCGATGAAGAGCGCCCAGGGTGGACCGTGGCACCGGCTCGTCAATTGGTTGCGAGCGCCAGCGCGCAGCTAGGCTGTCCCTCTCTACGCAGTTGCGATCAGCGCGAACAATCTTGTGGGCTTGGATCGACCTGGACGACTGTTTCTGAGGACTGTTTGTGGCTCGCCTCGCTGGGAGGAGGAGCGGCCTGCCCCCGCAAAAACCGCGAGGGATAGGACATCCCAGAATTTTCAACGCGTTAAGCGTCGTGCGCCTCCGGGCTTCTTTGTAACTAACGGGCACTCGCACTCGTCTGGACCTCGGAATAAGATGGATGCCAGATGGGCGCTCGCAAGATCATTCATATCGACATGGACGCATTTTATGCGTCCGTCGAGCAGCGGGATGATCCGCAACTGCGCGGCAAACCCGTCGTTGTCGCATGGCGCGGGAATCGCTCCGTGGTTTGCGCCGCGTCGTATGAAGCGCGAATGTTCGGCGTGCGTTCCGCTATGCCCGCCGTTCGCGCCGAACGCCTTTGCCCTAAAGCCGTGTTTCTCCCGCCGGACTTCCCGCGCTACCGGGCGGTCTCCAGCCAGGTGCGCGAAATCTTCCAACGCCACACTGACTTGATTGAGCCGCTGTCTCTCGACGAAGCCTATCTCGACGTTTCGGAGAACAAGACAGGCTTGCCTACCGCGACGCAAGTGGCGCGCACGATTCGCGAACAAATCCGCTCAGAGCTGAGGTTGACGGCATCGGCAGGCGTGGCGCCGAACAAATTCCTGGCGAAGATTGCTTCGGACTGGAAAAAACCGGATGGGCTCTTTGTCATACAACCGGAAGAAATCGACTCGTTTCTATTGCCGCTACCCGTTGACCGCCTACCCGGAGTAGGCAAAGTCACGGGAGAGAAACTCAAGCATCTTGAGGTACAAACGATCGCCGGTCTGCGGCGAATGGATTTGGCGACACTCGAAGGCCGCTTCGGCCGCTATGGCGTGCGTCTCTACGAGTTGGCTCGGGGAATCGACAACAGCGAAGTAGTTCCTGACAGGCCGACACAATCCATATCCGCAGAGGACACTTTTGAACAGGATGTCTTGCTGGCCGAGATGGAGCCGATGATTCGAAAACTTGCGGAGCACACATGGGCTGCCTCGCGCAAGGAATCACGAATCGCGCGCACCGTTGTACTGAAACTGAAGACCAGCGAATTCAAGATTCTCACTCGCAGCCACACGCCAGGTTCTCCACCTTCTTCTTGCGAGGAACTGACGAATATCGCCCTGTTACTACGGGAACGCGTCGGCCTCAGCCCGCAGCAGCGGTTTCGCCTCGTTGGCGTTGGCCTTAGCAATTTTCACGATCCCGGGGATGCATCTGAGCAGCCCGCTCTTTTCAGCTAGCGGTGGTGGTCAGTTTCCGGTTTGCCCGTGATCCATACCCTAACGGGGCGGCCGATCTGAACACCTATTCCCCTTCTCTCCTCCCTCGCGAGGGAGGCAGGGGGCTACGCCGGCTGGTAAATCAGGATGAGGACACCGTCGCCAACCGGCTTCGACTCCGCCAGGCGCAACGTCTTCATCTCGCTCGTATCGCCGAAGAGGCGCTTGCCGCTCCCGAGGACGACGGGAAAGACCATGAGGTTCAGCTGGTCGACGAGATCGTTCGCGATCAGCGCCTGAACGAGCCTGGCGCTGCCGCTGACCAGGATATCTCCCTTCAGCGTCTGCTTCAGTTTGGAGACCTCCTCCACGACGTTCCCCTTTAGGATCGTCGAGTTGTTCCAGTCGGCCCTCTTCAGCGTCTGAGAGATGACGTATTTGGGCATGCTGTTGAACTTCTCCGAGAACGGATCTCCACTCCTTTGCGGCCAAGCCGCGGCAAAGCCCTCGTAGGTCACCCGGCCCAACAGCTGCGCCTCGGCGCTCTTTGTTTCGTCCATCTTGAACTTATTGCCCTCGTCTCCGCGGTTGAACTTGAAGGTCCAGGCGCCGTGCTTCGAGTGCTCGCTTCCGCCCGGATCCTCCATCACGCCGTCGAGTGAGACGAATTCGGTGACCACGATCCTGCCCATCTTGATCCTCCTTCTTTTACGATGAGGTTTTGACCTCAGGTATGACTATGGAGTATCAGAAGAAATTCGGTCTTGTACAAAAACGACAACTGCCTTTCGCGTTGCATGATTTTGGTGGGCGTTTGTGCGATGAAGCGTCTGAGGGATCGCGTGAGATGTGCCTGGTCGAAATAACCCAAACGGCTAACGACATCCAGGATCGGGACTCCCTCCCTGAGCAGGATCGTTGCATATCGTGCTCGTTCGATCTGACGGAACCTAGCGTACGTGACGCCCGTAGATTGCAGAAAGTGGCGTTGTGCGGAACGTAAGGATAGTTCTCTTGGGCGCCGCAGCAATGTGTCTTCAACGATCGGATCGCGAGAGAGGATCCCTGATTCTGTAAGTCGTTTCACAAGCGACTCGGCATTATCAAAGCTCGGGTACTCCAAGGCAGAGCCGTTTAGCCAAAAAGACTGACCTGTGGCTGGCGGGAGTGTTACATCGTTATGATCGCGCAGGCTCACAGGGAGAAATCGTGGCATGAAAGTTCCCGGTTTGAAGCGGATGCCGACCCACTGGCCTTCAGCCGGGCAATCAAAGGGAGTTGCAGCCGTCTCTGGTCCACGGAGCGTGAGAAAGCCCTTTCCCCTTAATCGGGTGAAGACCATCTCAAAACTGTTGGCCGCAATCGAGAGAAACTTATCCCCACGGTTGGTATGGCAGCGCCATACCTTTTCAACGAATGGATGATCGGAGGCTCTGTCCTGCAAATGAAAGAACTCGCTCTTATCTTGCACCGCTTCGTTAGACCCCTTCGACTTTGCTCTGCGGTCTCTTGCAGCCGCTCTCCCTCGCACGTTCTCTCGAGTGTATCAGTCGAGATTCTGGTTTCGTCCGTCAGAGGCGCCTAGATGCAGCAGGCAGGAAACCATCTGTACGAGACCGGTCCCGGACGGTCGGCAAACCTTACCTTACCTTACCTTACCTTACTTGACCTGACCTTACCGGATTGTGTCGGTGTTGCCCGTTTTTATCGGGACTTGAGTTTCGCGCCCAATCAAGGCTTGGGAGAGGAAGCAGAGAGGGGTCCTTTGAGAGCGATGACCTTATGTTTTGGGACGTTGGTCCTGGGTTCTGCCGGGACGTTGGTGCTCTAGCTCATGAATCTTTTTGAGCTGCTCTCGATAGCAGCCAGCCTCAGGCAGAACCTCGCCGTTGTCGTTGTAAATATAAATCCGAAGATACAGCTCGTCATTGCTGGCAGCCAAATCTAGTGCCTTGTCCAAGGTTTCGCAGTCTTTCCAGAGAGGGCCGCTTGGCCATGTGAGGGTGTCTACTGGATCCAGCCCGATTACCCGGTATTGTCCCTTGGGTGCACGTACTACCATCGCTGACCTCGGTGGCTGGGATTTCCTCTAGGTACGCTAGCCTTGCCTCGAAAGCAAGCAGAAAACCGGGCATCCCAGTGTCTGCGCGGCCCAATTCGGACGGCGTCCGTGGACTCCCCAGACTGATTGAGTAGCGATGTAGAATGAAATCCATGAACAAGAGAGCTCTCTCTCCGGGCGCGGTACACAGCGTACCAGCGGATTTACGAAAGGTTCTCTTTTCCGACCCCGTGGCACGGGGAAAATGGGAGGATATTACGCCGCTGGCACGCAATGAGTGGATTTGCTGGGTTATCTCGGTCAAGAAACCGGAAACCAGAAGGCAGCACATCGAGCGGGTACGTACGGAACTTAAGGAAGGAATGCGCCGGCCTTGTTGCTGGCCGGGCTGTCCTCACCGCTGAAGTTAAGGGCGGCGGAATCCGAAAGTTGCGCTCCCTCCCAAGACCAATTGTCCGGTTTCCCGATTAATCGTCCATTCGCTGCGCGATTCGCCATCAGGGCAGAGGTTGAGAGTCCCCGATGCCATACTTCTCTCGCATCTGGCGCAAGTTCTCGCGTGCCTTAAGCTCCTCGTTCTTGTAGAAGCATGCCTGAGCAAACTGATGGTGAGAGACGGCGAACAAAAGCTGATTGAGGTTGACCGCAACGCGATTCTGCGCCTCAATCACCTCGCCAGGTAGATCCTGTGGTGGGGCCAAAGTGCCGTGGACCTGGTTTTCCGAGTAGCCCCTGTGGGTAGCATTAGCGAACTGAGCGATGGCGGCGTGTAGAACCAAGCCACCCAACTCCAGCAAAACGAAACGCAGATATTGAGATAGTCCGAGGAGGCGGTGTTCCTGCGCGCCTTGTTCGAAAACAGCTTGCATTTCGGCACCCAGCAACTCTCGGTGCCGTTGCGGGGGTGGAACCTATTTGCCACTTTGGAAGATGGGGCGGGGACGGATGCGGGTAATCTGAATTTACGAGTTTCCCTCGAAGAGCGTCCACGTGTCTTACGAAACCATGCGCCGCAGCAGCCGTATTCCGAAAGAGTTGGTTATCGTTCTGACCGGCAGCGACATGGAAGGCAAAGGGTTTTCGGAAATGACGAAGACGGTGCTGCTGAGCCGTCACGGCGCCGGAATCAGATCCACCTTCAAGCTGTACCCTGAGCAAGAGATCATCATCCGCTATCTGGACACGAACAAAGAAGCCTTCGTGCGCGTGGTGGGGCAGATTGGCGGCGAAGGCGAAACGCACACGTATGGAGTGGCGTTTCTGGACCCGAACACGGTGGACTTCTGGGGCATAGACTTCGCGCCAGTGTCGGACAAAGACAAAGAAGCGCGGCGCGTGCTGCTGGAATGCGCGACGTGTGGGCGATGCGAAACGGTGCAGCAGACGGAAGTGGAGTCCGACGTGTTCCTGGTGAACGGCGGAATCGTGCGCAATTGCAAGTCCTGCCGGGACTCGACGCTGTGGAAGCGCTCGAACGCGACGCCGGAGCAAGAGCCGGCGCTGGTGGCGGTGAGCCGCGAAGCGCGGCCGTCGTCGTTCGCGGGACTGGCGATGGACGACGAATCGCCGGCGGGAGTGGAACAGATGGGTTCGAGCGGGACGGCGCCGAGCGTGGTAAACGCAGCGGCGTCGGTTGCGGTTGACGAACGGCCTGCGGAAAGCGCAACGGTTGCGCCGATGGTGGAAGAGGAAAGCGAGCCTGCGCCACGTGCTCCCGTCGCGGCGCCGATTCCGCGCGTGATTTCTCCGCTGAAACAGGAAAACCGGCGAAAGCATTCGCGCGCGAAGGTCAGCTACAAAGCCTGCGTGCGCAGGCCGGGAGTTGCGGACGACGTAGTGGCGTGCGAAGACATGTCGCGCGGCGGAATCTGCTTCAAGAGCCGCAAGAAATATTTCGAGAGCACGGAGATTGAAGTGGCGGTGCCGTACGCGCCCGGCGGAAATGCGATTTTCGTGCCGGCGCGGATTGCGTGGGTGGTCGAAATCGAGAAGGATAAACAGTACAGGTGCGGCGTGGCCTACCGAATCGCGTCGCGTGGGTAGTACAGAAGCGGAGAAGAGCGGTTCCCGCGTTGGCCGCTACTTGATGCGGAAGGTGACTTCGATGGGAACGATAGTGGGGACGGGATTGCCGTCGGGGCCGGTAGCCGGCTTGAATTGCCAGGACTTCACGGTTTCAATGGCGTTTTGATCCAACCCGTAGCCGAGTTTTTTCACTACTGAGATGTTCTCCGCGCGGCCATTCGCAGTGACGACGACTTGCAGCACGACGCTGCCGTTGATCTTCGCGAGGCGCGCTTCATCCGTGTAACTGGGACTGGGGCAGTACGCACAGCGAGGCACTGTCACACCGTTGACTCCCGGCCGGGCGATGCCCGCGAGAGCGGGATTCATGCCCGGCCGCCGCTGATCCAGCGTACCACGAATGGACGCGGGAGGAAGCGCGGGATGGGAATTGCGACGGCCGTGGTGCTGCAGAAACAGACAGAAAGAGAGAAACACGCGACGGGATCGGGCCGTCTAGGTAGTATGTCGCTGGACGATATAGTCTGACGGAATCCGGTATAGTTGCAGAATCGGCCGGCAGCAGGCGCTCACTAAAATCGCGGAAGAAATTTGGGGCGAATTCTCATGAAACAAAGCGTGATGTTGTTTTTGATTGGAGTTGCAGCGGCGGTTGCGTTGCCGGTGGCCGCCAGTCATGCGGCGCGGGAGACGAGCGCGGGAGCGCGATTCACAGCGGACGGAAAACTTGTTCGGCCGACAGGCTACCGGCGCTGGGCGTATGTCTCGTCGGGGTTTGGGATGAGCTACAACCCGGACGCGGGGGGAAATGGCAATCCGGCGTTCACCAATGTGTTCGTCTCGCCGGAAGCGTACGACTATTTTCAGCAGCATGGAACATGGCCGGTCAAGACGATGTTCGTGCTGGAGATTTACGGATCGACTTCGCATGGATCGATCAACCAACACGGCAGCTACCAGGAATCGCTCGTGGGGCTGGACGTCGAAGTGAAAGATGGAGCGCGCTTCGCGGACAAGTGGGCGTACTTCGAATTCAGCAGTTCGGGGGAAACGGCAGCTGCGACAACGCCGAACAAAAACGCGTGCTGGAAGTGTCACGATCAGAACGCGGCCGTGGAGCATTCGTTCGTGCAGTTCTACCCGGAGTTGCTGAAAATCGCGCGCGCCAAAGGAACGCTCAAACCGGGAATCATTAGCGAGGAAAAAAAGTAGACTTACGACGCAATGCGGCGGCACGGCGCTTGCCCGAATCCGCGGCCTAAGACAAACTCGAAATCGCTTCCAGCGTCACTTCTGCTGAAAGCGTTTTCGAGGAGGCCGCCATGCCGCGTGTATTTCGCCCGCTGGTCCTGCTGTTCTTGCTTCCCTTTTGCGTGAGCGCGCAGGAACCAGGAATACCCACCGAACAAACTTTGAAAGCGGCGAACGCGGCGGAAGTGCGCGCGCAGAGCGATTCGTCTGCTAAGAAGCCGACAGAGGCTACCATTCCCGCGACGACGCAAGAAGGACCGAAGACTCGTCCGCGCATCGGAGTGGCGCTGGAAGGTGGCGGGGCGCTGGGATTCGCGCACGTGGGCGTGCTGGAGTGGTTCGAGGAGCACCACATTCCAGTGGACGTGGTGGCAGGGACGAGCATGGGCGGGCTGGTCGGTGGATTCTACGCGACGGGAATGAGTCCCGTGGAAATACGGAAACTCGTCGAAGGTATCAACTGGAACCTGGTTTTGGGAGATGCGACGCCGTACGAAGATCTTTCCTATCGCCGGAAAGAAGATCAGCGCGCGTATCCGAATTCGCTGATTCTGGGGTTGCGGAACGGCGTTTCGTTTCCGGGAGGATTGAACTCAGGTCACCAGATCGGATTGCTGATCGACCGCGTGGCGCTGCCGTATTCGACTGTGGATTCGTTTGCGTCGCTGCCAACGCCGTTCCAGTGCGTAGCGACGGACATCGTGAGCGGGAAGCAGGTGGTGTTCACGCAAGGATCGCTGGCGGAAGCGCTGCGGGCGACGATGTCGATTCCCGGCGCGTTCACGCCGGTGTTCGACAAGGATCGCGTGCTGGTGGACGGCGGGCTAGTGAACAATTTGCCGACGGACGTGGTGAAGCAAATGGGCGCGGACATCGTGATTGCCGTGCATCTGGAAACGAAAACAGTGGAAGCGAAAGATGTGAAGTCGGTGTTCGAAGTGCTGCAGCAATCGATCCGCGTGGTGGTGAGCGAAAGCGAAATGCGCGGCCTGGCCGGAGCGGATGCGGTAGTGACGGTGCCGCTGGGCGATTACAAGTCCAGCGATTACAAAAAAAATGAGTCGATCATGGCCAAAGGATACGAAGCGGCCACCGGCAAATCGGCGCTGCTGGAGAAATTCGCGCTGAGCGATGCGGAGTGGCAAGAGTACACCGCAGGGCGAGAAACGCGAGAAAAGAAAGTGGCGCCGGCGCCGCAATTCATCAAGGTGGAAGGCGCGGACACGGTGCAGCAGGCGCAAGACATCGAACATTATCTTGCGCCGCTGAAAGGCAAGCCGCTCGATACAGCAAAACTGGATCAAGCTCTGACGCGGCTGACGGGCGTGGGGCGTTACGACACGGTGGGATACCGGATGACGGAGCGCGACGGACAACAAGGGCTGGAGATCCTGGTCAGCGAGAAGACTTACGCGCCGCCAACGATTCAGCCGGCGTTCGAGGCCGACGGCTCGCAAAGCGAAGAAGTGGGATTCACAGCGGCGTCGCGGCTGACGTTCCTGGACGTGGCGGGATTCCGTTCGGAGTGGCGAACAGATTTTTTGTTTGGAAATACATACGGACTGGGGAGCGAGTTGTACCGCCCGTTCAGTTCGGTAAGCAAGTGGTTTGTGGCTCCACACGGAGAGGCCAACACGCGCGTGTTCAAAATCTACCAGAAAGGCGACCCGCTCTCCGACTACAAACTGGGAATCGCGACAATCGGAATGGACGTGGGATACGGCTTCAACCGCTTCAGCGAGCTGCGTTTTGGATATGAGTTCGGCTACATGGACGACGAGCTGCGGCTGGGTACTCCGCGATTCGCGCCGGTGGATGGACAGTTGAGCGGAGCCAAGATGCATTACCTGCTGGACCACACCGACGATCCGGTGATTCCGCGGCGGGGAGTGCGCTCGGAAACTACCTTTCACTGGTTCGATACGAGTCCCGGCGCGCCGACGGCGTTTCCTTCGCTGAAGGCGAACCTCGAATATTTTCAACCGTTGGCGAGTTACGGCACAATTTTTGTGAACGGCGAAGGCGCGACGACGTTTGGATTCAACAATACGGGAGTGCCGCAATTTTTTCTCGGCGGCCCGCTGACGCTGAGCGCGTACGGATTAAATGAATTGCAAGGGAATCAATACTATTTGTTCCGCGGAGGGTATTTGCATGATTTGTGGATTCTGCCGCCGCTCGTAGGAAAGAGAGTATTTGCATTCGGATCGTATGAAGTCGCGAAAATGTACGGCTCGCCCGTGGAAAGCAAATTCCCGAACGATTTTGCGGCTGGCGTGCTGGCAGAGACTGTGCTTGGACCGGTGATGGTGGGTGCAAGCATCGGTGACACGGGGCACCGGAAGTGGTTTTTCCAGCTGGGAAGAGTGTTCTGAGGCGAGCTGCGTCGGGAGAATAGTTCGCGGCTGCGCGGAATTCGGGCGAATTGGGTCTTGCGTTTTTGCGAAATTGTGGCATCTTGAAAAGAGTCCCGAGGAGGATTGCGTTCCATGCGGCGGATGAGTCATATAAGCCGTTTTGCGGCGTTGCCGGCGAAGCTAAGTAGCGGCAGCGAATGGACGTGGTCCGTTCATTTCAGCTAGTTCCCTGCTTTCAACGGCAATCTTTAACAGCATAGCTTTGGCGTGGAGCGGCCAAGTGTGCCGCGCTGTCGCGTGATTTTGAAGATTGCGCGAGTCAAAAGCTATTCGTGTGTCCAAATAAAGCGTTGAACGCTGGTTTGGGCGCGCGAAAAGCGTAAAGCGAAGCGCAGAAACGCTTCTTAGAAAATGAGAACAATATGGTTACGATCGCGATAAAAAGCAGCAGTCCGCAAGGGTACGAGTCTCTTTGCCGGACCTGCACTCGCGGGCACATCATCAGCGGATTTCGCGCCACGGAAGAGCAGGTCTTTTGCCGGACTTTCTACATCGAACGCGAGATCCGCTTTCCTGTGCGCGAGTGTACGTTCTACGAGGACAAGCGGTTGGCCACCAAGGACGACATGGTGGAGATTGCCTGGCACTTGAGGAGCACGACTTCAAAACCGAATCGAGGCGTGGGTTTTGCGGGCGGAGTTCCAACGGAAGAGGCGAGCGACAACAGCCCGGAATTCATTCCTGCGAAATCGGATTACGCCGATGCCGGGCTGTGAGGACGCGCAACACCCTTTCTGCACGAAAGGGTGCTGCTCTTTAATTCTTATGCTTGAAGAGGAGGCGGCCATGCAAGACAAGACACTCGAGTTCGACGAAAAACCGTGCTTTCGAGCGCAGCAGTAAGCGGCGAAAAGGGTATCCGTCGGAGAGCAAAGTAAAGCGAGGACGTCGCGTGGTGCACGGCGAGAAGGAACTCGTGGAAAAACTTGGACGGATGGACTTGTGCCCCTGCGGATCGGGGCGCAGGTTTCAAGCGTTGCTGCCTGCGCACAGGAAAATACGATGGCGGGAAGCGCAACTACTTTTTCCGGGAGTAGAGGGCGTGAGGGCGAAGAATAAGCGAAGAAAATCTTGACATTTCGCTTTTTGTTCGCCATAGTGCAAGCGGTAGAGGAAACGGGAAACGGGCGGCGTGCGGTTCCATTGCCTACCAGGGCTCTCACGAACCGGGCGCCGTCCGTTGAAAATTCCTAGCCGTAAGCGGGGAGAGGGGTCGGCTGACGAGGCGATCCCTCGATCCCGGAAAGAAGGAAGTAAAGGAGATACAGGAGGTTGAGGATGTAAAGGATTTGAGGAGCGTCGCCTTGTGGGCGGCTAAAGAACGTAGACGAGGTGACGGGACGGACACGAGGGAACGCGGGATCGTTGCGGGGGAAGTGCGGCGCGCCCATACTGAGTGAATGAACGCCCGCAAACTTAGCGGCCTCCTATATGCAACGGCACTTGCTGTGGCTCTCTGCGCGGCAGGCCTGAGCACGCGCGCGGACGAAATTCGGCTGAAAGACGGCAAGAAGCTGTATGGCGTGATCGTCGCGTACGAAGACAACATGTTCAAAGTGAAGACGGACTTTGGATATGTGCTGGTGGAAAAGGACAAGATTGAGGCGATCATCCCCTCCACTCAGGCGAGCGAGACGGCCAAATCCGATAAAGCTTCCGCGACGAAGAAAGAGCAATCTGCCGATACGCAGCCAAAAGCTCAGCCGGCATTAGCGACGTCAGCAAGCGGAACGGCAACCGCGACGCCGGTCAGCGCCAAATCGGCGGAACCGGCGCCCGCGAAAACCGAAAAAGCGGTACCGAAGATTTCAAGTGCGGCGGCCAAGCCGGAACTTCCGGAAGGCTCGAAGCCAAATGCAGTCGCTCCAATCGTTGCCGCGCCTCCTGCGAACAGCGTAGGGCTTTCCGCATCCGCGGTGCAGCCGACAGCGCCGAAAGATCCCGGACCGCCGCCGATGCGCGAAGACGTTCAGGGAAACCTCTACACGAACTACACACACGGATTCAAGATGTATAAGGCGCCGAGCTGGCAACTGATCGAGGACGCGCGAGAAGGGTTGCCGAACGCGATTGTGGCGTTCGGGAGTTACAGCCGGACGACGCTCCTGGTGATCGGCGAGGAAGAGACGAAGGACCCGCTGGACGCGGCGGCGAAGGGCATCGAGACGCGGTTGAGCGAAATCTACGAAAACTATCAACGAATTTCAGCAAAGAAGACGACGGTCGGCGGGCTGCCGGCGATGGAGTATCACTACCGCGGGAAGGCGGACGACCACGACTGGTCGGGGACGCTCGTGGTGATTGCGCGCGGGGCGAACGTGGTGACGGCGCTCGGGATGACCTACGCCGACAACGATCTAATTCAAATCCAGGAAAACGTCATCGCGCGCGCGATCGCGAGCCTGGACTTCAGCGGTCGCTGAAGCGCGACACAAACCCTCAGACACGCAGCAACCGTCTTGAAGCGCCGGCCGACTCAGCCGGCGGCAGCGGCAGTGGCGTCCGGAACTTTTTTGTGTTCGCGGATGAGAGCGATGAGCGCTTGCGCGGCACGCGGGAGACTGCGGTCGCGCCGGTAGATGAGGCCAAGCTCGCGCCAAAGATCGACGCCCTCGACGTTCAGGAACTTCACTTCTCCTACCTTGACCTGATCCTTGGCGAAACTCTCGCTGATGAACGAAACGCCAGCATCCGCGGCGACGAAGCGCTTGATCATGCCGACACTCGGCAGCTCCATGGCCACGCGAAGCTGCGCACGATGAGGACGAAAAAGCTTGTCGAGCACCTGGCGCGTATACCCCGTGCGGGGAAAAATCAGCGGCTGAGCGGCGACTTCTTCGAGCGTGATTTTTGAGCGATGCGCCAAGGGATTGCGCGTGCTGACCATGAAGCGCAGGCGATCGCGCGAAATGAGATGGACCTTGAGATTCGGAGATTTGATGGGCAGAGTCGCTATGCCGACGTCCACTGAACCATCTTCGACACGCTGCAAAATCTTGTGGCTGAAATTGCGATAGATGCTGATGTGCACAAGCGGGTAGCGGCGCTGAAATTCAGCGAACATGTCCGGAAGAAGATAAGTGCAAGTGGCCTCGTTCGCTCCGAAAACGACAGGACCCTGGACGACGTCGCCACGGTCAGCGACGACCTGCACCGATTCGTCGCGGAGGCGGAGCAGACGCTCGGCGTACTCGAAGAGCACTTCACCGGCGGGAGTGAGTTCGACGGACTTGGCGGAGCGGTCCAACAACCTGGCGCGATAGGCCTGCTCGAGTTGGCGGATCTGCGCGCTGACGGCGGACTGCGAACGAAAAACTTTCTGGCCGGCGCGAGAAAAGCTCTTGAGCTTGGCGACGTAGACGAAGGTGGCGAGTTGATCGAAATCCATAGATGAATCGCTCGGCGAGAATTATAGCGAATAGTCCCGCTACAAAAGCGAAGAACCTTATCCTTTCAGGCGGGCGAAGCCGCCTGCGAAAATGCCCGAGGTTGCGACGGGCCAAGAATGGCTTCTGCCGGCGTGGAGCGTTCCAGCAGCGGCTCCCAAGTAGCCGCGAGAGTGCCCTGGAAATGCAGGGGCTGGACACGCAACAGCGGTAGCGCGCCTCGCTGGGAGAGTAGGCGAGCGGCGCGCGGACTTTTTGTCAACCGCACGTGTTCTTCGAGGACGGAGCGCAGCCGGATTTCTTCTGAATCACTTATTTCGTCGAGCGTCACGAAATCGCGGTGCAGAACTTCATCGGCTTCACCGCGCAAAACGTAAGAGAGGCCGCCGGTCATGCCGGAGCCGAAGTTGAGACCGAGGGGACCGAGAACGACAACCACGCCGCCGGTCATATATTCGCAGCCATGCTGGCCAACGCCTTCGATGACGGCGAGAGCGCCGCTGTTGCGCACGGCGAAGCGCTCGCCCGCGCGTCCGGCAACGAAAAGGCGGCCGGAAGTCGCGCCGTAGAGAACGGTGTTGCCGACGAGCACGTCGCCGCGGCGCGAGGCAGCGGAACCTGCGGAAATGGATATTGTGCCGCCGGAAAGGCCTTTGCCAACGTAATCGTTTGCTTCACCGGCGAGATGCAGGCGGAGGCCTTCGGCGAGAAAAGCGCCGAAGCTCTGACCGGCAGAGCCGTGGAATTCCCAGGCAACGTCTTCAAGATTGGCGGTTAGATGATTCGCGGCGCGGCGTTTGCGCATCCGCTCACCGCTCCATCCCGCGCCGATGCTGCGGTCGGAGTTCTGGACGGGCTGCGAGGCGGAGGGGAGCTCGGAAGGGTTGCTGAAGCGAAGCGCATCTTCGTGCGCCGCGGCGTGAAGCGCGGGAGATTGCAGCGACGCGACGCGCGTGGATTCGGAAATGGGAACGATGAGCAGCGGATCCATTCCGGAGCGCGCGCTGAGGCGGTCGTACCAGCCGGTGAGTTCGCTCAAAGAGCGGACGCCGAGTTGCGCGAGGCGATTGCGAATCTCTTCGGCAAGGGAACAAAAATAGGCTGCGACCATTTCAGGTTTGCCGGTGAAACGCGTGCGAAGTTTTTCGTCCTGCGTGGCGATGCCCACGGGACAAGTGTTGAGATGGCATTGGCGGGCCATGACGCAGCCGATGGCGAGAAGCGCGGCGGTGCCGAAGCCGAATTCGTCGGCGCCGAAAAGAGCGGCAACGATGATGTCGCGCGCAAATTTCAAGCCGCCGTCCACGCGAAGAGAAACGCGGGAGCGCAGGCCAGCGCGAACAAGAGTGTCATGCGTTTCGCGTAGGCCAATTTCCCAGGGCAAACCGGTGTTTTTGATCGAAGTGAGCGGCGAAGAGCCGGTGCCGCCGTTGTGGCCGCTAATGGTGATGACGTCCGCACCGGCTTTGGCGACGCCCGCGGCGATGATGCCGACGCCCGCGCCGGAAACTAGTTTTACGCCAATGCGCGCGCTGGGATTGACGGCGCGCAAATCGTAGATTAACTGCGCGAGATCTTCGATGCTGTAGATATCGTGGTGCGGTGGCGGCGAAATCAACGGCGTGCCGGGAGTGGCGTGGCGGATGCGGGCGATGTACTCCGTGACTTTCCGCGCGGGCAGCTGGCCGCCTTCGCCGGGCTTGGAACCCTGCGCCATCTTGATTTCAAGCTCTTCGGCGTGGACGAGGTAGTCGGCCGTGACGCCGAAACGGCCGGAAGCAACCTGTTTAATCTTGTTCGCGGCCGCCGGTTCGAAACGATAAGTATAAGGGTCCTCGCCGCCTTCGCCGGTGTTACTGCGGCCGCCGATCATGTTCATGGCGACGGCCAGCGTGCGATGCGCTTCGGGACTAAGCGAGCCGAGGGACATGGCTTGCGTGCTGAAGCGGCGAAGAATGGTGTCAACGGATTCAACTTCGTCAACCGGAACCGACGGGCCGGGAACAGTTTCGAGAAGATCGCGGAGGAAAACTGGCCCGTTGCGGCCGGCGAGTTCGTCGAAGGCAGAAAACTTTTCGGCAGCGGGCGCTTTGACGTGCGCGTGGATGCGGCGGACGACCTCCGGCGAAGTGGCGTGCAGCTCCGCGCCCTTGCGGAAACGGTACAAACCGGCATCGGCGAGTTCGGCGGACTCCGCAGAGTATGCCGCGGAGTGCATGCGGAGATAGTCGGAGAGCAAGTCGTCGAGCGTTTTTGCGCCGGGATAGTCGGCGGCGTCTTCAAAATAGCTCGCGCTGACGTCTTCCGCCAGCCCGACGATTTCAAACAAGTGGCTGTTGCGATAGCTCGCGAGGGTGGAAACGCCCATGCGCGCGAGAACTTTGCGAAGGCCGGCATTGATGGCAGTGCGCATATTCGCGGAGCCGCCTGGCGCAATGGATTCCGCAAACTCTTCGGCGAGATACGGAACAACCGCGGTGGCGCCGGCAGCCACAAGCAGCGCGACATGGTGCGTGTCGAAGACCTGGGCGGATTCGACGACCAGCGGAACATCCCAGAGGCCCTCACGTACCATGGCTTTCCAGATAGCGGCGGCCGCTAAGAGTGCGGGAAGCGCGGCGTTTTGCGGACCGATGGCGCGATCAGAGAGGAGGAGGAGGCCCGGGCGACCGTCGCTGCTCAGAGGGGTAGAAGAGAGCTGAGCAACTGCGCGGCGCGCGCCCGGGACTCCCAGGGCGGAAGAGAACGTGAGGTCCACACGATGAACCGGACCAAAAACTTCAAGCAACTCGTCGAGTTGTCCGGCGCCGACGAGCGGGCTCGGCAGCGTGACGCCTTGCTTGAGATGGACGGCGAGCGACATGACGTGCGTCTCACGCAGCGGATCGATCGGCGGATTGGTGACTTGCGCGAAACGCTGCTTGCAATAATCCCAAAGCGTCCGCGGAAGAGCGGAGAGAAACGCCGGCGGCGCGTCGTCGCCCATGCTCCAGTCGGCTTCTTTGCCGTGCGCCAGTGGCGAGAAAAGCGTTTTGAATTGGTCGTCGGTCCATCCGGCGGATGCGGCCAAGCGCTTCGCTTCGCTCGTGACAGAATGCGTTGCGGCCGGCGACGGAGCGAGATGGCGCACAGGCACGATCGCGGCGCGGCCCTGGTGCATCGCGAGACGCTTCAGGATGTCTCGCCAGCGTAGAAAAACACCCGTGGCGGGATTGGCGAGAATCATTTCGCCGGGCCCGAGGCGCTGTCGTTCGGCGACGCGCGATTCGTCGAGATCAACGAGCCCCGTTTCAGAACCGGCGATCAAGAGACCGTCGTGCGTCAGCGTGTAGCGAAGCGGGCGGAGTCCATTGCGGTCGAGCTTCGCTCCGACGAATTCACCGTTCGAGAAAATGAGGGCGGCGGGACCGTCCCACGGTTCGCTCTCTTGCGAAAGCGACGTCAAGGCAGAACGAATGGCGCGCGAAAGCAGCGGGTTGTTTTCGAAGGCGGGAGGAACCATAGCCAGCATGGCTTCGTCGGGAGAAAAACCTTCCAGCAGGCGCAGCTCAAACGCATTGTCGAAACTCGCGGAATCGCTGACGTGCGGTTCCAGCGGCCGGAACCAGGAGCCAACGGTCAGGCGCGCGAGGAGTTCGCGCTCTTTCGCGCGGATCCAACGGCGATTGGAGACGATGGTGTTAATTTCGCCGTTGTGTGCGACGTGACGAAACGGTTGCGCCAAGTGCCAGGATGGTTGCGTGTTTGTGGAATAGCGTTGGTGAAAGATCGCGAACGTGGTCGCGAAGGATTCGTCACGCAGGTCTTCGTAGAATTGCGGGAACTGCCAGGGCGTAAGCAAGCCCTTGTACACGATCGTTTGCGAGGACAAGGAGCAGATATAGCTACGAGCCGGGAGGAGCGTCTCCGCGCGCTTACGAAGAAGGGCGAGGCGGCGTTCGAAACGCTCGGTGCCGCGAGCGGCGTGAAACGGCGCGACGAAAAACTGCCAGATTTCGGGCATCGTTTCGAGCGCGCGCCGGCCCAATGAATTTGTGTTTGTTGGAACGCGACGCCATCCGAGGATGCGCAGCCGCTCGGTATCGGCGGCGGATTCGATGGCGGCTTGGTTTTCGGCGAGAGACCCCGGCGGAAAGAACGCAAAGCCCAGTCCGAAGGTCTCGGGAAGCTCAATGCCCTGTTCGCCTGCGCGAGCGCGGAAAAAATCGTGCGGGAGCGACGTGAGTAAACCGGCGCCGTCGCCGCTGGCCCCGTCGGCATCCACACCACCGCGGTGCGTCAGGCGCTCCAGTGCGGTAAGCGCGATGGCCACGATCTCGTGGCTCGGGTGCGCACCCAGACGCGCCACGAAACCTGTACCGCAGGCGTCGTGATCGGGATGCCCCCAATTCGGGTGGCGCTGCCCATGGCACGCAGGATGCAACTGGCGCATACACGTTTATTAAATGGGGCAGCCGCGGATGTACAACGCAGATTTTGCATTGATCGAATCGATTTTCTAGGGCGGGCGTTTTTAACTGTCGTGTTGTTAAAACTTTGTGACTTCCGAGAAGTGGAAGTTGCGGATTTTCATCGCGGGAACGACCATTTCAAACGCTTCTTCGCCAGTGGCGCGCACGGCAGGACTCATCATTTCGACGTTGCGCAGCATTTCGAGAATGGACTGATTGAAGCGGAAATTGCGCACCGCAGTGGTGACGCGGCCATTCTCGACGAGAAAGAGTCCATCGCGGGTCATGCCGGTCATGACTTTTTCGTAGGGATCCACCTCGCGGATATACCAGAGTCGAGTGACGAGGAGGCCGCGATCGGTGGACGCAATCATTTTTTCGAGAGACGAATTCCCGCCGGAGAAAACAAGATTCATGGGCGCTTCGCCGTACTCGTTGGGGAGCGCGAAGCCGTGTCCGGTCGGCTTCTTGCCCGCGAGTTTCGCCGATCGGCGGGCATAGACGAGATTCTTCGGCACGCCACGGTCGACGAGAACGACGCGCTGTCGCGGCATGCCTTCACCGTCGAACGGCGCGCCCAGTTGCAGAGGGTGATAGACGTCGTCGGATATAGTGATGTCTTTTCCGAAAAGCTGCTTGCCCATGCGCGCGTTGAAACACGAGCGCTTATCGTGAAGAGCAGTGGCGGCGAAGTCGTAGAACAGAAATCCGACGAGGTCGAGCACAGCCGCCGGCTCGAGGATCACGGTGTAATGGCCCGGAGCGATTTCGCGCGCGTTCGCGGCCAAGCGCACTTTTTCGCTGGCGCGCTCAGCAAGCGTCTGCGGATCGATGTCTCGCACGCTGGCGGCATTAGCTTTGGCCCAACTGGCCGCGGGATTCTGCTGCATGGTGATGGAAAATGTGGCGTGCGTGTCGCGGTATGCGGCGAAGAGCCCGCGCGAGTTCGCCACAGCGGATTGCGTGACGCTGCAGGAAAAAATGCCGGCGGCAACCTGGCCGTTTGTCAGCGCAAGATCGCATGCGCGGCGGACGGCGCGCGCGCGAGTTTCCGGCGAGAGCGCGGCCGTAGCGTTCACGAAGCGATTCACTCGACGGTACGTCTGCTTCGATGGCAACGGAAGCAAACCAGGATCTTTGGGCTGGCTATGCGCCAAAGAAAGCGACGCCGCGATCGCGCCACGAAGCGAGTTTTCGTCTACGCGATTTGTGGTGGCGCGCGCGGTACGGCCGTCAACGACCGTGCGGACCGAAACGTTTAACCCGCGCTCCGCGACATTCTGATGGATCGCGTTGTTTGCAAAGCGGGTAAGCGAGGCAGCGGTCTCGTCAACGTGAACTTCCGTTTCCTCCGCGCCGGCAGATTTCGCAAGGCGAATAACATTAACGGCCATGCGCCGTAGTTCCGCCTCCGGCAGCAAATTCCCGCCGGAATTGCCGCCCCCCTTCTTCGACGACTTCTCTGCCGTTCGCGCCGCGCTCATTGTTTTGAAAACGCTGCTCCAATTCTGACGTTGCGGAAACGCGACGGCGCAGCTCCGTGTCCCGTGCCCATTGTCTGCATGGGCTGACCTTTTCCGCAATTCGGCGTGCCCCAGAGGGTCCAATGCTCGCGCGAGCAAATCGCGTCACAGGAGTTCCAGAACTCCGTGGTGATGCCGCTGTAGCTCGGGTTCTTCAACATGCGGATTTTTTTGCCGCCTTTGATTTCCCAGCCTATTTCGGTGGAGAACTGGAACTGATAGCGGCGATCATCAATGGACCACGAACGATTCGTTTCCATCAAGATGGCGTCGTCGGTGTCGGCGATTAAGTTTTCAAAATTCCAGGTTCCCGGCTTGAGGCTGACGTTGGTCATGCGAATAATCGGAAGCCGATTCCAGCTTTCTGCGCGCATGGTTCCTGAGGAGCGTCGCAAGCCGATCAAGTGCGCCGTTTCGCGGTTGGAAAGGTAGCCGCGGAACTGGCCATCTTTGATAATGTCGGTACACTGCGCGGGAACGCCTTCGTCATCGTAGGCGAACGTACCGAGGCCCTGTCCGTGTTCCAGCCGCGCGTCGGCAACGACATTCACGATGTCCGACCCGTAGCGCAATTTATTCAGTTGATCCAGCGTCAGAAAACTGGTGCCGGCAAAGTTCGCTTCCTGGCCGAGCACGCGATCGAGTTCGATCGGATGCCCAACGGACTCGTGAATTTGCAGGCCGAGCTGGCTGGCGCCGAGAATCAGCGCGCCGGTTTTCTCAGGACACTGCGCGGCTGCGTGCAGCGCGGCGGCCTCCTCGCCCACGCGCGGAGCGTTCTTCAATAATTCAAGCGATTCCACAAGTTCATAGCCTTCAAGGGCGTGTTGTCCGCCGAAGCTATTCGGGTACGAGCGCTTCTGGATTTCATCACCCTGAAAAGAAGTTGCTGCGATGCCACATCCAGTGATGACCTTGTGCTGATGGATGCGTGAACCAATGCTCGAGGCGAACCACGATTCGATCTTGCGGAATTGCATTCCGGTTTCGGTGAGCGTGACGCCTTTCACGCGGCGCATTTCGGCATCGGCCGCGAGGAGCAGAGCAAGTTGAGTTTCCAGCGGAATTTCGAATGGGTCTTTGCGGAAGGGACTTTGCCAGCTATCTATAAAGGCGTCTTCCGTCGCCATAACGACATCTTCGCGCTTCGCGAGCGCCGATGCCTTGGCGATGGAAACCGCTTGGGCCGCACACGCCGCCACGCCTTCGCGCGTCAGGCGATCCGTGGACGCAAAGCCCCATGCGCCGTTCGCAAGAGCGCGCACACCGATGCCGATAGACTCGGACTGCGCGAGCGTCCCGACTTCGCCATTTTTCGTGGTCAGATCGCGCTGACGCAAATGCATCACGCGGACGTCGGCGTAAGTGGCGCCGCGCCGCCGACTGCTATTAAGCGCGTTTCCGCAGAGATCCCACATGCAATTCACCCAAAACAGCGAACCCTCAGTTTACAAGAAAAAGGGGCGCAACTTGTGCGCCCCGAGGCGAAAACGATAGCTGGATTTGCGGAGTTTACGTTCCTTCTTGCCAGGAAGCGAGGTAGTGCTCCTGCTCGGCGGTCAGTTTGTCGAGTTTGTGGCCCATGCTGTCCAGCTTGAGCCGCGCGATTTCCTTGTCGAGATCTTCCGGCACGACGTAAACCTGCGGCTTGAGATGCTTGTGCTGCTGCCGCAGATATTCCGCAGACAGCGCTTGGTTGGCGAAGCTCATGTCCATCACCGAGGCGGGATGTCCTTCAGCCGTCGCCAGGTTCACAAGGCGTCCTTCTCCGATGAGGCAAATCTTGCGGCCGTCCTTCAGTTGGTATTCTTCGACGAGAGGACGGACTTCGCGCTTCGAATTGGAAAGGCGTTCGAGCGCCGGAATTTCAATCTCCACGTTGAAGTGGCCCGAGTTACACACCACTGAGCCGCTTTTCATTACTTCGAAGTGCTCGCCGCGAATGACGTTTTTGTTGCCCGTCACGGTGATGAACACATCGCCGAGCTTTGCCGCGTCGGCCATGGGCATCACGCGGAAACCGTCCATCACCGCTTCGATGCCCTTGACTGGATCGATTTCCGTGACAATCACGTCCGCGCCGAGGCCTTTCGCGCGCATGGCCACACCACGACCGCACCAACCGTATCCGGCAATCACGATCTTCAATCCTGCGAGCAGAAGATTTGTTGCGCGAATCACACCGTCCAGCGTGGATTGCCCTGTGCCGTAGCGATTGTCGAAGAAGTGTTTCGTTTGCGCGTCGTTCACGGCGACGATCGGATACTTCAACGTGCCGTCCTTCGCCATCGCGCGCAGCCGAATGACGCCGGTTGTGGTTTCTTCCGTTCCCGCAATAACATTCGAAACGAGGTCGGTCCGCTTGGTCAGCAGCATCGTGACCAGGTCCGCGCCATCGTCCATGGTGAATTGCGGCTGGTGTTCGAGCGCCGCGCGCAGGTGCGCGTAATACGTCTCGTTGTCTTCGCCCTTGATCGCGTAGGTCGGGATGTTGTAGTCGCGGTTCAATGAAGCCGCCACTTCGTCTTGCGTGGAGAGCGGGTTGGAGGCGCATAGCACCGCGTCCGCGCCGCCATCGCGCAGCGTAATCATCAAATTGGCGGTTTCGCTCGTAACGTGCAGACAAGCCGAAATGCGCAATCCCTTGAGCGGCTGCTCCTTGACGAAACGTTTGCGAATCGATTCGAGCACAGGCATCTGCTGGTGCGCCCATTCGATCTTGCGTTTGCCGGCGTCCGCCAGGGAAATATCCTTCACATCACCCTTTTTCAATTCTGCTGTAGCCACACTCTTTCTCCTTAAATCGATTTCTGCGCGTGGAAGGGACGTCGCGCGGGTCGCGAAATTTGACCGGTAATTAGAACAACGCGTTCTGCAAACTTAGGCGCGGGCGCCGGCCTCAACGGCCGCGTTCGCTGCCACTCCAAGGCCCGCCGCTTTCCGAAGCGCGTCTGCGCGATCCGTACGCTCCCAGGTAAATCCGGAGCCGCTGCGCCCGAAGTGCCCGTAAGCCGCGGTGGGCTTATAGATTGGCCTGCGCAAATCCAGCGTTTCGATGATGCCCTTCGGATTCAGCGCGAAGTGCTCGCGGATGAGCGCGGCGATTTTCTCTGCGGAAACTGTTCCCGTTCCGAAAGTATCGGCCATGACGGAGACCGGCTCCGCAACGCCAATCGCATACGCCAACTGCACTTCCGCTTTGCGCGCCAAGCCCGACGCGACCAGATTTTTCGCGATGTAGCGCGCCATGTAGCAGGCGGAACGATCCACTTTCGACGGGTCTTTGCCAGAAAATGCTCCGCCGCCGTGGCGGCTGTAACCGCCGTAGGTGTCCACGATAATCTTGCGGCCAGTCAGCCCCGCATCGCCCATCGGACCGCCGATGACGAAGCGTCCCGTCGGATTGATGTGATACTTGGTCTTGCTGTCCAGCATGGACGCCGGAATTATGGGGCGAATCACGTGCTCGGTGATGGCGTCGCGCAAATCGGTGTTCGACACTTTCTCGCTGTGTTGCGTGGAAATCACCACGCAGTCCACGCGAGCGGGTCTGCCATCGCGGTACTCAATCGTTACCTGCGACTTGCCATCGGGCCGGAGAAAATCAACTTTGTTGGATTTGCGAACTTCGGAGAGGCGCTGCGTCAAACGGTGGGCGAGTTGGATGGGCATGGGCATCAGTTCAGCGGTCTCATCGCAAGCGAAGCCAAACATTAGGCCCTGGTCTCCCGCGCCTCCGGTATCCACGCCCATGGCGATATCCGGGGACTGGCGCTTTACGGTGCACATGACTGCGCAGGTCTCGGCATCGTAGCCGTATTTCGCTCGGTCGTAGCCGACGCCGCGGATGGTGTCGCGCACCAGCGCGTCGTATTCGATGTGCGCCGTAGTGGTGATTTCGCCGGCGACCACCGCCAAGCCGGTCGTAACGAGGGTCTCGCACGCGACGCGGCCCTTCGGGTCCTGCTTCATCACTTCGTCGAGAACGGCGTCGGAAATCTGGTCGGCAATCTTATCGGGGTGACCTTCGGTGACGGACTCGGAGGTAAACAGGAAATTCCGTAATGCTTCGCTCAAAACACTTTCTCCTTTGTATGCCGCTGGCGGCCTCGCAGCCTGTGCAGGTTGACACACGCGTAGTGGGTTAACCTAACAAACGTAGCACCCCAGAGTCCAAAGCGCAACGCATTGACAGTAAACGGGATATATTTGCATTAAACGGTCAAAAACAGGGGTTGAATTGCATCTAATGGCATTGAATTGCCGGTCGTTGGCAACGTTTTCGCGGCCCAATTAGGCCGAATCTTCCGCGTCCAACTGAATATCCAGCTGGCCCTTGGTCTTCTTGGCCATCAAATAGGAGCGCATGAACGGGTCCAGATCGCCGTCGAGAACGCGATCCACGTCGCCGGCCGAGAACTTGGTGCGGTGGTCCTTGATGAGCCGGTACGGCTGCATCACGTAGGAACGAATTTGGCTGCCGAAGGAGATGTCGAGCTTGGATTCGTCAAGCTTATCCGTATGTGCCTGTCGCTTCTGAATCTCGAGGTCGTACAAGCGCGAGCGCAACATCTTCATAGCCAGCTCGCGATTTTTGTGCTGGCTGCGTTCCGCCTGGCAGCCGACCACGATGCCGCTTGGGATGTGCGTGATGCGCACGGCGGTTTCCACCTTGTTTACGTTCTGCCCGCCCTTGCCGCCGGAGCGAAATGTGTCCAGCCTGATGTCTTCCGGGCGGATGTTCACTTCGATGCGGTCGTCAATTTCCGGGATCACGAACACCGAGGCAAACGACGTGTGGCGGCGCGCCGCTTGATCGAACGGCGAGATGCGCACCAGGCGGTGCACGCCGGTTTCGCCGGTGAGCAAGCCATACGCATTTTCTCCGGTGAACTGGATGGTCGCGGACTTGATCCCGGCTTCTTCTCCCGGCGTCTCATCCAGCACGGTCGTGCTTATGCCTTTGCGCTCCGCCCAGCGCAGGTACATGCGCAGCAGAATCGAGGCCCAGTCCTGCGATTCCGTTCCACCAGCGCCCGGTTTGATAGTCATGATGGCGTTGAGGTGATCGCTTTCGCCGGAGAGAAGCGTGTTGGTCTCGAGTTCCCCGACGTAGCTTTCCGCGCTGGTAAGTTCGCGGTCCAGATCTTTAACCAAATCATTGCGCTGTTCCGCGTTGGTTTCTTCCTGCGCCAGCCCGATATACGTCTCTACGTCGCCCGCAATGGACGTCAGCTTCGCGTCCGCAGCGATCTGCTCTTCGGCGCGTTTGCGATCGCGCAAAACGGCTTGCGCTTCCTCCTGCTTGCTCCAGAAGTCGGGCTGTGCGATGCGGGATTCTAGTGTTTTCAGGCGTTCGCGGTTTTGCGGAGCGTCAAAGATAACTCCGCACAAGCGCCATGCGGGGCTTCAGCGTTTCGTAGCGGTGTTGCAAATCTTCAAGAATCATACCGATTTATCCAGTGTCCAGTCGAAATTGAACTTCTCTTACGTCGAAGCGTACCTATTTCGCGACCGTTTTCTTGGCGGCTTGCGATTTCCAATTCAAGACTAACAGAATAGCGGAAACCAGCACGCACAGCCAAGCGAACCAGTCGCCAAATCGCGTGTAGATCGTCTCGTCGGCGCGAAAGTCGTACGGCAAATCCGCTTCGCCGCGAACGTCCCGCGGCAGGGCGCGAAGAATTCTTCCGTAGGGATCAATCGAAGCGGAGATGCCGCTGTTCGTGGTTCGCACGATCCATCGCCGGTTTTCGACAGCGCGCACGCGCGCCATCCGCAGGTGCTGCTCCGCGGCCGCCGAGTGCCCAAACCAGCCGTCGTTCGAAATGTTTACGAACACCTGCGCGCCGTTAGCCGCGAAACGTCGCACTTCGCCCGCGTAAATCGCTTCGTAGCAAATGAAAACGCCGAATGTGTGTCCGTCGGCAAACCTTCCGACGGAGTAGGAGGTCCCCTTGCGGAATCCGCCGACCTCGCTCGATACGTTCGAAACCACGCGGTGAATCAGCGGAAAGGGCTCGTACTCTCCAAACGGAACGAGATGCACTTTGTCGTAGGAAAAATCGCGACGCCCCTGCGCATCAATCATCAACGCACTGTTGTACGGCTCCATGACCGTGTGCGAAGCATTCCCCGGCGTGACCGTCTCCGGTTTCCATTCCACGACGCCCATGATGAATGGTCCATGAAACTGCTCGGCCAAGTCCGTTGCCATTCGCGCAAAGCGGATGTCCTGATACGAAAACGGCGCGGGCGTCTCTGGCCATACCAGCAGATCCGGATGCCGCGCCGACGGAGCAAGGCTCAGCCGTGCGATCTCCTCCAAATCGCCTTTATGCAATGCGAACCAGTTGTTCGGAAATTCCTCTACTTCGGGAAAATTTAGCTGTACGGCCCGCGCCGTGTGCGCCGGTATCGGCACAGGCACGAATCGCGGCCCGGCTAACATCACAACCAGAAGTGCCGCCGCCACAATCAACACGGTTGTTATGCGGCGCTTTAGCGGCCGCGAACCATCAGCGACGACCCAAACCAGTAGCGCGTTGAACGCCGCCACGGCAAACGATAACCCGTAAATCCCCGTAAGTGTCGCCAACTGCGCCAGAGCCAAGTTACCGGCCGCCGGATATCCCAGAAGATTCCACGGAAAGCTGATCTCCGGCAGCTTGGTTCGAAACATTTCGAGCGAAATCCAAAAAAATGGCGCGCCCACGCACGCAAGGCTCACGTTCGTCCGGGAAAGCCGGTTCATTGCCCACGTGGCTCCCCCGTTTCCCCCTCCCCAGACCGACGCAATTAACAATAGAATTCCCCATCCACCGGCGGTGGAGAGTCCACCGTGAACCGCGAGCACTTTCGCAATCCACGGCACGGATGTGAAAACAAACAAAACTCCGTGCAAATAGCCACACGCGAATGCAACACGCGCGCTTCCGCCAATCACGGCGAAGATAAGCGCAGCAACGCAAATCCACGAGAAAATACTGAGATACAGTCCGGTGAAGGATAGAGACAATACGGCGCCGGAAGCCGCAGCAATCAGCAGTTGTCCCCGCGATGAAATTTCGCTTCCGGGAAACGGATGGAGGGACCCAAGCCCGCCGCGCTCAGGCATCAGTGTTTCACTAAGACCTTTTTGAATCCCGCCGCTTCCAGGCCCTTGCGGGCATTGTCGATAGCTTTCTGATCCGCGTACGGCCCGACGAGCACGTGAAAATACTTGTCGCCGCGCGGCGGCTGTACAAAAGTCGGGAAATTCTTCTTCCGTAAAGTGTTTGCAAGCGCCATCGCGTCCGCTTCTTTGGTCACCGCCGCGACTTGCAGGTTGGTTCCGGCTGCCACACTCGGCGAAGGTGACGCATTCGTTTTCCCCGCAGAATTCGGCGCTTTTCCAGGGCCCACGCTCTTTCCGGTCGAAGACCCGTGCGCGGGATTCGCAACCGGCTTCAGACGATCTTCCGCCTTGCTCGAATCGCCTGCGTGATAGAACTCCCAATCCGAACTGGTGGGCGCGTTCGAATCTACTGCGGTTTCCGCGGCATCCTGCTTTTTGCTGGAACTGGAGCTTTTCGGCGATACTTCCGGCTTCGGCTGAACTTCCGGCTGGCCAATACCGCGCCCGGCGGAGGCCGCGCGAACTTGCCCGCTGGACTCATCGCGACCCATCACGTACCCGAGCGTGAAAAAAACGCCAGAAAAGAGCAGCATCAGCATGAACAGGCCAATAACATGCCGTCCTTCGAGCACGCGCTCTCCGGCGCTGCTTCTTTTTCCTGATGATTTCATTCTTACTTCTTGCCTGCCCCCAGCGCTTGAACCCAGCTATTAATGATATCGATGGGCAGCGGGAAAACAATCGTTGTGTTCTTCTCGACACCTATTTCCGTCAGCGTCTGCAAGTAGCGCAACTGGATCGCCGACGACTGCGTCTCTAAAACCTTCGCGGCATCTGCCAGCTTTTGCGAGGCTTCGAATTCGCCCTGGGCGTGAATCACCTTCGCTCGCCGCTCGCGTTCCGCCTCCGCTTGCTTCGCAATCGCGCGTTGCATCTGCTCCGGAATGTCCACCTGCTTCACTTCCACCTTGGACACTTTAATGCCCCATGGCTCGGTGTCCTGATCCAGGATTATCTGAAGTTTGCCGTTCACCTTGTCACGCTGCGATAGAATCTCGTCCAATTCGAACTGCCCCACGACGCTTCGCAGCGTCGTCTGCGCCAACTGCGATGTCGCATACTGGTAGTTCTGCACTTGCGAGAGCGCCAGGTTTGCGTCCACCACGCGGAAGTAGCACACTGCGTTCACTTTCACCGAGACGTTGTCGCGCGTGATGATGTCCTGAGGTGGCACGTCGAGGGTCTCCAGCCGCAAGTTGATGCGGTACAGCGTTTCGATCGGCCACAGCACTAGTCGGATGCCCGCGCCCTTCGCCTCTGGCTGCAATCTCCCCAAGCGAAGAACGACTCCGCGCTCCCACTCCTTGATGATGTACAGCGAATTCCAGAACCAGATCAGGAATATCCCGACGATGACCGCAGCCCCAAGAAAACTGATCTCCATCTCTAGCCTCCTGAACGTGAACGCATTCTACTTGTTTTGGGTGACCACTGCCTCTTCCGGCTCGACGTGCAATTTCAGTCCTTCCACGCTTTTTACGCGCACCGACTTGCCTGCGCCAACTTCCCTCGGCGAAACCGCGCGCCACAATTCGCCATGCACGCGAATCATGCCTTCCGTGTTGGCGGGCAATCCAGAGATGGCGATTCCCGCCTCACCCACGAGTTCTTCTTTGCCGGCGGCCTGTTTCCACGTCCGTGAACGCAACACCAGCTTCATTAAGAATATTGTGATGACCGCAAATGGCAGCGTGGCGGAAAGCGCGATACCCAGGCTCACGCCGCCCGAAGTCAAAGGAGACCGGATCAAGAACAAAGCTCCGAGCATCATCGCCACGACTCCGCCGACCGCCAGCACGCCGTGACTCGCAAACTTCGCCTCCAGGATGAACATCGCCAGCGCAATCAGGATGAGCAGAACGCCGGCGAAATTGATCGGGAGAAGGTGCATCGCGTAGAGCGCCAATATCGCGCAGATTCCTCCGATTACGCCGGGAGCGACCATCCCCGGATGCGTAAATTCGGTATACAAGCCGAGCGCCGCCAGGAGCAACAGCACAAAGAAGGCATCGGGCTGAACGATCCGCGCCAGGAACTTCTGCCGCGCCGAAAGCTGAAATTCTGCAATTACGGCATTCTTCAGGGCCAGCTTGGCCTTCTGTCCGTCAAATCGGGCTATCGTTCGGCCGTCTAGCTGACGGAGCAGATCCTCCGGAGAATTGGCGATCAAATCGATCAGTTTCCCATCCAAGGCCTCTTTATCCGTAAATGCCTTCGCATCCGTGACCGCGCTCTCTGCCAGCGTCGTGTTCCTTTCCCTTTTTGCCGCATAGCTGCGTAGGAAAGCCAAAGCATCGTTCAGGATCTTCTTTCGCAACGTTTCATCAATCTGCAATTGAAATCCGCCGATCACGATGATCGGTGACGCCGCGCCCGTGTGCGTGGCTGGAGCCATCGCAGCAATATCAGCAGAGAGAAGAATGAAGAAGCCCGCCGAAGCGCCGCGTGCGCCGGTGGGGTAGACGTAGACTGCCACTGGCACGGGGGAAATCAGAATGTGGTGGACGATGTCGGTCATCGAATCGCTCAAGCCGCCCGGAGTGTCCATGGTGATTAACGCCAACGCAGCGCGGCGATTCGCTGCATCCGCCAGTCCCTCGTCAATGTAAGTGGCCAGGACCGGCTCGACCTCATCATTCAATTGCAGTTCCAACACGACGGGGCTCACGGAAGGCTCGTCCGCCGTCGCCGTCGGCAGGAGGACCAACGCAATTCCGAAGATTGTCAGGAAAATTGCGAATCCTTTGCGTGTCACTCGTCTCTCAAGATATTCCGCCCGCAGCGCGCTCATTGCGATCCTCCGGGAGGCTTCACTTTCTGCAATCTGTCCAGCAATTCTTTCGCATCGGCGTACTTCGGCGCAAGCTTCAGCGCGCTCTCTGCTTCCGCTTTCGCCAAGCCGACTTTCTTCTGCTCCAGGTAAACGCGCGCTAGAGTCGTGTGCACCGCCGCTGAATCGCGGATCTTCAGTGAAGCCTGCAGTTCGGCAACGCTGTCATCCAGTTTTCCGCGCCTTCGGTAAACTTCCGCCAGCCCGTTGTGCGCCGACGCGCTGCCCGCATCGCTGGCAAGCGCTGCGCGGAATTCGGCTTCCGCCGCATCCACGCGCCCCGCGGAGAGCTCCTGCCGCCCGCGCCGATTGTGTCCCGCCGAAGTGTCGGCAGCTGCCGCGTCCGCGGAGGTTGCGTTCGTCGCCGCCGACGCCAGCTCCAGCTGCAGAGCCGTTGTGTCGAGCTCTGTTCTTACCCGCTCGAGCTTCGCAAGAGAATCTTTCTTCGCGTCCAACCGTTCCGCGGGAAGCGCATCCGGACCGAACGTCTCTTTCGCGTTCTCGCGCTCTTCGTCAGCTTCCGTCTGTTTGCCAGCTTTCTCGAGGGCCAGAATCATCATGGCGCGGTTTTCTGCTTTGTCCGGCTGGAGCCCGGACGCGTCGCGAAAATAGTCCGCCGCGCCAGCGTAGTCATTTTTGTCCAGCGCGAGCAATCCCAGATTGAACGGGTAATCGTCCTCGTCGGGATCAAGCTCTGTCGCGCGCTGCAAATCGGCGACGGCAGCTGTGGTATTGCCTTGCCGCGCGCGTGCCAGCGCCAGATTGTTCAGGATTTCGGGCAAATCCGCGCCGGCGACCATGCTGTTGCGCAGCGCACCCTGCAACGAGGCGAAGACTTCCTCCGCCTTGTCCGGCTGATTCAGCAGAAGCCGGCACACGCCCGTCGCAAACACAGCTTCCACGTAGCGCTCGTTCGATTTCGGCACTTTCGCAAACCAGCTCAGCGCCGAATCGCAATCTCGCCGCGCATAGTATGCATCCCCAATTGCATCGTCCGGGTCCGGCCAATCAGGCTCTAGACGCGCGGCCTCGCGCAATTCTTTCAATCGCGCATCGTCGTCCGTCGCCATTAATCCGCGCACGTAGTGCTCGAAGGCGTCAAGCCGCAGCGGCCGCTGGCCTTTCGAAAACTCCTGCAGACTCCCCGTGTAGGCGTGCTCGTTTCCCGTCAGCAGTCGCCAGATTAAATGAAGGTGCAGGTAAATGAGAGAGTTCAGCGGCCCCGTCTCGCGCACCACCGGAAGCAGCCGCGTCGGATTCACGCGCAGAATCTGCGCTTCCATGGTCAGGTTCTGGCCGTCGGAAGTGAATTTCCCGAGGACCACGTAATCCGCGTCGAGATTCTGCGCGATCCGCAGCATGGACGCCCGGCTCAGCTTCGCGTTGGACGGCAGCCCAGAACGATCTAATTCGGTAGTCCGTCCTTCGTGTGAATACACTTGCTGGCCCGCCGCAGACAACGATTGGATGGTCAGCTCTTCGAGGCCTTCGCCGAGCCAATCGAAACGCGGCGACGCTCCGACGCTTTCGAACGGAAAAACCAGAAAAATTCCCTGTTGGGAGGTTTGAGGCGCTTGGGCCGGTTGAGATTGCCGAGATTTTTCCTGCCGGATGAAACTTCTGTTCGCCCCCGCGAGAATACTCGAACTCGATGGCCGCGCTTCCGCAGTATAGGGAAGAACAAGCGACAGCGAAATCGCCCCAACAATAAGCACCGATTTCGCGCTGAACGCAAACCGCTTCATGCTGCTGCCATTGTAGCAGACGCTCATCTGTCGACAGCGACGAAACGGATGAATCATCACGTCGAGCAACACCAGACCTAACGCAGCGGATCGCAAATTTCCGCGTTCGAGGTTTCTCTCGACCTAGGTGATTGTTTTAGATCGCTAGAGTTGCGGTCTGTGGCTCACGCTACAGCTGGGCCTGGTCCACTGGCTTCGGCGTCAAGATTTCCTGCATCGCCGGGTTTTTCAGCGCCGCGGCGAACGCGGGGTCCTTCTTCATCGCGTCGAAATCTTTGTATCCTTCGTCCTTAGCTTTGCGCAGATAGTGGAGGCACTTCTCCAAGTCACCCGCTTCGGCATACGACTTCGCGAGCAAATAATAAAATCGTCCGCGGTTTTCGACCGAGCGGTCTTGCAGGATTGAACCGTTCCTCGAACCATTGTGTTCGAAAAGCTGCGGGTCCAACACCAGCGCTTGCCGGAACGACGTGATGGCTTCTTCGTATTTTTTGTCTCCGAAATACGCGTAACCAAGATTGCTGTAGAGCACTGCCATGTCGCTCCGCATCTTGATTGCTTTCTGGTATGCCTTGATGGCTCTATCGAATTTCTTCCGCTGATACCAGATAGTCCCGACATTATTCTCCGCGTCCGCGTATTCCGGGTCGGCCTTCACGGCCTTTTCATAGTACTTCAGCGCCAGCCCCAAAGCCTGCTGCTGGTGCAGCGCGATTCCCAGTTTGTTCAAATACACGGGATTCTTCGGATTCTGGTCGGCAAGCTTCTTGAACATTTCGGCCGCTTCGCGATACTGCTTGCGCACCATGTAGAGGTCGCCCATTTGCTCGTCGGTAAGGTCTGGATGCACGACGATCACCGGATCCTGCGGCGAGGGGATTTGCGCCGTTCCTGGCGCCATCACCAATGATCGCGGTCCGTTAACAGTCTGTCCTGCTGCGGGAATCGAAATGGTCAGGAGGAGAATACTGGCTGGAATCGCCAACTTCGAAAACGTCATGGCGAATCTCCCTTCTCCGGCTTAGGCTTAGCCTTGTCGGGGTCCTTCTTCTTGCCTCCAAAGATACCAAAAATCTTCTGTAACGGGTTCTTTTTCTTTTCTTCGCCGGCGTCGCCTGTCGTTGTTCCAGGCGTACCCTGCCCAGTCGCGTCCGGCGGGCGGTTCGGATCGTAAGGGGCTGTGGTAATTGGTTTTCCGGTCGCGTCGGTTTGCGGCTGCGGCTGCTTCGGCGAGTCGCCGCCAAACACGTGTGCCAGCCACGAGCCAGTGGAAGAAATCACGGAGTGCCCGCCGTGCAATTCGCAGAATTCGGTGGGCGCCGAGCCTGCCACATAAACTTCTTCGCGCGTGATCGGGCAATTCGGGGTGGCGAGTTGCAACGAATCTGGATCGATCAGCACGGACTGCACGCCTTCCGGCATCGTGAAGTCTTTCACGTCGCGGTAAGCGGCAAGTGATGTCGCCTTGGACATAAAATCGGCCCAAATGGGCGCGACCGCGACGCCGCCGGTCAATCCCAGGTCGCGATTGTCGTCGAACCCGACCCAGATTACAGTCACCAAATTCGATGTGTATCCCGCAAACCAGCCGTCCCGCGACGTTCCGGTTTTTCCAGCTGCCGGAAGTGAAAACCCGCGCGCCCGCACTCCCGCGCCCGTGCCCTTGTTTAGCACATCTTCCAACAAGCTGGTCACTAAATACGCGACTCTCGGGTCTAAAACCTGGTGCGTCTGCGGCGTAAACTTTTCGAGCACACTGCCGTCAGAGCTCACTACGCTGTGCAAGAACTGCGGCTCGGCCCGCACGCCGCCATCCGCGAAGGCGGTATATCCCGCAGCTACGTCCACGGGCGTCATTTCGTAAGCGCCCAACGCCACTGCCGGAGTTGCCTGGATGTTGTTTCCAAGTCCCATCTGTCGCGCGACTTGGACTACGCGGCCGTAGCCGATGAGCTCCGCCACTTTCACCGTCGCCACATTCAGCGAGTTGGTCAGCGCCTCGCGCACAGTTACGTGTCCCATGAACTTTTCGCCGTAGTTGTTCGGCGTGTACTCTTTTCCGTCGAACTCGAACGTCGTCGGTTCGTCATCCACAGTTGTCGCCGGAGTGATGATGGGCTGCACGTTGTCAACCGCGTTATCGAACGCCGCCGCGTACACGAACGGCTTGAACACTGATCCCGGTTGGCGGTGGGCCAGCGCGTGATTCAATTGACTCTGTCCGTAGTCTCGTCCGCCCACCACGGCTTTGATTTCACCCGTGCGCGGGTCCAGCGCCACCAGCGCCGCCTGCACCTGCGGCACATTATCCGGATTGCCCTTCTTCGCCGCTTCTTTCTTCCATTTCTCGTACTTCTTCGCTAGAAGCGTATCGACGTTTTTCACGCCTGCTTCTATCGCTGCCGCAGCCACGCGCTGCAGGGCTGGATCGAGCGTCGTATACACGCGAAAATTCTGGCTCAGCAGTTCATTCTCGGAATATTTGTCGAGCAAGTGGTCCTTCACCATGTCCACGAAGTACGGCGCTTCGCTGGCCGAGCCCGCCGAATGCACGATCCTCAAGGGTTCGCGCTTCGCCTCGCCCAAGTCGTCTTGCGTGATGTATTTGTTCTCCAGCATCTGCGTCAGCACGCGGTCCCGCGCTTGCGCTCCGCGTTCCGGATGGCGGTCCGCGGAAGAGTAGTAATTCGGCGCGCGAATAATTCCCGCCAGGTATGCGTCCTCGGCCAGGGAAAGCTCGCGCATGTCTTTTCCGAAATACGCTACGCTCGCTTCTGAAAAGCCGCGGATTCCGAAGCTGCCGCGATTACCGAGATACACTTCGTTCGCATACAACTCGAAAATCTGCTGTTTATTGAAGCGCTGCTCGAGTTCCATCGAAATCATGGCTTCCGCGAGCTTGCGGCGCCAGTTCCGGTCCGTGGAGAGAAAAAACGTGCGCGCCACCTGCATCGTGATCGTGCTCGCGCCCTGATAGTGTGACGAGCTATGCCGGATGTCCGCCCACGCCGCGCCCGCAATCCTTATGAAGTCAAACCCGCCGTGATCGAAGAACCGCTTGTCTTCCGCGGAAAGTATGGCGTGCACTAAATCCGCAGGCAAATCGTCGTAACGCACCGGCCGGCGCTTTTCCCGCGCGCTGTCAAACAGATTGCTGATGAGATCTGGCTCGATCTGCGCGGTGTCCAGACCCGACCCGCCAGAGAGCGGGCGAATCGAACGGATTGCCTTCGGAGTGAACTGCACCGCGAGCGCGTTGAATCCAGCGAAATAAGAGAGCTTGGATGGACGGATGTCTACCGTATTGCCCTGTACGATGTACTCGCCGAGCGCTGTGTCGTCCTGCTCCGGACGGTAGCCAACGCGCGTCAGGTACCCGATGAGATCGTCCATCGTCCAGGATTGACCGACGGAAATGTACTCCGGCGCGGAGTAAATCGCCGTGGTGTTTTGCAGGACTTTGCCCGATAGTCGCGCATCGATCATGCGCGAATACTTGACGTGGAAGTAGAGAAGAGTTGCTCCGGCGACGAGAAACCAAGCGAAGAGAATTCCCAGGAGCGTCAAGCCCCACTTGGAAGTGAAAAACCCTTTTCCAATACGAATGCGCAAACGTCCGCTCCCTGGGGCTGAACTTCCATTCTGGCCTAAGACTCTCTGCTAAGAAAGATGCCGTTTGTTCGCAAAACGTTCCTGAAACGGTGCGTCTTAATCCGCGGACTCCGTTCGAACAGGGCTATTCGAACGCCGCCTGCAAAGTCCTTAATAAACGGACTTGTTTTCACTCGAGGGCGTGAAGTGAAGCTCCGTTTTGTAGATCATCAAGTCCACGGGCACCTTGTAATCCATCGTGATTGTCACCAAGGACTGCGAACTGGTCACCTTGATGTCTTCGGCCTTCGCCGGGATTTGCAGGTCCTGCACCACTTTGTAGACGTTGTCGCGTATTTGCTCGTCGGTGTAATGGTTCACCACTGCAAATCGCGCCTGCTCCTGCATTTTGTCGGCGAGCTGATATTCCGAAAAGTACGCCGGCACAATCTTCACCGCCGCGTAGATTGCCAACACAAAGATGGCGGTGAAGGCGATAGCCTTGCCTCGGCCCGTGCCGCGCTCTCCGCGACGCCGCCTCGCGGCACTGTTTCCAGTTTTCCGGTGAACTTGCACGGATTTCTTCTCCACGCGCCGCGCGCCTGGCCGCAAGCTCGGTTCGCCGAACTTTCTCATTTCCAGCGGCCCCGCTCGGCACTTCGGCTTCTTCAGCAACGCTAACACCTGGTTTCTGGCGTGTCGACAATTTGCCTCCCATACTGTTCCCGGAATGCTACCTGTTCCGAAGCACACCACTAGCCACTCGCTGACTCCAGTTTGGGTAGCGCCTACGTCGTTGATTTTGCGTAAGTTAGCAGCGTGAAGCGTTTCAGTACGCTCTCGCGAAAATCGCCCGTTCCGTGGCCGCCTTGCCACAGTACACGCACACACCCGGGCCGCTCGCCCGCGCTGTGCCTTCACCGAGCGTTTGATCGAGCGGGATACACCGCATCGTCGCGCGCGTTTCTTCTTTAATCTTCGCTTCGCAGTCCGCATTGCCGCACCACAGTGAATACGCGAACCCGTTTTCGACGGCCTTCTTCAAATCGTCGTACGCCTTTGCGTCGTGCGTATTCGCTCTGCGAAAAGCCAGCGCCTTGTCGAACAGCGCTTGCTGAATTTCCGCGAGCAGCTTCTCGATGGTTTGCGCCATTCCGGTCAGCGGAGCGCTCGTTTTTCCTTCTTTGCCGGGACGATCTCGCCGCGCCAGCACTGCCGCCTGCTTTGCCACGTCCTTCGGCCCGAGCTCCACGCGCAGCGGCACTCCGCGCATCTCCCAATCGTTAAACTTCCAGCCGGGGCTGCTCCCTTCGCGTTCGTCGAGCGTCACGCGCACGTTGGCCGAAACCAGTTCAGCTTTCAATTTCCGCGCTGCGTCCATCACCGAGGTTTTTTCGTCGTCGGATTTGTAGATGGGCACGATCACCACCTGGTGCGGTGCCAGCTTTGGCGGCAGCACGAGTCCCTGATCATCACCATGCACCATGATGATGGCGCCGACGACGCGCGTCGAAAGCCCCCATGACGTCGTCCAGCAATGCTGCAACTGCCCGCCTTGATCGAGATACTTTACTTCAAACGCCTGCGCGAAATTCTGCCCTAGGAAGTGCGACGTTCCCGATTGCAGCGCTTTTCCGTCACCCATCATTCCTTCAATCGAATACGTCACGTCCGCTCCGGCAAATTTCTCCGCATCCGATTTTTTCCCCGGAATCACCGGAATCGCCGCATCGTTGACGGCGAAGTCCGCGTAAATATCCAGCATCTGCCGCGTTTCGACTTCAGCTTCTTCCTTAGTTGCGTGCGCGGTGTGCCCTTCCTGCCAGAAAAACTCCAGCGTCCGCAAAAAGAGCTTCGTCCGCAATTCCCAGCGCACCACGCTGTTCCATTGGTTCATCAGCACCGGCAGGTCGCGGTACGACTGAATCCACTTTGACCACATGTGCCCGATGATGGTCTCCGACGTTGGCCGGATCACTAGCGGCTCCGCCAGTTTTTCGCCGCCGCCGATCGTTACTACCGCCAACTCCGGCGAGAAGCCCTCGACGTGATGTTTTTCTTTGTCGATAAAGCTGCGCGGAATCAGCAACGGAAACGCCACGTTCTGGTGCCCGGTAGCCTTGAATCGCCGGTCCAGAGCCTGTTGCATGTTTTCCCAGAGCGCCCAGCCGTACGGCCGCACAATCATGCACCCGCGCACCGGGGCGTAGTCTGCCAGTTGTGCTTTCAGCACTAGTTGGTTGTACCACTCGGAAAAGTCCTGCGCCCTTGTCGGTAGCTTCTCTTCAGCCATACTGCGGTTGTCCGTTCCCTCAGCCGCGAAATTTCCGCCCGAGTAAACTCAAAAGCGTATCGGACACGTCCGACACTGTCAATTAAGGGGGTTGTCACAGTCGGCTTTTTCGCCGAGTCCGGACATTTCGCCGCTCCACCCAGGACAGATTAGTTCCAGCAATCAAAGGGTGGAGACGCGAGATTTCCAAGACTTCAGCGAGATGACTGACGAGTCGCCGGGTGCATCGTCCGCCGAATGCTCGGTTCGTAGCGAATACCCGCACAGCGAAAAGCAGAGAGCTAGCGCGTGCCCGATGAGTCGGACGCGTCCACGTGCAAGCCGACGGATTCGCCGGTGAGGTAGAGCCGCACGACCGGTTTCTTTGTCGAGTCGTGCACCGACCAGACCGTGACTTTCGCACCGGACAGTTCATCGGTTTGGTTTTGTTCGTGAGTAGACCAATAAGTCGGAATGATGGTCTGCAACACCGAAATGAGTCCGCGGAATTGGCTCTCGGCAGCTGCGGGGGAGTTTTCCGGCCAGTAGCAAACATACTGCGTTCCCGGTGCGACGTTCAGTGGACCATCTTTCGTTGCCACGGAGCGCACGTTGGCGCGCGCGATTTCAATTGACGAAGGATTGCGCATCGCTGGGAGCACAGAATTCACCGAGCAGTACGAACTCCCAGTCAATTTAATGGCGACGGGAGTTGGATCGGCGCTGCTTCCATTTTTCGGCGCGGATGTGCCGTTCACGAGCCTGAACGCGGTCTTGCGATCGTCGAGAACTTTCTTCAATTCCTGGCACAAGTTGTCGCACACCGCTTCAACGGTTCGCGATGCCACCACAGACGGATCGCTAGGCGCAGATTCGGCGGTTCGAGCAAGAGCAACCGCGGGCTGAGGCGTTGCGGCCGGGGCAGCAGGCGATGGCGATTTCAGCGCGAATTGCTGCACGTTGTTTCGCGATACGTAGGGATTGCGGACAAGATACGGCGACGAGTAGGAGTCGATCCAAAGCTCTACGTTGCAGCGATCATCGGGCTGTCTGACCGTTTGCAGATGAACGGGACATTGTCCCAGGTATGGCCCGTCGGTGATATACGTGCCGTCCTGCGGAGGTACTTCACAACCGGGAGGTCCGGCATCCACAAAATGATCCGTCCCGGGGGATTCAACTTTGAATTGCCACAAATATTGCAGCTGCTGCAGCTCGGCCAAAGTCTTGGAATACCACTCTCCCGCTTCGGCGGGAGAAAGATTTCCCGAGCAGAAATACATTCTGACGTCGTTGAGCCACGCGTCGTTGCGGCACTGCACGCCAGCGGCGCCCACGGTAGCAACCGGATGGGGAGCTCTCGGTGCGCGAAATTCGCGGAAGTCGGTTTCCGCCGCATACAAAATGTATTGGAGATTCCAACAGAGGCTGTCCTGTTGGTTTCTGCATTGCGCGAACGCGGGAATAGGCAGCAGGGCAAGCAAGAATAAAGAGAGGAGACGCCAAAGCCTTGCAGTCATAAAGGATCTCCCAAGGCCGCTGCACAGCTAGCGAAAGCGAGGGCAGAGGGGGGGAGTGTCCTAGCAGCGGATTCGTCAAGCTTTTGCGGAAGGAGTAGCGATACAACTGTACCCGCGACCGGTAAAGTTAGAGATGGTCGCTGACCGCGGAGGGTTGCCCAAGCTTCATTGAATTCGGAACACGTTGCAAGTGACGCGTGCCGGGCTGGCAACTGAAATTGCGCGGACGGTCGGAAGCGCCGAGGCGGCGCGGTGGAACCTTCACCCGTTGAGAAAATTCGCGGGCGCGCCAATCGTGATAAAACGAATGAAATGGCTTTCGTGACCCAAACTGGACGCGAGGCGCAGGTGCACCGCACGAGCGACGAACGAGCTTCCGAATCCGGCGATGCGTCGAACGACGCGCCGGAAGCTGAGCGTTCGGCAGGAGAGACCCACAGCGCGCCAGAGAAGAAGATTTCCGCGTGGCGAGAGTATGTGAACACATTCCTCGCTGGAGAGATTTCCGCACTCACACGCTACTACGATCGCGTGATTCAGTGGCTGCCGCGCGACGATGATACCGGCCAATTGCTCGAAGCGGTGGACGCGCCAGGCAAGGAAACTGTCGGCCGCGGCCAAGATTTTCCGGATTTGGCCGGCGAACGCGACAAGCGCACCGCGGTTCTCATCAACGGAACGTTCAATCACGACTTCGATATCCAGGCGCTCTTGATGCAGTTGAAGACGAAGCTGGCGCGGACTTCGCGGCTCGTCGTGGTGCTCTATAACCCGTACTTGCGCTGGGCGTATTACTTGACGAACCGGCTGGGCATTCGCAAAGGAGAATTGCCGAGCACGTTCGTAACGCGCGTGGATTTGCAGAATATCGCGAAAGTGGCCGGGTTCGAAATCGTGCGGCAGCGGCTCGCGGTGTATTGCCCGTGGAGAATGCTGGGACTCGGAACGGCGATCAACCGCATCATGCCGTTGATTCCGCTGGCACGCTGGATGAGCCTGACTTCGGTCGTGGTGCTGCGTCCGCTGGTCTCCGCATCGCAGCAAGGAATTTCCTGCGTGATTCCGGCGCGCAACGAGCGCGGCAATATCGAGAATGCTTTGACGCGATTTCCGGAGCTGGGTCGCGAAGCGGAAATTATTTTTGTCGAAGGCCATTCGACGGATGGCACGTGGGAAGAGATTCTGCGCGTTTCAACGAAGTACCGCGAGCAGTTCCGGATCCTGGCGGTGCAGCAGCCGGGAAAAGGCAAGGCCGACGCCGTGCGCCTGGGATTTTCGCATGCGCGCGAGGAGTTGCTCGTGATTCTGGACGCGGATTTGACGATGCCGCCGGAAATGCTTTCGCGTTTCGCATTCGCGTACGACCAGGGGCACGGCGATTTCATCAACGGGTCGCGGCTGGTGTATCCGATGGAAGGCGCGGCGATGCGCTTCCTCAACCGCATGGGAAATGTCTTCTTTGCGAAGCTGCTGAGCGCGGTGCTCGATGTACACCTGGGCGATTCGCTCTGCGGGACTAAGCTGCTGACGCGGCACGACTACGAGCGCATGGTGGCGTGGCGCAGGGATTTTGGGGAGTTCGATCCGTTCGGGGATTTCGAACTACTGTTCCCCGCCGCGGAATTGGGATTGGAAATTGTGGATGTGCCGGTGCGTTACCTGGCGCGGACCTACGGGCAAACAAATATTCAGCGCTTCAAGCATGGGCTGCAGTTGCTGAAGATGACCTGGATCGGACTCGTGCGCATCAAGATGGGGATTCGTAAGCGACCGAAGCGCGCCGACGGCTCCGCGTAATCAGGATTAAAGGGAAGAATTAAGGCAGAGAGCGCGGAGTTTACGCAGAGGACATCGAGAAGAAAACAGAATCGGCAACACGGAGTTTCAGTCGATGGATTTCTTGGAACACAGCACGTCGACGTAACCCGAACGTAGAGCGGCGAGGTCGACCGAAGCATCATCCCCGGCGGGCCGGAGACCTCTTCGCGTCAGAATGTAAAGTTGATAGCCAGCGTTGCGAAAGAATTGCAGCAGGGCCGCGGGATCGAAACCCATTTCGCGCACTCCATCGGGCGCATATTCGAACGCAACTGCAGCTTGCGAGAATTTTTCAAGCGTCCGCTTCATTCCATCGCAAACCGCGAGTTCGTACCCCTGCACATCAATTTTAATGAAGGAAATGTTGGTTAAGCCCCGCGTCGCCACGAAGTTGTCAATGCTCGTCACCGAAACAGTGGTGACTTTCGAGCGGTCCAGTTCAGGAGTGTTGAATCTCTGAGTGACGACGCGATGGTCCGCGGAGTGCTCGTCGTTGTGCCAGAACTCCAGCGTGCCTTCGCAACTGCCCACGGCTATTTGAAAGATTTCTACTGAAGCTCCGAGTTTTTTGCGGTCAATCACTTCGCGCAGAGTAGTGAAGCTCGCTTGATCGGGTTCGAATGCATAAACCTTGAACGGAAGTTTAGCGGCACGGGCGAACACACAGGCGGTGTAGCCGATGTTCGCGCCGATATCGAGAACGTCGCCACCCTGAAACAGTTCAGGATGGCGGCTAACGAGTGTGAAGAATGGATCCTCGTACCAGCGTTTGTAGAGAAAATAAAAAAGCAAAAAGATGCGACGAAACCACGGAAACTCGAGCATCCCGGCGCGGCGCGCCAGGTTGTAAGCGCGTTTGAAAATGCCGGCGGACGTTTTATTTCGCACGCTGTAACCAGCCCGAAAGAGAGGCCGTACTCGTGTGAGCGAACGCGAGATCGCGCAGGACTGCTCCCCCCTCGTTGGTGCAATCGTTACACAACGGCTGCCTTAGGGCCTTCCACTCTCAGAAGTCTGCCTGATTGTAATAGTAGTGGAGGTTTAGTTGCGTGTTGGCTGCAGTTAGGCAGTGCAGGAATACGCACATCGCAAGATTCGCGCTGCTTGACGGGAGGTTGGTTGTGTTGGTGCCGATCGAGCTGCCGTCAATCGAGTAAGTCACCGTTCCGGTCCCATTGTTGATGCTAACTTCATAGGTGTGATTATTTGTGTCCGGCGCTTGCGAGGAAGCGGTCGTCGTAAAAGTACCTCCGTTGGCGGTGACAGTCTGCCATTTCGTTGACGCAGTCGACAAGAGAAAGGCAGCGATGTTTGCCCCTGTTGGGGTGTCCGACCGCATATTCGCCATGCTCTGGTCGGTCAGCCCGAGCCACACACGAATGTTCGAAACTCCGCTCAACACGAGTCGGCATTGGTACAGGCAGTTACGCCCACCACGCCAGTTTCGCGAGCCAGCATGGGCGATGAAGCTGTTGTTTGTCGTGCCAGTCGACATCGGTAAATACACCCCGTTCGTAGCGTCCGGTCCCGTGATACCGCCGAAGGATCCTGAACCACCCGAACTACCGCTAAGGACGTCTCCGAGAGACTGCAGGGTTGAGTTACCGCTCAGGGCGGCAGTGCCGATTCCGAATCTTTGCGTATTAGGAATGGGAATGGTCGTACTCATAAAAACTCCATTGGTATACACTAATCTCAAGCTATAAACCGATATGGTCATAGCCCGAAGTGATTATACCCCTCACGGTTTAAGTGAATCGTCAAAATCCATCAGCGTTATCTGACATACGCTTTAAATGAGCGGGTCTCTGGCCGACCGCCGGCGTGAAAATTGGGAGTCGCTGGGCCATCAGGACCAAGGACCGCTCCGACCGGTAACTGATTCTCCTCGCTACGTTTGCGCGGCGGCTGACGGTGGCGCGGTTTTGATACGCTGAAGAAATCGTGAATGAATCCGCAATTTCCCAGACCGATCCGAGCGACGGTGACGCTTCGCAACGTTCGCTACCTGCTCCGCGTCCGACGAATTTGCGAATGATCGTCATGCTTGCCGCCGTTCTGGCTTTGGTAACGATGGCTGTGTACGCGCCCGCGCTGCGCAACGGTTTCGTGAACCTCGACGACCCTGACTACGTCACGCACAATCCGCACGTCTTGGGCGGACTGACCTGGGCGGACGTGCATTGGGCGTTGGGTTCGAACTATCCGTCGTCGAACTGGCATCCGCTGACCTGGCTTTCCCACATGGCGGACGTGCAGCTGTACGGCCAGAATCCCGCTGGGCATCACCTCACAAACGTATTGCTGCACGCGTTTGATGTCGTCGCACTCTTCCTGCTAATCGCGCTGGCAACGGGGCGCACGCTACGAGCCGCGGCGGTGGCGGCGATTTTTGCCGTGCAGCCAATGAACGTGGAAGCGGTGGCGTGGATCTCCGAGCGCAAGTCCGTGCTCTGCGTCTTGTTTTTTCTACTGGCGGTCGGCGCTTATGGCTGGTACGTGAAAAAGCCGGGAGTCGCGCGGTATTCGCTTGTAGCGCTGCTTTTTGGATTGGGACTTACCGCGAAAATCATGGTGATTCCCTTCCCGTTCGCGCTGTTGCTGCTGGATTATTGGCCGCTCGGAAGACTTGCCAAAGCAGGGGCTGACGGCCCGGCGCAATCCTTCTTGCTCACGTTTTCACGCTTGGTAGTAGAGAAGATTCCGCTGTTTCTGCTGGCGATCGCCGGCGGAGCAATCACTTTATATGTGCACCGGCGCGAACACGAGGTCGCTGCGGCGATGCCGTTTGCGTGGCGATTTAAGAACGCGATTTTTTCCTACGTGATGTATCTGGCGAAGGCGATCTGGCCGGCCGGACTGGCACCGTACTATCCGCATCCGGAGAATTCGCTGTCGTGGACATTGGTCGGGCTCGCGGGAATCGCGCTGGCGGGAATTACGTTGCTCGCGTGGCGGCACCGCCGCCGCAAGTATTTGTTGATGGCGTGGCTGTGGTATCTCGGCACGATGCTGCCGATGATCGGATTCTTGCAAACGGGCCGGCAAGGAATGGCGGACCGCTTCATGCACATTCCGATGATGGGGCTGCTCGTGGGATTGGTGTGGCTGGTGGCCGACGTCGCCGCAGAGAAACATTGGCAAAAAGAAATCGCGATTGCGCTGTTTCTGCTCGTGGCCGCGCCTTTGGCAGCGGTGACGATCAAGCAGATCGGCTACTGGCACGACAGCTACACGCTCTTTGCCCACACGCTCGACGTCACGAGAAACAACGGATTGGCAGAAAACAATTTTGCGGTGGCGTTGATGGAGCGTGGCGAAACGGCGGACGCGGCCAAACATTTCGAAGCGGCGGTGCGGTATAGCCCGGACCTGGCGTCGCCCCACTACAATCTCGCGCTGATGCTGCAGCGGCATAACCAACTGGCCGACGCCGAGCACGAATATCGCGCGGCACTGGCGCTCTCGAGCGACCAAACGGAGATTGTGCAGTCGCACAACAACCTGGGAATCTTATATCTGGGCGAGCAAAAACTTCCGGAGGCACTGACTGAATTGAATGCGGCGATCGCGCTCGATCCGAACGAGCAGAACAGTTATATCGGCCGCGGAACGATTGAAATGCAAACCGGAAACGTAGACGCCGCTGCGACGGACTTTGCGAAGGCCGCCTCCATCGGCCCTTCGCCGCTGGCGCTGTATAGACTGGGTCAGGCGCTGGAACGGAAGGGCGAAGTGCAGCAAGCGACAAAGGCATACGCGGCTGCCCTACAACTGGCGCCAGGAATGGCGGACGCGCGAGCGCGGCTGGAAGCGCTCCGCAGAGAAGCTGAGTGAAAACAAGCAGCGCACAGAAGGCATGGGATGAGGAGGGGAGAGAAAAGCACGGACGCGCCTCTACACATAATCGAAAAGCGTCATGAAGCCGAAATCCATGTGGAGCTGCTGATGGCAGTGGAAGAGGGTGAGGCCGGGATTGTCGGCGACGAATGCAATTTCGGCCTCTTGGTAGCCGTTGAGCATAAAAACATCTTTGAGGACACCGGCGGTGGGTTTGCCGGCGACGCTGACGAGTTCGAAGCTGTGGCGATGCAGATGGATGGGATGAATGTCGTCGCTGGCATTGCGGAGTCGGAGGCGGTAGCGCTTGCCTTGCAGAAGTCGGAATGAGGCGGAGCCGGATGCGCCGGACATGCCGATCGGTGAGCCTGGGAAAGATACACCGTTGATGGTCCAGAGATTGAAGCCGTCCTGAACGGCGTTCTTTTTTTCAAAAAGCATGTCGAACGTTTCGTCGGGAGCTGGTGAATCGGCGCCGGGCGTGGCGAAACGGGAATAGCTCCAGCGAACCGGCGGCGGAGCGAACCATTGCGGCTTGCCGGATTGCCGCGCGTATTCGACGACGATGCCCATGCCATGGGGACGATCCTCTTTATCGAGGTCACCGAGAATCCACACGCCGGGATGATTCATTTCGACGATCGCGGAGATGCGTTCGGCGGTGCCGAGCCAGAGGACGGGGACTTTCGCGGGAGCCGGAACAGGATTGCCGTCGAGCGCGACAACTTCGAAAGTGTGGCCAGGAAGAGCCAGGCTGCGAATTTCGGTGGCGCTGCCGTTGAGGATGTGGAAGAGGACGCGCTCGCCGGATTTGACGCGAATGGGTTCGCCGTGGCCGAGCATGCGGCCATTGATGGTGAAGGACCGATAGCCGACTTCGAAGCCGTGCGGCATGCCTTTGGTCAGCGAAGATTTCATTGCGGATTCGCCGGATTGCCGAAGGGATTTGTCCGGCTCGCGCGGAGAAAGAAAATCCTGTGCCATGTCGCCGCCGCGGGCGAAGGAGGGCTCGAATTCCTTCAGAGTGAGGAACACTTCGCGGTCGTAACGGCCGGGTTCGTGGCGTGGCTCGATATAGACAGGTCCGACCTGGCCGGAATACTGGCCTGCGCAAAGGTCGGCGCCAGCGCGATTGTGCGTGTGATAGAAGCGGAATCCGGCAGGCCGCGGAGTGAAGATGATGCGACGATGGCCGTGCGCGGGAATATAGGGCGTGCCTTCTTCGGCGGAGCCGTCGACGTCAACAGGAACTTGCTGGCCGTGCCAGTGGAGCTGCTCGGGAGTGTCGGTGTCGTTGCAGACGTCGACGGTGGCTTGTTGGCCTTCCCTGAAGCGGAGGAGCGGGCCGGGGAATTGGCCGTTGTACGTTACGGCGGAAATGATGCGTTTGCGGGCTATTTCGAGGGCCGTGGATTGGATGTGGATGACGTAGTCGGCAAGGGATTCGTTCTGGAAAGCGGCGGTGACCACATGCGAACCGGCTTCGAGCGAGGCGAAGGATGATTTGCTGGAAAGGCAGATGGCGCCCGTGGATAAACCGGAAGATTTCAGAAAGTGCCGGCGAGAAGTGCGCATGAGCCAGTCTGGCTCAAATAGTGTAACGCCTAGGAGTGGCGGAACGTTGCTTTTCGCTATGAGAGCGCACAGGACCGGACTGCAAAAGAATTATTTCGCCCCGTCTTAGGAAGTGTCGTGGCATGCGAAGGCGAATAGCGCTGGGCCAGCGACAAGGTGCCGATATCGGCCTCGCAAATCTAAGGAGCTAAGGTTCGCGCGAGCTCCGATTTCCAGTTGTCCTGCCAGTCTTGCCGCGGCTCGGCTTCAGCGCGGGCGAACGTCCATAAGCGAACGCGCTCATGATCCAATTCGAGAACGTCTGCGAAGCGACGGATGGTCTCTTCGGGGTTGGAGCGGAGTCTCGCCTCGCAGTTGAAAAGGTGCTGGGTCGCGTCGTAAGCGGGATCGCCGACGAAGGGCTTCGGGTCGATGACGAGCCACGGCTCGCGTTGGGCGCGAAGTACATTGCCTGCGTGCAGATCGGTCGCCAGCAGCACCTCCTTCGAAGCCGTGCGGGGCAGCTCTTCGAACAAGCGCAGGCCGTCGCGGACAACGCCCGCGTCGGGCCAACGGTCGGCGGCGGCTAGGGTCTCCGCGCTCCAATATGCAGTCAGCACAGACAGATGCCGGAAGGGGTGAGGCGCAGCCGGCGAACGCCAAAGCCGCCTTAGCAGTTGCGCGATGACCAGGTCTTGCTCGGGTTCGTCAATCGAATGCAGCGGCGTCCCCGGTTCACATCGCTCAAGCAGCATGGCGCCGACGTCATCATCTGCTTCATGGAGGCGCACGGTGGGATTTCCATCCCAGAAGCGCAGACCAGGGATCTCGTGCTCGGCCTCCATGTGAGGCATGCTGAGCTTAAGGATGGCGGTTATGCCGTCAGCGCGTGTCGCCGGCGCGACCCATGAGCAGCTAACATCTGGGCTATCGAACGGCGTTCCAAGGGAGAAAGTCCACCGACGCTGAAGGGTTCGCAGAGTGGCGGGCAACCGCTCAAGCCATTCCGCGCGCTGGGGTGTCTTTTTGCAGTGAGCCGCAAGTTGTGCCGGGATGGTCAGGGTCATGTGTTTTATACGGATTCACGGCAGCGCGAACGTGAAAAGCGCGGAGCCGGCGGCAACGGCGACGTACTGCTTGCCATCGACGGCGAAGGACATCGGAGAAGAATAGACGGAAGCGCCGCACTGGAAGTGCCAGAAAGCTTTTCCGCTCGCGGCGTCGAGAGCGATGAAGTTGCCTTCGGCGTCTCCACTAAAGACGAGGCCTCCTGCGGTGGAGAGAAGGCCGGACCATGTGGGCGAAGGATGCTTCCACTCCCACTGGATTTTGCCGGTGACGGGATCGATCGCGCGGAGCGCGCCCCAAAAAGGCTCGGCGTCATCGTTAGGAAAATAGGCGCTGCCGTAATAGGCGTGGCCTTCGTCGTATGGCTGCGCCGCGGTGGTAAAGACGTCGCACTGCTCGCGCGCGGTTACGTAAAAAAGCTGCGTCTGCGGGTCGTACGTGGGAGACATCCAGTTGGTTGCGCCGGCCGCGCCGGGGCAGACGCGATTGCCTTCCGGAGTAGGCGAGGCGTCTCTCGAAGCGGCGGGGCGGCCCTCGTCGTCTTTCGAGTAGCTCCAGGTGACTTTCGCGTAGGGATTCGAAGAGATGAGTTTTCCGGTGGAGCGATCGATGACGTAGAAGAAACCGTTCCGATTGGCCTGGGCGATGAGATGCTTTGCGCCTTGATCAATCATCACGGGAACTTGCGTGGCGTCCCAATCGTGCTCGTCATGCTTGGTGAACTGAAAATGCCATTTGAGCTTGCCGGAATTGGGATCGAGAGCGAGGAGCGAGTTGCTGTAAAGATTGTCACCGGCGCGACCGATACCGCGATTGCTCGGAGAAGGATTGCCGGTTGTCCAAAAGGTTGTGTCCGTGGCTAGGTCGTAGGAGCCGGTAATCCACGCCGGTGCGCCTCCGATTTTCCAGGAGTCCGCTTCCCAGGTTTCGTGGCCCGGCTCGCCGGGACCGGGAACGGTGTAGAAGCGCCATTTGCGCTCGCCACTGGCGGCGTCGTAGGCGTCAATGAAACCGCGAATACCGTATTCGCCGCCGGAGACTCCAATTATGACGAAGTTTTTTACGACGAGCGGCGCGAGCGTGATGCTGTAGCCCTTGCGATAGTCAAAGGCCGTGGCGTCCCACACGACGTTGCCGGTCTTGCTGTCGAGCGCAACGACGTGGGAATCGAGCGTGCCCATGAAAACTTTGTCGCCGAGGATCGCCAAACCACGATTGACCCGTCCGCAGCAGGGGCGAATGTCCGCAGGAAGTGCGCGCTGGTATTGCCAGATGGGGCGCCCAGTGCGGGCGTCGAGCGCGAAAGCGCGATTGTCCTGGCCGGTACCGTAAAGAATTCCGTCGACAACGAGCGGCGTGGTTTCGAATTTACCGCCAGCCATGGTCTGATAGGCCCACTTGGGAACAAGAGTAGCGACATTCGAAGTGTTGATTTGATCGAGCGCACTGAAGCGATGGCCCGAATAATCGCCGGAGTACATGAGCCAGTTTTGCGGCTCCTTGGCGGAGTCGAGGAGGCGCCGCGAAGTGACTTGGCCGTGAGCGCCGCGCGAGCAAGCCAGCACCGCTGCTAGAGTCAGCAACGAACAGCAGGATCGCAGGTTTATCTGAGATCGCATCATTTGGACTCCATGCCGATGCTCAGGAGGAAGGAGACGATGTCGTTAAGATCCTTATCGTTGAGCATCTTCGGATCGTAGGCGGGCATGAGCGATTCGCGGGTCTTGGCGAATGATCGGAGGCTGGCTTTGTCGAAAAGATGGAGCTTTTCGCTGGTGTCCATCATTTGCAAGGTGAAGCTGTCCTCGTTGAGAACTACGCCGGTGAGTTTCTGGCCGTCGCGGGTTTCTACATTCACGGTCTCGTATTCCTGAGAGAACTCTTTCATGGCTTCGGAAATTCCCTGCGCCAGGCGCCGACTCGGTTGCCGCACGGATTCGACGATGTAGTCGGGGGCGCGCGCGGATCCGGTGGCCGTGAGATCGGGGCCGAGGCGGCCGCCTCTGCCTTCAATCATGTGGCACGTCGAGCAAGCCGCGGTGCCAAAGAAAAGCAGCTTGCCGTGCGCGGGGTCGCCGAGCGGTTTCGCAGGCGCCTTGACTTCGACGCTTCGGATGTACGTGATGACTTGCCAGATTTCTTCCTCCGTCATGCCGACACCTTGCTGCGTTGCGCCATTCGGCGGCATGGCTGTGCCCGGAACTCCGTCATTGATAGTGCGGAAAAGGTCGGCGTCGGAGTTCCCGTGACGTTTTTGCACGCGCGTAAGGTCTGGACCGCGTCCGCCGCCTTTTGCACCGAGACCATGGCAGAAAGCGCAGTTCGAACGAAATTGAAATTCGCCGAGTTTGGCAAACTTGGGATCGCCAGCGAATGGATTTTTGTCCTGGGAAAAGAGTGGCGACGCGAAGAAGCAGAAGAATCCGGCGGCGAGCGTGGGCCAAAGTGCGCGGCGCCGAGTTTTTGGAAGCGACCTTCTTGCATAACCCGAAGTTGTAAAAAAGCGAGACGCAGCAGGCATGGGGACGAGGCCTCCCACGGAAAGAGCAGGATGGCCGCCACTATACCACTTCGGCGCGAACAGAAAGCGCGGACGAACTCGCGGCGAAGTTCGGCTTCAGGCTTTTCAAAACGAATCGGCGCGGATTGCGGCGGCTACTTGGCTACTCGTGCGAAGAAAATGTCGCGCACGCGGCCGGCGAAAGCATCAAAGCCGGTGATTTGGCCCTTGGCGTCGCGGCGGAAAACGATCGCGGTGCCGAATGGCCCCTGGAACTCATCACGCACGGTGGGTTCAAGGACGGCAGGCTCTTGCCAGTTGACGGCTAGTGTTAGCTTTCCATCTTTCATGGAAAGATGATCGGTCGCTTCCACCTCCGCGCTTGTGTATTCCCCTACGTATTGCACGAACGTCCCTTCGGCGGGCTTCAGCGGTTGGTAGGTTTCAAAGACCTGTGGAGCGGTGTCTTTGAACGTGAGGGTAAAGCGGTTTGTCCCGCTTTGTGAACGGTCAAAGACGATTTCAGATTCATCCGGGCCGGCGAAGCGCAACGGGTCGCGCGGCTTGAAATGCGCACCGAAGACCTCGAGATCGTCGGCGGATCCATTGACTTGAAGAACGCTGTGAGAATTGCGGTCGCGATACCAGCCGGAGAAGGGATGCAGATCCACTTTAGTAGCGGCTGCCGGCGCGGATTCTGAGGAAAGTTGATTGGCGAGATAGAGGTCGGCGATTTTCTCGGCGTACTCGACCGGATTGCTCATCGCCAGGTTACACAAGCAGATGACCGAGAATCGTTGATTGGGAAAACGCATGAGCGCGGTGCGGTAACCAAATAGCGCGCCGCCATGAGCTACGACGGGAAGGCCGCGATATTCGCTCAGCGCGAGCCCGAGCCCGTATTCGATTTTCTTGCCGCTATTGAGCACCCCGTGCGTTTGCATTTCTTTGAGCAGCGTACCCTTGCCCAACTTGTTTTCGTAGAAGTTGCGGTCCCAGAGCAAAAGGTCGTCGACGCTGCTCAACAGGCCGCCGTCGCCGACTTTGTCAAAGTTCGTGGACCAGCCGACCTGAAATCCGCCGCCCTTGCGGGGTTCGTAAGCAGGGATTCGCCCGGGCACGACCAGCGTGCGATCGTCGTAAAACCGAGTGTGACTCATGCCGAGCGGCTTGAAAATATTTTCTTCGGCGAACTCCGAGAGAGGCTTGCCAGTCGTGCGGCGGATGATGACGCTCATCAGAAAGTAGTTCGTATTGCTGTAGAGATACTCGTCGCCGGGATTGAAGTTGAGACTCTTCTGGTGACCGATGAGATCGAGAAGTTCGTTCGTCGAGTGAATGTCCTCGGCGTTGCGGCCAGCCAGGAAAAGTAGGCTGAAAATGTCGCGCAAACCGCTGGTGTGGTGCAGCATTTGCCGAAGCGTGATGGACTTGCCATAGGAAGGCAGTTCAGGGACATATTTGTGCACATCATCATCGAGGGAGAGGAAACCTTGCTCGGCGGCAAGCACGACGCTGGCGGCGGTGAATTGCTTGGACACCGAGCCCATGTAGAAAACGGACTCAGGGGAAATCGGAACGCCAAGTTCGAGACTTGCACTTCCGTAGCCCCGCTTGTAGGTGAAGTTGCCATCGCGCACGATACCGAGGGCGCAGCCGGGAGAGCCGGGCTTGTCATAGGCTGCGAACACCTGATCGACTTTTTGTTCTAAGCTGTCCGCCCCCAAGCGAGCAAAGCCCACCGCGGCGAGCAAGGAACTCGCAAACAGCGACGTAATCGCGGCCATCGAACGCAGGGTCATAGCGTAATCTCCAAAATCCTTGCTGAACGCGCGAACGAAGCTATATCCACGGCGCGCACAAAGCAAGGCGCACGCCGAGCGGTATGAAGCCGTCGCTGCGTTTTCCGGAATTGCCGCGCGCGCGGTAAGATGGTGCATCGCGAAATTCATAGGACAAGAGAAATGACTACCGACGCAAACGAACGCATGCAGCGGCCGCTCGAAACGGTCGACTCGCAAATCGCCGAATTATTGCAGGAAGAGGCGCAACGCGAAGCGACCGGACTCGAGCTGATTCCTTCGGAAAACCTGGTTTCCGAGGCGGTCCTGGAAGCAATGGGATCCATATTCACAAACAAGTACGCGGAAGGCTACCCGGGAAAGCGCTATTACGGCGGGTGCGAGTTCGCGGATAAGGTGGAGCAACTGGCGATTGACCGCGCGAAGGAACTGTTTGGCGCCGAGCACGCCAACGTGCAAGCGCATTCGGGAACATCGGCAAACGTGGCCGTATATATGTCCACGCTGCAGAAAGACGACGTAGTGCTTGGGATGAACTTGTCGCACGGCGGGCACCTGACCCATGGCCACCCGCTGAATTTTTCTGGGCGGATGTACAAATTCGTAGCCTACGGCGTACGGAAAGAGGACGAGCGGATCGACTACGACGAGATCGAGCGGCTGGCAAAAGAACATAAGCCGAAGATGATCGTGGCGGGCGCGAGCGCATATTCGCGGATCATCGACTTCGAACGCGTCAGCAAAGCCGCGAAAGCCGTGGGCGCGTTGTTTTTCGTGGATATGGCGCACATTGCGGGATTGGTCGCCGCGGGCCTTCACCCGAGCCCGGTGCCGCACGCCGACATCGTTTCGACGACAACGCATAAGACGCTACGCGGTCCGCGCGGTGGATTGGTGCTCTGTAAAGCAGCGCTGGCCAAGGAGCTGGATAAGTTGACGTTCCCGGGTACGCAGGGCGGCCCGCTGGTGCACACCATCGCCGCCAAGGCGGTCTGCCTCAAAGAAGCAATGGAGCCCAGCTTCCAGGAATACCAGAAGCAAGTCGTGGCCAATGCGAAAGCCCTCGCAGAAGCCATTGCGAAGTGCGGGTATCGAATCATTTCCGGCGGCACGGACAATCACGTTTTTCTTGTGGAAGTGCATTCGCGCGGGATAACCGGGAGCGACGCCGAAAAAGCGCTGGACCGGGCGGGGATTACCGTGAACAAGAACTCCATTCCGTTCGACCCACTTCCGCCGATGAAGGGTGGTGGGATCCGCCTCGGGAGCCCGTCTGTTACTACGCGCGGAATGCGCGAAAAAGAAATGGAACAAATCGGAGAGTGGATTTCGGACGTACTTTCGCACGTAGGCGACGCCGCGACAGAACAGCGCGTTCGCCAGAAAGTGCGGGAGATTGCCGCGCGGTTCCCAATCTACGAATCGCGTGTACGCGGCACGCGGCACGTCGAGCACGCGCGCGTTTGACGCGAACATGAAGCAAGGCATCCTCGAAGCAACATCCGACTTCGAAAAGTGGCTCGCCGGTCAACTACCCATCATCAAGCAGGATTTGCGCCTAAAGCACGAGTCCATGGCCGAGGCGGCTTTTCCGTTTTTCCGAGCAACATTCTATCGGTGGCTCCAGCTGTGGCCGGAGCATTGCGAAGACCTGGCGAAAGCGCCCAAGGTATTGGCGGTCGGCGACTTGCACATCGAAAACTTCGGGACTTGGCGCGACCTGGAGGGCCGGCTGATCTGGGGCGTTAACGACCTGGATGAAGTCTTCCCATCGTCGTATGCGATCGATCTTGTGCGGCTGGCAACTAGCGCGTACATGGCGATTCTCGGTGAACATTTAAGCTTGACGCGGCGCGGAGCAGCGGAAGCCCTTGAACAGGGTTACCGGGACTCGCTCTCCGCAGGTGGGAAAGCTTTCATTCTGGCCGAGGACCACCAATGGCTGCGGCTGATGGCGCTGGGCAAGTTGCGCGATCCGGTGCATTTCTGGGACAAGTTGACGCACTTGCCGCCGTTCACCGCCAAGCCCCCGGACGAAGTTCGGCAATTATTGGAAGAATCGCTCCCCGCGAAGAGCGAGTACAAACTGAAACGGAGAATTGCCGGCCTCGGCAGCCTCGGGCATCCGCGCATCCTCGCACTTTCCTCGAACCGCGGAGCATTTATCGCGCGCGAGGCGAAAGCTATCCGGCCGTCGGCTTGGGTTTGGCACAACAAAGGGTCGAAGTGGGTACTGTACGGAGCGCGGTTGGCGAGCTGCTGCATACGAGTGCAGGACCCGTTCGTACGATTCCATAATCGTTGGCTGGTGCGGCGGCTGGCGCCCGATTGCTCAAGAATCGAACTGGCGTCGCTTTCGGCGGACCGCGACGAAGCGCGGCTGCTCTACTCGATGGGATGGGAGACTGCGAACATGCATTTCGGCTCGCCGCAGGCCATTCCTCAGATCAAGCGTGACTTGTCGCAGCGGAAAGGCCGGTGGTTACACAAAGCGGCCAAGGCAATGTACAAGGCGACGCTCGAGGATTGGCAAGATTGGCGCAAGGGGCGGAAGAAACTGACGGCGTAGCTGCACTTGCGAACGCCAAGCCCCGTACTTCCCCGTTGATCCGGTTGCCCCTGCGAGAATCGACCAAAATGCCGCAAATACGCCAGATTTTCGTCCTGTCCTTCGACGGCTGTTTCCACCCTCGGTGCGGCTGAACCAAGACTGTCCCACGGGGCAGTAGATTCTGGGAAGACGGGCGCGTACGTTGAAGAAGGACTGGGATGGGAACCGTAAACGCGATCTTGCTCTTCGCTGAACAATTCGTTACCTGGGTGCACGCGACCTTTTCTTGGGCCGCCTCGAAGTGGGCAATCCAGCCCGGCCCGGCACCTTGGCACTCTGATTCGTCCCTTCTTCCAGTGATCGCAGAGATTCCTGCTTCCCGGGGGAGTTCTAATCCGCAGGTGCCCCGTTGATCTGGGGGTCCACGAGGTGAGGTCATGATGGATACAGAAGCCTTCCGCGAGTTCAAGACCGGATTAACTTTACTTAGAGACAACTACGCCAACAAGGCGCTTCCGCATATGCGTCGCGCCGTGGATCTCGACAAAAACAATCCTTACTACATGTCGTACTTGGGAGTGGTGCTGGCTCGCTCGGAACAAAAGTGGGGCGAAGCCGAGCGACTGTGCGACACCGCAGTGCGCATGAAGCGCAACCAGGCGCAGCTATACCTGAATCTGGCGGAGGTCTACGCAACGGCCGGACGCCGCGAAGATGCCGTAGACGCGCTGCAATCCGGATTGAAATTCGCGCGGCGCGATGTGCGGTTGAGTATCGCCATGAACCGCTTGACGGAGCGTCGCCGCCCGGTGCTGAGTTTTCTTGAGCGCCAGCATCCGATCAATCGACAGCTTGGCATGCTCCGGCACAAGACGTTGCAGATGTTCGGACAACAATAAACTCGAGTTCTCTCCAACCCCCCAATAACAGGGAAGGGCGGGTGGCTCAATGCCACCCGCCCTTTCTTGTCTCTGGAGACAGTTGAATGTCGTTCTTGCCCCGCGACTATCGCCCGAAAATGTCGTAGCCGAAACTGGAATTCCGTTGCATCCCCATTTCCATCAGGAGTTTCAAGCCGACACCGAACATGCCTGTCGGCAGCGGATCGCGGCGTACCACCTCCGCGAGGTACTCGCGATTCATAGACGTGGGATCCTGCGAATACGGCAGGGTTACGAAGAGTCGCATGCCGATTTCGTAGGCGGCTTCGCTCGTCTGAAAGTACACTCCGTTGCGCGAAACACTTAGCGTTCCTCGCATGTCGTCAAAATGATCGCGTTCCGGATCGGAAGGTCGCAGCCGCATTAGCTGAGTGATTTTGCAACGGCGGCTGCTGCGACGCTCCTTCGCCGCAGGCTTGGCGCTGCCAGAACCGTTGGGGCTGGGTGTCTTGCTCATGTTGTCTAGCTGGGTCTCCATGACTGCCTTCGCCTTTCACCGGTGGGACGACTTACACCGAAGTGTAAGGCGATGGCGAGAGCAAAACCTATAGTGAAAACGTACTTGGTTCCGCTTAGGACGCTCGCAAAGGATCATAGTACGGAAGTACCGCGAAAGGAAGCCGGTGCGTTAAGGGGCCGAGTGAGGAGAAAGTGAAGTGGAAGGACTTACGGGAAAAGTCCCGAAGTGAAGTTAGGTACTGGGATTGGTACCGATATGGGACGGGTATTTGCGCGTGGTCTCGCCGGGGGCAGTCGTAAGGTCTAGCTACGGCAAGAGATAGGACAGAAGGCGGAGCGCACCGTACGCTCGGGTGGCGGCTGTGAAATTGCAATTGCGCCTGTACCCCGAAGACGCAAAGCGCGTGCTCTGCCGTGCGGGGCCGGACATCCTTGGAGACCGCCAATGATCAGCGCAGCCCCACGCACCCGAATTCCTGCTATTCACAACCAGCTTGAAATACCAGTCTCCGTTGGGAAGCGCGGCGATTCTCAAGAATCGCTCGAAGTGCCGCAGTCAAGACCCGAGATTCGAGCGGAGAAGAAGACTAGGGTCTACGTCGCCGCGGAGAACCGCCTGCTTCGCGAAGCACTTTCGCGGATGCTGACAAGATGCGGCGATGTTGAGGTGGTTGGCTTGAAAGTCGCCGGCCCGTTCGACGCGGCGGGCTTGCTGGCCGAAAACGCGGACATCCTGCTCCTTACGGCACGAGGCAGGCTGCTCGAAGATATTTCAGTGATCCGCAGCGTGCGTTCGTTGGCGCCGTCCGTGCGCGTGCTGGTCGTTGGAATGGCTGGAGACGAAGCGGAATTTTTTCAATACGTGCGCGCTGGCATCAAAGGTTATCTTCCGCGCGACGCTTCCGCGGAGGACGTAATCGAAGCCATGCGCCTGGTGCAGCAGGGCGAGGCGGTATGCCCTGGGTCGCTATGCGCGGCGCTGTTTCGCTTCCTGGAACAGGAAGCCACCTCATTGCCGTCGGCGACTGTGCATCACCGACTGGGACTTACCAGGCGCGAGCAGCAAATCGTTCCGTTCATCGCGCAAGGGCTAACAAATAAGGAGATCGCCAATCACTTCTGCCTGTCCGAGCAGACGGTAAAAAATCACCTCTACCGGATGAAGCATAAGATCGGCGCCGGAGACCGCCTGGGAATTGTCCAGCTCTGCCGCACGCAGGGATTTCTCGTTTAGCGACAACCGGAGCAGCCATCGAGTCCGCCGCTGCGCTCGAGCCGATGGCGTGGCCACTTGGATTTCTTCTCGTTGGCCGCGTTTGATGACTTCCCTCTTCCTTTTGTGCCATTCTCTTCCTCGATATCTTACGAGGAAGAGTCCATGCTCAAGAAATTCAAAGAATTATCTGAACGCGAAATTCTCGCGCTAGCCATCACTTCCGAAGAAGAAGATGGCCGCATCTACGGCGACTTTGCGGACGCTTTGCGAGAAACGTATCCCTCCACGGCGCAGATGTTCGAGGAGATGCGCGAGGAAGAAGTCGTGCACCGCGACCGCCTGCTGGCCATGTTTCGCCAGCGTTTTGGCGACCATTTGCCGCTCATCCGGCGCGAAAACGTGAAAGGATTCTTGCAGCGCAGGCCGACCTGGCTGATGCGCCCGCTCGGCGTCAACGTGGCCAGAAAGCAAGCCAGAGTGATGGAGATGGAGGCGGCGCGGTTTTATGCCCGCGCAGTCAGCCGCGTCACGGACGCGCCTACCCGTGAACTGCTCAACAAACTCGCCGACGAAGAGCGTAAGCATCAGGCGACGGCGGGCGACCTCGAGCAGAAGCACCTGGAAGGACCGGCGCGCGAACGGGAAGATGCGTCGCAGCGGAAGTTGTTTCTTCTGCAGGTGGTTCAGCCGGGGCTAGCCGGACTGATGGACGGTTCCGTGTCCACACTGGCGCCGCTTTTCGCGGCTGCGTTTGCCACGCACAAAAGTTCGGATGCATTTCTGGTCGGCTTGGCCGCTTCTATCGGCGCTGGAATTTCCATGGCGTTTTCTGAAGGGCTTTCCGACGACGGCTCGTTAACCGGACGCGGGTCGCCCTGGCTGCGCGGTACCGTAACCGGCGCTATGACGACGGCCGGAGGCATCGGCCACACCCTGCCCTTCCTGATCAGCAACTTTCACGTCGCTACCCTCGTGGCCGTGATTATCGTGGGCGTCGAGCTGGGGGTCATCAGCTATATTCGCCACCGGTACATGGACACGCCATTTTTGCAGGCGGCGTTTCAGGTGATTGTCGGGGGGGTATTGGTGTTTTTTACCGGCTACCTTATCGGCAGTTCGTAAAGCGCCCGCTCACGAAGCCACTCGAGTGTTTCCGTGAGGCGCGTAGCCGTCCTTGCCGGTTAGTCTTCTCGATTCCTGAAATTCTTCCAATGTTTACATTGGGCGCTTATAAACATCTTGACATAGAAACTGCACCGTCTTAAGCTGCGGAGACTTTGCGTCAATCTGCCGTGTGGCAACCCGCCGCGAAGCAGATGGGCCGTCTCCGCCGCAGAGCATGCCGATGGTGATGTTTCAGTTCTCGCTTGCACCGCTGAAGTTCTCCAGGAGCGATTCAATACGAGTGGGCTGAGCAGCATGTTGCTCGGGAGGAATCTCAATCCCCATGGCTCGATGAACGACTCGTGATCCCGAAGGTCGCTTAAAGGAGGATGTACTTATGCCGCTAATTCAAGTTGGGCTCGTCGACAAGACCAAAGAAATCGATCCGGAGTTAATGCAGACCGTTGCCGCCGCTTTGAACATCCAGGTAAACCGAGACCTGGCGCCGTTCTGGAACGTGCAGGCTACCGTCACATTTCTCCCCACCGCCAGCAAAATTCCCTCTGGTGTGTGGCCGGTATTTCTAGTTAAGCAGTTGCCGCCGGGCGAAGGCGGGTTTCACCTGGACAAGCACAACCAGCCATACGCGGAAGTGATCGCGTCATCGGCAAGCGACGAATGGACGATTGACGCGAGCCACGAAACGCTGGAAATGCTCGTCGATCCACAGGGCAACCGGCTGCAGACTTCCCCTGCGATTGAAATCGTGAACGGCAAGATCCAGGACGGCGCCGGCCAATTCGCTTACCTCGTCGAAGCCTGCGACCCCTGCGAAGCCGACAATTTCGGCTACCAGATTCAAGGCGTCGCGGTGTCCGACTTCATCACGCCACACTTTTATGATCCGATGGCCACGGCGGGAACACGCTACAGCTTCACCGGAGCCATCACGCACCCGCGTGAGATCCTGCCCGGCGGATACATCTCCTGGCTGAATCAGGAGACCGACCACATGCAGCAACTGCTGTTCGTAGATCCCAACAGTCCGCCGAAGATCGTGGACCTTGGACCGGCAACCGGCAACAGCCTGCGCGAGTGGATTGACAACCACATGCGAGAATCCACAGGGAAAGCCACGGTGCGCGCGAACCGGAACTCGCTGAATAGAGAGTTGCTCGAAGCATGCCGCGCGAAGCGCGCCAACCTTGACAAGATTGCCCGCAAGCGGGCCACCCTCTACGACCAACCGAAGCGCCGTTCCGCCACGGCGGAATAAACGCGCTGCCTCTCCATTGACCGAAAAAACGTCGGCCCTGCCTTCAGTCGATGGCGGCAGGGCCGTTCCCATTTGGTACAAATCAAGCGCGACAGGGTTGGTGCGAGTGGTCTCCGCTTAGTCTGTTGCGGACGGCAGTGCTGCCACTGGCTGGCGATGCGCGGGTGCGCCGAGCAGCCACGTCTGCAGACGGTCCATGTAGATGTAAACGATGGGCGTGGTGAACAGCGTCAGCATCTGGCTGACGATGAGCCCGCCGATAATGGTGACGCCGAGCGGACGCCGCAACTCCGACCCAACGCCCGTGCCCAGCGCTAGCGGCAGGGCGCCGAAAAGCGCAGCCATAGTGGTCATGAGAATCGGACGGAAACGTAGCAAGCAAGCTTTGTAAATCGCTTCGAGGGGCGAGATTCCTTCTTCGCGCTCGACCTGCACTGCAAAGTCAATCATCAGAATCGCGTTTTTCTTGACGATGCCGATAAGCAGGATGATGCCGATCAGCGCAATCATGTTCAGATCGGTGTTCGCTAGTTTGATCGCCAGGATTGCGCCTATGCCCGCGGAGGGAATTGTGGAAAGAATCGTAATGGGATGGATGAAGCTTTCATACAAGATGCCCAGGACGATGTACACCGCGACCAACGCTGTAATTACGAGAAACAACTGCGATGCGCGCGAATCCTGGAAAGCCTGCGCCGTTCCCTGAAACATCGCGTGCACCGTGGGCGGCATGCCGGTCTCGCGCGTGGCCTGCTGAATGTGCTGAACGGCAGGGCCCAACGATGCTCCCGGCGCAAGATTGAATGAGAGCGTGATGGCCGGGAAGATTCCCTGGTGATTCACCGAGAGCGCAGTGCGACTTGGCTCATAACGGGCGAACGCGCTTAGTGGAACGAGTTTTCCGCCCGTTGCGGGCACGTAAATGTACTTCAGTGCCTCGGGGCTCTGCTGCGCGCTCGGCATCACTTCCAGTACGACGTGGTATTGATTCAGCCCTTTGTAAATGTTCGAGACCTGACGTTGCCCAAACGCATCATTCAGCGTGTTGTCGATTGCTTGCATGGAGACGCCCAGTCGCGCCGCCGTGTCGCGGTCGACAGACAATGAAGTCTGCAGCCCATGCATCTGCTGGTCGGAATTCACATCGCGCAGTTCCGGAATGGCAGCGAGTTTGCTCTGCAGAATGGGTGCCCAGTGCGTAAGGTCATTTAGATTGTCAGCCTGCAACGTGTATTGGTATTGTGCGCCGCCATATCGCCCGCCGACCGAAAGATCCTGATCCGCTTGCACATAAAGCGCGGCGCCGGGAATTTTCGCGGTTGCTCGACGCAGGCGCGCAATCACTTCGTCGATACGGATCTTGCCGCCGCGCTGATTCAGCGGTTTGAGTTGGCCGAACATGCGCGCCGTGCTGCCGCCAGCGCCCCCGCCAGCGAACCCGGTCAGCGTGTCGACCGCCGGGTCTTTCAGGACGATCTCCGAAAACGCTCGCATCTTCTGGGCCATCGAAGTAAAAGAAAGGTCCTGGTCTCCCTGGATCATTCCGTGAAAACGGCCGGTATCCTGCTGCGGGAAAAAGCCCGAATTGACGTGAAAGAATAGGTAGGCGCAAAGGATTGCGGTTGCGAAAGTCGCTCCGAGAATCAGCCCCTGGTGCCGCAGAACCCATTGCAGCGACACATCGTAAACTTTCAGCAGGCGGTTGAACGCACTCTCAAAGACGTTATGAACCCAGTTGTGCTTGCGCCCGGCCTCATGCTTCAGAAATCGGGCGCACATCATAGGCGTAGTGGTCAGAGAGACGAAGAGCGAAACTGCTATCGCTACGCTGAGCACGACGGCAAACTCACGGAAAAGCCGCCCGACGATTCCAGGCATCAACAGGATGGGGATAAACACCGCAACCAGCGAGGTGCTCATAGAAAGCACCGTGAAACCGATCTCTCTGGCGCCCTTCATCGCCGCCTCGAACGGCTTCATGCCGTTCTCAATGTGCCGGGTGATGTTTTCAATGACCACGATGGCGTCGTCCACCACGAACCCCGTGCAGATAGTCAGCGCCATGAGCGAAAGATTGTCCAGGCTGTAGTTGCACAAATACATGATGCCGAACGTGCCGATTAGCGACAGCGGGACGGCCACGCTCGGTATCACGGTCGCCCAGGTGCTCCGCAAAAAAGCGAAGACTACGAGGATCACCAGCGTAATGGAAATGATCAGCGTGACTTCTACGTCACGCACGGAGGACCGAATCGTAGTAGCACGATCGACGGCAACATCCAGATGCAATGAAGGGGAAATGGAAGCGCGCAGCATAGGGAGGAGGGCCATGATGCGGTCTACGGTTTCGATCATGTTCGCGGCGGGCTGCCGGAAGATACCCAACAACACACAGCGGTGCCCGCCGGACAGTCCCAGGTTCCGAATATCCGCGGTCGAGTCCGTGACCTCGGCAATATCGCGCAGGCGCACTGGATTGCCGCGATGCCCGCCGATGATCAGCGATTGGTACTCGGAAGCCTTAAACAGCTGGTCGCTATCGGCGACGTCCCAGGTTTTCTGGGAGTCGGACAGAGAGCCCTTGGCCAAGTCTGCATTGGCAGACTGCAAGGATGCGCGAACCGTTTCCAGACTGATGCCGTAGCTATTCAATTGGTACGGATTTGCTTCCACGCGCACGGCCGGACTCGAGCTGCCCCATACGAAGACCTGCCCAACGCCCTGCACCTGCGCCAGTTTCTGCGCCAGGATCGAATCGGCCGCATCGTAAATCTCGGCAGGCGGAATGTTCTGGGACGTCAGCGCCAACATCAGGATCGGCGAGTCGGCAGGGTTCGACTTGTGGTAATTCGGCTGGCCAGGAAGATCGGCAGGAAGCTGGCTGCGCGAAGCATTGATGGCAGCTTGCACGTCGCGAGCCGCGGCGTTGATATCGCGAGCGAGGTCGAATTGCAATGTCACGTTCGTCGAGCCAAGGCTGCTCGAGGACGTCATCTGCGTCACCCCGGCGATGCGACTGAATTGGCGCTCCAGCGGCGTAGCCACCGCCGAGGCCATGGTCTCTGGGCTTGCTCCAGGAAGATTTGCGCCAACATTTATTGTCGGGAAGTCCACCTGCGGCAGAGGCGCCACCGGCAGCAGCCGGAACGCCACTATCCCGGAGAGGGCTATCGCCACAGTGATCAGAGTAGTGGCGACGGGCCTGCGAATAAAAGGAGCCGAGAAATTTGCCGACATCATAGCCTAATCACCGTGGGCCGGCTCTTCCACCGGAGCACCGATATTCACTGCAAACCTGCGAGCCAGCCAATCAAACGCGAGATAGACGACCGGCGTCGTGTACAGCGTGAGCAACTGGCTGAGGAGCAGCCCGCCAACAATCGAGATGCCCAGCGGCTTGCGCAGCTCCGAACCCACTCCGGTCCCTATCGCCAGCGGCAATGCGCCGAGCAACGCGGCCATTGTCGTCATCATAATCGGACGGAAACGCAGCAGGCAGGCCTCGTAAATCGCGTCTACCGGCTCCTTGCCCTCCTTGCGCTCCGCTTCGAGCGCAAAATCGATCATCATGATGGCGTTTTTCTTGACGATGCCGATCAAAAGAATCAAGCCAATTAACGCGATAACGCTGAACTCCATCTTAAAAAGCAAGAGCGCCAGGATCGCGCCTACGCCAGCGGAAGGAAGCGTCGAGAGAATCGTGATGGGATGGATGTAACTTTCGTACAGTACTCCCAACACGATGTAGACCGTGACTAACGCAGCGAGAATGAGTATGGGTTCATTAGAGAGCGAATTTAAAAACGCTGCTGCGGTGCCTTGAAACGTCGCTTGAATGCTCGGCGGCATGTTGAGCTCGCTTTTCGCCTGATTGATGGCGTTTACTGCGTCGCCGAGGGCCGCGCCGGAGGCCAGGTTGAACGAGACCGTCACCACCGGAAACTGCCCCTGATGGTTCAGCGCCAGGGCCGTCGAGCCCGGCTGAAAACGCGTGAAGGAGCTGAGCGGGACTTGTGCGTTTGGAGACGTGCTCACGCTGGTTTGCGCGTTGTTCGTTATGTTCGCGGTCGATCCGCTGAAGGCTTGCAGTGCGCTATTGGACGCGACATAAATGTCTTTGAGCGAATCCGGATTCTGCTGAAACTGCGGATCAACTTCCAGAATTACCCGGTATTGATTCAATTGCGTGTAGATGGTCGAGACTTGCCGTTGCCCGAAGGCGTCATAGAGGGTGTTGTCGACCGCCGCAGGCAGTACGCCCAGACGGGACGCCGTGTCGCGGTCGATCGTCAATGACGCGAGGAGGCCCTCGTTCAACTGGTCGCTCGCCACGTCGCGCACCACCGGAATCGTGCTCAGCTTCTCCATGAAGCGAGGCGTCCAGTACGCCAGCTCCTTGGCGTCTACGTCCTCCAGGCTGTACTGGAATTCCGTTCGGCTGACACGGTCTTCGACAGTTAGGTCCTGCACCGGCTGCATAAACAGAGAGATGCCGTCGACCTTAGCTATCTCCGGTTGCAGCCGCCGGATGACCTCGGATGCATTTATCTTACGTTCCGCCAGCGGCTTGAGATTGATCTGAATGCGGCCGGTGTTCAGCGTGGTATTTGTGCCGTCCACTCCGATGAAGGACGAAATCGTATCCACAGCGGGGTCTTTCAAAATCACCTCCCCCAACTTTTGCTGGTGCTGGGACATGGCATCAAACGAAATGTTCTGGGCCGCTTCTGAAACCCCCAGGATAATTCCCGTGTCCTGAACCGGAAAGAAACCCTTGGGCACGTAAATGTACAGAAGAATCGTGCCGACCAGCGTTCCTAACGTGACCAAAAGCGTGATCTTGCGGTACTGCAGCACGAACTTCAGAGTCCGCCCGTAGAACGCGATGACGGAATCAAATATCTTCTCCGACGCCCGGTAGAATCGTCCTTGCTCCTCTTCTTTCTGGTGCCGCAGTATTTGCGCGCACATCATTGGGGTCAGCGTCAGCGAAACGAACGCGGAAATCAGAATCGTAATCGCGAGAGTGATGGCAAATTCGCGGAACAACCTTCCCACGATGTCTCCCATGAACAGGAGCGGGATAAGCACGGCGATAAGCGAAACCGTCAAAGAAATGATCGTGAAGCCGATCTGCTCGGAGCCTTTCAGCGCCGCTTCGACGGGCGATTCCCCTTGTTCGATGAAGCGGCTGATGTTTTCGATCATCACGATGGCGTCGTCGACTACGAACCCCGTCGAGATGGTCAGTGCCATGAGCGAAAGATTGTTCAGGCTGTAGTTGCACAAGTACATGACCCCGAACGTGCCCACGATGGAGAGCGGCACCGCCAGAGCCGGAATCACCGTCGCGCGCAAGCTGCGCAAGAACAGGAAAATTACCATAACAACCAGGGCGATCGTCAGTATCAGCGTGAATTGCACGTCTTCAACGGAAGCCCGAATGGTCGTCGTGCGGTCCGTTAAAAAGTTGATTTTTACCGAAGCGGGAAGCGACGCCGCCAGCTGCGGCAGTAGCTTCTTAACGCGGTCCACCACCGCGATGATGTTCGCGCCTGGCTGCCGCTGAATGTTCAAGATGACTGCAGGCTTCGTATTCGCCCACGCCGCCTCCTTTGCGTTTTCGGCGCCGTCGACCACTTTCGCAACATCCGAAAGCCGCACGGGCGCTCCATTGCGATACGCAACGATAATTGGCTTATAACTTTCGCTCGAAATTAACTGGTCGTTCGCACCTATGATGTACGACTGGTGCGCGCCATCGAAGGTTCCTTTGGCTTGATCGACGTTCGCCGCATTCAACGCCGTCCGCAAGTCCTCTAAACTCATTCCGTAAGACGCCAGCGCGGTCGGGTTCGCCTGAATCCGCACTGCCGGGCGCTGCCCGCCGCTGATGCTGACCAGGCCCACGCCCGTCAACTGCGATATTTTTTGCGCCAGCGTCGTGTCCGTCAGGTCTTCCACTTTTGACAACGGCAGCGAATCCGACGTAAGGGACAGTGTGAGTATCGGCGCGTCGGCGGGATTGATCTTGCTATAGATGGGCGGATTGGGCAGGCCCTGAGGCAACAAGTTTGACGCGCCGTTTATGGACGCTTGCACCTCTTGCTCGGCGATGTCGATGTTGAGATCCAAGTTGAACTGCAACGTAATAATCGAGCATCCCCCCGAGCTCGTGGAAGTCATTTGGTTCAGGCCGGGAATCTGCCCAAACTGGCGCTCGAGGGGTGCCGTCACCGACGAAGCCATCACGTCGGGGCTCGCTCCCGGATAAAACGTCTGGATCTGGATGGTCGGGTAATCGACCTGCGGCAGGGCCGAGACGGGAAGTTGCTCGTAAGCCACGAAGCCCACAAGCAACACGGCGACCATCAACAACGTGGTCGCCACTGGCCGCAGAATGAACGGCCGGGACGGACTCATTTACTCTTGCCTCCGGACTGACGCCCACCTTGACGCCCACTCGCGGTGCCCGGTGAATTTCCGGGCTGCTTCCCGCCCTGTGCCGCGGGCTGCCCAGCGCCGCCGGTGGCTAACCCGGTCGGCGAAGTACTCGTGGCGACTTTGCTGCCGTCCTGCAGCTTATCTTGTCCGTCGATCACGACAATTTCGCCGTCGTTCAAACCTTCGCTGATTCCAACGTCGTTCCCCGTCGTCTGTGTGACCGTTACAGTTTGAATCTTCGCCGTGTCGCCGCCCGCGACAACGTAGACATACGTGCCCTGCGGACCGCGCTGAATCGCCGCGGCGGGCACGATCACCAGGTCGTGCTTCACGTCGACGAGCATGTGCACGTTCACGAATTGATTCGGGAAAAGGCTGTTGTCGTTATTCGAGAAAATGGCCTTGAGTTTGTACGTGCCTGTCGTCGGATCAATCTGGTTGTCAATCGTCGCCAGATTTCCATCGGCAATTTTCTTGCTGTCGTCGCGATCAAAGGCCTCGACCTTGAGCTGGCTCGCGCCACCGCGTAGTTTGTTCACGACCTGCGGCAACTGATCCTGCGGGAGCGTAAAAATAACCGAGATCGGCTGCAATTGCGTTATGACCAGCAATCCGCTCGTATCTGACGCGTGCACGATATTCCCGATATCTACAAGCCGAAGCCCGACGCGCCCGCTTATCGGCGCCGTGATGTGTGCATAGACCAGTTGCAGTTTCGCGTTGTCTATGGTGCCTTGGTCCGCCTTGATTGCGCCTTGGTACTGCCCAACTTGTGCCTGTTGCGTATCTACCTGCTGCTTCGCAATTACACCTTCGCCGTAGAGCAACTGGAATCGCTCGAAATCTACTTGCACGTCGTGGAGCTGGGCCTGGTCTTTCGCCAGTTGCCCTTCAGCCTGCTCCAGCATCACCTGGTACGGCCGGGGATCAATCTCAATTAGCGAATCTCCCTGGTGGACAAACTGACCTTCCGTGAAATTCACTTTGACGATCTGGCCATCCACGCGGCTGCGCACCGTAACCGTGTTGAATGCAGTGACCGAACCCAGGCCGATCAGATAGACGGGAAAATCACCCTTATGTGCAGTGGCCACCACCACCGGCACAACCATTCCGCCGCCAAAACCGCCTTTGCCTTTTCCAGAGCCCTGCCCGGGCGTCGCGGTTTTTGCATCCGCTTCACTCGTCGAGCGCCCCGCGCGGAAATACCACACGCCTGCAGCTACCACGGCGAGGATTACCACCCAGACCCACCACTTGCTTTTCGCCCGCGGCGCGGTTGTCTGGCCCGGCAAGTGCGTATCCTGAAGCTCCATGGACTTGGGATTGTCCATCCGTACTCTCCTGTCTATAAACCCTGTCGTGCGAGCGGCTCCACCGGGGCGTGGCGGCTGCGGGCGGTGATTTAGAGACCATCGCCAACCCCTTGAGCCTACCGGAAAAGACCACCTGCGCATAGGTAGGACGGCTTTTGAGGGAAAATGGTTACGAATCCGGGGAGCGCCGTAGCGTGAACTTTACTTGCATCCGACGCCGACAGTCCGGACTCACACTCGCACGCTCCGCGGGTCGCACGCAGTTCTTCAAATTTCGCTTGTTTCTCGCGCCGTGTTCTGAAAAAGTGCTGTAGTTCACTTTATCGAGGTTGGTGGAAACGCATATGTTTAAAGGCATTCTCGTAGGAATTGTGCTGTGTTTGGTGGGCTTGGCGCTCGGTGTATACATCTATGTTGCGACCGGCCGCGCCCCGGCTGCGGTGTCCGATTCGCCATTTCCGTTCGAACGGAAGTTCGCGCACATGGCTCTGAACGCGCATATCGCAAGGCAAAAGGCCCCGGATTCGCCCGTGGTCGCTGACGAAAAGGATTACCTGGCCGGCGCCGACGTCTACAAACAGCAATGCTCCGTCTGCCATGGCCTCCCCGATCAACCCAAGTCGGCCATCGCGCAAGGCATGTATCCTCCTCCCCCGCAGCTTTTTCACGGCACGGGAGTGACTGACGACCCCGCCTCTGAAACTTATTGGAAGGCGGAAAATGGCATCCGCTTGACCGGCATGCCCTCGTTCAAAGGTCGCTTGACGGAAACACAGATTTGGCAAGTCAGTGTGTTGCTGGCGAACGCGGACAAAATCCCGGCTTCGGTCAAAGCGGCACTGGCTCCGCCGCTCGCCGTGCCGGAGCAGCCAACTTCGGCGGCGGCAGCGCCAGCGAAACCCAAACCGTAAAATCGCGACCGTTGCGGCGGGAACGAATTGCTGTCGATGACCCACGAATTGTGCGGTTTCCGCTTCATCACGCGCGTTCGTTTGAAAGCGTATGAATCTGATCGGCCTTCCTTAACTCTGGAAAACGCCACGCCCAAATCGCCGTCACGATAAGCGTTCCGACGCCACCCAGCACAACGGCCGGGACCGTTCTGAACCATTGCGCGGTCAACCCCGATTCGAATTCTCCTAATTCATTCGACGCGCCAATGAACACCATGTCCACGGCGTTCACTCTCCCGCGCATCTCGTCTGGGGTGGCCACCTGAATCAGGATCGCGCGCACCACGACGCTCACCATATCGGTCGCGCCAACAAAAAACAAAGCGATCAGCGACAACACAATGCTGTGGGAAAGTCCGAAGAGTATCGTGAATACGCCAAATCCCGCCACACACCACAACATCGTGAGTCCGGCCTTCTGCCGCAGCGGACGATACGCCAGAAAAATTGCCATCGCCGCGGCGCCAACGCCCGGCGACGCTCGCAACAAGCCGAGGCCCCACGGTCCCGTGTGCAAGATTTCTCTCGCGTAGACCGGCAGAAGCGCAACGGCTCCGCCAAGAAACACCGCAAAAAGATCCAGAGAAATCGAGCCGAGCACCACTTTCTCTCGCCAGATATACCGCAGTCCCGCGAGCGCCGATCGGCAGTTAAACGGTTCGCGCGCGCGAGGCTTGGCTTCGCTTCGGATTCTAAACATACACACCAGAGCCACGGCGGTCAGCATCATCGCCGTCGCGTAAACCCCGCCGGCGCCCCGAAACGCCGCGTAGATCAATCCGCCCGCCGCCGGGCCGAGAATGCTCGCGCCCTGAAAAAAAGTGGACCCCCACGCGATGGCCGCGGGCAGCTCTTCTTCCGGCACCAGTTGCGGCAGAAATGCCCGGCTGACCGGCGCATTGAATGCGCGCATGATCCCAAGAATTACGAGTACGCCGAAAATGAAAGTGACCGGCGCGGTGCGGAGCATCGCGATCCACAGCAGCAAACCGAAACTCACTCCGTAGCCGATGTAGCAGGCGATGACCAATCTTTTCCGGTCGTAGCGGTCAGCGGCATGACCGGAAATGAGAAAAAGCAGAATGCCTGGAAGAAACTGCACCAGCCCGACCAGCCCAAGATCGAGCGGCCGCTTCGTAATTTCATAGACTTGCCAGCCCACGGCCACGGACTGCATTTCCATCGCTAACACCATGGACGTGCGCGCCGCCTGAAAGCGCAAGAAATCCGGATATTGAAACGCGATTCGGCTGCCTGATGGGAAGCTTCCGGGATTGGCCATCACGAACTAATGTGCCACAAAAACGGATTCTGCCGCGTGCGGCCGATGCTACGCAGTTTTGGCAGACGCAGTAAGCGTCACACGGTAGAGTTCGTCGCCGCAGCAACTTCGGCTTGGTAACCGCCTTCGTTGTCTCGCCGAGCGCTTCTCCGCCGCGCCAACCAATACGCGACCGTCATCGCTACGAGAAGCGGCAGGAATGCCGGCACCGTCAACCGTAGTCCATCGACAAAGAATGTGCTGCCCGCGATAGCAACGAGCGCGACAATCCCGAGGACCGTCGAGTACGGATAAAGCGCGAGCCGGATGGGAAGTCGTTCCACTCGCGTTGGTCCCAGCTTTCGTCGGAACGCGAGATGCGTAAGCAAAATTACGATCCACACAAAAAACATTCCCGCCACCGCGACTCCGTAGAGCATCAGAAACGCGCGGCTCGGGGCAAAAATGGCGAGCAAAATCGCGGCAATCATTCCCGCCGTCGCGATGCCAAGCGCCCTGCGTGGCACGCCGTTCGCGCTCAGTCTCCCAAGCCAGCCCGGCGCGTACCGTCCGCGCGAAAGCGAAAACAGCATGCGCGTCGTCAGGTAGAGATTGGTATTGGCGCTGGATAGCGCTGCCGTAATCACCACCAGATTCATGATGCTCGCCGAATAAGGAATGTGGACCGCCCCGAGCGCGTGCACGAACGGGCTTCCGGTGAGCCCGCTGGTCGGCTGCGTCTGATTCCATGGAGTCATCGCCAACATCACGCCGATCGCCAAAACATAGAAAACTACCAGCCGAAAAACCATCGTACGCATGGCGCGCGGAATCGTTTGCGAAGGGTTGCTCGCTTCGCCCGCCGTCACCGCGATGACCTCAACGCCCATGTAACTCGTGATCACCAGCGTCAACGCCAGCCACACACCCTTCCAGCCAAACGGGAGAAATCCTCCGTAAGCCGTTAAATTCGCAAAGCCTACGCGCGGGCCACGCGTCCATCCGAAAATCAGCGCTGCGCCGACACAAATGAAAACGAGGATGGCCGCCACTTTGATCAGCGCGAACCAGTATTCGAATTCGCCAAACTTTCCAACCTGCATCATGTTCAACGCGACAAGGCCAGCCGAAACCGCCGCGACCCAAACCCATTGCGGCACCGACGGAAACCAGAACGCAAAATAAATCGCAACCGCCGTCACCTCTGCGCCGATGGCAATAATCTGCACCAGCGCATACGTGGCGCGAACGGAAAACCCTGCCCACGCGCTGAGATACGTTTGGGCGTATACGCCAAACGAACCAGCTACCGGCTGCACCACCGCCATTTCTGCCAGCGCGTACGCCACAATCATGGCAATGACCGCGCCGATCAAATACGTAATGATGACACCTGGTCCCGCGAGCCGAATTGTTACGCCGCTGCCGAGAAACAGCCCGACGCCGATGGCGCCGCCGATCGCCAGCATCGTGAGTTGACGCTGGCTGAGCCGGCGGCGAAGTTCGTCGGTTTGGGAAGAATGCGGCACTAATGCCGCGGCTCCTGTGGATTGCGTTTGTGAAGATTCCGGCTTCGGTGGTTCAGCCATGCTTGGCCAGTTCGCGCAGGACATTTCCGAAACGCTGAATTTCTTCGCTGGTGTTGTAATGAACCAGGGAAGCGCGCACGACTCCGGTTTCCACCGGCACGCCGAGCCGTCTCATTAGTCGCGGCGCGTACATGTGCCCGTCGCGAATTCCGATTCCTGCTCGCGCGATAGTTTCCGTCACTTTCGCGGGAGCAACTTTCGGCAGATTGAAACACAGCGTCGGAACACGTTCCGCGACGCGTTCGTCCTGCGCAATTCCATAAATTGTCGCGCCACATTCGCGCAGCGTTTTTAGCATCGCTAGCGAAAGCGATCGCTCGTATGCGCGAATGGCATTCATGGCGAGAGACAATTTCGCGCGCCTTGGATTACCGTGACTCGCAGAGTGACCGTTCGGCACACCGCCAAGCGTCTCCAAATACGAAATGGCCGCGTCCATTCCCGCCACATTCTCGTAAATAAACGTGCCGGCTTCGATTTTTCCCGGCGGTTCATCGGGAATGAAATCTTCGCGGAATGTGGGGAGTTTTTTCAGCAACTCGCGGCGTCCCCAGAGAAAACCCATGTGCGGACCAAAGATTTTGTAGCCCGAGCAAACCAGATAGTCGCAATCGAACGCCCGCACGTCGATCTGCCCGTGCGGGCCGTAATGCACGGCGTCAAGAAAAATTTCCGCTCCGGCGTCGTGCGCGATCTTCGCGGCAGCGCTGACGTCAACTATGGAGCCGAGCGAGTTGGACGCGACGGTGCATGCTATCAATCTCGTTTTCGCTGAGACCAGCGGCTTCAAATCGTCGGCGTGGAGATTGCCGTCTTCGCGCATCTTCCACCAGACGAACTTCGCGCCCGACTTTTCCAGCGCGAGCCACGTCGCGACATTCGCTTCGTGATCCATGTCGGTCACGATGATCTCGTTGCGCTTCGCCAGCGTCTGTCCCATCGCAAGACTCACCAGCCGGATGAACGAAGTGGCATTCATGCCGAAGGCAACCTCACTCGCGTCGCGCGCGTTCAGAAAATCCGCGACTGTTTGCCGCGCTCGGGCGATCGTCGCGTCCACTTCCTGGCTCTTTGCGTAACGCCCGCCGCGCTGCACATTGCATTCGAGCAAGTGGCGATTCACTGCGTCAAAGACCGCCTGTGGGATCTGCGCCCCGGCCGCGTTGTCGAAAAAAACGAAATCCGGGCTTCGCGTAAGCGCCGGGAATTGCGCGCGAATCTCCGCGACAGGAAATCGTTCTGGCGGCGTATTCCGGGATTCCACGTTAGAAATGCCTGGCGACATTGCTAGCAAGCTCATGACCTCTTTGGCGCCGCGAAGCGCTCGAAGTGAGGCGCTCGCAACGTATCGTTCGTTCACTGCGCCTGTCAAGCGCGCGATTTCGCAATTGCTTTGGCGCAACGCACGTTAGAATAGGCCGCGTTCCGTTTCGACGGCCGCGCGACTCGCGAGACCACCTCCAATAGCCGAATGAACACCGCCATCGCCGATTTGCACTCCGCACTGCGAACGCAATTCCGCGGCGACTTGCTGCTTCCGGGCGCCGGCGGCTACGAAGACGCTCGGAGAATCTGGAACGGCATGGTCGCGCGCAAACCCGGACTCATCGCGCGTTGCGCGGACACCGCGGACGTACAAGCCGTGGTGCGTGCCGCGTCCTCCGCCGGTGTGCTCACCGCAATTCGTTGCGGCGGTCACAGCCTTGCAGGATTCGGTTCGTGCGACGGCGGTTTGGTAATCGATCTTTCGCGCATGCGTACGGTCACCGTGGATGCCGCGGCGCGCCGAGCGAAATTCAGCGGCGGCTGCCTGCTCGGCACGATCGATTCCGCGACACAAAAAGCCGGCCTGGCATTTCCAGCGGGCGTCGTTTCTCACACCGGTGCCGCGGGACTGGTCTTGGGCGGCGGAACCGGATGGCTCAATCGCATCTTCGGTCTTTCCTGCGACAACGTCGAGGGCTTCACGCTTGTCGTCGCGGACGGCTCAGTCTTGCGTGCTGATGCACATGAAAACGCGGATTTATTCTGGGCTTTGCGAGGCGGTGGCGGCAATTTCGGCGTGGTAACGGAGTTTGAAGCGCAACTTCACCCCGTCGCCTCGGTCCTTTTCGGAGCGGCGTATTGCGCGGGCGATGACCTCGTCCGCATCGTGCAAGCGTGGCGCGATTTTATGCCGCACGCGCCCGATAATCTGCGCTGGGGAATCTCGCTGACGCTCGCGCCGCACACGGAGAATATCCCCGTGCAGTTCCGCGGCCTGCCCGTCGCGAGCCAGTCCGCGGTGTGGGTCGGCGACCTCGAGCAAGGCCGAAAACAATTCGAACACGTGTTCTCGCTGTGCCATCCGTTTGCCGTCACGACGCAAGAACTCTCGTTTCTCAGCTTGCAGACTATGGCGGACGAGGAATTTCCGCACGGCCGGCGCTACTACACGAAGTCCGGTTATTTCAAAATGCTGAGCGACGAAAATATTCAGCGCATGGTGGATTCGCTTAAAACAATTCCCTCCCCAGCCAGTCAAATCGAACTCGCGTATCTCGGTGGCGCTGCCGGCCGCCTTGCAGCGCACGACACGGCGTTTGGCGATCGCAGTTCGCCTTTTATCTTGAATCTGCTCGGCAACTGGAGCGAGCCAAAAAAGGATGCCGCCAACATTTCCTGGGTGCGAAATCTTTTCGCCGATATGAAGCCTTCGATGACGCCCGGTGCGTACGTCAATTTTATGAGCGGCGACGAGCAAGACCGCGTTCCGGAAGCGTATCGCGAACGCTGGGACAAGCTCGTCGCGGTGAAAACGCATTACGATCCGCAGAATTTCTTCCGGCTGAATCAGAACATCCCGCCGCGATCGACTACAGATTCACTCTAACGCCGCTCGCCTGTTTGGCAGTTCTCCTACAGTTTCGGCGCTACTCTCTCGCTATTCCTTTTCGACGTTTACGAAGTACAGGTCCGTGGCCACCGCAAAGTCGTCCTTTTTCAACGATGTTTTCATGCTTTGCCATTCGGTGGTGGCTTTCATCATCTGCCAGTTGTCCTTCGCTCCGGCGCGCACCGGCATCGCGAAATTCGGCTCATCAACTTTCCAGCGATACGCAACCGTGCCGTCCGCGTCATTAAACTTAAGTTCGAGCGTGGGCAGCGCAGTGTGCCGCAAGTATTGATTGAAGATCGGCGTCCAGTCGTTTCCCGTCTTCTGATTGAAGAACGCCACGATGTCTTCGGTCATGATGTTTTGATATTTGAAGCGCTGGTAGAGATCGTGAATTAGCTTGAACCAGCGCTTGTCGTCGTTAATGGCACTGCGCAACGTGTTCAAGAACAGCGCGCCCTTGAAGTACATGTCTTGCGGCGGTTCCGCGTTCACGCCGCGCTCGGCGATGATGGGATACTGATTCTTGACTTTCGATCTATACCCGTTGACGTATTTCAAGTAATCTTCGTGGCCGTACATGTACTCCACGTACAGGCATTCGAGATATGTCGTCCACCCCTCGTGAATCCACATGTCCGACGGGTCTTGCGCCGTAATCGAATTGCCGAACCACTCGTGCCCGCTTTCATGGATGATGATGAAATCGAAACGCGGGCTAATGCCAACACCCGTCCAGTCGCGCTCGAGATAGCCGTTGGCGAAATGATTGCCGTATGTAACCGCGCTTTGGTGCTCCATGCCTGAGTACGGCACTTCGATCAGTTTGTATCCGTCCTTCTTGAAGGGGTATTCGCCGAAATAGTGTTGAAACACTTCGAGCATGCCTTTGGCCTGCGCGAATTGCTTTTTCGCTTTGTCCAGATCTTCCGGCAGTGCGTAGAAATCCAACGGCAGGTCGCCGAGCTTGTCGGAAAAGTGTTCGTATTTTCCGATGTTCAGCGACACGTCGTAATTGTTGATGGGATAGTGCACCATCCAGTCCCAACGCGTGTAGCCGTCGCCCAGATCGGTCTTTCCAATGAACTTTCCGTTCGAAACGTCCACCAGATCGTTCGGAATCGCCACGCTGATTTCCATGTTCTGCACTTCGTCGCGCCACTGATCTTTGTCCGGCCACCAGATGCTCGCGCCGATGCCTTCGCAAGCGGTATTGATCCACGGCCGTCCAGCAGGATCGCTGCGAAACGCGAGTCCGCCGAATCGCCCGGTTTGCACCGGATAGCCGGAGTAATAGAAGTCGATGGAATAGATTTTGGTGGCGTGCAGCGTCTCGGGAAAATCCACGAAGACCGCGCCGAACTTGCGCTCGTACTCTAGCTCGGTCGTACCGAAAAGAATTTTGTCCACTTGCAACGGCTGCTGCAAGTCGAGCTGAATGCGCGTGCCGTCCTGCAGCATCTTGAAGCGCGTGGTGACTTTGCCGCTGATGAATTTCTTTTCCGGATCCACGCGCACGTCGAGGTGGTAGTAGAGCAAATCGTTGTTCGCGCGATATGGACCGTACGCCCCGCGAAGAATATCGGCTTCCGTGGGCACGTGCGGCCCCGGCGCCGGCCTGGAAGTCGCCGCTTGCTGTGATGGCGTAACTTGCTGCTGTTGCGCTGGGACCGCCGGCGTGGCGGCCTGCGCAAGTACGACGTGGGCGAACGCCGCGACAGCGAGTGCGATGAGCACCAACGAAGTGCTGTACCGGAACGGCCTGTATCTCGCGCTGAATCGAGCAGACGGCTTGGACATGCCGGGAAAGTTAGCATGAACCATCGCGCAGTGAAACCAGAGCCGCGACAACAGTGAATTTTTTGCCTCGGCGCGGCAGAGCCCGCCTCCACTAGCCGGCCGTTCGTGAAGAGCAAATTTCTTGATGTAGAATGCCCGGGGGCAGTTCCTTGCCACAGCGGGTCATGCTCACTTTTCTATCCATCCTCGTACTCGGATTTTTTCTCGGGATGCGCCACGCCACCGATCCCGATCACGTTATCGCCGTTACGACCATCGTGGCCCGCCAGCGCAGCGTGAAAAACGCCGCGCTGATCGGCGGTCTCTGGGGCGTAGGCCACACTCTCACGATTCTGCTGGTAGGCTCCGCGATCGTTTTGTTCGGTATCGTCATTCCTCCCCGGATAGGTTTAACGATGGAACTATCCGTCGGCGTGATGCTCATCCTGCTCGGCATTCTCAATCTCACGGGAATATTGAAATGGGTCACGCAGACGTTTATTCCCGATGCCGTCGCGCGCGACCACGGCCACCCGCACAGCCACATCCACGCGCATGGCGATTTCATCCATACGCATCCTCACGCACACGCTCCGGAAGATCACGGCCACGCCGAGTCCGCAACGCCCGTGGGTTGGCTGGACCGCACTTTTGGCAGTCTCGGCTTGTATCAGGCGCTGCGCCCGCTCGCGGTAGGCATCGTTCACGGTCTCGCTGGTTCCGCGGCCGTCGCTTTGCTCGTCCTGACCACCATTCGCGTCCCCTCCTGGGCGGTCGCCTACTTGCTTGTCTTCGGTGTTGGCACCATCGCCGGGATGATGCTCATTACCGCGGCGATCGCCGTGCCTTTCGCGGTTTCGGACAAGCGCTTCCAGCGCCTGAATCACAGCCTGAGTGTCGCGAGCGGCGTTATCAGCCTGGTCTTCGGACTCTTCATCGTCTATCAGATGGGTTTCGCCAACGGCCTGTTCGGCGCCCACCCCAATTGGAAGCCGCAGTAGGCTCGGAAAGTGCTCGGAACGCAATCCCAACCAACTCGTTCTGATCAGGACGGGACAGGCCAGACCTGTCCTTCTGTCAGACTCTTGGCGACAATCCCCAAACACAGCGTCTGACGCAAAAATCGTTTCCCTGCCGACAGTTTTAACACTCCGCATCCTTTAACGTGTCGCTCGTCGGCGGAACTCCAGGAAGAAGTAGGTGATTCCGCCCTGGGCTACAGGATTCTTCAGGTTCTTTAAACGCACCTACCCCTGTCCCTCCAATCTGTTGTCGGTCTCCCCAGCGACCCGGCCCCCCAGCTCCGGCAAGGCGGCGGTTTAGAGCAGCCCACAACAACTTAACTGGGGATGTCCCTTTGAAAAATACAAGGCTTCCGTTTTCGTGTGTCAGGACTCCGTTCCGCCTTCTCATCTCGCGTGCCACTGCTGAAAGAAGCATCGCTTTCGCGCGTCGTTTCGCGCTCGCGGCGTTGCTCGCTCTGTTTCCGGTGTTACATCTCGGATGGGATGCACGCAGCTTTGCGGGCAGCCGTCTTTCGATCAGCGCGCAACCTGCAAACGAAACGGTCAATGTCGGCCAGAGCGCCACGTTCACCGTGGCTGCCTCAGGCCGCGGCTCGATAAGCTATCAATGGTTCGAGAACGGCGCGCAGATCAGCGGCGCGAATTCTTCCAGCTACACCACGCCGCCAACAAGCAGTTCGGATAACGGCGCGCAGTTCGACGTCGTAGTCCACAACAAATACGGCAGTGTTACCAGCAGCATGGCGACGCTGACCGTCATCTCGTCGGTCGTGCCGCCCGGAATCACTACAGAGCCCATCAACCAGACGGTGACCGCCGGGCAGGTGGCCACGTTCACCGTCGCAGCGAACGGGACCGCGCCACTCGCGTTTCAGTGGCAGAAAAACGGTGCCAACATCTCCGGAGCAACTTCCAGCAATTACACCACGCCGGTCACGACCACAGCCGACAATGGCGCGACCTTCGACGCCGTGGTCAGCAACGCCGCAGGGAGCGTCACCAGTACCACTGCCACGCTCACTGTAAACAGCGCTCCCGCGCCGGCCATTCAACTCAGCTCGACCGCGCTCAATTTCTCCAACGATATCGTCAATACCTCGGCGTCGCTGTCCCTGATCATCACCAACACCGGCACCGCCACCTTGAGCATCAGCCAAATCAATGTAACCGGTGCGGCCTTCAGCCTCAGCGGCGTCTCGATGCCATTGAATGTGAGCGCCGGGCAGAAGACCACCGTCTCCGTCGTGTTCAGTCCCACATCCACGGGCACGGCAACCGGCAGTCTCTCGGTTGTGAGCAACGCGCCGACTTCGCCGAGTTCCGTAACCTTAAGCGGCTCCGCAGTAGCCGCCACATATACTCTGGGCGTCAGCCCGACAAGCCTGAGTTTCGGCGACGTAACGACCGGAACATCGTCCGCTGCGCAATCCGTCACTGTCACCAACACCGGCAATTCCAGCGTGACCATTTCCTCCATCGCGGTCAGCGGAACCGGCTATTCCATGAGCGGGGGCGGCTCCAACGTCACGCTTACGCCTTCGCAGACCCTCAGCGTTTCCGTTGCCTTCGACCCCACTTCCGCGGGCAGCGTGAACGGCAGCATCTCCGTCGCCAGCAACGCGACGGGCTCACCCGCCACGGTCACTCTGTCGGGAACGGGCATGGCGCAAAGCTCCGTAGCGCTCGCGTGGGATGCCAGCGCTTCAACCGTCGCAGGCTACAACGTTTATCGCACCACGATCAGCGGAAGTGCGTACGTCAAAGTGAATTCTTTGCTGCTCAGTGGAATGACGTACAGCGATCCGGGCGTGAAAAGCGGGACGACCTACTATTACGTCGTGACCGCGGTTGATTCCGGCGGCGACGAAAGCACCTACTCGAATCAGGTCTCAGCGGCGATTCCGTAGGCGCGGCCATCGCACGCGGTTCAATAAACGCAATCCTGAGAATGGCCAACGATTTGAAGATCCGCACGACTACATGAGCGCTGCATCGACGCGGTGGCCATGGATCGAAAAAACCTCAGGCCTGAAAGCCTGAGCTAGAGGGGCATCGGCGTGAGCCTATGCCACGGGCTCCCGCTATTTCTGCGGAGGCGGATACTTGGGCGGGATTTCCGCGTAGCCGGGAGCGGCGGTTTTCAGATTTGCCGGAATGGACGCTTTCACATCGCCGATGCTCCAGCGGATTCCGCCGGCAAGCATATTCAGGTTGAACTCGTTCCGCCAGTTTTCCGGGCGATCGCCGATGGCGTTGTAAAAAACTTTTCCCTTCCCATGCATGCGCGCCCAAACGACGGGATACGGCGCGCGCTTATATGCGTTGCCGTTCATCGTGGAAGTATCCAGCGTGCAGATGACGTGCAGGTCCGGCGCGAAATCCTTCATCGAGTACCATTCTTCCATCAAGCTGACGGGAGATTTCACGCCCTCGAGTCCGGGAAACTTCGGGTCCTCGATGATGACATTGGCCGTCTGCAGCCGCGGATCGTTTTGTTGGCCGTGGATGATGAATTCGCCGCCAAGCATGCGGATGTAAGGATCGGATCTTTCGCCGTAAGCGGTGTAGCGATTTTCCTGTGAGTCGGGCGCCGTGTGGAAGGTATCCGTGGCGGCGTGAATACCGACAAAGCCGACGCTGCCGCTATGAATCGCGTCGAGAAACGCCTGCTTGCCCTGCGCGGACATCGGCGGATTTTTGTCGCCGCCTTCGGTCGTGAGATCGCCGGTGGTGAAGAAAATTAATCCGGCGTACTCGTGAAACTCTGCGGAGTCGAAGACGCGGCCGTCTTTCGAGGCGGTGAGTTCGAAGTCGTATTTCGCGGCGATATCGCGCAGCGCTTTTTCGGCGATGCTCGGTTCGCCGTTCACGACTTTGATGACCTGATGCTCGAAGCCGGAGGACTTCGTAAAAAACAGCACGCGCTTTTTGCCGGCAGCGAAATTCGCGCGTGCAGTCAGCAGCGCCGCGCCGGCCACGGCCGAAGTGCGAAGAAAATCGCGTCTAGTGGATTTGGATGGCATCTTGGCTCCCTGCATTCGAGCGGTTCCCGTCTCCAGCGGAGGGGCTCGTCCCTCGTTTTTGCCCGCTCGAAATGTAATCTGCTTGCAACGGACGCGCTAGTGTACTGAGCCACGCCCGCCGCGGCAAGAAGCAGTCTCCGCAGACAGTATTTTTGTTTGACCAGAGCCCATGCCTAGTGGCGGCAGAGAAGTCCGGAGATTCGTCCGAGAAGACGGCTGCCGGCAAACGCCTAGCCCCGGGATCACGATTCTCTATCTCGTATTGGAGGTGGTTGATGAACCGTGCAATGGTGCCCTTGGGACCGACGGCCCATCCGTTCTCCGTGTCCAGAATCGTCACGGCATTAAGATTGAATGAATCCGTATGCTGCCAGGTCACGCCGAAATCTTTTGAAACATCCTCGCCGTTAGGTCCCACCGCTACAGCCGCCGCGCCGTAAAACTGCGCGACGCCCGAACGGAAACCGCCGGGCTGCTGCTTGGCCAGTTGCCACGAACCGCCATCGGCGAGAATAGCTGCCGCATCGTGGAAAAACGCGGCGGAATGAAATATGCGTGACGGGTCATTGTAGTCGCCGCCCACTGCAAGCAGCACGCGGCCGCCTTTGCAATCCAGAGAGAAGATCCCGGACGACACATTGCCGCTGGCAATGGGGGTGTCGTCGACCGTCCACGTTTTTCCGGAATCCGCCGAATGGAAAATACGCGCCTTCGCGGCGCCGCCGGTCCCGAAATAAATATTGGAGTCGTCCACGCACAACGCGCTGTTGCTCGCGGCAAACGCGCCTTCATTCGCAAGCGCCGGCGGCATCTTCTCGCGCGGAAGCTCGTTCCAATGTTCACCGTCCTCAGTGGTCATAAGCAAAAACTTCCCGTCCACCGGATCTCCGAGTACCACGCAAGTGTCGCTGGAATCGCACGAAATGGCATCGAGAAATGTCTCCTTGCGCGTCCCGGTGAATTGCAGCTTCCAGCTTGCGCCGCTGTCAGTGGTTTTGTAGATGCGCGATTTTTCGCCGTTGCCGATGGAGATAGCGTACGCGATGTTCGCATCGAGTCCGGCGATTCCGCGAAAATCGAGTGCGTCGCCGCCCGCCACGTGCAGCCGCTTCCACGTTTTGCCTTTATCCAGCGAACGCAGAATCACACCACTGGAACCGGAAGCCCAAACCGCAATTGTGCCGTCTCCCTCCGGCGAGACCAGCACGGCGCTGACGGCGCGAAGATTGGTGTCAATGCCGCTAGTCTGGACAGTCCACCACTGGGCGCGCGCAACGCCGGGTAAGACAAGAGAGACTGCGAAAACACAAGCAAATGCTAGCGACCGCATGGGCGCTACGTTACCGCGTTTCTCGGATGAAGCGCCAGCAGCGGAGCTTGTCGCGCAAAAACGAGGAGCATCGTTCTGAATGCCACAGTGCGCGAGCGCCGGCGCCGCGGAAGCGACAAGACATGAGCAGCCAGGAATGGTTGTACCAGGAGAACCTCTGGGCGGCGCTGACGAGCCATACTCTTTGCGGCGGAGACTTCGCTTCCCTATAATCACTGACGAAATTCGAGGAGCATCGGCGTGCCGGTCGGAACCGCGTTTCATCAGCGAACGCTGAAATTGTGCGAGAGCCTGAACTACCGCGAATGGTCGGGCTATTACACCGTCAGCGTGTACGAAATGCACCACGAGCACGAGTACAACGCGATTCGCAATTCGGCCGCGCTGATCGATATTTCTCCGCTCTTCAAGTACCGCGTCACCGGCCGAGACGCCACGCGCTTCGTGAATCGCGTGATTGCGCGCGACATCAACAAAGTCGCCGTGGACCAGGTGATTTACTGCTGCTGGTGCGACACGGAAGGGAAAGTGATTGACGACGGCACCATTACGCGGCTCGGTGAAAATGAATACCGCTGGACCGCAGCGGACCCGAGTTTGCGTTGGTTCCAGCAAAACGCGCTGGCGCTGGACGTAAAGATTGAAGACATTTCGGAAGAAGTCGCGGCCGTGGCCCTGCAAGGGCCGACTTCCGGCAAGTTGCTGAAGGCGGTTACCGACGCGGACATTTCCAACCTGAAATATTTTCGCGTGACGCACGGACAGATCGCGGAAGTGCCGGTAGATATTTCCCGGACGGGCTATACGGGCGATCTGGGTTACGAAATCTGGATGCCGTGGAAAGACGCGATAAAAGTTTGGGACGAGCTGGTGAATAAAGGGAGAGCGTTCGACATTCACCCCGCGGGAATGATCGCGCTGGATATCGCAAGGATCGAGGCCGGATTGATCCTGATTGAAGTGGACTATATTTCCAGCAAGAAAGCATTGATTGGCGCGCAGAAATTTTCGCCGGGAGAAATCGGGCTCGGAAAACTTGTAGACCTGAAAAAAGAAAATTTCGTCGGGCGTGACGCACTGCTGCGGGAAAAGAAAAACGGCGGACCGGAGCGCGCGCTGATTGGACTGGAAATCAACTGGAACGAAGTGGAAGCCCTGTACGACAAAATCGGGATGGCGCCGCAAGTGCCGAGCATCGCGTCGCGTGTGGCGGTGCCCGTCTACCACAACGGAAAACACGTGGGGAAGGCGACGTCGACTACGTGGTCGCCGACATTGAAGAAGATGATCGCGCTGGCGTGCGTGAATCGCGACCAATCTTCGATCGGCGCGACCTTGAAGATGGAGATGACGGTCGAAGCCGTGCGACATACAGTATCCGCAAAAGTAGTGGCGCTTCCGTTTTTCAATCCGCCGCGCAAAACGGCGGTTCCGACGGTTTAGGCGATGCCGAATGGCGACTACAGCCTCACCAAGGGAGATTGGGAAGTAATTCGGGCTTTCTTTCAGCGTCATTCTAACGTTCTCAGATCTTTTGCAATATCTCACAACTTATTCATCGACGAGTACTACCACGATTCTCCGGCTTGGTCGTTTCGCTTTCGGCATCCAAAGGGCGGCGGCGCGGCGATTCATCTCGAGCGGATCGACAACTCCACTGTAAAGCTAGGCACGTCTTGGTATCTCGATGATTTCGACAGTTTCACTCACTACGTCAAATCAGAGCCGGCGGTCGTGTTGGCACTCTCTGGTACAAACCTCCCTGAAGTCCTCGAAACGGCATTTCGGCGAATTCTGGCTTACGAGACGCTCGACTTGACGGCCCACAGCGGGTACGAGAAATTTTGGTCCCGATACACCAAAGAAGAATTCACGGAAATGTCCGTCGGACGGCTTCCGAGTCCGAAGCTTTAGCGGGATTCGGACACTCATTGGGCAAAACTCCTCACTGAATTCAAGAGCGCATCGAGGGCGGGGCGGTCGTGGAGTTGTCCGCGGAGGATTACGGCGCGGATTTTCTGCGTGTTGTGAATGTCGTCTAGAGGATTGGCATCGAGGAGGACGAGGTCTGCGAGCTTGCCCCGTTCGATGGTGCCTTGAGACGCGAGTTTGCCAAGAAAGTCGGCGGGATTTTTTGTAGCGGCTTGCAGAGCTTGCAGCGGTGTCAGTCCGGCTTGCACGAGATAGGCGAGATCCTCGTGCAGGCTGGAGCCGGGAAAAACGTTGGGCGCGGGCGTGTCCGTGCCAGCCAGGAAGCGCACGCGCGCAGATTGCATTTTGCCAACCAGGTCCAGATAGCGCGAGACGATTTCAGCGCGCAATGCAAAGTCGGCTTCGGAACGGTGCGCGAGTCGGTCGTTGACACCCTGCTGCCAGATTTTTCGCTCATTTTGCGGGACAAATTTCATTCGCGGGTCGCGCGATAAATCGGTTGTCGGAGTAATGAATCCGAGATGGGCAATGATCGGGAAGGTGGGCACCTGCCAGGTGCCGTTGGCCACGAAGGCGCGAAACAAGGCGGCAGCCTTTTCAGGGGAATACGAGTCGAGAAGCGCGCGCTGCCAGGCGCGCGAGCGGCGCAGTGACTGTTCGGTCGTTTCGTTCGGCGTGTCCGGTTGGAACTGCTCGCGGCGGAGTTCATCTTCTTTGGAAGAGCACGCGAGAAGAATGCCGGTCAGGTGTTCGATGCTGGCCTGGCCGGCGTTGGAAGCTTCGAGGGCGGAGACGCGATCCGGAACGTGGCCGACGAAGCGAATGCCTCGCTTTTTGCTCTCTTCGGCGATGGCGAAGTAGGCTTCGCGGCTAAGCACAGATTGCGTTTTGATGAAGTCCACGTGCTCGGCGGCGAGTTGGTCGACGGCGCTGCGGGCTTCCGAAGCGGACTTGACGACGATGGAAGGCTGATAGCCGGGCGGATCGCCATCGAGGTAAGGGCCAGTGAAGAAGATTTGTGGGCCGAGGCGCTTACCGGACGTGATTTCGGAGCGGAGTTGCGTGAGATGATCGACTTTGCCGCCCATGTCGCGGACAGTAGTGATCCCGTTGGCGAGGAGCAGAGGAAGAACGAACTGACGACTGCCGGTGGGTTCGCCGGCGCCGGTGAGGTGGACGTGCATGTCCGCGAGACCGGGAATGAGGAATTTGCCGGCGGCATCGAGGACTTTGAAGCCGGATGGGATGGCGACGCGGCTGGATGGGCCGACTTCGAAGATATGCTGGCTGGAGATCAGGACGGTGGCGTCGGACTGAGGAGGGGAGCCGATGGCGTCAATGACGGTGGCGTGGGTGATGGCGAGGGGCGCGGGCTTGGAGGTGCAGCCGCTTAAGCAGCTTAAGCAGCAGAGAAGTAATGACGGAATGAAGTAAGGAAGTAACGATTGCGTCCAGGGGCAACGAGCAGGCGTTCGACTCGGCGGAAGGTAGTCGAGCGAGGCCCCCTCCCCCCCGTGTTTTTCGCAAAGATGTGATTCGATGGGGGTTAGAGGGAGGGGGTCTGCAAAAGATGTGATTCTAAAGGGGTTACCGCGGTGAGGGTAGGTATGAGAGCTGGGGCTAGAGAACCTCTCAGGAGCGTGCGCAAGATCGTCACCCCCCACCCCCCGGTGTTTGCCCAAAGAGTGTGGAAGTGATTGAAGGCGTTGCACTTGCGAAAATGCGCGTTGCAAAAGAGTGCGTAACCCTATGAAAACAAAGGGGCGAAAATACGTGATTTTCGCGAAAAGAGCAAAGAGTGCGCAAACTAGTGAATAGAAAAGAGATGCGCTGGATGAAGCGCGCGAGGCGCGGACGGCAGACATGCAGGATGGCGCGGGGTGCGAGGAAACGGGCATCGCGAGGAGCGGGTCTGGCGGGGCGGAAGCGATGCGGCGGATTAGAAATCGAGCAAACACCCGAAATATTACCATGGATGTTAACTGGTTGTCAATAGTGATGTTCGGTGCAATTCGAACGGACTGTGGAAAAGTGTGGAAAACATTGGCGCGCGAAGAAGCAAGTTGTGGGGCTGCGGGTTGCAAAACCGACGCGGCAAGATTACTTGTCAGCACCAAAATGGCAGTGCATACTGTTTGAGATGAAAACAGAGAGCAAACTCTCGCGGCAGAAGAAGGCGGCCAAGGAAATCGCTGAGATCATGTATGCTTCCCTGCAGCAGTTTTCTAAGGAAGAACAGGAACGGCGATTGAAAGAAATTCACAAGATCGCCGTGAAGTCTAAGCCGAGTAGAAAACCTTCCAAGCGTTCTTCCACTCGGGGGAATTCTCGCGTATCCCGGCCAGCCTCAGCAGCTCGGTAAATCGTCTCGCATCTTTTGCCTTAATTGCCCTCAGGCCGTCCGCAGCTAGCCTTTGTTTTTTACGCTCAGCCGCTTCATCCCTAGGGCCTCGACGACTTCCCTTGCGTCTTTCCGCTCGGATCAGATCCGCAACTTCGCGGTCAATCTCGCTGCCCTCTTGAGCCTCCTGTTCGGCTTTCTTTTCCTTTTCTTCAGGCATAGTCTGTCACTCACTTGTCCGAGACTACATACTTTCGTGGGAGCGTAGCTTCCAGTGTCTTGTCATTCTCATTCCAAATCGCGGGCAGCGTTTGTCGTCGCGGAGCGCTCCAGCCTATGTGGGTCAGGAATGATTTGGCGGTGATGGTACCGGCTTTCCGCCCAGACGCGTCGGAAACGGCATAAGCGTTCTTGTCGCCCTTGCGAGCCGCCTTCAGGGCGACCTTATGGTTGGCTTTATCCCAGAGCAAGAGAACAAATTTCATTGCCGCAGCGCGAAACATTCTGGTTGCGGCCGCATTGAGAGCTAGCCGCCCATCGGGAACGATGGACAACGTAGGTTGCTCAACCCGAAGTGCGCTCCTTTGAAAGACCTCGTACGGCATGCGTGATGACCTCCCTTATTATATACAACTATGCCGCTCCGAAGTAAAGTCTGAATGACGCTATGAACAACGCCCGCTTAAGCGCCCTCGTTAGGTGCCGACGCAGAAGGAAAGCAGATTCCTCGCTACGCTCGGAATGACGCTTTTGGGCGCCGACTTCTGATGGCGCGTTTCGGCGTTTGCTACTGGAGGCGGTTGTACTTTTTGAGGATGGCGCGGAGCTGGTCGTGAGGAATGGCTACGACGCGGTGATTTTCGATGCCGGTCATAGTTTCGGCGGCGATCATGGCGTTGATGATGGCTTCTTCGACGGCCTGGACAGTTCCGGCGAAGACGGGTTCGATCAAATCGTTGGGAAGCATCTGGACGTTGACGACGTGATCGGCGCCTTCGGAAGTGGGATTGGCGGTGGAGAACGCGATGAAAATATCGCCGGAACCGTTGCCAGAGACGCTGCCGTTGCGGCCGAGGCCGAGCGAAACGCGGCGCGCGAGGCGCTTGAGTTGATGCGAGACGAGCGGAACGTCAGTGGCGATGACGACGATGATGGAGCCGCGCTCGGCGACGTCGGAAGGAACCGCCGCGGATGCGTCGTCATTCGGAATTTCACGGCCGACGGGGATGCCGGCGATGCGGAGATTTTGCCGCGAGCCGTAATTGCATTGCACTAGGACGCCAAGAGTGTAGTTCTCGCCCTTAATCTGGAAGCGGCGCGAAGATGTGCCGATGCCACCCTTAAAGCCGTTGCAAATCATGCCGGTGCCGCCGCCAACATTGCCTTCTTCGACTGGACCGTTATGCGCGGAGTCGATGGCGTGGAAGGCGTCGTCTTTGGTGACATGGAAGCCGTTGATGTCGTTGAGCCAGCCGTCCCAGGTTTCCGCGACGACAGGTAACGACCACCAATAGCCGGTGGGATCGGGCTGGCCGTGAGCGACGCGCCACTGAATGACGGCATCGCGCACGACGCCGACGCTATGCGTGTTGGTAATCATCACCGGGCCTTCGAGGAAGCCGGACTCTTCGACCCAAGTGGTGCCGGTCATTTCGCCGTTACCGTTGAGCGACCACCAGCCGGCCATTACTGCGTCGTTCATGGAATTCTTGCCGCGAGGGAGAACTGCGGTGACGCCAGTGCGTACGGGGCCTTTGCCAATCTGAAGCTTGCCTTCGCCGGAAATGAGCGTGGTGTGGCCGACGAGCACGCCGGAAACGTCGGTGATGGCGTTGAGCGGGCCGGGAGTGCCGTCGAAAGGGATGCCGAGATCGCGAGCGCGAGGCTTATTCGGAGTCGTGGTTTGCGCTTGTGCAGTAGCGAGCGACGCGATTTCGAAGGCGCAAAGAAAAATCATCACCTTGGATGAATGTAAACGCATGGCTGAAACAGCTCCTTGAAGCGATTGGTGACAGCGAGTATGCAGCCGAATTGAAACTGTGACACATCAATTCGTAAACACTTTTTTGACTGCGGCCGAGAGAGCTTTAGCGATGAGGGCAGACTGGTTGGGCGTGAGGATAAAAGGCGGCGCGAGGAGAATGTGGTCGCCGCGAAGGCCGTCGATGCAGCCTTGCGTGGGATAGGTGAGGACGCCGTGGTCCATGGCCGAGGCGCGGATTTTTTCGGCGATGGACAACGCGGGATCGAATGGCGCGCGGGTGGATTTGTCGCGGACGAATTCGATGCCGAGAAGCAGACCGAGGCCGCGGATTTCGCCGACGTGAGGATGCGAGGCGAGTGGGGCGAGCGCGGCGCGAAGATGCTCGGCCGCGGGAGAAACGCGCGCGAAGAGATGGTGCGATTCGACGTAGTCGAGTACGGCGTTACCCGCAGCGGTCGAGACGGGATGAGCCTGATACGTGAAGCCGTGTTTGAATGTGCCGGAGCCCTTCGCGAAGGCTTCGACGATTCTCGCAGAAACCAAGACGGCGCCGAGAGACGCGTAGCCGCTGGCGATTCCTTTGCCGACAAGGATCAAATCCGGCTCGATGCTCCAATGCTGAACGGCGAAAGGTTTGCCGGTGCGGCCGAGGCCGGTCATGACTTCGTCGGCGATGAGAAGGTTGCCGCGCGCGCGGCAGATTTCGGCGATGCGCGCGGCGTAGCCGTCGGGCGGAGCAGCGGCGCCGAGAGTCGCGCCAACGACGGGTTCGAAGATAAAAGCGGCGGCGGACGCGGGGTCGTTGGCGGCGAGAAATGCTTCGAGATCGCCGGCGCAGGCGAGGCCGCAAGCAGGAAAAGATTTGTCGAAGGGACAGTGGAAGCAGAAGCAGGGAGCGATGTGGCCCCACTCGGAAACAAGCGGCTGATACGGCGCGCGACGAGCGACATTGCCGCTGACGTTCATCGCGCCGAGCGTGCTGCCATGATAGCTCTGACGGCGGGAAATGACGCGATAACGATTGGGCTGGCCGACTTCGAGAAAATATTGGCGGGCGAGCTTGATGGCGGTTTCGGTGGATTCAGAGCCGCCGGAAGTGAAATAGACGCGGCCGCCGTCACGAAAATTGGGAGGCGCGAGAGCGAGAAGGCGTGCGGCGAGTCTTTCGGCGGGAGCGGAATGAAATTGCGAAGTGTGCGCGAAGGCAAGTTGCGCGGATTGCGCCGCCATCGCGCAGCCAATTTCCGCCACGCCGTGACCGATATTGACGACGGCGGCTTGACCGGCGGCATCCAGAAACTTGCGGCCATCCTGAGTGAAAAGCCAGCAACCTTCACCGCGCACGGCGATGGGGAAATCCTTCCGAAAATTTCGCGGAAATAGAGCGGATTCGTTGGACATGCGAGTGCGCGGAGCGATTGTAGCAGAGTGAGGCTGCGCGGTTGTGCTACGCTGGCGCGGGAATCGAGGAGTGGTTGCGCATGAGCGCGAGAGTGGTTGGCAAGCTTATCTTCGCGATTGGAGCAGCGGTTTACTGCGCATCACCAGTGGCCGCGCAGAACGCGAAAAATCCGGCACGCTTGAGCGTAGATTTACGCGACGCGCCAAAACACATTTTTCACGCGAAATTGAATCTGCCAGTAAATGCGGGGCCGCTTACGTTGGTGTATCCGAAATGGATTCCGGGCGAACACGCGCCGATCGGGCCGATCGTGAATCTAACCGGGATTTTTCTCCGCGCGGGCGGAAAAGAAATTCCGTGGCAGCGCGACGAAGTGGACATGCATGCGCTGCATTGCGACATTCCGGCCGGTGCGAATGAACTGGAAGTCTCGCTGGACTACATTTCGCCTTCGGGCGGCAGCGTGGGACGCGAGAATCCCTCAGCTACGGCACAGATGGCGCTCCTGAACTGGTACACAGTTTTGCTGTACCCAAAAGGATCGAAAACCGATGACCTGACATACATCGCGAGCTTACGACTGCCGGTGGGATGGAAATACGGAACGGCGCTTCCCGTCGCGAGCGAAAGCGGAGACGGAGTCGAGTTTCAGCCGGCGAGCTTGACGACGCTGGTGGATTCGCCGGTGTTAGCCGGCGCCCATGTGCGGACGATTGATTTATCGCCGGGGCAAATCCCCGAACACCACATCCACATCGCCGCGGAAATTGAGACGGACCTGGAAGTTCCGCCGGATACCGTGCAGCAGTGGCGGCAACTGGTTGCCGAAACGGGAGCGATTTTCGGAGCGCGGCACTACCGGCACTACGATTTTTTATTGGCAGTGAGCGACAACATGGAGCCGGACGGCGTGGAGCATCACGAATCGAGCGACAACCGCGTGCCGGGGAAGATTTTTCAGGATGAGAGCATCGCGGATTCGATGACGGATCTTTTGCCGCACGAATTTTTTCATTCGTGGAACGGAAAATACCGCAGACCGGAAGGACTGGCGACGCCGAATTATCAGGAGCCGATGAAGGGCGGACTGCTGTGGGTGTACGAAGGCTTGACGCAATATTACGGGACGATGCTTTCGGCGCGGATGGGAACGTGGACTCCGGACAAATTGCGGGAAAACCTCGCCTGGGTGGCGGCGTATCTGGATCATCGGCGCGGGCGAGTCTGGAGGGATCTGGAAGATACAGCGATTTCATCGCAGGTTTTGTATTCCTCGCCGCAGGAATACCGGTCGTGGCGGCGCGAGGCGGATTACTACGACGAGGGGACACTCATCTGGCTGGAAGCGGACACGATCATCCGGCGTGAGAGCAAAGGCAAAAAATCGCTGGATGATTTTTGCCGTAGCTTTGAAGGCGGACAAAACACCGGGCCGACGATGGTTCCGTACCGATTCGAAGAATTAGTCGCGGCAATGCAGGCGGTGCAGCCCTACGACTGGCGCGGGTTTTTCACGCAGCGGCTGACGAGTCACGGACCGGGCGCGCCGCTCGGCGGACTGGAAAACAGCGGGTGGAAGCTGGTGTACAACGACACGCCGAATGACAATCGGGCGGCAATCGAACTCCCGGCGAGACTGACGGACTTGCAATTTTCGCTGGGCATTCTGGTACATGATCCGGGAAGCGACAACAGCGATGAAATCATTGACGTGAGCCCCGGATCGCCGGCCGCGCAAGCTGGAATTGCTCCGGGGATGAAGCTCGTGGCGGTCAATGGACGGCGCTGGAACCCGGACGAATTGCGCGCAGTCATTCGGCGAGCGAAGGGCGGGAGCGAGCCCATCGAAATGCTGATCGAAAACCAAGATTTTTTTCACACGTATCGCGTGGACTATCACGGCGGCGCGCAGTATCCGCACTTGGAGCGCATGGAAGGAAAACTCGACCTGCTCAGCGAGATCGCCAAAATGAAAGCGCCACCAGTGGCCGCGGCAAAAGATTGAGCGCAGCGGCAGCAGGCGCGAAGCCCTCCTCCGAAAGACTGGTTCGCACCATCGGCCGCTGGAGCCTTGCGGCGTTGATGCTCAACACGATGATTGGCGCGAGCATCTTCGGGCTGCCGTCGCTGCTCGCGGAGTACTTGGGGAAGTACAGTCCGGCGGGATACCTCGTAGCGTTCGGCGGCGTTGCGGTGATTGCGGCGTGTCTGGCGGAAGTCGCGTCCTATTTTCAGGAGGCTGGCGGACCTTATTTATACACGCGGGCCGCGTTTGGCCAATTTGCGGCGATACAGATCGGGTGGCTGACGTGGCTGTCGCGGGTTACCGCGTGTTCGGGCGTCGCCAATCTGTTCATCACGTATCTATCGGCGTTCCGCCCGGAAGTGACCACGCGGGGCGTACGAGCGGTGGTGATCGTCGCCCTGATCGGATTTCTTGCCGCTGTCAACTATTGTGGAGTAAGCGGCGGCAACGCGTTGAGCAATATCTTCGCGGTGACGAAAGTGGTGTTGCTGGCGCTGTTCATCGCGGGCGGCTTGCTTGCGCTGGCATTGCACCCGAATATTCGCGTGACGGCTGCGGCCGTGCCGCTAACGGCAGCGAATTGTTTTCAAGCGCTTCTGCTGATGGTGTACGCGTACGGCGGGTTCGAATCCGCGCTGATTGCTTCGGGCGAAGCCAGCGACCCGAGGAAAGACGCGCCGTTTGCGCTGCTGATTTCCATCGTGACGGCCACGCTGTTGTACATCGCGGTGCAGGTCGTGGTGATTCACACGCTCGCCGATCCCGCAGCGACGACAAAACCGGCAGTGGACGCGGCAAAGCAGTTCCTTGGACCGATGGGCGTAACGCTCGTCGGCGTTGGGACGCTTGTTTCCGTCTACGGTTACCTCAGCGCGAATATGCTGCACACGCCGCGGGTGATGTTCGCGATGGGCGAGCGCGGCGACTTCCCCGCTCTATTCGCACGAATTCATCCGCGGTTCCGGACGCCGCATGTTTCCATTTTAGTTTTCGCGGCGGTGCTGACGATGTTTTCGATCGGCGGGGACTTTCGCTGGAATGCTTCGCTGTCCGCGATTTCGCGGTTGTTTATGTACGGAGCGATTGTCGCGGCGCTGCCCGTCTTGCGAAGAAAACGGCCGGGCGAAAGCATGTTTCGCCTTCCTGCGGGAACGCTGTTTTCTGTGGTCGGTCTGATTCTGACTACCGTGCTGATCGCGCAGATGCACCGGACAGAGTTAGTCGTGATGTGCATAACGATTGCCATCGGGACCTTGACGTGGCTGTGGACGCAAAGAAATCGCGATCGAAGTGAGCGAATCAGCTTCGAGCCGCGGTAATCGCTGGATCGGGAGTACGCGCGTATTCGAGATACTTACGCCGCGTGGCTTGGAAAGGCGCAGGAATCGTGACATCATCCACCGTTCGGCGAATAAGAGAAATTTTCGCGGTAGATATCGTGGAGGGTTGGCGATGAAACAGGCCATAGTGCGGGGAATCCTGTCGGTCGCGACGCTCATAGGGCTGCAGAGCGCGACGCGCGGACAAACTCCCGGAAAGCATGCCATCACGTTCGACGATTTGATTCGCATGCATCGCGTGAGCGACGCGCAGGTGTCGCCAGATGGGAAGTGGGTGGCCTACACCGTGGCGACGCCGGATATGGACGCGAACCGCAACGCCAGCAACGTGTGGATGGTCGCGACGGCCGGCGGCGCACCGATGCAGCTTACGCAGAGCGGACACGACTCTTCGCCGGTGTGGTCGCCGGACGGAAAGACGATTGCGTTTTTGTCGTCGCGAAGCGGAGATTCGCAAGTTTATTTACTTTCGATGGATGGAGGCGAGGCGGAACAACTAACGCATCTTTCGACAGGAGCGGACATCGTGAAGTGGTCGCCAGACGGGAAGACGATCGCATTTACTTCCGGCGTTTATCCGGACTGCAAAGACGACGCGTGCAACAAAGCGCGCGACGCGGAGCAAGAAAAAAGCAAGGTGAAAGCGCACGTTGCCGAACATCTTCTGTACCGCCATTGGACGCACTGGAACGATGGAAAGCGAAGCCACGTGTTTGTCGCTGCGGCGGATGGGAGCGGTGCAGCAAAGGATTTGACGCCCGGCACGAACTATGACGTGCCGCCAGATCAACGAGGCGGGCCCGCGGACTTGAACTTTTCGCCGGACGCGAAGGAAATCTGCTTCACGGCGGTGACTGATCCGGTCGAGGCCACTAGCACAAATGGAGATTTGTTCCTCGTGCCTGTCGCCGGAGGCGAAATCAAGAAAATCACGTCGCAACCCGGATTCGATGGCGAGCCTACCTACTCGCCGGATGGGAAATACATCGCGTATCACGCGCAATTGACGGCGGAGGATGAATCGGACCGCTGGCGCGTGATGCTTTACACACGCGCGACGGGAAAAATCGAGAATCTTACGGAAGGCTTCGATCGCAGCGCGAACGAACTGGCGTGGTCCGCAGACAGCAAGACCATTTATTTCACGGCAGAGAATGAAACGCAGATGCCCATTTACGAGATGGCGGCGCGCGCCGGCGCGGAGCCGAAAAAGATCGTGGCGGACAGCTATAACACGAGCATTTCATTTAGCGGCGACGGCAAAACGCTCGTGTTCGAGCGCACCAGCTTGACGATGCCGACGGAAATTTTCGCGGCGGCGAGCGACGGGAGCGGCGTGCGCCAGTTGACCCATCACAATGAATCCATTCTAGCGTCGCTCAAGATGAACGAGCCGGAGACTTTCTGGTTCGACGGCGCGGGCGGAACAAAAGTGCAGGCCATGCTTATCCGGCCGCCGGACTTTGATCCGAGGAAAAAATATCCGCTGGTGGCCGTTTTGCACGGCGGGCCGGAGACGATGTCTTCGAACGCCTGGGGCTACCGCTGGAACCAGCAACTCTTTTCGGCGGCGGGCTACGTGACGCTGATGATTAACCGCCGCGGCTCAACGGGGTACGGCCAAAAGTTCACCGATGAAATCGTGAACGACTGGGGCGGCAAAGCATACGTCGACGAAATGAATGGGATTGACTACGTGCTGAAGAAATATCCTTTCTGCGACGGCAACCGCATGGCCGCGGTGGGAGGGTCGTATGGCGGTTATCTGGCGGACTGGATCGCGACGCACACGGGCCGCTTCAAGGCCATCATCAGCCACGCCGGGATCTACGACAAGGTGTCCATGTATGCGACTGAGGAGTTGTGGTTCGAAGAGCGCGAAATGGAAGGAACACCATGGACGGCTCCCGAGAATTACCGCAAGTGGGCGCCGATGACGAACGCGGCGGACCTGGCGAAATACAAAACGCCGACGCTGGTGATCGCCGGCGAACGGGATTACCGGGTACCGTACACGCAATCACTGGAATTCTTTAGCGCGTTGCAACGGCAGGGCGTCCCGTCGAAGTTGGTCGTCTTTCCAGATGAAGGCCACTGGGTACTGAAGCCGCAGAATTCTGCATTTTGGTACAAGACGTTTATGGATTGGCTGGCGACGTATCTGAAGTAGGCGCGGCCGCCGCTCATGTCGCAAACAATCGCTGCCAGGCGCGGCGCGCGAACCGAAAGAAGTGATACAGAAGAAACACACACAGGCCGAGGAGAGCAAACACGAGAAACGTGGTGACGTACGGATGCGCAGTAGCCATCCACGTCAGCCATACGGCTAGCAAATCTTCACCGAAACTCAACGCCCAATTGCTTAGCGGTTCAGGAATGGTGTTTACCGCGGCGCGCGTGCTGGCTTTGGTGCTGTGCGAAGTGAGCGCGACGCCTCCTGCAAGGAGGGCCGCCGCCCAACGCCACTCCGCGGGCGCTCCACCGGCGGCACTGTAGGCAAGGATCGCCGCGGCAGGCGGGCGGATAAAGGTGTGCGCCACATCCCAGACGCTGTCCACGTACGGAATTTTATCGGCGAAAAATTCGATGAAGTACAGAACGATCGCAAGAATCAAAATCGCCGGATGGGAAAGTCCATGTAGCGAATCCGGAAGATGGATGACACCAAAGCGCTCAAGCAGTCCGAGCGTCGCGACGGTAGCGTACAGATTGAGTCCGGAGGAAAACCCGGCGCCCAACGCGAGTCCGAGAGTAGCGAGAGGATTCACTTCGATCATGATAGCAAGAGACAGCGGCGCAAGCGGTCAGTAACTTCCGATACATGAAGCGGTACGTTCCATTTGACTAACGAGAACGAGCCAGAGAAGCTGTGGAAGGACGGTCATCCATGGGTGCGCTCAGCCATCTTTTCTATCCTTGGGGATTTATCCTGCAGATCCTGGCAATCCTGCACTTCGTGAAGCGCAGGCCGGAAGGATATTGGTTTTTTATTATTTTCTTCGGCGGTTTTCTCGGCGCGGGCGTGTACATCGTCGCGGAAGTGCTGCCCGATCTCGGATTGCTGCGCGGAGTCATGCAAAGCTTCGGCCGTAAGTCGCGCATTCAGATCGTTGAGACACAAATCATCGATAATCCCTCAGCAGCGAACTACGAGGAGCTAGGCGAGTTGTGCAAGGATCAGAAGGAATTCACCAGGGCACGTGAGGCGTTCACGAAAGCGATCGAAGCGCGCAGCGATTCGGTCTACACGTTTTACTATCGCGCGCAGGCATCGCTCGGGCTACAGGACCTGGCAGCGGCGATTCCGGACCTGGAGCGAGTCGTCGCGAGCGACGCCAAGTTTGATTACTATCGCGCCGCGGGACTGCTGGCGGATGCGTATGCGCGCACGGGACAGCCTGAACGCGCCTCGCCCCTGTTCGAACGAGTGACACAGATTTCGACGACACCGGAAACGCTATATAACTATGCCGCTTTCTTGAAGACGCAGGGCCGGAAGGAAGAAGCACAAGAGTGGGCGCAAAAACTGCTGGCGAAGAAGCGGACCCTACCGCGCTACATGCAGCGCGTAGAGCGGCCGTGGTTTCGCAGAGGCGAAAGTCTCCTGAAGGAAATCGCAGCGAGCTGATATGTGGGGCCAGATCTCGGGGCCGGTGCCGAAATCACCGCTGATAGCTGTATGGCGAATAGTTCAGCCAATCGATCGACTTCACTTTTACAATTTCGCGTTGCGTTGGTCGAGTGCTACGGAATCGTTGCCAGATTTCAAATCAACTTTCAGATCGAAGTAGAGCGGCTGGTTTTTGTCGCGGCCGCATATCATCAGATTGGAGGTTCCCGGAGGAACACCGCGAAACGCGCTGCTTCCGGGGCGTCGCCGGATTATCCCGCCGATGGAATGACCGGGGAACTTATCAACGAGTTGTCACAAGTTCGGGCGCTAAAGGGAATTTCGCGAGACTCGGCGAGGCAAGTACAAGGGGGTTCGGCTGCCGCTTCCGCAAATTGCGCGGGACCTGGGAGTCGACGGCATCGTCGGAGGCGCCGTCGTGCGCGCCGGCGATAACGGATGAGCCATGGCCGAGCTCATCTGGGCGCCGACGGATACCCACTTGTGGGCGGACGAATTTCGGCACGACAGTTTCATCCAAAGCTTCTGCAGGGGTCGGGGAATGTTTTACAATCAAAGGAAACGCGCCCGTAGCTCAGTTGGATAGAGCGTCTGCCTTCTGACAAAGAAGGCGAAAATCCTAAATGCTTTGCTGAGCGTCGCTTACAGGTCCTCTCTCCTGAAATCTCGCCCTCAGTTGTACCGAAGTTGTACCGAACGCCGGCCTGGCAGAGACTCGAGCCTCGCGGGATTCTGTTTAGAAGTTGCTGAGTACTCTTAATCAAAACTTGCCGGAGTGAGCCCAAAACGCAAAAAAAGGAGTTGATTCAATCATTAGACAATCTACGCGCGAACGAACTCGACGACTTCTTCAACGATTTGTGAATTCGGTCCGTAGCTCATATTTTGCCCGGCATAGGATCATTTAACTCCGAGCTGGCGGCGCGAAAATCTGTTCTTGGGCAAGTGGAGGGGCTTGAAGGATTCAAGTTTGATCCCTCACCCATAGCCATCCTCTTTCGGAAGAGGTGTACTCGTCACTATCCACAAATCTGGCGACGCCAATCCAATCACGGATCCGGCTGCGTTCTGTCTCGAAAGGCAAATTGCCGGCATTAATCGTCTCCGCCGGTTCATCCGGATTGAACAAGCAATCGCGAATGATGTGGCCGCCGAGTATTGCACTGAACTCACCAAACCCGATCGCGTCGTTGTATCCGGCAAGAACGAATTCATCATTCTGAGCGAACTTGAGCCACGCTTCGGCGGACCAGCCGCTGAAGTGCCCTGAAACATCCTCAAAAACTGTCCAGCCCTTTCTTTCGTAAATAAATAGCGCTGCGCCACGCCAAGTTCCTTGGGGCGTGCTGGCAAGGCTCACAGCTTTGCCGGAATCAGTTTCAAGCAAAGGCCCGATCTCTTTAATTCCCAGCGAAAGTGCCAAGCGCGGCAGGGCGTCCTTCATGGATAGTTTGATCCTGAAGTAGCTCGGGTTCATTTGGGCTCCATACTACATCGCGTGTAGTTTTTTTGCCCGCTCTTTCAAGCCTTGGGCTTGTGAGGTAGTTCGTTCGCATACTTCGCCATTCGACTTGCCGGAACCCTAAAACAGGAATGTTACACTTTCCTTCGAGCCCACACTGGCCGGAGCAAAGTACTATCGCCCAATGGAATGCAGTTCGCTCACGAGGGGAATAAGCATGGGAGCGGTAAAAAGTGGATTCTCCATACTGTCCTTTAGTTTTGACGGCGAACCCGTCGGACCCAGATTCCAGGAATTCGAAGATCTAAGCGGCAAGTGGCTGGACATATGTGATCAGTTTCTGAAGCACAACGGGCCGGTGTTCGACACATCCTGGGGTAAACAGCTGGCTCGCTTCGAAACGAAAATGACATCTGCTTCCGGATCAGCGTTGTTAACTTTCCGCGTCTCGGGCCAGATTGCCGCCTCCGGCATGTTGCTGACGGGTGGATCACCAGCGGCCGAGGCGCAAGTAACACAAATGTTTATCGAATCACTGATGCGCATAAAGTTGGTCCAAAACGCCGCCAAGAACCGCCCGAATCCATTCGGCGAAATCGTTCAAACCACCACGAGGCCATTGCTGGTTGTTATTCCATGGCCCCAAGAACCGATTTCAGACGAAGATCACGGAGTTGTCGTCGACCTTAGCCTTCATCTGGCTGGTGCGTGGTTCCGCTCCGAAGAACATGCGAGAAGCGCTCCCCACGACCCGCGTCCCCTCGCCACATGATTATTTTTCTGGGTCTGCTGCCTGGTGAGCGCTGAAAGTTTGAGCGCAAATATATTGCCAAACGGGGATGTCCATGAGCGTGACTCGCTGGAGGTCGATTTCTCCCGAAAAAACAGGGTGCGGGGTGAAGGCGTAGCATTGCTGTTGGGAGCAGGCCGCGCTCGTGTAACTGCTGGACCAGCAGAGAGAGCAAATGTTCTTCCTGCCATCCGGGAGAGTTCACCAGAGCGGAAAATTCCTCGGGGGTTGCGGCGATGGCGGTGTGGGTGCCTTCCAAGACCGATAGTTCGTGGGTGCCTCCATCGGGGAGTCGTAGAAACCAATCGCCAAACTTGGACATGAACACGGGTGATGCCCGACCCCCGACCCAATTAGAGGTGTATCCGCAGGATTCAAGTTCGCTCCCACACCCATAGCCATCCTCTTTAAGAAGAGGCGTAACGATCATTCAATGCTCAAAAGGAACCTCAGCTTCCGCAAACAATTGCCGGAGAAAATCGGCGTCGCCTTTGAGTTATCCGAGTCGACAGCACCCTCAGTTGCACCGAAAACTACGGGGCACAAAGAGCAGCAAATGGCAGCGCAAGTCCGTACAGCGTGAGCATTTAAGGAGTGAGCGCCCGCAACTCAGGTGGATGGAGCGTCTGCCCTTTCGATAGAAGGTCAACTCCTCGAAAATCGTAGCGCGCCCGTGATAAACAATTTAGAATCAACACAACCGACGCGCCCGTAGCTCAGTTGGATAGAGCGTCTGCCTTCTAAGCAGAGGGTCGCCCGTTCGAGTCGGGCCGGGCGCGCCAGTTCTCTCGGAAAATCTTGTAGATGCGGCGCGAGCGCCGTATTCGTCAATGCCGGGCGAAGCGTCGCGTCTCAACTCACTTTTTCGTTTCCGCAAACACTTCGAGCGCCAAGTGAAACGCCGAATTCGCTGCGGGCAATCCGCAGTACAACGCTGCTTGCAATAGCACTTCCTGAATCTGACTCGGCGTCACTCCGACATTCAGCGCAGCGCGCAAATGCATCTTCAATTCTTCCGGCCGGTTCAACGCCACCATCATCGCCAGCGTCAACATGCTGCGCGTTTCTTTCGGCAGACCCGGCCGACTCCAGATTTCTCCCCACGCGTAGCGGGTAATAAAATCCTGAAACGCCTCGGTGAATTCGTGCCGGTTCTTCAGCGTGGCGTCCACGTGCGCGTCACCCAGAACAGCGCGCCGCGTCTTCATCCCCTGCTCATAACGCTGGCGATCATCCATCGCGTTCCTCCCACGCTCGAATCGCAACCACCGACACGCAAGTTGCGCTTACTCCGCTAAATACCCGCCGCTGTGCTCCGCGAACAGGCCTATTATCAAGGCCAATTCGCGCAGCGGCAACCCGGAAATCCTGTTCCTTGTGCATCCGCTTCTCGAACTTCCGTTCCCTGCAACCGTGATATAACTTCGCTTCACGCGTTCGAATCGCTTGTAATTCCGGGAGCGCCGTTTTGCCCACCGTCCGCGCAGTCACCTATCAATTCCTCCGCGATGCCAGCATGAACGTGATTTTTGGCAATCCTGGTTCAACCGAGCTTCCCTTCCTTCGCGACATGCCGTCGGATTTTCGGTACGTCCTCGGCCTGCACGAACGTGCCGCCATCGGGATGGGACTCGGTTACGCACTCGCTACGCGACGCGCAGCCTTCGTCAACGTTCACTCCGTCGCCAGCGTCGGCAATGGACTTTCCGCCCTAATTGACGCGTTCTATAGCCATGTTCCGGTCGTCGTTACCACCGGCCAGCAGGACCGTCGCCACGTTCTCGCCGAGCCGTTCCTCGTCAGCCGCGCCGCCGAAATCGTTAAACCTTACGTCAAGTGGTCGTATGAACCGCTGCGCGCCGAGGACGTGCCCGCCGCGATCGCACGCGCGTACTACCTTGCCTCGCAGCCGCCGATGGGCCCGGTGTTTCTCTCGATCCCGATGGACGACTGGACGCACGAATCTCCGCCGCTCACACTCCGCACCGTTTCGCCGATTATCGAGCCGGACTACGCCGCGCTCGACAACGTCGTGGAGGCCCTCAACGCCAGCCGCAATCCGGCTCTCGTCGTCGGAGCGCAAATTGAGGAAGACGGTGGCTGGCACGACGTCGTCGCTCTCGCCGAGCATCTCAACGCCGACGTTTTTCAGCAGCCGATTCCGCCGCGCTGGACGTTTCCCCGTTCGCATCGTCTGTTTCGCGGCAGCCTGCTTCCCGCGCAAAAGCCGCTCACAGATCAACTCAAGGACTACGATACTGTCGTCGTTCTCGGCGCTCCAGTTTTTCTTTACTACGCGTATGTTCCGGGTCCTGCGGTTCAACCCGGAACGCAACTCTTCCAAATAACAAACTCTCCGCACGATGCAGCCTCGGCGCTCGCCGGTGCAAGCATCATTGGCAATCTCGCTTCGTCAGCTCGCTATCTTCGCGGGCACGTCAACCAGAAGCAGCGCACTATTCCCTCCCCGCAACCCGCGCCCGCTCTTGCGCCCGAGTATCCCATCACGCCCGCATACGTTTTCAGCGTTCTCAATCAGGTCATCCCCCGCAACGCCATCGTTGCCGAAGAGTGCCCCTCGTCGAAAGGCGATCTCGATCGCTATCTTCTCCTAGACGAACCCGGTTCCTTCTACTCCGTCCCCAATGGAATTCTTGGCTTCGGACTGCCCGCCGCTGTCGGACTGCAGCTCGGCAATCCAAGTCGCCGCGTTGTCTGCCCCGTCGGTGACGGCTCCATCCAATACTCTATTCAAGCGTTGTGGAGCGCAGTGCAATACAAAGCGCCGGTGATTTTTATCGTGCTTCGCAACGGCGACTACTCCGCTCTGAAGTCGTTCTGCGATTTCACGCAAGTGGGCCGCAACGTCCCGGGGATGGATTTACCTGGGCTCGATATCGTCAAAATCGCACAAGGCTATGGAATGGCCGGGCAGGAAGTCGAGCAGCCCGCGGATCTCGCTCCCGCTTTGCGGCAGGCCTTCGCTGCGGCCGAGCCGCGCCTCATCTGCGTCAACGTCGCGCCTGGCGGCCAAAAGTGCATGGGTATGGATCAGTCTGTCAACCCACCGAAATACGGCTGATGCAGCGTTCGCTAAATTGTTTTCGCGATTTGCCGGTAGAATGTCAGCCTTCAATCGGCAGCCGAAGTTCGCGGTACGATAGTCTCGGATCCGGCGAGGAGAATGAATGCACGCTACACTAGAAACAGCAAAATTTCTTAAACAATGTTGCTTACTTGTCGCAGTGCTGTTTCTCTCTCCGCCTGGCTTTCCGCAATCATCGCCGGCTGCGCCTGCGCCGCAAGCCCAGAAAGCGGCGGAATCTCCCTCG
>Ga0209166_10000057_pt1:150000-152728 | contig 152728 bp, 130 predicted proteins | sample Coa_R1_3_FD_187151 | JGI IMG/M metagenome (GOLD analysis project Ga0209166, IMG submission 187151) | Surface soil microbial communities from Centralia Pennsylvania, which are recovering from an underground coalmine fire - Coalmine... | ecosystem: Environmental > Terrestrial >... | reverse complement strand
ACCACTTTAATCGGCGAACAGCCGAACCCTTGGGACCTGCTCCAGCCCCAGGATGTGATGAGCCGACATCGAGGTGCCAAACCTCCCCGTCGATGTGGACTCTTGGGGGAGATCAGCCTGTTATCCCCGGCGTACCTTTTATCCGTTGAGCGATGGCCCTTCCATGCGGAACCACCGGATCACTATGACCGACTTTCGTCTCTGCTCGACTTGTCAGTCTCGCAGTCAGGCTAGCTTATGCCATTGCACTCGACGACCGATTTCCGACCGGTCTGAGCTAACCATCGCGCGCCTCCGTTACTCTTTGGGAGGCGACCGCCCCAGTCAAACTACCCGCCATGCAGGGTCCCGGGCCCGGGTTCACGGGTCACGGTTAGATACCAGGAAACAAAAGGGTGGTATTTCAAGGTTGCCTCCACCGAAACTGGCGCCTCGGCTTCATAGGCTCCCACCTATCCTACACATTCATTCCCTAGTACCACTGCAAAGCTGTAGTAAAGGTGCACGGGGTCTTTCCGTCTAGCCGCGGGTACCCCGCATCTTCACGGGGAATTCAATTTCGCTGAGTCGATGTTGGAGACAGCGGGGAAGTCGTTACGCCATTCGTGCAGGTCGGAACTTACCCGACAAGGAATTTCGCTACCTTAGGACCGTTATAGTTACGGCCGCCGTTTACCGGGGCTTCAATTCAGAGCTTGCACCCCTCCTTTTAACCTTCCGGCACCGGGCAGGCGTCAGACCCTATACGTCGTCTCTCGACTTCGCAGAGCCCTGTGTTTTTAGTAAACAGTCGCCACCCCCTAGTCTGTGCCACCACTTCCTGCTTGCGCAAGAAGAGGTACCCCTTCTCCCGAAGTTACGGGGTCATTTTGCCTAGTTCCTTCAACATCGTTCTCTCAAGCGCCTTGGTATGCTCTACCAGTCCACCTGTGTCGGTTTCGGGTACGGTCTATACGCTGGAGTTATTTCCTGGGCCCCCTTCGCTGCATCCACAATCCAATAAGCGGATACAACTTACGGAGGCCGTCACTTCCAGCAGGCCCACGAATATTAACGTGGTTCCCATCGACTACGGCTTTCGCCCTCGCCTTAGGGGCCGGCTCACCCTGCGCGGATTAGCCTTGCGCAGGAACCCTTGGACTTTCGGCGACAGAGTTTCTCACTCTGTTTGTCGCTACTCATGTCAGCATTCTCACTTCCGATACCTCCAGGCACTCTCGCGAGTACCCTTCGCAGGCTTACGGAACGCTCCGCTACCGCTTGCTATGCAAGCCCTCAGCTTCGGCTCGTGGCTTGAGCCCCGTTACATTTTCGGCGCAGGACGGCTATTAGACCAGTGAGCTATTACGCTTTCTTTAAAGGATGGCTGCTTCTAAGCCAACCTCCTGGTTGTTTTGGCCTTCCCACATCCTTTCCCACTTAGCCACGAATTAGGGGCCTTAGCTGGAGGTCTGGGTTGTTTCCCTCTCGACAATGGACGTTAGCACCCACTGTCTGTCTGCCGGACTGTACTCTCGGGTATTCGGAGTTTGGTTAGGTTTGGTAAGACTTTGGGTCCCCCTAGCCCATCCAGTGCTCTACCCCCCGAGGTAATCATCCGACGCACTACCTAAATAGTTTTCGCGGAGAACCAGCTATTTCCGAGTTTGATTAGCCTTTCACCCCTAGCCACAGGTCATCCCCAAATTTTTCAACATTTGTGAGTTCGGTCCTCCAGTGGGTGTTACCCCACCTTCAACCTGCCCATGGCTAGATCACCCGGTTTCGGGTCTAATGCGTGCAACTTGACGCCCTATTCAGACTCGCTTTCGCTACGCCTACACCTACCGGCTTAAGCTTGCTGCACACACTAAGTCGCTGACCCATTATACAAAAGGTACGCCGTCACTTCACAAGGAAGCTCCGACTGTTTGTAGGCATTCCGTTTCAGGAACTCTTTCACTCCCCTCGTCGGGGTGCTTTTCACCTTTCCCTCACGGTACTTGTGCACTATCGGTCACTGAGGAGTACTTAGGCTTGGAGGATGGTCCCCCCATGTTCAGACAGGGTTTCACGTGCCCCGCCCTACTCAAGGACCTTGCTCGGCATTACGCATAAGGGGCTATCACCCTCTATGGCCAACCTTTCCAGGTTGTTCTGCTTGTCCAAACAAGGCCACTGGCCTGGTCCGCGTTCGCTCGCCACTACTAACGGAGTCTCGGTTGATGTCCTTTCCTCCGGCTACTTAGATGTTTCAGTTCGCCGGGTTCGCCTCTTGCACCTATGTATTCAGTGCAAGATCACCCTAAGGTGGGGTTTCCCCATTCGGAAATGCGCGGATCAAAGCCTGCTCTCGGCTCCCCGCACCTTATCGCAGAGTGCTACGTCCTTCATCGCCTCTCAGTGCCAAGGCATCCACGAAATGCCCTTAAGACGCTTGATCTTCACACGCAGGGGTAAACCCAACATGTGACACTTCATTTACCCACGACTACGAAAAAACCGATATCTCGATAAGGGATACTTATCGAAATACTCTGTTTCTTCTAATCGTATTGATCAGAAAAACCTATTCACAATGAGAAACATCATTCTGCAAAAAGCAGAGGTTAGAAGACTGTATCTTCTAGCCACTGATTTCTGAATTGGACGAGTGGTGGAGCCGGACGGGATCGAACCGACGACCTGAAGCTTGCAAAGCTACCGCTCTCCCAACTGAGCTACGGCCCCAGTGCTAAGCGTAGAAAAT
>Ga0209166_10000057_pt1:0-147500 | contig 152728 bp, 130 predicted proteins | sample Coa_R1_3_FD_187151 | JGI IMG/M metagenome (GOLD analysis project Ga0209166, IMG submission 187151) | Surface soil microbial communities from Centralia Pennsylvania, which are recovering from an underground coalmine fire - Coalmine... | ecosystem: Environmental > Terrestrial > Soil >... | reverse complement strand
TCCGAGCCGATGAAGCCGTTGATCGCCGGCAGATAATCCCGCGAGGCAATCACGCCACCGGAGAAAGTATCGTCCTTGGCCAGCAGCGAAAGATCGACATCGCCGGTCGAGGCAAACGGCATGAATTCGGTCAGACGGCTAGCCCGCACCGCCATGCGATAGCCGGGATTGAGCACCGGGCGCTTGCTGAACACCGCGTTCCAGTGCGACGCGCCGTTATGGGTGACCCAGTTGAAGCAGACACCGTCGCGGGTTTCCAGTTCATGCCAGTTACGGGCGATGGTGCCTTTGACGATCTGGTGATCATAGTCGGGCAAGGCGGCGAACAGCACCTTCAATTGCTGTTCGGCGAAGCCGCCGCCGGCCATGTCGCCCTCGAAAATAGTCGCCGGCGGCAGATCGGCCGTCATCCAGGTGATACTGCTCTTCGCCCACGCATTTCCGGAGATCGCTAAAGCCGTGACCACGGCCAGCGCCTTCTTCCACCCGCCCATATGATTGCCCCCAACTCGGCCCTAAATCGATTGTACCGGCAAATCAGCGTAAAATCTTCATCGCCGAATCGAGGCCGGCCAAGGTCAGCGGGAACATCCGGCCCTTCATCAGCCCCTGGATCAGCTCGGTCGACGAGCTGTAGCGCCAATGCGGCTCGGGGGTCGGGTTGAGCCAGACGGCATTGGGGAACTGGTCGACGAAGCGCTGTATCCAGACACCGCCCGCCTCCTTGTTCCAGTGCTCGACGCTGCCGCCCGGCTCGACGATCTCGTAAGGGCTCATCGCCGCGTCGCCGACGAAGATCAGCTTGTAGTCGGACGGGTACAGCCGCAGCACGTTCCAGCTGTCCACCGCATCCTGGCGCCGGACATTGTCGCGCCACAGCCGCTCATAGGGACAATTGTGGAAGTAATAATGCTCCAGATGCTTGAATTCGCTGCGTGCCGCCGAGAATAGTTCGTCACACACACGGATGTGATCATCCATCGATCCGCCGACATCGAGGCACAGCAGCACCTTCACCTTATTGTGCCGCTCGGGCACCAGCTTGAGGTCGAGCGAGCCGGCGTTGCGCGCCGTCGCGGCGATGGTGCCGGCCAGATCCAGCTCGGTGGCGGCCCCTTCCCTCGCCCAGCGCCGCAGACGCCGCAGCGCGATCTTGATGGTGCGGGTGCCCAATTCGACCTTGTCGTCGTAATTGCGGAATTCGCGGCGGTCCCACACTTTCACGGCGCGGCGGTTGCGGCCCTTGACCTGGCCGATACGCACCCCTTCGGGGTGATATCCATAAGCGCCGAACGGCGAGGTTCCCGCCGTGCCGATCCATTTCGAGCCGCCTTCATGGCGTTCCTTCTGCTCTTCGAGGCGCTTTCTCAGCGTCTCCATCAGCTGGTCCCAGCCGCCCAGAGCCTCAATCGCCGCCTTCTCCTCCTCGGACAGCACCCGGTCCTTGAGCGCCTTCAGCCATTCCTCGGGGATCTCGCCTTCGACCGCCTCGAACAGGTTTTCCATGCCCTGGAAATAGGTGCCGAACACGCGGTCGAACTTGTCGAAATTGCGCTCGTCCTTGACCAGGCAGCCGCGCGCCAGATGATAGAAGCTGTCGATTTCAGTCCCGGCCAGGCCGGCCTTCATCGCCTCCATCAGGGTCAGATATTCGGTGATCGAGACCGGCAGCCTGGCGTCCTTCAGAGCCAAGAAGAACCGGATGAACATTTACCGTTCCCGCTTGGACAGGAACACCAGCCGCTCGAACAGATGGATGTCCTGCTCGTTCTTCAGCAGCGCGCCATAGAGCGGCGGGATCGTCTTCTGCCCGTCCTTCGAGCGCAGCGCCTCGGCCGGAATGTCCTCCGCCAGCAGCAGCTTCAGCCAATCCAGCATCTCGGAGGTCGAAGGCTTCTTCTTCAGCCCCGGCACCTCGCGCAGATCGAAGAAGCTGGTCAGCGCCTCGTTCAGCACGTCGCGCTTCAGCCTGGGGAAGTGCACCTCGACGATGCGTTCCATCGTCTCGCGGTCGGGGAAGCGGATGTAATGGAAGAAGCAGCGGCGCAGGAAGGCGTCGGGCAGATCCTTCTCATTGTTCGAGGTGATCACCACCACCGGACGCTGGCGGGCCTTCACCGTCTGGCGCGTCTCATAGACATGGAATTCCATGCGGTCGAGTTCGAGCAGCAGGTCATTGGGGAATTCGATGTCGGCCTTGTCGATCTCGTCGATCAGCAGGACCGGCGCCTCGTCCGCCTCGAAGGCTTCCCACAATTTTCCGCGGACGATGTAGTTCGAGATGTCGCCCACCCGCGGATCGCCCAGCTGGGAATCGCGCAGACGCGACACCGCGTCATATTCATAGAGCCCCTGCTGGGCCTTGGTGGTCGATTTGATGTGCCACTGGATCAGCGGCTTGCCGAGCGCCTTGGCGATCTCGATGGCCAGTACCGTCTTGCCGGTGCCGGGCTCGCCTTTCACCAGCAAAGGCCGTTCGAGGGTGATCGCCGCATTGACCGCGGTCTTGAGATCGTCCGTCGCAATATAAGAGGACGTGCCCTCGAACTTGCTCATGCTCAATACCCCGCTGCGGCACCCGCCGGACGGCGCGCATCGCCGGCGCCATAGAGCCAGCCGGGCCGGACCTTGCCCGACAAGGATTGATCGCTGACATAGGTCCCCGGACCGCTCGACCCGGCATCCGGCGCCCGCTCGATCAGCCCGACCGCGCCGGAATTCGGCTGGTCGGCCAGAGTGTAGCCCATGTCGCGCAGAATCTTCGCCGTGTCGGCCGAGGCGGCGAAGGGCTCGAGGAACAGCTTGTCGGGCTGGAACTGGTGATGGAAGCGCGGCGCGTCCACCGCTTCCTGCGGCTTCATGCCATAATCCACGATATTGAGGATGGTCTGCAGCACATGGGTGGCGATGCGTGAACCGCCCGGGCTGCCCAGCACCAGGAACACCTTACCGTCCTTGCTGACGATGGTCGGCGCCATCGAGGACAGCGGACGCTTGCCCGGCGCGATGGCGTTCCGCGCGCCCTGCTCCAGCCCGAACATGTTGGCGGTGCCGACCTTGGCGGTGAAATCGTCCATCTCGTCATTGAGAAAGAAGCCGGTGCCCGGCGCCATCACCGCCGATCCCATGAAGCCGTTGAGGGTGAAGGTCACCGCGACGGCGTTGCCCTGGGCGTCCACCACAGAGAAATGGGTGGTCTCGGGCTTTTCGCGCGACAGCGATCCCATCGGCAATTGCTCGGACGGGGATGCCTTGTCGCCGATGCGGGCGCGCACTTCCTCGGCATAGGCGACCGACAGCAGCTTGTCGGTCGGATTCTCGACGAAAGCCGGGTCGCCCAGCAGGGTATTGCGGTCGCGGAAGGTATTGCGCATCGCCTCGGTGATCAGATGGATCGACTGGGCGGAATGCCATCCGGCAGCGGCCAGATCATAGCCCTGCAGGATATCCAGCATCTCGCACACGCCGATGCCGCCCGAGCTGGGCGGCGCGGCGGTCGAAACGGTCAAACCGCGATAGGTGCAATGCAGCGGCTCGGTCACCTGCGCCTGATAGCCGGCGAGATCGGCGGCGGTCAGCAGCCCGCCCCCGGCGGCGCTGGATCTGGCGACGGCCTCGGCGACCGCACCCTTATAGAAAGCGTCTCTGCCCTGCTTCGAGATCTTCTCCAGCGTCGCCGCCAGATCCTTCTGCTTCAGGGTCTCGCCGGGCTGGAAGGTCGAGCCGTCCGGCTTGAGGAATATCTTCGCCGCCTCGGGGTCCTTGGCCAGGCGGGACTTCACATAATCGATGATGTCGGTATCGCCGCGGGTCAGCACATAGCCGTCGCGCGCCAGCTTGATGGCCGGCGCCATCACCTTCTGGCGGCCGAGCTTGCCATAGCCCTGCTCGGCCAATTCGAAGCCGGCCACGGTTCCCGGAACCGCCGCCGCCTTCCAGCCCAATATGCTGGCCTCGCGCACCGGATTGCCCGAGGCGTCGAGATACATGTCCTTGCTGGCCGCCGCCGGGGCGGTCTCGCGGAAATCGATGAATTTCTCGGTGCCGTCGGCCATATGGATCAACATGAAGCCGCCGCCGCCGATATTGCCGCAGCAGGGATGGGTCACCGCCAGCGCGTAACCCACCGCCACCGCGGCGTCGACGGCATTACCGCCCTGGCGCAGCACCTCGAGGCCGGCGTCGGTGGCGTAATGCTGTTCCGACACCACCATCACATGCTCGGCCTCGACGGCGGGGCGCGACGCGGCATGCGCCGCGCCCGCCGTCAGGGCCAGTATGGCAAGAGACGCACCGAGCTTCCTCATTTGGCCGACCCGGCCGGGGCCGACAAAGCGCGGAAATCGACGTCGGAATCAGCCGCCAGCCAGGCGAAGGAAGCCCACACCGCGATGTTCTGCGCCAGCTCGGCCGGGTCGACCTTGTCCAGCGTGTCGTCGGCGGTGTGGTGGATGTCGAAATAATGGGTGCCGTCCTGGCCGAAATCGACCAGCGGCACGCCGTCCTTCTCGTGGATGCCCTCGATGTCGGCGCCGCCATGCGACGAGCCTTCATGCAGCATGTCGACGCCCAGCGGCAGGATCGCCGCGGTCAGCTGCTTGGCGAACGGACTGCCCAGCGAACCGGCCGGCACCGCGGCATTGTAGATCCTGCCCGCGCCGAAATCGCTCTCGCCGGCGATGACGATGTTGCCGGCTTCCTTGGCATGCGCCGCTTCATAGGCGTCGACCGGCCCGCCGCCGATCTCCTCGGCGCCGAACATCACCACGCGGATGGTGCGCTTGGGATGCAGGCCCTGATCGATGATCGCCTTCGCCGCGCCGGCGGCGATAGCCACGCCGGCGCCGTCATCGATGGCGCCGGTGCCCAATTCCCAGCTGTCGAGATGGCCGCTGATCAGCACCACCTGCTCGGGATGCTCGCGGCCCTTGATCTCGCCCACCACGGTGACGGCCTGGGAATCCGTGCTCTTGTTCTCCAGCTTCAGGCGCAGCTTGACCGGCCCCTTGGCGGCCATGCGCTCCAGCAGATCGGCGTCGGGGTTGGAAATGGCGGCGGCCGGGATCTTCGGCGCGTCCTTGGCATAGAGGGTCAGGCCGGTATGGGGCAGACGGTGATGGTCGGTGCCGACCGAGCGGATCACCAGCGCCACCGCGCCCTTCTTGGCGGCTTCGGACGGGCCAGCCACGCGCGATCCGACCGCGATGCCATAGCCCTCGCCGTTCTGGGCGCGCACCATGCGCTGGGTGATCACCGCGATCCTGCCCTTAAGCGAACCGTCCGGCGCGTCGCGCAGAGCCTGGAAGCTCTTGAACACCACCACTTCGGCCTCGATGCCGCCCGACGGCGTCGGCACCGAATGACCCAGGGCCGCCACCGCCAGATGCTGCAGGCGGGGCTGGACGATGTCGGCCTCCTCGGCGCCGCGCGCCCAGTAGGTGACCGGGAATTTTTCCAGATGGACCTCGTCGAAACCGGCCTTCTTCAGGCGGTCGGCGGCCCAGGCGGCGGCATCCTGCGCGGCCTTCGAGCCGGAGATGCGCGGGCCGATGTCGGTGGTCAGGTCGGCGAGGAAATCATAGCCCCAGTGCGACGCGGACGCCTTCGCGGCGAGATCCGCGGCGGTATCGTCGGCCAGAGCGGCGCCGCCGCTCAGCAGAACCAGCGCGGGCAGCGCACTCGACAGGCGACGGAACAACTTCATGACCCCTCCTTACCGCATTGCAAAATCATAAGGCGGAAAGGATAGGGCAAATCAGGCTTTTGGCAATTACCTGTTGGGTCGTCAGAGCGCCTGGAGATCGCCCCGGCCGCGCACTTCGTTGCGATAGGCGGCGTCGTGATTCTGCAAGTTCAGCTCGATCTTCTCCACGCTCGACCGCAGCTCGTCCAGCTCGCGCGCCAGCGGCCCGTCGAGCAGCGCGCGCCGGTCTTCGGGCGGCATCTGCGGAGCGACGGCGGCGGCCCGCCAGCCGGTGGCCGACAGATGGTCGAACAGGCTGGTGACGGTCTCGACGTCGGCGGCGACCTCCGGCAGTTCGGAAATGACCTCGGACGAGATGTCGTGGAACTCACGCTCATTATCGACCAGTTGTTGGCGCAGCCGGGTTATCGCGGCCTGGTCGGCAGCGTGAACCAGCGACGAGAACAGCGCCCCCTCCTTGAGCACATGCTCGCGGGCATGGCCCATCATCTCGGCGGCGTTCGCTTTGCGATGCGACAGGGAATGAAAGGTCTCCGGCAGGCTGCACAGATAGACCACGGTCACCAGCGCGATCAGCGCCAGCATCGACAATATTTCGGGACCGATAGGAAACTTTTTGAAAACGCGCATAACTCTTCCGGTTCTGGGCCGGCGGCAGGCTCCCGAAGGCCTGCCGCCTCACTGCCCATACTAGAAAGAGCGAAAGAACAGCGCTGTCCCAGTTTAGGGACGATCTTTTACTTGAACTCTTCCAGGGCTTTGTAAACCGCGGTTGCATCCTGGTTCGAGGCGGCGCCGCTGCAGCCCAGGCCGCCGATCTGCTTGCCGCCATGGACGATCGGGAAGCCGCCTTCGACGGCGATCGAACCGGGCAAGGCGAGAACGCCGACATTGCCGGACTTGGCGGCGTCGGCGAAGGAACGGGTCGGACGGCGATAGAGAGCCGAAGCCTTGGCCTTGGCGATGGCGACATCGGCCGAACCGTACTGGGTGTCGTCCATCTTCTCATAGGCGACCAGCACGCCGGTCGGCTCGACCACGGCGCAGGCCAGGTGCCAGTCATGCTTCTTCGCTTCGGCCAGGGCCGAGGCGATCAGCTTTTTGGCGTCGGCCAGATCGATCGGTGTGCCATAGGGGGTGAAGTTCGGTGCGGGCTCGGGAACCGGCTGGGAGATGGCGTCCTGCGCCGGGGGAAGCTGCGCGCCCGCGACGTTCGCCAGCAACAGGGCCGCACCGGCCAAAAGGAACTTCCGCACCATGTCTTTCCTCCTTGGGTTTAACCGTCGAGGAGTTGACCATCCCTGACGGTGACGACGCGGTCCATTCGCCGCGCCAGATCTGGATTATGGGTCGCGACCAGGGCTGCCAGCCCCTGCTCCCGCGCCAGCCCGACCAGCTGGTCGAACACGATCTCCGCCGTATGCGGATCGAGATTGCCCGTCGGCTCGTCGGCCAGCAGCAGTGACGGCTGGTTGGCCAGGGCGCGGGTGATCGCGACACGCTGCTGCTCGCCGCCGGACAGCTGGCCCGGCCTATGCTCCTCGCGGCCGCTCAGATTGAGCTTGCCCAGCAATTCCTTGCCGCGCGCCTCGGCACGCTGCCGGCTCACGCCGGCGATCATCTGCGGCAATACGACGTTCTCGAGCGCGGAAAATTCCGGCAGCAGGTGATGATATTGATAAACGAAGCCGATATCGCGGCGGCGCAGCGCGGTACGGCGCTCGTCCGACAATTTGCCGCAGGCTTCGCCGGACAGATAGACCTCGCCCTTGTCGGGGAATTCCAGCAGGCCGGCGATATGCAGCAAGGTCGACTTGCCGGCGCCCGACGGCCCGACCAGGGCGACGATCTCACCGCGGGATAGCGAGAGGCTGGCGCCGTTCAGCACATGCAGCTGTTCGCGCCCGCCCTGCTTGAAGCCGCGCTGCAGATTGTCCAGGCGGAGAATGGCCTCACTCATAGCGCAGGGCCTCCACCGGATCGAGCTTGGCGGCGCGCCAGGACGGATAGATGGTGGCCAGGAAAGACAGGCCGAGGGCCATGCCCGCCACCAGGACCACCTCGCCCACATCGACCTTGGCCGGCAGCTGGCTGAGGAAATAGATCTCGGCATTGAACAGATCGGTGCCGGTGAAGCGCTGCAGGAACTGGCGGATGCTCTCGATATTGAGCGCGAAAGCCAGACCCAGCGCCACGCCGCCGGCGGTGCCGATGACGCCGACCGCCGCGCCCGACAGGAAGAAGATGCGCATGATCATGCCGCGCGTCGCGCCCATGGTGCGCAGGATGGCGATGTCGCGCGCCTTGTCCTTGACCAGCATGATCAGGCTGGAGATCACATTGAAGGCGGCGACCAGGATGATCAGCGTCAGGATCAGGAACATCACATTGCGCTCGGTGGTGACCGCGTTGAAGAAGGCGGCATTGGCGCGCTGGAAGTCATAGATGCGCAGGTCCGGACCGGCGATCTGGCGGATCATGCGGGCAACCTGATTCACCTGGTCGGCGTCGGCCAGCGAGACTTGCAGATCGGTAATCCGATCCGGGAACTTGAAGTGAATCTGCGCGGCGGTCAGCGGCATATAGATGAAGGTGGAGTCATATTCATACATGCCGACATCGAACGTCGCCGCGATGCGATAGGTGCGGATGCGCGGCACGTTGCCGAACGCCGTCGAATTGGTGGCCGGCGAGATGATGTCGATCTTGTCGCCCGCCCCGACGCCCAGCTTCTGCGCCAGGCGGTTGCCGATGACGATGGTGTCGTCGGGGCCGAAATCCGCCGCGTTTCCATCCTTGAGGCCGCGCCCGACGGCGCTGTGCTGCAGCAGATCCTCGGGGCGCACGCCGCGCACCAGGGCGCCGCTCGACGTGCCGTTGGGCGTGGTGACGAACACCTGCTGCTCGACCACCGGCGTCACCCCGGTCACGCCGGGGATCTGGCGCACCTTGCCGGCCAGCGTGTCGAAATCGGTCATGCCGCCGGGCGGCGCATAGATGCCGACATGGCCGTTGAGGCCTAAGATTCGGCCCATCAGCTGTTCATGGAAGCCGTTCATCACCGACATCACGATGATCAGCGTGGCGACGCCCAGCGCGATGCCGAGCAGCGAGAACCACGCGATGATCGAGATGAAGCCCTCACGGCGGCGGGCGCGCAAGTAACGTCCCGCCACCATGCGTTCGAACGGCGAGAACATGATGCGCTTACTCCGCGAACCGCTTGAGCGCTTCCTCGAAGGAAAGCTCGGACTTTTCGCCGGTCATGCGGTTCTTCAGCTCGACGACGCCGGCGGCGACGCCCTTGGGTCCGACCACCATCTGCCAGGGCAGGCCGATCAGGTCCATGTCGGCGAATTTGACGCCGGCGCGCTCGTCGCGGTCGTCATAGAGAACCTCGCGGCCGAAAGCCTTGTACAGCTTTTCGCAGGCTTCGTCGCAGGCGGCATCGCCCTTCTTGAGACTGATCAGGCCGACGCGGAACGGCGCCACGGCTTCCGGCCACTTGATGCCGGCATCGTCGTGATAGGCCTCGATCAGGGCGCCGACCAGGCGCGACACGCCGATGCCGTAGGAACCCATCTCGACGGTGACGTCGCCATTGGGGCTGTTGACCACGGCGTTCATCGCCTTGGAATATTTGGTGCCGAAATAGAAGATGTGGCCGACTTCGATGCCGCGGGCGCTGACCAGATTGTCGCCCAGGGTCTTCTCATGCTCCAGATCGCGCTTTTCGTCGGTGACGGCGTATTTGCCGGTCAGCTCGTCGACCATCGGCTGCAGGTCGGACGAATAATCGATGTCGCGCTGGCTCCAATCCATATTGATGAAGTCCTTGTGCACGAACACTTCGGACTCGCCGGTCTCGGCCAGCACATGGAATTCGTGCGACAGATCGCCGCCGATCGGGCCGGTGTCGGCCTTCATCGGGATCGCCTTCAGGCCCATCCGCGCATAGGTGCGCATATAGGCCATGAACATGCGGTTATACGAGCGCCGCGCCGCGGCGGGGTCGAGGTCGAAGGAATAGGCGTCCTTCATCAGGAATTCACGGCCGCGCATCACGCCGAAACGCGGACGCACCTCGTCGCGGAACTTCCACTGGATATGATAGAGAATCTGCGGCAGCGCCTTGTAGCTCTTCACCGCGTCGCGGAACAGGACGGTGACCAGCTCTTCATTGGTCGGGCCGTACAGCATCTCGCGGTCGTGGCGGTCCTTGATGCGCAGCATCTCCTTGCCGTAATCGTCGTAACGGCCGCTTTCCTTCCACACCTCGGCGGGCTGGATGGTCGGCATGAGAATTTCCTGGGCGCCGGCCCGGTCCTGTTCCTCACGCACGATGTCCGCCACCTTGTCGAGCACGCGCAGGCCCAGCGGCAGCCAGCTATAGATGCCGGCGGCGGACTGGCGGATCATGCCGGCCCGGAGCATCAAACGATGCGAGGCGATTTGCGCTTCCGCGGGGGTTTCCTTCAGGGTCGGCAAGAAATAAGCGGAAAGACGCATTCAAATCCTCTGGAAATCACTTAAACAGCAAGCGGGAGAGATTAACGATATCCGGCCTTTCTGCAAGCCTCGGTCACGATGCGGGTCTGCTCGCCATCCAGCGCATTTCCATTGAGCTTGGCCTGCCCGCTGAGCAGATCGACCTCGACATGGCCGATATTGGTACCGGTGTTGGAAAGCGCGCCGGACGGCACATTGCCCTGCTGCGGCGCATAGGCCAGCGGATTGAGGCGAAGATCGAACTGAATCTTGTCAGGAAGCTTGAAGTCGGTCTGTCCGGGCAGGTCGGCAGGGGCGACATATTTGCCGTGAACGTCGACTCCCGGCTTGTATTCGACGTTCGGATCGGGGTGATGCGCGACCAACTGTCTACAATCTTGACGAGTGACATATAGAGACTGGTCGACCACGCCCGGAGGCGGCGTCTGCGCAGAAGCTGCCGCAGCGGCAAGCAAAAGCTGCGAAGCCCCTATTAATGAAAGCATTTTTCCCATTTGCCCGCTCCGCATTAATTCAACAGGCGTACATTTTTGATCGATAGATAGGCAGTCGCCTCGGATTTTAGCTGCATAATTGTGCAAATTTTTAGATGACTCTTTTGCGAAATCTCTGTAGCTTCTTCTCACGAAGGCACGGACCCCGGGAAGAGGGCGGCCTGAGTTTAGGGAGAATAACCTGTCGCAAACGCAACCGCCTCCTGGAAACAGGGGCGGTTTTGCTATTCCAGGGCCTTGATTTTCAAGACAATCGGGCAATCCGGGCTATGGGCGCCCGGCAGCTTGCCGATGCTCATCAGGAACTCCCCGACGATCTCACCACCGGTGAATTTGAAGGTCTTCTTGAAGATCTTTACCCAGGCCGCCTTGTCGGCCGCCTGCTGACGGTCCAGCCACTCGGCGAAAGAGCCGTAATCCCGCTGAATCACCAGGATTCGCCTGGCATTTTCGATGATCGCCTCGATCTTGCCGCGATGACGCACCACGCCGGAATTGCCTAATAATTCAGCAATTTTCGCCTCATCGTAATTTGCGACTAATTTTAAGGCAAATCCGTCGAACGCCTTGCGCATTTCCTCGCGCTTCTTCAGCACGATCAGCCAGGATAACCCGGCCTGGAAGATCTCCAGGCACAGCCGCTCGAACAGCTGATCGTCATCGCGCAGCGGGAAACCGTATTCATTCTCGTGATACGGGCCGTGATAGGGATGGCCGGGGGCGATGTCGCAGTAACCACTCATAGGCGGCGCAGCCTTTCTTGGATTTGTTTCACCACAAAGGACACCAAGGACACGAAGGAACACCAAGAAGATTCCTTCGTGCCTTCTTTGTGTCCCTTCGTGACCTTTGTGGTGAAATCTTAATCTTAAACCTGCTCCAGTTCGACCAGCGTGCCGAGGAAATCCTTGGGATGCAGAAACAGCACCGGCTTATCGTGCGCGCCGATCTTAGGTTCGCCGTCGCCCAGCACCCTCGCCCCCTCGGCCTTCAATTTGTCACGGGCGGCGTAGATGTCCTCGACCTCGTAGCAGACATGGTGAATGCCGCCCGACGCGTTGCGGTCGAGAAAGGTCTGGATCGGGGAATTCTCGCCCAAGGGATGCAGCAGCTCGATCTTGGTGTTGTCGAGCATGACGAACACCACCGTCACCCCATGGGCCGGCTGGTCGAGCGGGTCGGACACCTTGGCCCCCAGTGTATCGCGGTACAGCGCGGTGGCGGCGGCCAGGTCCGGCACCGCAATGGCGACGTGATTGAGCTTGCCGATCATACTTACACCCTCACCAAATGGACGTCGGTCAGCGGCTTCTTGCCATGGCTCTTCTTCAGATGGCGGCGCACGGCGAGGCGGACCGCCTCGCGCGTCACTTCGTCGTCGCGCCGCGCCGAAGCCGGCAGTTCGGCGATGGCTTCCTTGACCGCCTCGACCACCGCTTCATGCTCCTCGGCTTCATGCTCGGGGTCGAGCAGGCCGATGGCGGTGACCTGCGGCTCGCCCAGCATCTTGCCGGTGCGGTCGAACACGACGGTGACGACCGCGCTGCCATTGAAGACCATCTTATTGCGGTCCTTCAACAGAACGCTGTCGGCGGAAACCAGGCGTGTGCCGTCGATCGCCAGGCGGCCGGTCTGCACCACATTGACGATCTCGGGCTCGCCCGGCGCCAGCTTCAGCATGTCGCCATTGCCGATCACCACCTGCTTCGGCACCTGGCACAGGCGGGCCAACTCGGCATGTTCCTGCAGATGGCGCAGTTCGCCATGCACCGGCACCGCGATCTGCGGGCGCAGCAGGCCGTACAGCTTGGTCATGTCCTCGCGGCCGGGATGGCCGGAGACATGGACGAAATGGTCCTTCTCGGTCACCACCTCGACGCCCTGGCGCACCAGCATGTTCTGGATCTTGAAGATTTCCTTCTCGTTGCCGGGAATGACCCGCGACGAGAAGATCACCACATCACCCTCGCCCAGGGTGATGTGCGGATGATTGTCCGAGGCGATGCGCGCCAGCGCGGCGCGCGGCTCGCCCTGGCTGCCGGTGCAGATATAGACGACCTTGTCCTCGGGCAGATGCGCCGCGTCGTCCTCGTCGAGAAAGGGCGGGATGTCCCGCAAATAGCCGTTCTCGCGCGCCGCCTTGTCGATCTTCCACAGGCTGCGTCCGGCCAGGGCGACATGGCGGTCATGGGCGGCGGCGGCCACGGCGATGCTTTCGACGCGCGCCACATTGGTGGCGAAGCAGGCCACGGCGATGCGCTTCTTATAATGGCCGAACAGCTCGATCAGGCTTTCCCGCACGGCGGATTCCGAGCCGGTGACGCCCTTATTGAAGACGTTGGTGGAATCGCCCACCACCGCCAGCACGCCCTCATCGCCCAGCGCTTCCAGGCGGGCGGTGTCGGCGACGCTCCCGACCACCGGATCGGGATCGAACTTCCAGTCGCCGGTGTGGATCACCGTGCCGAGCGGTGTCTTGATGGCCAGGGAATTGGGCTCGGGGATGGAATGGGTCTGCGCCACCCACTCGACCGAGAACGGACCGATCGCCACCGTATCGCCCTGGGCGACCGGACGGATCTCGACCTCGCCGGTCAGGCCGGCTTCCTGCAGCTTGCCCTTGAGCAGCGACGCGGAAAAACCCGTCGCATAGACCGGGCAGCGCAGCTGCGGCCACAGATGGGCGATGGCGCCCAGGTGATCTTCGTGGCCGTGGGTCAGCACGATGCCGAGCAGATCCTTGCGCCGCTCGACGATGAAGGCCGGATCGGGCATGAACACCTCGATGCCCGGCGTCGTCTCATCGCCGAAGGTGATACCGAGATCGACCATCAGCCATTTTCCGTCATAGCCGTAGAGACCGAGATTCATCCCGATTTCGCCGACACCGCCCAGGGGCAGGAATACCAGTTCTGCTTCGCTCATGTCTTTTCCTAACGGCCGGCGCTTGGCCTACGGCTTACTGATTGCGCCGATGAATTTCTAAAAGTCCCCGCAAAGTGAGATCACCTTGCAGATGGTCGATGACATTGGTGGCCTCGGCGAACAAAGGCGCCAGGCCGCCGGTGGCGACGACGGTCATCGGTTCGCCGAATTCCTTGACGATGCGGCCGACCAATCCTTCGATCAGGCCGACATAGCCCCAATAGATGCCCGAGCGCATGGCCGGCACCGTCGCCTTGCCGATCACCGTGCGCGGGCGGCCGATGGCGACGCGCGGCAGCTTGGCCGCCGCGGCATGCAGCGCTTCGAGCGACAGATTGATGCCGGGCGAAATGGCGCCGCCGCAATAATTGCCCGCACCGTCCACCACATCGAAAGTCGTTGCGGTGCCGAAATCGATGACGATCAGCGGTCCCTTATAGAATTTGTGCGCCGCCACCGCGTTGACAAGGCGGTCGGCGCCGACTTCCTCGGGGCGGTCCATCAGGATGTTGAGGCCGAGATCGACCCCCTCCTCGCCCACCACCAGCGCCTCCTGGCCGAAATAGCGGCGGCACAGCTGCTTGAGGTTGAACATCACGGCCGGAACGACCGAGGCGATGATGCAGGCATCGACCTGATGGCGGTCGATGCCCTCCATCGACATCAGTTGGAGCAGCCAGACGGCGATCTCGTCCGCCGTGCGGTTGGTGGTGGTCGAAGACCGCCATTCGCCGCGGATGGTTTCGCCGTCGAACAGAGCGAAGACGATATTGGTGTTTCCGGAATCAATCGCCAGCAGCATGGTGCGTGCCCGTATCGTTGAAAAAGACGTCCCCCGCGAGGATGCGGCGGATGTGGTTATTTTCGTCGGCCATTTCCAGGGCGCCGTCGGGACCGAGCCCGGCGAAGCGTCCTTCCAGAACCGTTTCATCGGCGAGGCGGGCTGTGACCTTCTGGCCCAGCCCGACCGCGACCTCCAGCCAGGCGCGGCGGACCGGCGCGAAGCCTTGCGCGCGCCAGACCTCGTACCAATAGCCCAGCCGCTCGCAAAATCCTGTCAGCACATCCATCGCGTCGGCGCCACTGCCGGCCTTGTGCAGGCTGGTGGCGGGATAGAGCGCCGTGTCGGGATGGGCGACCACATTGACGCCGACACCGAGAACGATGAAATCACCCACCTGCTCGAGCAGCATGCCGGCGATCTTGGCGCCGGCGCACAGAACGTCATTCGGCCATTTGACACGAAAATCGACGGTCAGGGCCAGATCGGCCAGCGCGTCGCGCAAGGCAACCGCGGCGACGAAGGTCAGCTGAGGTGCCGCCGCCGGATCGGAACCGCGATCCAGCAGGATCGAGCAATGCAGATTGCCGGGCGGCGACATCCAGGCGCGGCCTCGGCGCCCCCTGCCCGCGCTCTGCTCGACCGCGGAGACGACCGTACCATGGCCGAAGCCCGCCGCTGCAAGGCGACGGGCTTCGTCATTGGTACTATCGATCTTGTCGCGCTGCTCCAGCCTGAAAGGCGGAGGAAGCATCGACCCTTATCCGCCGAACAGGCTGGCGGCTGCTGCCGAGGCGCTGGAGAACAGGCCGGCCGGCACCAGGTTGAACAGCAGCACGGCCAGGGTCGCCAGACCCATCACCAACCCGACCGGCGCGCTGATGCTGCGGTCGAGGCCTTCACCGGGCTCGTCGAAATACATCACCTTGATGATGCGCAGATAATAGAACGCGCTCACCACCGAGGTCAGGACGCCGATGATCGACAGCGCGATCATGCCCTTGTCGATGGCGGCCGAGAACACCATCCACTTGCTCCAGAAACCGGCGAAGGGCGGGATGCCGGCCATCGACCACATGAAGATGGCCAGCGACAGGGCCATCATCGGATGGGTCTTGGACAGGCCGGCCAGATCGTCGATGTTCTCGAGCGAACGCTCCTTCTGGCGCATCGACAGGATGACGGCGAAGGCGCCGGCATTCATCGCCAGATAGATGGCGAGATAGATCAGCACCGCGCGCACGCCGTCCGGACCGCCGGCGGCGAGGCCGATCAGCGCGTAGCCGACATGGCCGATCGAGCTGTAGGCCATCAGGCGCTTGATGTTGGTCTGCACGATCGCGGCGAAGCCGCCGACCACCATAGAGGCGACCGAGATGAAGACGATCACCTGGCTCCACTGCTCGACCATGCTGCCGAACGGACCGGTCAGCACGCGCAGCAGAAGCGCGAAGGCGGCGATCTTGGGAGCAACGGCGAAGAAGGCGGTGACCGGGGTCGGGGCACCTTCATAGACGTCGGGCGCCCACATATGGAACGGAGCCGCCGAAATCTTGAAGGCGAGGCCGGCCAGGATGAACACCATGCCGACGGTGACGCCGACCGGGGCTTCGTTCGCCAGAGCCTTGGCCAGGGCGTCGAAACCGGTCGTGCCGCTGAAGCCGTACACCAGCGAAGCGCCATACAGCAGCATGCCGGAGGCCAGCGAACCGAGGACGAAATATTTCAGGCCGGCTTCGGTCGCGCGGCCGCTGTCACGCTGCGAGGCGGCCAGCACATAGAGCGCCAGCGACTGCAGTTCCAGGCCGAGATAGAGCGACATGAAGTTGTTGGCCGAGATCATCAGCATCATGCCAAGGGTCGCGAACAGCACCAGCACCGGATATTCCGGATGGTCCAGCCCTTCGGCGCGCAGCCAATGGCGCGACATGGCCAGGGTGACGGCCGATGCCAGCAGAACCAGCAGCTTGGTGAACACCGCGAAGCCGTCGACGACGAACATGCCGCCGAAGGTTTCGGTGCGTTCGGACGGACCGCTGACGACCAGCAGCGCGGTCAGCGCCAGGGCGATGATGCCTAGGGCGGTGATGCCGCCGCCGGCGTTCTCCTTCTTGAAGACGCCGATCAGCAGAAGAATGATCGCCGACGCGACGATCAGCAGTTCCGGCAGAGCGGGAGCGAGATTGGGCAGTTCCATGTCTTTTTCCTAGCCTGCGTTTACTGCGCCGCGGACGGAGCCTGCACGGCGGCCGTCTTCGTCAGCTGGTAATCATTGATCAATTTGGCCACCGAGGCATGCATCGGGGTGAGGAAGGACGAGGGATAGATACCCATCCACAGGACCACCAGCACCAGCGGCACGAACAGGAAGACTTCACGGGCATTGAGGTCGAGGATCGACTTCAGATCCTCGTGAACCAGCTTGCCGAAAATCACCCGGCGATAGAGGTACAGCGCATAGGCCGGCCCCAGGATCAGGCCGAAGGCGGCGAAGAAGGCCACCCAGCTATTGACCTGGAACGCGCCATTCAGCACCAGGAACTCGCCGACGAAACCGCCGGTGCCCGGAAGACCGACCGATGCCATGGTGAACAGCATGAACATGAAGGCATAGACGGGCATGCGCTGGGCCAGGCCGCCATACCGGGCGATCTCGCGGGTGTGCATGCGGTCATAGATCACGCCGACGCAAAGGAAGAGCGCGCCCGAGACGATGCCGTGCGACAACATCTGGAAGATCGCGCCTTCGACGCCCTGGGTCTGCAGGGTGAACACGCCGATGGTGACGAAACCCATATGGGCGACCGAGCTGTAGGCGATCAGCTTCTTCATGTCCTTCTGCACCAGGGCCACGAGCGAGGTGTAGATCACCGCGACGACGGACAGGGTGAAGATCAGCGGCATGAAGTCATGGGTCGCCAGCGGGAACATCGGCACCGAGAAGCGCAGGAAGCCGTAACCGCCCATCTTCAGCAGCACGCCGGCCAGGATCACCGAACCGGCGGTGGGCGCCTCGACGTGGGCGTCCGGCAGCCAGGTGTGGACCGGCCACATCGGCACCTTGACGGCGAACGAGGCGAAGAAGGCCAGCCACAGCCAAGGCTGCATAGCCGCCGGGAAGGCATGGCCGAGCAGGACCTGGATGTCGGTAGTGTGCGCGTCGAAATACATGGCCAGCACGGCCAGCAGCATCAGCACCGAGCCGAGCAGCGTATAGAGGAAGAACTTGAACGCCGCATAGACACGGCGCGCCCCGCCCCACACGCCGATGATGATGAACATCGGGATCAGCACGCCTTCGAAGAAGGTGTAGAACAGCACCAGATCGAGCGCGCAGAACATGCCGACCATCATGGTTTCGAGAACCAGGAAGGCGATCATGTATTCCTTGACGCGGGTCTGGATCGCGTCCCAGGCGGACAGGATGCAGATCGGGGTCAGGAAGGTGGACAGGATCACGAAGAACAACGAGATGCCGTCGACGCCCATCTTATAGACGATCGAATAGCCCGGCAGCCAGCGCGCCTGGTCGACCATCTGGAAGTCCGCGCTGTTGGTATCGAAGTTGTACCAGATCAGCAGGGAAATCAGGAAGGTGAACACCGAGGTCAGCATCGCGACATAGCGTGCGTTGCGCGCGACCTGCGCCGTCTCGCCCCGGATGAGGAGCACGAAAAACGCGCCCAGCATCGGGAGGAACGTCACGATGGAGAGGAGTGGCCAGTTATTCATGGTTATCAGCCCACCTTGACGATGTACCAGGTTACGAAGGCCGCCACGCCGATCAGCATGGCGAAGGCGTAGTGGTAAAGATAGCCGCTCTGCAGCGCGCCGACGCGCTTGGCGATGTCGCGGGTCGCCGCAGCCACGCCGTCGGGGCCGACGCCGTCGATCAGGGCGCCGTCACCGCCCTGCCAGAAGGCACGGCCGATGCGGAACGCCGGGCGCACGAACAGGAAGTCGTACAGCTCGTCGAAATACCACTTGTTGAGCACGAACTTGTGTACGCCCGGCAGCAGGCGGGCCAGCAGGCCCGGCAGGCTGGGAACGAACATGTACATCACATAGGCCAGACCGATGCCCAGCGCGCCGGCCACGGTGGGCAGCAGGCTGATCAGGGTCGGGACGTGATGCGCGGCATGGATCGCTTCGTGCTTGTCGAGGATCAGGATGGCCTTCGACCAGAAATGCTCCATCTCCTCGCCGACGAAATATTCGTGGCCCAGGACGCCGGCGAACACGGCGCCGGCAGCCAGCACCATCAGCGGCACGGTCATGATCAGCGGGCTCTCATGGACATGAGCCATCACATGCTCGTCGGCGCGCGGCTTGCCGTGGAACGCGACGATGATCAGACGCCAGGAATAGAAGGCGGTCAGGAAGGCGGCCAGGACGCCGATGGCATACGAGGCATGACCGACATTGGTGCCCGCGCCCCAGGCGGCTTCGAGGATGGTGTCCTTCGAATAATAGCCGGCGAAGGGCGGGATACCGGCCAGGGCTAGGCTGCCCACGAACATCAGGGCGTAGGTCAGCGGAATATGCTTCCAGATGCCGCCCATGCGGCGGATGTCCTGCTCGTCCGACATGGCGTGAATCACCGAGCCGGCGCCAAGGAACAGCAGCGCCTTGAAGAAGGCGTGCGTGAACAGGTGGAAGATCGCGGCCGGATAGGCCGAGACGCCCAGCGCGAAAAACATGTAGCCGAGCTGCGAGCAGGTCGAATAGGCGATGATGCGCTTGATGTCGTTCTGCACGCAGCCGATGGTCGCGGCGAAGATCGCGGTGCAGGCGCCGACGATGGTCACCACGGTCAACGCGGTGTCCGAGTACTCGAACAAAGGCGACATGCGGGCGACCATGAAGACACCGGCGGTGACCATGGTGGCGGCGTGAATCAGGGCCGACACCGGAGTCGGGCCTTCCATCGCGTCGGGCAGCCAGGTGTGCAGGCCGAGCTGGGCCGACTTGCCCATGGCGCCGACGAACAGCAGCAGACAGCAGATGGTGATGGCGTTCCAGTCGCGGCCGAACAGGTGCAGCACGGTGTGCGCCTTGCTGGCGGCGCCGGCGAAGATCGGATCGAACTGGGCGGTGCCGAACAGCATGAACACGCCGAAGATGCCCAGCGCGAAGCCGAAGTCACCCACGCGGTTGACGACGAAGGCCTTGATGGCGGCGGCGCTGGCCGAGGGCTTCTCGTACCAGAAACCGATCAGCAGATAGGACGCGACACCCACGCCTTCCCAGCCGAAGAACATCTGAACCAGATTGTCGGCGGTCACCAGCATCAGCATGGCGAAGGTGAACAGCGAGAGATAGGAGTGGAAGCGCGGCACCGACGGATCGTGGTGCATGTAGCCGATCGAATAGAAGTGCACCATGCACGACACCGAATTGACGACGATCAGCATGACCGCGGTCAGGGTGTCGAAACGCAGGGCCCACGAAACGTTGAAGTCGCCCGAGACGATCCAGCTCAGCAGCGGAACCGTCACGGTGTGGCCGGCCTCGACCACGTCGATGAACACGAACACCGACAGCACGGCCGACGCGGCGACCAGAAGAGACGTGACCAGCTGGGCGGCCTTGTCACCGATCACGCGCCCGAACAGGCCGGCGATGGCCGAGCCGAGCAGCGGCAGGAAGACGATAGCGGCGTGCATCAGGTTAGCCCTTCATCCGGTTGACGTCTTCGACGGCGATGGTCCCGCGGTTACGGAAGAACACCACGACGATGGCCAGGCCGATCGCGGCTTCAGCCGCGGCGACGGTCAGCACGAACATGGTGAAGATCTGTCCGTTCAGATCCCCCAGGAAATGCGAAAACGCGACGAAATTGATATTGACTGCGAGCAGGATCAGCTCGATCGACATCATGATGATGATGACGTTCTTGCGGTTCAGGAAGATGCCGAACACGCCCAGCGTGAACAGGATGCCGGCGACGGTCAGGTAGTGCGAAAGGCCGATGGTCAGCATTTAGATGCCTCCCCCGCTCGTCACTTTGACGATTTCCACGGACGACTCCTTGGTGCGCGCGTTCTGCTTGGCGATCACCTGCTTGCGCACGCCGGTACGGGTGCGGTGCGTCAGCATGATCGTGCCAACCATCGCCACCAGCAGGACAAGGCCGGCAGCCTGGAACAGGAACGCGTAATCAGTATAGAGCAGACGGCCCAGCGCGTCGGTGTTGCTGATCGCGGTCGGGTCCGGCGTGCGGCTGGCGACCGAGAGCGGCGCGTCGTCGGCGAACTTCCAGCCGCCATAGACCATCAGCAGCTCGACCACCAGGATCAGGCCGATCAGGGCGCCGACCGGCAGATACTGCATGAAGCCTTCACGCAGGCGCAGATAGTTGATGTCGAGCAGCATGACGACGAACAGGAACAGCACCGCCACCGCGCCGACATAGACGATCACCAGCACCATGGCCAGGAATTCGGCGCCCAGCAGCAGGAACAGGCCCGCGGCGTTGAAGAAAGCGAGAATCAGCCACAACACCGAATAAACCGGGTTGCGCGAAGAAACCACCATCACGCCGGATGCGACGGTGATGGCGGCGAAGAGGTAGAAGACCAACCCCTCGATCATTTCCTGGTCCCCTTACCGGTACGGCGCATCGGCTTCGATGCGGGCGGCCAGTTCGACCTCCCAACGATCGCCGTTGGCCAGCAGTTTGTCCTTGTCGTACATCAGCTCGGCACGGGTCTCCGTGGCGAACTCGAAATTCGGGCCCTCGACGATGGCATCCACCGGGCAGGCTTCCTGGCAGAAGCCGCAATAGATGCACTTGGTCATGTCGATGTCGTAGCGCGTGGTGCGGCGCGAACCGTCATCGCGCGGCTCGGCCTCGATGGTGATGGCCTGAGCCGGGCAGATCGCTTCGCACAGCTTGCAGGCGATGCAGCGCTCTTCGCCGTTGGGATAACGGCGCAGCGCATGCTCGCCGCGGAAGCGCGGGCTGAGCGGACCCTTTTCATAGGGATAATTGATGGTCACACGCGGCTTGAACATGTAGCGGAAGGTCAGCGCCATGCCCGAGAACAGCTCGGTCAGCAGCCAATCGCGCGCCGTGCGGTCGAAGAAGGACATGACTTAACTCCTCATCCAGCCGGTGTATTCGAGCACACCGGCAGTCAAAACCAGCCAGAACAGCGAGAACGGCAGGAACACTTTCCAGCCCAGGCGCATCAGCTGGTCATAGCGGTAACGCGGGAAGGTCGCGCGGACCCACAGGAAGCCGAACAGCATGACGGCGATCTTGGCCAGGAACCAGAACAGGCCCCACAGCTTGACCAGGCCAAAGGGAGCAGCCAGGCCGAACGGCGCCAGCCAGCCACCCAGGAACAGGGTGGTGATCATGCCGCTCATCAGGATCATGTTGGCGTATTCGCCCAGAAAGAACAGGGCGAAGGTCATCGCCGAATATTCGACCATGTAACCGGCCACCAGTTCCGACTCGCCTTCCGGCAGATCGAACGGCAGGCGGTTGGTTTCAGCCAGGCCGGACACGTAGAAAATGATGAACAGCGGCAGGTGCGGAACGATGAACCACACGCTCTTTTCCTGGGCGTGGACGACGTCCGACAGGTTCAGCGAGCCGACGCACAGCAGAATCGCCACCAGCACGAAGCCGATCGACACTTCATAGGACACCATCTGCGCGGCGGAGCGCAAGCTGCCGAGGAAGGCGTATTTCGAGTTCGACGCCCAGCCGGCCATGATGATGCCGTACACGCCGAGCGACGAAATGGCGAACAGATAGAGGATGCCGACATTGACGTTGGCCAGCGCGCCACCCTCGAAGAACGGGATCACCGCCCAGGCCACCAGCGCCAGGATGAAGGTCAGCGCCGGCGCCAGCACGAAGACGAACTTGTTGGCGTCCGTCGGGATGATGGTTTCCTTGAAGAACAGCTTGATGCCGTCGGCCAGGGGCTGCGTCAGGCCGAAGGGACCGACGACGTTCGGGCCCTTGCGGAGCTGCATCGCGCCCAGGACCTTGCGCTCGGCATAGGTCAGATAGGCGACGCCCAGCAGAAGCGGCGCGACGATGACCAGGATGCGCAGGACGATCCAGACCAGCGTGCCGAGATCCTGTCCCAGCAGATTGGTGAAGAACTCAGCCATGGGTGCCAGTCCTCTCGGCGGCGGTGTTGACGAAGGCCGCCGTGCATTCCGCCATGGTGGTGGAGGCGCGGCTGATCGGGTCCGTCATGTAATAATTGGCGATGGTGGCGGCGAAGGCGTCGCCGGAGACTTTGCCCTCGGCGCCGAAGGCTTCCCACGCCGCCGGGCTCAGCTCGTCGAGACGGCCGAACACCGGGTTGACCTGGGCCAGACGGGCGCGGACCTGCTCGATGGTATCGTAGCCGGGCGCATGGCCGGCCACTTCGGCCAAAGCGCGCAGGATCTTCCAATCCTCCTTCGCCTCGCCCGGCGGGAACACGGCCAGGCGGGTAACCTGGACACGGCCCTCGGTGTTGACGTAGGTGCCGTCCTTCTCGGTGTAGGCGGCGCCCGGCAGAACCACGTCGGCGCGGTGCGCGCCGGCGTCGCCATGGTGACCTTGATAGATCACGAAGGCCTTGCCCAGGCGGTTCATGTCGATCTCGTCGGCGCCCAGCAGATAGACCACCTCGATCTCGCCCTTCTCGGCGCCGTCGAGGATGCCGGCCACGTCATGACCGCCCTTGCCCGGCACGAAGCCGAGATCGAGGCCGCCGACGCGGGCCGCGGCCTGATGCAGCATGTTGAAGCCGTTCCAGCCATCGGTGACCATGCCGGTCGCTTCGGCGATCTTACGGGCCAGGCCGAGGATCACGTCGCCATCGGCGCGGGCGACAGCCCCCTGCCCGATGATCAGCATCGGACGCTTGGCATCCTTCAGCACCTTGGCGAAGTCATGCTTGCCCGAGGCGATCGCTTCGAGAATTTTGGCTTCGTCGCCGAAATTCTCGTGCTTGTAGGTCAGGTTGGCGGCCGGACCGACCGCACCCACCTTGAAGCCGCCCTTGAGGTAGCGCTTGCGGATGCGGGCGTTCAGAACCGGCGCTTCGACGCGCGGATTGGTGCCGATCAGCAGCAGGGCGTCGGCTTCTTCGATGCCGGCGATGCCGCTGTTGAAGATGTACGAGCCGCGCGGGCCGCCGATCTTGGCGCCGTCCTGGCGGCAATCGATGTTGGCGGAACCCAGGGCGGTGAACAGATCCTTCAGCGCCACCATGGCTTCGGCATCGGCCAGGTCGCCGGCAATGGCGGCGATCTTGGAGCCGCCGGCCTTGGTCAGCTTGGCGGCGACGGCCTTGAGCGCGTCACCCCAGCTGGCGGCCTCGAGCTTGCCCTTCTTGTTGCGCACATAGGGGCGGTCGAGACGCTGGCGCAGCAGGCCGTCATAGGAGTTGCGGCTCTTGTCGCCCAGCCACTCCTCATTGATGTCGTCATTGATGGCCGGCAGGATGCGCATGACCTGGTTGCTGCGCGTATCCACGCGGATCGCCGAACCCAGGGCGTCCAGCACGTCGACGCTTTCGGTCTTTTTCAGCTCCCACGAACGGGCGGTGAAGGCGTAGGGACGGCTGGTCAGCGCGCCGACCGGGCACAGATCGACGATGTTGCCCGACAGCTCGGACGACAGCGCCTTTTCGACGTAAGTGCCGACTTCCATATGCTCGCCGCGGCCCGTCGCACCGAGTTCCGGCACGCCGGCGACGTCGGTGATGAAGCGGATGCAGCGCGTGCAATGGATGCAGCGGGTCATCGTGCCCTTGACGTTCGGGCCGAAATCCTTGTCCTCGACGGCGCGCTTGTTCTCTTCGAAGCGCGACTTGCCGCGGCCGTAAGCCACGGTCTCGTCCTGCAGGTCGCACTCGCCGCCCTGATCGCAGATCGGGCAGTCGAGCGGATGATTGATCAGCAGGAATTCCAGCACGCCTTCGCGGGCCTTCTTGACCATCGGCGTATCGGTCTTGACGACCATGCCTTCGGCCACCGGCATGGCGCAGCTGGCCACCGGCTTGGGCGACTTCTCGACCTCGACCAGGCACATGCGGCAATTGCCGGCGATGGCCAGGCGCTCGTGATAGCAGAAGCGCGGGATTTCGATGCCCATATAGTCGGCGGTCTGCAGGATCGTGGACCCAGCCTCGACCTCTACTTCCTGGCCGTCGATGGTCAGTTTAACCGGCATGTCCAAACTCCTCAGGCGGCGCTCAAATTGGCGCGCGCTTCCTTGATGCGGCGTTCCATTTCGGGGCGGAAGCTGCGGATCAGACCCTGGATCGGCCAGGCGGCCGCGTCGCCGAGGGCGCAGATGGTGTGCCCTTCGACCTGACGGGTGACCTCTTCCAGCATGTCGATCTCTTCCAGATCGGCATTGCCCTTGACCATCCGGTTCATCACGCGGCTCATCCAGCCGGTGCCTTCGCGGCACGGCGTGCACTGGCCGCAGCTCTCATGCTTGTAGAAGCTGGAGAGGCGGGCGATCGTCGCGACGATGTCGGTCGACTTGTCCATCACCATGACGGCGGCGGTGCCGAGGCCCGAGCGGACCTCACGCAGGCTGTCGAAATCCATCAGGACGGTGTCGCAGATATCCTTGGTCAGGACCGGCACCGAGGCGCCGCCCGGAATGACCGCCAGCAAATTGTCCCATCCGCCGCGCACGCCGCCGGCATGCTTCTCGATCAGTTCCTTGAGCGGAATGCCCATCTCTTCTTCGACATTGCAGGGGCGTTCGACATGGCCCGAGATGCAGAAGATCTTGGTGCCCGAATTCTTCGGACGGCCCAGCCCGGCGAACCAGGCGCCGGTGCGGCGCAGGATGGTCGGGGCGACGGCGATCGATTCGACGTTGTTGACGGTGGTCGGGCAGCCATACAGGCCCATGCCGGCCGGGAACGGCGGCTTGAGGCGCGGCTGGCCCTTCTTGCCTTCCAGCGACTGAATCAGGGCGGTTTCCTCGCCGCAGATATAGGCGCCGCCGCCGCGATGCACATAGACGTCGAACGGCCAGCCGGAACCGGCGGCGTCCTTGCCCAGCAGGCCGGCGTCATAGCACTCGTCGATGGCGGTCTGCAGGTTCTCCGCCTCGCGGATGAACTCGCCGCGGATATAGATGTAGGCAGCCTTGGCGCCCATGGCGAAACCGGCGATGACGCAGCCTTCGATCAGCTTATGCGGATCATGGCGCAGAATGTCGCGGTCCTTGCAGGTGCCGGGCTCGCCCTCGTCGGCGTTGACGACCAGGTAATGCGGGCGGGCGCCCACTTCCTTGGGCATGAACGACCATTTCAGGCCGGTGGGAAACCCTGCGCCGCCGCGGCCGCGCAGGCCGGAGGTCTTCATCTCTTCGATGATCCAGTCGCGGCCCTTGGCGATGATGTCCTTGGTGCCGTCCCAATCGCCGCGGGCCTTCGCGCCCTTCAGGCGGAAATCGTGGATGCCGTAGAGATTGGTAAAGATGCGATCCTTATCGCTCAGCATCTCAGGCGTCTCCCTTCAAAGTGGTGGGACCAGCGTCCTTCAAGGTGGTGGGACCACCCGCCGGAGCCGAGGTCTGACGTCCGGTCTGCGAGCCCGCCTTGGGGGTCTCGCCGCGCTTGAACGCTTCGATCATCTTCACGGTGCTGCCGGCGTCGAGATCTTCGTAGAAATCGTCGCCGATCCAGATCACCGGCGCATTGACGCAGGCGCCGAGGCATTCGACCTCGGCCAGCGAGAATTTGCCGTCGGCGGTGGTTTCGCCGATGCCGATGCCCAGTTCCTTCTTGCAGGCGTGGACGACGTCGTCCGAGCCGCGCAGCTGGCAGGGAACATTGGTGCAGACCTGCACGTGAACCTTACCGACCGGCTTGAGGTGGAACATGGTGTAGAAGGTCGCGACCTCGTAGACGCGCATCGGCGCCATGTCGAGCATCTCGCCCACCAGATTCATGGCGGCCAGCGACACCCAGCCTTCCTGGCGCTGGACGATGTCGAGGATCGGCATCACCGCGCTCTGCTGCCGGCCTTCCGGATAGCGCTTGATGATCTTGTGAGCCTGGGCCAGGTTCGCCTCGGTGAAGGCGAAGCTCTTGGGCTGCCAGGGCTGGTCTTCGGGATGCAAAGTCATAATTCCTCACTCCGCCGTCGTTGGCATCGCGTTGCGGGGAGGCGATCCGGCAAGTCGCGATCCGACGGCAAGGCTAACCGCCTTGCCTAGGATCGCGACGCAGGCGGTCGTCCGCCGCGACGCGACCCCTTCGGGGCGGGAAAAAATTGGCGACAGGCCGCGTTGCCGCCGTTGCCAAGCCATCCAGGCTTGGCTGCCCGCGGCGCCTAGCCTGTCGCTAATTTTTTCTCCGTGCCGACGGCGGCGGAGTGAGAAATTATGACTTGTCATCGGTCGATCTCGCCAAACACGATGTCGATGGAGCCGATATTGGCAACGGCGTCGGCCAGCATGTGGCCCTTCGACATGAAATCGGTTGCTTGAAGGTGGGCGAAGGCCGGCGCGCGGATCTTGCAGCGATAGGCCTTGTTGGTGCCGTCGGACACGAGATAGACGCCGAATTCGCCCTTCGGGGTCTCCACCACGCTGTAGGTTTCGCCGGCGGGAACATGGAACCCTTCGGTGAACAGCTTGAAGTGGTGGATCAGCGCTTCCATCGAACGCTTCATCTCGCCGCGCGACGGGGCGGCGACCTTGCGGTCCTCAGTGCGCACCGGGCCTTTCGGCATCTTTTCAATGGCTTGGCGCATGATCTTCAGCGATTCATACATCTCGAGGATGCGAACCATATAGCGATCATAGCAATCGCCGTTCTTGCCGATCGGGATGTCGAAATCCATCTCGTCATAGACGGCATAGGGCTGCGCCTTGCGCAGATCCCAGGCGATGCCCGAGGCGCGCAGGTTCGGACCGGTAAAGGCCCAGTCCAGCGCCTGCTCGGCGGTCACCACACCGATATCGACGGTACGCTGCTTGAAGATGCGGTTGTTGTTCAGCAGCTTCTCGATGTCGCCGAGCCAGCCCGGGAACGCATCGATCCAGGTCAGGATGTCTTCGACCAGACCGGCGGGCAGGTCGGCCGCGACACCGCCGACGCGGTAATAGTTCGCATGCAGACGGGCGCCGCAGACGCGTTCGTAGAACTCCATCAGCTTCTCGCGCTCCTCGAAGCCCCACAGCATCGGGGTGAGAGCGCCGACGTCACCGGCGAAGGCGGTGATGTTCAGCAGATGGTTGAGGATGCGGCCGATCTCGTCGAACAGCACGCGGATATATTGGGCGCGCGGCGGCGCCTCGATGCCCAGCAGCTTTTCGACCGCGCGGACGAAAGCATGCTCCTGGTTCATCGGGCAGACATAGTCCAGGCGGTCGAAATAGGGCGTCGCCTGGGCGTAGGTCTTGTATTCGATCAGCTTTTCGGTGCCGCGATGCAGCAGGCCGATATGCGGATCGGCGCGTTCGACGATTTCGCCGCTCATTTCCAGAATGAGGCGAAGCACGCCGTGCGCGGCCGGATGCTGCGGACCGAAATTGATGTTGAACGTCTTGATCTGGGCTTCAGCCATGGTCAGGCCTTCCCTGCCTTTTCGTCGCCGGGGAGCATGCCCTCCCACGGGCTCAAGAAGTCGAAGCTGCGGAAATCCTGCGTCAGCTTGACCGGTTCGTAAACGACGCGCTTCTGGTCGTCGTCATAGCGGACCTCGACATAGCCGGTCAGCGGGAAGTCCTTGCGCAGCGGATGGCCCTGGAAACCGTAGTCGGTCAGGATGCGGCGCAGGTCCGGATTGCCGTCGAAAATGACGCCGAACATGTCCCACACTTCGCGCTCGAACCAGCCGGCCGACGAATACAGCGAAACCACCGACGGAACGGCGGTTTCCTCGTCGGTGTTCACCTTCACGCGGATGCGCTGATTGTGCTTCAGCGACAGCAGATTATAGACCACGTCGAAGCGCTGCTCGCGGCCCGGATAATCGACGCCGCAAATATCCATCAGCTGCTTGAACTGGCAGTTGCTGTCGTCACGCAGGAAGGCCATCACCTTGGTGATGGCCGGGGTGCGGACGGTGATCATCAGCTCGCCCTTGGCGACTTCCCAGGACAGCACGTCCTGCGCCAGGGCCGAGGAGAGATAATCGCCAAGGTCTTGCAAGGCTTGGGTCATGTGCTCTCCTTACCGAGCGATGGTGCCGGTGCGGCGGATCTTCTTCTGCAGCTGCAGAACGCCGTAGACGAGCGCCTCGGCCGAGGGCGGGCAGCCCGGAACATAGATATCGACGGGCACGACACGGTCACAGCCGCGCACCACCGAATAGGAGTAATGGTAATAGCCGCCGCCATTGGCGCAGCTGCCCATCGAGATCACCCAGCGCGGCTCGGCCATCTGGTCGTAGACCTTGCGGAGCGCGGGGGCCATCTTGTTGGTCAGGGTGCCGGCGACGATCATCACGTCGGACGCGCGCGGGCTGGGACGCGGCACCACGCCGAAACGATCGAGATCGTAACGGGCGGTATAGGCGTGGATCATCTCGACGGCGCAGCAGGCCAGGCCGAAGGTCATCGGCCACAGCGACCCGGTACGGGCCCAGTTAACCAGCTTGTCGAGATTCGCCAGGACGAACCCCTTGTCACCCAATTCCTCCGCCACGGCGGCGATCACCTGGTCCTGACGGGGACCGGGGCCGATCGGCGCCAGCGAAGCCAACGGGGCGTCTTGTCCGGTCACTCCCATTCGAGAGCTCCTTTCCGCCATTCATAAATGAAACCGATGGTCAGCACGCCCAGGAACACCACCATCGACCAGAACCCGAACAGGCCGATCTTGCCGAAGGACACAGCCCACGGAAACAGAAAGGCGACTTCGAGGTCGAAGATGATGAAGAGAATGGCCACCAGATAATACCGCACGTCGAATTTGACGCGGGCGTCTTCGAATGCGTCGAAGCCGCATTCATAGGCCGAGGTCTTTTCCAGGTCGGGCTTTTGCTTCACCACCAGATAGGAGCCGCCGATACAGACGATGGCGACGACGATGGCGATGGCCAGGAAGACCAGGATCGGTAAGTACTCGAGGAGCAAGGCGTCCATGGAATTCCGCCCCGTAAAAGGAAAACACGAAAGAAATGGCGGGAGTGACGGGGCTCGAACCCGCGACCTTCGGCGTGACAGGCCGACGCTCTAACCAACTGAGCTACACCCCCGCGGTGGTTGGTGGTGTATCTTACCGGTGGTAACGCTGTCAACCACCCTTCCCCGCCTTTTTCCGCAATTCAGCACGGGTTTAAGGAAAAGGTCGGATCTTCATGCGGCACATTAATTTTTCCGTTTAAAACGGGCTGGAATTAAAGACCGGACACAATGATAATGGCCGGTGGGGGCTTCCATAAGAAGGGCAGCAGTGCGGATGCGGGACTTCGCCACCAAGGCGATATTGGTCGGAACTGTCGTGGTTACCAACCTGCTGGCCAGCTCGCTCGGCGTCTATTGGCTTTACGAGAGCCGCCAGCAATATGAGCGGCGCGCGGAATCCCTGACGCAGAACCTCGCTTATTCCGTCGATCAGAGCATCACCTTCACGATCGACAAGATCGACCTGATCCTGCAGACCACGACGGAAGAGCTGGAACGCCGCTCGACCGCCGGCAAGCTCGACACCACCGGCCTGTCGCGTTTCGTCGACAGCCACGCCTCGCACATGCCGGAACTGGCCGCCGTCGGCGTCACCGACGAAACCGGCCGCCTCGTGCTGTCGACCGGCGGCACCCGGGTGACCGCGCCCGACGTGCACGACCAGCCTTTCTTCACCGAATTGCGCGATCATCCGGAAAAGGGCCTGTTCGTCTCCAAGCCGGTCGACGGGCTGGTCGGGTCGAAGAAGATGCTGGTCTTCGCGCGCCGCTACGAACATCCCAACGGCAGCCTGGCCGGCATCGTCACCGCCGCCCTGCCGCTGGACTTCTTCGTCCAGCTGCTGGCCCATTTCAATGCCGGCCGCCAGGACGCCATCGCCCTGCGCGCCTTGGACAATTCGATCATCGTCCGCTATCCGGTGGTCAGCCCGGGCCAGCCCGGCGCGATCGGCAGCACCGCCTCGTCGGAGGAACTGCGCCAGGCGATCCTGTCGGGCCAGGAGGAAGCCACCTTCCACTCCGACAAGACCGGCGACGGCATCGCGCGCACCTTCACCACACGCCGCCTCGATTCGGCGCCGATGTATGTGGTGGCCGGCTCGCCTCAGGAGGAATATCTCGAGGAATGGCGCTCCGAGGTCCGCAAGACCGTGGTGTTCCTGCTGGCCCTGCTGCTGGTCACCTCGATCTCGGCAGGTTTCATCTATCGCCTGTTCGACATCGCCGGGCGCCAGAGCCGGCGCAACCGCATGTTCCTGGAACGCGCCTCGGACGGCGTGCATGTGCTGGACAGCCAGGGCCTGCTGGTCGAGGCCAGCGATTCCTTCTGCGCGATGCTGGGCTATAACCGCTCCGAGATCATCGGCAAGCACGTCTCGACCTGGGAAGCGCGCTGGTCGCGCGTCGAACTGGCCGACAAGATCATCCCCGAGCAATTGGCCGCCACCTCGCCCTCCACCTTCGAGACCCTGCATCGCCGCAAGGATGGCAGCGTGCTGTCGGTCGAGGTTCATGTCGCCGTGGTGCGGACCCGGCGCGAACATTATCTTTACGCCTCGTCGCGCGACATCACCGAGCGCAACCGCATGCGCGCCGAAATCGATGCCGCGCTGCAGCGTTTCGAGGCGATCTTCCAGAACAATCCGGTGCCGCTCTGCATGATGGATTTCGGCAGCGGCATCTATCTCGACGTCAATCCTGCCTGGGAAGAAGTGTCGGGCTATTCGCGCGACGTGGTGGTCGGGCGCACCAGCCTGGATTTCGGCATGTGGGTCGATCCCTCCGACCGCTACCGCCTGTTCGAGGCGGTCAAGGAGAGCGGCAACGCCCCCCTGCCCTACGAAGCCGAATTCCGCCGCGGCGACGGCCGGATCATCCTCTGCGCGGTGACCGGACGCCTGATTCCGCTGGCCAGCCGCCGCCTGTTCATCTGGGCGGTGGAAGACGTCACCGAACGCAAGAAGACCGAAGTGGGTCTGCGCCTGGCCGCCTCGGTGTTCGATTTCAGCCATGACGGCATCATGGTGACCGACAAGGACAACAAGATCCTCGAGATCAATCCGGCCTTCACCCGCATCACCGGCTTCGAGCGCGACGAAGTGGTGGGCCGCGACCCGATCTTCCTCGGCTCGGGCAAGCAGGACGAAACCTTCTTCAATGAAGTGTGGGACAGCCTGGCCACCACCGGCGGCTGGCGCGGCGAGATCTGGAACAAGCGCAAATCGGGCGACATCTACCCGACCCTGATGTCGATCGCCGCCATCCGCGACGATGCCGGCGAGATCCAGCGCTATATCGGCGTCTTCTCGGATATCAGCCAGCTCAAGGAACATGAGGCCGAGCTGCACAAGGTGGCGCATTTCGATCCCTTGACCGCCCTGCCCAACCGCCGCCTGCTCGCCGACCGCATGCACCAGGCGATCGCCCGCGCCAAGCGCAACGACAATACGCTGGCGGTCTGCTTCGTCGATCTCGACGGCTTCAAGGAGGTCAACGACCAGCTCGGCCACGAGGTCGGCGACCGTCTGCTGATCGCCGTCTCGACCCGCATCCAGGGCGTGCTGCGCGCCGACGATACGCTGGCCCGCCTGGGCGGCGACGAATTCGTCATCCTGCTGAACGATACCGGCAGCGACAAGAAATGCTTCCAGGTGCTCGACCGCGTGCTGATCGCCATTTCCCAAGCCGCCGAGGACACCCATAACGGCATCGTGCTGTCCGGCTCGATCGGCGTCACCCTGTTCCCCAAGGACGATGTCGACGCCGACACGCTGCTGCGCCACGCCGACCAGGCGATGTACCGCGCCAAGGAAAGCGGCAAGAACCGCTATCACAAGTTCGACCCCGAACATGACCGCCAGGTGCGCGCCAGCCACGAGGCCCTGCAGCGCCTGAATCTGGCGCTGGAGCGCGAGGAGTTCGTGCTGCATTACCAGCCCAAGGTCAACATGGTCACCGGCGAGGTGATCGGCACCGAGGCGCTGATCCGCTGGCTCGATCCGGTGCGCGGCATCGTCTCGCCGGGCTCTTTCTTGCCGACGGTCGAAGGGACCGAGCTGGAAATCGCCCTGGGCGATTATGTGTTCGAGGCGGCGCTGACCCAGCTGGGGCGCTGGAAGGCGCGCGGCATCACCCTCCCGGTCAGCGTCAATGTCAGCCCCAACCATCTGCAGGTGCCGCAATTCGCCGAACGGCTCAAGGCGATCCTGGCCCGGCATCCGCTGGTGCAGCCGGGCGACCTCAAGCTGGAAATCATCGAAAGCACCGCCATCGGCGACATCAAGCGCGCCACGGCGACGCTGGAGGCCTGCCGCAAGATGGGCATCAGCTTCGCGCTGGACGATTTCGGCACCGGCTATTCTTCGCTGACCTATTTCCGCAAGCTGCCGATCGACGAACTGAAGGTCGATCAGAGCTTCGTGCGCGACATGCTGAACCATCCCGACGATCTCGGGCTGGTCGCATCGGTCGTACATCTGGCCCAGGCCTTCAACCGCCAGATCATCGCCGAAGGCGTCGAGACCGAGCAGCATGGCGAACTGCTGGTCAAGCTGGGCTGCCATCTCGGCCAGGGCTACGGCATCGCCCGCCCGATGCCGGCCGACCTGCTGGACGACTGGATCGCTCATTGGCAGGGCAGCGCCGGCTGGCGCTTCCCCGCCCCGATCTGACCGGCGGCCGGCTTGACGGCGGATTTTGGCATGTCGGCGGCGCGGACCGACGTGCTGTCGCAGGTGCTCACCCTGATCCGGCTCCGCGGCGATCTGGTCTACACCGCCCGGTTAGGGCAACCCTGGGGTCTCAGGTTCCAGCCCGGCCCCGCCTAATATGGCTCGGCGCGCGAGCATCGCGCTCAACGAGCGCGCTGCAACCTGATTCCATCCGCAAGAGAATTGGCGTATAGTCCCCGCGACTCCCAAGCATAAGACCACCGGAATGTCACAAAACATTTGGTGAGTTACATTTTAGCTTGAACTAGATGGCGCAGGGAGACTTCACATGCTCACGAAACACAGCATGATACATGATGCATGGCAAATGAATCTGTTTGTTACGTTGAATTTGTGTCAGGGCTTATCGAATTTCAGCTATCTCGTTTCCGAGTTCTCGTCTCGCGACCGCGATGAAGACTTGCTCGAAGAAAGCGAGGAAGAGGAAATCGAGGAACGTCATCACGACGAACCGCGCCGGCTGTCGGCCTGACGGGAAAATGGTGGGCGATGACGGGCTCGAACCGCCGACATCATGCGTGTAAAGCACGCGCTCTACCAACTGAGCTAATCGCCCGAGGCGCTGAGTTCTAAGGGCTCGCCTCCTCTTTGGCAAGCCTGATCAGATCGACCGCCTTCTCGAAGGCCAATTCCTCGACCGCTGCTTCTACGGCGCGGAAGCGTTCGTCTGACCAGGAGGCGCGCAGCGCGGGCGAGAGTTCGGCGAACAGATCCATCGCCGCGAAATTGCGCTGGCGCAACAGGGTGATCAGCGCGTCGAGCTGACGCCCGTCCAGTTCGACATCCCCACCGGCCTCCGCCGGCCTGGCCGGAAAATGCGCGGCGACTGCCGCGGCGTAGGCCTCCACCGCCGCCGACAATTCACCCGCCTCGCCGGCCACGTCCGCCGGATCGCCGCCGTGGCGCAGCCCCTCCTCGATGCGGCCGGCCGGCTCGGCGATCGAGCGGGCGCCGAAATTGGCCGAGCTGCCGCGCAGCGAATGAGCCTGGCGGGCCGCGCCCTCCCCGTCTCCGTCAGCCAGCGCCGCGCGGATGCCGGCGGACTGCGACAAGGCGGACGAGGCCAGGCTGCGCAGCAGCGGCAGCAGGGTCTCATCACCATCCTCGGACATCGCCTCCAATCGCGCCAGTTCCAGTCCCAGCGCGCCGGCGACGGCTGCCAATGCGGGTCCGTGGCCGGAAGGCGGCGCCGTCTGTTGGCCCGCGGCGGGCAGAGTGGCTGGATTGGGCTGCACATAGAGCAGGATGGCTGATATCAGCTTTTCGACGTCGAGCGGCTTGGCGACGAAGTCGGTCATGCCCGCCGCCAGGCATTTCTCCTTGTCCGAGGCCCGCACGCCGGCGGTGACGGCGATGATCGGTAAATCGCGAACACCCAGCTCCTCGCGGATGATGGTGCTGGCCTCGAAGCCGCCCATCACCGGCATCTGCGCATCCATCAGCACGATGTCGACGCGGTCGCGCCCATCGCGGATATAATCCACCGCATACTGGCCGTCGCCCAGCACCTCGACCAGCGCGCCCTCATTCTGCAGGATCTTGCGCGCCACTTCCTGATTGAGGGAATTGTCCTCGACCACCAGAACGCGGATGCCGGCCAGCCGGCGCGCCCCTGACCGCGCAGTGCGGCGCGTCTTCCTGATGCCGCCGGCGAGCAGATCGCCCACCACATGAGCCAATGCGATCTCGCTGACCGGCTTGATCAGGGTGGCGTCGGCAGCGACGGCACGCGGTGCATTGTGCAGTTCTTCGCGCCCGAAGCCGGTTACCATCACCACCACCGGCGCCTGCAGCGAGATCGGCGCTGCCTTAAGACGATGGGCTGTTTCCAGGCCGTTTATCCCCGGCATCTGCCAATCGATCAAAACCACGTCGAACTGATCGACATCGGGCCGAGCCATGAAATCGAGGGCGGCCCGACCCGACGGCAGTGTCTCGGCCCGCCAGCCCAGATAGGCGGCGGCGACCGACAATGAATGCCGGGCCAGCTCGGAATCGTCGACGATCAGCACCTTGAGATCGCGCGGCGCCTCGGATGGCCGGAGCTCGCCGCCGCCCGCGAAGGGAATGGTGAACCAGAAAGTACTGCCCTTGCCGAGCTCGCTCTCGACGCCGATCTCGCCGCCCATCAGCTCGACCAGCCGCTTCGAGATGGCCAGCCCCAGCCCGGTGCCGCCGAAGCGCCGGGTCGTGGTGGCATCGGCCTGAGAGAAAGGCTGGAACAGCCGGGATAGGATCTCCGGCGCCATGCCGATGCCGGTGTCTTCGACGGTGAAGCGCACCATTACCTGCCCATCGCGTTTTTCGACGATCTTGGCGGACAAGGCGACGCTGCCATGCTGGGTGAATTTGATGGCATTGCCGGTCAGGTTGATCAGGACCTGCTGCAGGCGCGACGGGTCGCCGCGCAGCAGTCGGGGAATGTCGCCATCCAGGGTGATGGCCAGTTCGATCCCCTTGTCGCGGCCATTGACGGACATGATCACCGACAGATCCTCGATCACCGCGGCCAGATCGAAATCGATCGTTTCGAGATCAAGCCGATTGGCCTCGATCTTGGAATAATCGAGGATGTCGTTGAGGATGCCGAGCAGCGAGCGGCCCGCCGTCTCGATCTTGGCGACATAATCGCGCTGCTCGGACGACAGCTCGGTCTGGCCGACGATATGCGACAGGCCGAGAATCGCATTCATCGGCGTGCGGATCTCGTGGCTCATATTGGCCAGGAACTCGCTCTTGGCGCGATCGGCCGCCTCGGCCTGCGCCCGGGCTTCGATCAGCACCGCTTCGGCCTCGTGCTTGGCGGTGATGTCGAGGATCTGCGCGACATATTCGACCGGCTCGCCGGCGGCGGTCCGGACGATCGAAACGCTGAGCAGAACCCAGATGATCCGCCCATCCTTATGGATATAGCGCTTTTCCAGCTGATAGCTGTCCGCCAGGCCCCGAACCAGATTGCCGACGAGCTCGACATCCGTCGCCAGATCGTCGGGATGGGTGATGGTCTGGAAATCGGTCGCCAGCAATTCGGCTTCGCTATAGCCGACCATCTGGCATAGCGCGCCGTTGACCCGCAGGAAACGTCCGTCGAGCGACACCAGCGCCATGCCCTGTCCGGCCGTCTCGAAGGCGCCGCGGAAGCGGACCTCGCTGGCGCGCAGGGTCTCCTCGGCGGTGCGCAGGGTCTCCTCGGCGCGCTTGCGCTCGGTCAAGTCGATGGCGATGCCGATCCAGCCGAACAGCTCGCCATATTGATCCCGCATCGGGCTCACCCGCAGCAGAGCCGGAAAGCGGCTGCCATCCTTGCGCAGGAAGGTCCATTCCCGCGCCTGGCCGGGCGGATTGTCATAAGCGCCGGAGAACAGCTCGGGCCCCGGCTCGATCGGCCGCCCCACCTCGCGGCTCAGTTTCGCCGCATAGGCCGCCACTTCGTCGTGATCGTGGAAAATGGCCGGCGTCCGTCCCCGCACCTCGTCGAAACTGTAGCCCAGCAATTCTTCCGCCGCGGGGTTGTAGACCGTGATTCCCCATTCCGTGTCGACCGCGATGATGGCGTAGCCCGCGCTGTTGAGGATCGCCGACTGCACGGCGGACATGCGGACGATTTCGCGGGTCCGGTCGGAAACCTGACGTTCCAGAGTGGCGTTCAGTTCGAGGATCTTGGCCTCGTTGGCCTTGCGCCCGGTAATGTCGCGCACCGTCTTGGAAGCGCCGACCACGCGGCCGGAGCTGTCCCACACCGGCGACACGGTGACCGAGACATTCAGCAGGGTGTCGTCCTTGCGCCGGCGCACAGTCTCGAAATGTGCCGTCGGCAAGCCATCGCGAATGCGCGCCAGCAGGCGCAGCTCCTCGTCCCGGCGATCCTCGGGAATGACCAGATCCATCAGCGTGCGCCCGACCGCCTCCTCCGCGCTATAGCCGAAAATCGCCTCGGCGGCGCGGTTCCAACTCGTCACGGTCCCATCGAGATCCTTGCCGACGATGCCGTCATTGGCGCTGTCGATGATCGAGGCCAGACGCATGCGCTGCTCGATGGCGGCGAGGTCGCGCAGGCGTCCATCGCGCCAGAACAAGGTGCCGAACACCGCGAGCACCATCAGCACCAGGCCGGCCGCCGCCGCCACTTGCGGCGGAACCAGGCCCAGCCCGTCGATGAAGGCCGGCATCGGCGAGATGGCCAGCCGCCAGCGCCGCCCGAACATCTCGAAATCGCGCGTTGCCCGGACCGCCCCGTCGGCCTGAGCAGTCAAATCGGAATAGACACGCCCGCCGTCATAGCCAAGAGCGTCGAGATCGGTGACGCTGAGACGGACATTGGGAATGTCGGCCGACACGCCCTCGAACACTTCGTCGGCCAGCAGCCGAGCGAACACCCAGCCATAGGCGCTGTCTTCACGCAAGGAGGGCAGATCGAGATGTTGGCTGCCGCGATAGAGCGGCAGCAGCAGGAGCAGAGCGGTCCGCGGAGCGGAACCGCCGAAATCGACGGTGGCATAGGGACCTGTCAGCCGCGCCTTGCCGCTACGCATCGCCTCGACCGCGGCCTCGCGGCGCACGGCTTCGGAAGCGATGTCCCGGCCCAGCGCCGACACATTATCCTTCTCCGGCTCGATATATTGGACGACGTAATGTTCGCCGTCATAGGCCGCATATTGGCGGATCGAAAAGTCTGCAAGGCCCTCTTCCCGAGCCTTGGCAACGAAAGCGGCCTCGCCTCCCGCCGGCACGCGGCGGATCACCCCGAAACCGTGCGCGCCGGGAAATTCGGCGGCGTGGTTGCGGCTGGTGACATAGCGGGCGAAAGTCTGGCGGTTGAGGCCATTTTCGCCCATCACCACGATGGCTCCACGCGCGCCCAGCAACCCGTATTGATAAAGCCCCACGCGCTTGACCACGTCGCGCTGCAGCGTCCCCGCCGCCCGCTCGACTGCGTCCGCGGTAACGGCCTGGTCATGGACGGTCAGCAACCGGACCGCGAACAGCGTGGCCAGCAGGCCGGCAATCCCTACCGCCCAGGGAGCGATCGACAGGAACCGGAACCGCGGGAACGCCGCCATGAACCTCTCTCGCGATGAGTGAGCGCTCTCTCAGTGTGGGGCCTTGGAGCGCAGGGCTCAAGCCCGCCGTACGAATGGGGCAGGCAAACAAAAACGCCGGCCGCTTGCGCGACCGGCGTTTTGTATTGCAGTTCCCCCGAACGGAGACCTGAGGAACCGTCTTAGTTGACGGCGTCCTTCAGGCCCTTACCGGCCTTGAACTTCGGCTGCTTGGAAGCAGGGATCGTAATCTTCTGGCCAGTGCGCGGGTTGCGGCCTTCCGACTTGGCGCGCTCGGCAACGGCGAACGTGCCGAAACCGACCAGACGCACTTCGTCGCCCTTCTTCAGGGCTTCGGTAACGGCGGCGAAAACGCCATCGACAGCCTTGGCCGCGTCAGCCTTGGAAAGCCCGGCGGCGCTCGCCACCACGGTCACGAGATCATTCTTATTCACCTTGGGAGCCCCCTTCTCTGCTAACAACACTCAAAAGAATTCTTGTTTAACAATGACAACTGAAACAAGTCTGCGACACTGTAAAACGGGTTTTGGAAGCCCGTCAACCCGAGATGCGCTGAAAAGCGCGGATATCCACAGATTTCGATTCGAAATCCATGGATTCCGCTCTCTTCGCAGTAGCAGCAAAGGTCAGTGCGTGACTACTCCCACCTCGCCTTCCGCGCCCTCGGCCCGCGGAGCGGCCTTGGAAGCCTCCTGCTCGGGTTCCCATTCGATGGGGGTGAGCGGGCCGGTCAGGGCGTTGGCGAGAACCTCGTCGGCCGACGACACCGGGATGATCTGCAAGCCGCGCTTGACGTTATCCGGGATATCGGCCAGGTCCTTTTCATTGTCCTTCGGGATCAGCACCGTCTTGATGCCGCCGCGCAGGGCCGCCAGCAGCTTCTCCTTGAGGCCGCCGATCGGCAGCACGCGGCCGCGCAGGGTGATCTCGCCGGTCATGGCGACATCCTTGCGGACCGGAATGCCGGTCAGCACCGAAACGATCGCCGTGCACATGGCGACGCCGGCGGACGGACCGTCCTTGGGCGTGGCGCCTTCCGGCACGTGGACGTGGATGTCGCGCTTCTCGAACACGCTCGGCTTGATGCCGAAATTGACCGAGCGCGAGCGCACATAGGAGCGCGCCGCCGAGATCGATTCCTGCATCACATCGCCCAGCTTGCCTGTGTGCGAGAACGTGCCCTTGCCGGGCATCGACACCGCCTCGATCGACAGCAGCTCGCCGCCGACTTCGGTCCAGGCCAGGCCGGTGACCACGCCGACCATATCCTCGAGCTCGGCCTCGCCATAGCGGAAGCGATGCACACCGGCGAACTTTTCGAGGTTCTTGCGGGTGATCGTCACCTTGTTGACGGCACCCGGCGTGCGGGCGCGGGCTTCCTTCGAGAGGATTTCCTTGATCGCCTTGCGGGTCAGGTTGGCCAGCTCGCGTTCCAGCGAGCGGACGCCCGACTCGCGGGTGTAATAGCGGATCAGGTCGCGCAGCGCGTCGTCGGAGACCGAGAACTCGCCCCGCTTCAGGCCGGCCGCCTTGACCTGCTTGTCCAGCAGATGGCGCTTGGCGATCTCGACCTTTTCGTCCTCGGTGTAACCGGACAGGCGGATGATCTCCATGCGATCCAGCAGCGGCTGGGGCATGCGCAGGGAATTGGCGGTCGTCACGAACATCACGTCGGACAGGTCGTAATCGACCTCGAGGTAATGGTCGTTGAAGTTGACGTTCTGCTCGGGGTCCAGCACTTCGAGCAGCGCCGAGGCCGGATCGCCGCGCCAGTCGGCGCCCAGCTTGTCGATCTCGTCGAGCAGGAACAGCGGGTTCGAGGTCTTCGCCTTCTTCATGCCCTGGATGATCTTGCCGGGCATCGAGCCGATATAGGTGCGGCGATGGCCGCGCACTTCCGATTCGTCACGCACGCCGCCCAGCGACATGCGGACGAAATTGCGGCCCGTCGCTTTCGCAATCGACCGGCCGAGCGAGGTCTTACCGACGCCGGGCGGGCCGACCAGGCACAGGATCGGGCCGCGCACCTTCTGGGTGCGCTGCTGCACGGCCAGATACTCGACGATGCGTTCCTTGACCTTGTCGAGGCCGTAGTGATCGGTGTCGAGCACCTGTTCGGCCAGGCGGATGTCCTTCTTGACCTTGCTCCGCTTCTTCCACGGAATGGTCAAAATCCAGTCGAGGTAATTGCGCACCACGGTGGCTTCGGCCGACATCGGGCTCATCGAGCGCAGCTTCTTCAGCTCGCCCATGGCCTTTTCGTGGGCTTCCTTCGACAGGCGGGTCTTGTTGATCCGCTCTTCGAGTTCGGCGGCCTCGTCGCGGCCGTCCTCGCCCTCGCCGAGCTCCTTCTGGATCGCCTTCAGCTGCTCGTTCAGATAGTACTCGCGCTGGGTCTTCTCCATCTGCCGCTTGACGCGGTTACGGATCTTCTTTTCCACCTGCAGCACGCCGATCTCGGCTTCCATGCAGGCATAGACCTTCTCCAAACGCTCGGAGGTGGTCTCGATTTCCAGAAGCTCCTGCTTCTCGGAGATCTTCAGCTGCAGGTGCGACGCCACGGTGTCGGCCAGCTTGGCCGGATCGTCGATCTGGTTGATCGAGACCAGAACCTCGGGCGGGATCTTCTTGTTGAGCTTGATGTACTGCTCGAACTGGGTGATCACCGAACGCGACAGGGCTTCCAGCTCGCGCGGCTCGCCGTCATCCTCGCTCACCGCCTCGGCGGTGGCCTCGAAGAAGGTCGGGTTCTCGGTGAAGCCGGTGATGCGGGCGCGGCTGCCGCCCTCGACCAGCACCTTGACCGTGCCATCGGGCAGCTTCAGCAGCTGCAGGACGGTCGACAGGGTGCCGACGCGATAGATGTCTTCGGGGGTGGGATCGTCCTGGGCGGCATTCTTCTGCGCGACCAGCAGGATCTTCTTGTCGTCCTTCATCACATCTTCGAGGGCGCGAACGGATTTTTCGCGGCCGACGAAAAGCGGGACGATCATGTGGGGGAATACGACGATGTCGCGGAGCGGCAGAACCGGGAAGACTTCGTCGATAGTTTGATCCGCCATGTTGCCTCGTTTACTTCAAGATGCGCACCGGAGGATCTGTGGGAACGTGACCCCGTTCAGGGGTCACGCACTCGATCCGATGTCCTCGCGACGCTCGGAATAAATGTACAGCGGCTTGGCCCGTCCTTCCGCCACTTCACCATTGATGACCACCTCGTCAACAGAGTCGAGGCCGGGGAGGTCGAACATGGTTTCGAGCAGGATGGTCTCCATGATGGAGCGGAGGCCGCGCGCGCCGGTCTTACGTAATATGGCTTTCTGAGCTATGGCCTTCAAGGCGTCGTCGGTAAATCCGAGACGCACATCCTCCATCTCGAACAGGCGCTGATACTGCTTCACCAGCGCGTTCTTCGGCTTGGACAGGATGTCGACCAGGGCGCTCTCGTCCAGATCGTTCAGGGTGGCCAGCACCGGCAGGCGGCCGACGAATTCCGGGATCAGGCCGAACTTCAGCAGATCCTCGGGCTCGACCTCGCGCAGGACTTCGCCGGTGGTGCGCTCATCCGGGCCGCGCACGTCGGCGCCGAAGCCGATCGAGGTGCCCTTGCCGCGCGCCGCGATGATCTTCTCCAGCCCGGCGAACGCGCCGCCGCAGATGAAGAGGATGTTCGTGGTGTCGACCTGCAGAAATTCCTGCTGCGGATGCTTGCGGCCGCCCTGGGGCGGGACCGAGGCGACGGTGCCTTCCATGATCTTCAGCAAGGCCTGCTGCACGCCCTCGCCCGACACGTCGCGGGTGATCGAGGGGTTGTCGGACTTGCGGCTGATCTTGTCGACCTCGTCGATATAGACGATGCCGCGCTGCGCCCGCTCGACATTGTAGTCGGCAGCCTGGAGCAGCTTCAGGATGATGTTCTCGACATCCTCGCCGACATAGCCGGCCTCGGTCAGCGTGGTCGCATCGGCCATGGTGAACGGCACGTCGAGGATGCGCGCCAGCGTCTGGGCCAGCAGAGTCTTGCCGCAGCCGGTCGGGCCGATCAGCAGGATGTTCGACTTGGCGATCTCGACATCGGCGTTCTTGGCGCCGGCGCTGAGCCGCTTGTAGTGATTGTGGACCGCGACCGACAGGACGCGCTTGGCAGTCTCCTGGCCGATCACGTAATCGTCGAGGACCGCGAAAATGTCGCGCGGGGTCGGCACGCCATCGCGCGAACGCACCAGATGAGTCTTGTGCTCTTCGCGGATGATATCCATGCACAGCTCGACGCATTCATCACAGATGAAAACCGTCGGCCCGGCGATCAACTTGCGGACCTCGTGCTGGCTCTTTCCGCAGAAGGAGCAGTAGAGGGTGTTTTTCGAGTCGCCGCTGATGGACTTGGTCATCTTGTAATCCTTGGGGCAAAACCAGCCTTGCCCTGGCATGTTAGACCGTCTTTTTACCGGCCAGCAATGCAAAACGTCATGTAACGGAAACCCGGGCGAAACAAACCGCCCGGGCTCCTGACTTACTTAGGCCGCCGCGACGGCTTCCGCCAGGGGCGGACGCTTGTTGACGACCTCGTCGATGAGGCCGAACTCCTGGGCTTCCTGCGCGGTCATGTACTTGTCGCGCTCCATGGCCCGCTCGATCGTCTCGAGGGTCTGGCCGGTATGGTCGACATACATGTTGTTGAGACGGGCGCGCAGCGCGAGGATCTCGCGCGCCTGGATCTCGATGTCGGTGGCCTGGCCCTGGGCGCCGCCGGACGGCTGGTGCACCATGATGCGGGCGTTCGGCAGGGCGAAGCGCTTGCCCTTCTCGCCGGCGGTCAGCAGCAGCGAGCCCATCGAGGCGGCCTGGCCGATGCAGACGGTCGACACCGCCGGGCGGATATACTGCATGGTGTCGTAGATCGCGAGACCCGAAGTCACCACGCCGCCCGGCGAGTTGATGTAGAAGGCGATGTCCTTGGTCGGGTTCTCCGATTCAAGGAACAGAAGCTGCGCGCAGATCAGGGAGGCAACCTGGTCGTACACTTCGGCGGTCAGGAAAATGATCCGCTCCTTCAGCAGGCGCGAATAAATATCGTACGACCGCTCGCCGCGGTTGGTCTGCTCGACCACCATCGGCACCAAGGTGTTCATGTACAGATCGACTGGATCACGATCCCTGATCATCACCGCTTATCCTCTCGTTAGACCGTGACGCGGAAAATCCGCATCACGAGCGCGGGGTAGCCTACCCCGCAAACCCTCGGGGTCCTCGCTCCGCTCGTCCGGGCATCGCGCGTCGTTCGACGCCCGACGCCCAGACCGCGAAGGGTTATTCCTTCGCGGCGGCCTTCTTCTTCGGCGCGGCCTTCTTGGCGGGCTTGGCTTCCGCTTCGGCGGGAGCAGCCTCGGCGGCCGGCGCCTCTTCCTTCTTCGCCTTGGCCTTGGCGGCCTTCGGCTTGGCTTCCTTCTTGACCTCGGCGGTCACTTCGTCCGGATCGGCGCGCAGCTCGTCCACCGAGACCTTCTTGTCGGTGATCTTGGCGAGCTCGATGATGAAATCCACCACCTTCTCTTCGAAGATCGGAGCCCGCAGCGCTTCCTTGGCGTCGGGGTTCTTCTGGTAATATTGGATCACCAGGTGCTCTTGACCAGGGTAGTTGCGCGCCTCGGTGATGACGGCGCGGTTCAGATCTTCCTGGCTGATCTGGACGTTGTTCTTGCGGCCGACTTCCGACAGCAGCAGGCCCAGGCGCACGCGGCGCTCGGCGATGGCGCGGTATTCGGTCTTCAGCTCGTCGTCGCTCTTGCCCTCGTCGGACGGATCGACACGGCCCTGCTTGCGGTCCTCTTCGACCTGCTTCCAGATCGCGTCGAATTCCAGGTCGACCATGCCCTGCGGCACGGCGAAGCTGTGGCCCTCGGCCAGGGCGTCCAGCAGGTGGCGCTTCACATGGGCGCGCGACATGCTGGCGTAATCGCGCTCGATCTCTTCCTTGATCGAGGTGCGCAGGGCGCCCAGGTCTTCCATGCCCAGCTGCTTGGCCAGCTCGTCATCGACCTTGGCCGGCTTGACGGTCTTGACCTCGTGCACGGTGATGGCGAACTCGGCGGCCTTGCCGGCCAGGTGATCGGCGCCGTAATCGGCCGGGAAGGTCACCTTGACGACGGTCTTGTCGCCGGCCTTGAAGCCGATCAGCTGGTCTTCGAAACCGGGGATGAAGCTGTTCGAACCGAGCTTCAGGTCATAGCCCTCGGCCTTGCCGCCGTCGAACGGAACGCCGTCGACCGAGCCTTCGAAATCGATGGTGACCACGTCGCCCGACTTGGACTTATGGGTCTTGGCGGCCGGCTCGGTGGTCTCACGGCGCGAAGCGATACGCTCCAGCGCCTCGTCGACCACTTCGTCGGTGACTTCGGCGACCGGGCGCTCGAGCTTCAGGCCGGACAGGTCCTTGACCTCGACCTCGGGCAGCACTTCGACCTGAACGGTGAATTCCAGGTCGCCGCCTTCCTGATAGGAGGTGATGGCGATCTCGGGACGCAGCGCCGGGCGCAGGTCATGGTCGGCGATGGCCTTGCGCGCGCCGTCATTGACGGCGTTCTCCACCACCTCGCCCATCACCGACGGACCGTACTTCTTGCGCAGCACGGTCATCGGGACCTTACCCGGGCGGAAGCCGGGGATGCGCACGGTACGGCCGACTTCGGCCAGCTTGGAGTCCATCTCGGTGGCGATCTGGCCCGCGGAGATGGTGACGGTGAAGTGCTGCTTCAGCCCTTCGCTGCTGTTCTTTACGACCTGCATAAGATTCTCTGCGCCTCGCAATGACAAAACTATATCGACCGGGGCGGTGCGCTCTGCAAGCCTTCTTGCGGCGGCATTATTGCGGCGCGGCGAAAAGACGTCTCAGGCGTTGGTGCGGGCGAAGGGACTCGAACCCCCATGGCTTGCGCCGCTGGAACCTAAATCCAGTGTGTCTACCAATTCCACCACACCCGCATGAGCCAGTCCGTTACAGCCCCGGCCCGTCGAAGAGGAGCTCTATAGCACAGGTTTTTCTAGTGGGAATAGGGAGAATCAAGCCTTCAGCAAGGCTTTTATCGTTGTCGAAGTCGCCACTTTGCCCTGCCCGGTATAGGCCTCGTGATTTACCTCGATATCGGGCAGGCGGTAGAGGTAGTTGACCATCACCCCGCAGGACTGCGCCAGCCCCTTGGCCGAGGCGTCTGCATTCCAGTTCAGACGTTCCATGCGGGCGCCGTTGGAAAGGTGGAATTGCGCCACCGGATCGCGGGCTTTTCCGGTCTCCGGGTTGAGCTCGGTCAGATAGCGGGCGACCAGCGGCAGCAGCGCCGTCTCCCCGGCCCCGTCCAGCGATCCGGCCAGCCCGTTCTTCTCTGCCCAGGAGCGGAAACCCGGGATCGGCGACAAGGTGGCGAAGGTCTTGAGGTTCGGCAATTCGTGGGTCAGCGCGTCGACGACCCGCTTGATCAGGAAATTGCCGAAGCTGATGCCGTTCAGGCCGCGCTGGGCATTATTGATCGAATAGAAGATCGCCGTGTCGGCCTTGTCGATATCCTCGACCGGCGCGTGTTCGTCGAGCAGCTTCTGCACATTGCCGGCCATGCCGCGGGTCAGCGCCACCTCGACGAAGATCAGCGGCTCGTCCGGCATGCGCGGATGGAAGAAGGCATAGAGCCGCCGGTCGGAATCGAGACGGTTCTTGAGGTCGGCCCAGCCCTGGATGGCGTGCACCGCCTCATAGGCCATGATCTTTTCCAGGATCAGCGCCGGCGAGCGCCAGGTGATGCGGTGCAGTTCGAGAAACCCGATATCGAACCAGCCCGAAAGCAGGGTCTTGAGATCGTCGGCCAGCCCTTCGAAGACCGGATCGCTTTTGGCGATATTGCTCAGCTCCTCGCGCATGTCGACCAGGAACTTCACCCCTTCGGGCAGCGACGTGAACTGGGTCAGCAGCTTGACCCGGGCCGGTTCCAGCACCACCCGCAGCTTGCGCTCGGCGCGCGAGCGGGCTTCCGGGCCGGCGGCCGTGGTGACGGCGGCGACCGCCTTGTCGACCGCCGCCTTGTCGGTACCGAATTCGGCGGCCAGGATGCGCAGGAATTTCAGCCGTCCCTGCTGATTGAGGTCGAGATAGGCGCGACCCAGCTGCGCGGCGCGCGCGCGGGCCGTGACCTCGCCGCCCTGCGAGGACAGGCATTGGCGCATGCGGTCGCGCAGGAAATCGGCGTCGTCGGGCGGCAGATCGGCGGAAATGCGCGGCGGCGCGCCCATGGCATGGGCGATGTCGCGCCACAGGCCGCGCAGAGAAGGAAAGCGGCTAAGCCAGCCGGTGCGATCCTCGTCCATGATCTTCCCGAAGCTCCCTCAACACTCCAGGAATGTAATCAATCAGGTCCTCGGCAACCAGCCCCGGGCCGAAATTCGCCGCCGCCTCGCCATGAATCCACACACCGGCGCAGGCTGCCTCGAAGGTCGGCATGCCTTGGGCCAGCAATCCGCCGATCAGCCCGGCCAGCACGTCGCCGGCCCCGCCGGTGGCGAGATCGGGCGGCGCATTGTCGGCGATGGCGGCGCGGCCGTCGGCGGCGGCCACCACGCAATCCGACCCCTTCAGCACCAGGGTCGCCCCGCTTTCCTTGGCGCCGGCCCGCGCACGGGTCAGCCGGTCGCCCTGATAGCGGAACAGGCGGGCATATTCGCCGTCATGCGGCGTCAGCACCGGACCGCCGCGCACCGACCACAGGGTCAGCGGATTGCCGGCGAAGCTGGTCAGGGCGTCGGCATCGAGCACGCAGGACTTCGACGCCGCCAAAGCCTGCAAGGTCAGGCGCCGCGTCGCCTCGCCCACACCGCAGCCGGGACCGATCACGGCGGCATTGATGCGCGCATCGGCCAGCAGATCGGGCCAGGCGGTCAGCGGCTTGACCAGCGTGCCGGGGGCATCCTGCTGATAGATCTCGGTCAGGCCGGTGGGAGCGGCCAGCGTCGCCAGTCCCGCCCCGGCCCGGCGTCCGGCCCGCGCCACCAGACGCGCGGCACCCGTCATGTCGGCGCCGCCGGCCACCAGCAGATGGCCGCGGCTGAATTTGTGCCCCTCCGAGCTGGGGCGCGGCAGTTTGTGCAGCCACAAGGATGGGCGGTTATGGAAGGTGTTGGCCAGGGTCGAGGGCTTCACCCCGATCTCGCAGACTTCGAGGCGGCCGCACAGATCGCGCCCGGGCAACAGCAGATGGCCTGGCTTGGCGGCGGCGAAGGTGACGGTCAGTTCGGCTTGCGGCGCCGCCCCCATCACCGCGCCGGTATCGCCATTGACGCCGCTCGGCAAATCCACCGCGACGACGGACAGATCAAGCTCGCCGATACGCTCGATCACCGCCCGCGCCACGCCCTCCAGCGGCCGGGCCAGGCCGGCGCCGAACAAAGCGTCGATCACCAGGGGATCGCCGGAGAGCAGTTCTTCCGACACCGGATGAACCGAACCTTTCCAGCGGGCCGCGGCCAAAGCGGCGTCGCCCTTCAGCGCGCTCCGCTCGCCCAGCAGGCCGAGCCTGACCGGCCAGCCCCAGCGCTGCAGCAGGCGGGCTGCGACGAAACCGTCACCGCCATTATTGCCCGGCCCGCACAGCACGACCACTTTGCACGGCGCATAATGCTGGCGCACCAGCCGGGCGATCTGCCACCCGGCGGCTTCCATCAGATCGATGCCCGGAGTTCCGGCCGCGATGGCGGCCCGGTCCGCCGCCGCCATCTCCTGCGTCGACAGAAGAATGGCGGGGCCGGATTTCATTCCGCGAAGCTGGTCGCGTCGCAGGAGATTTCGTGCTGCCTCAGGGATTTGCACAGGGATACGGCCGCTTCATGGTCGGACAAAGGCCCGGCGATGATCTGATAATGGCTCGGACGGTGCGGACGCGGAATCTTTTTCAGCGACATCTTTAGCGAGCCGAGCTCGGACGGATGGGCTTTCTTGAGCCCGGCCCAGGCGCGGCGGGCCTGCGCCTCGCTGTTATGGGTCGACAGCGCCACGCCGGGACCGGACAGCGCCGCTCCGGCGGTGCCGGCGGCAACCGGCGTCGCGGCCATGCCGGCGGCGGCGCGGGCGGCGGCGTCCGAGGCGGCCACGGCGGCGTCGAGCAGCTGCGCGACGCGGGCCTTTTCCTTGGAAGCCTCGGCGTCGGTGATGACGTTGGCCTCTTTCATGCGTTCGATATGGCCGATCTCAGCGGCCATCTGCATCTCGTCGCGGATCGGCGGAGCCGGATCGGCGCGGCGGGTCACCGGGGCCGGCAGCAGCCGGTCGAGGATGACGGCACGCTCGGCGGCCTGTTCGGCGGCGGTCACGCTATGCTCGGCATAGGCGTTGGCCAGATAGCGCAGCCGCGAGACGACCGTCTCGGGCGACGGGGCCGGACGGGTCAGATCGCGCGCCGGCGGGGCGACGGTATAGCGCAGCAGGGCGCCGAGATTGGCGCCGCGGCGGTTGTTGTATTCGTCGCGGGTGATCAGACCTTCATCGAGCAGGATGCGCAGGGTCTGGAAACGGGTGGCGACATTGTCGTCGGCCTGGCGGGCCTCGCTGGCCGCATCGAGCGGCGGCGCGATGCCGCGGCCGCCATCGGCGCCGAACATGGCGCGCGGCGCCGTCGACGGCGGCCCGAGGGCAACCATGACGTCGCTGGGATAAGTCCATTCCGGGCCGCCCGGCACCACGCCGGTCACCGCGCTGACCGCCTGCTTGCCTTCCAGGCCGTCGACGGTGCGGCAGGAAATATCGAGCGGATAGGCGGAACGGGTCACGACGATCTTCGACGGCGTATCGGGAATCGCCCAGATGCCGCGGTCATTGCGGATCGCGCATTCCGCGCCGCTGCGCGGCACCGTGCTGACGGCGAGCTCCTGAGTATCACCCAGGCCGAGTTCAGTGCAGCCGGTCACCATGACCAGCCCCAATAAACTCGTTATCACCTTGATATTTCGCACGGCTGTCCCCCGTCGGCGCCCTTCTTCTTCGTAGCTTAAACGCAAAATACTGAAAGATCAGGCGCTTTGACTTGCGGCGGCCTCATTGTATCATGAAGTCCCTGGCCATTGGACGGATCTAGACGGATCTCATGGAGCTGCGCGTCGCGATCGATCCGGCCTCTCTCAAACGGTTCCGCAGCCACCCGGTTCTCAAGAGCCTGATCCTCGGCAATCCCCGCAACCGCGTCGAAACCGGTACGCTCGCCGACGGACGTTCCTTTCGCCTGGTGCGCTCGGCCTATTTCCTGGGCAGTGGCGCGTGGCAGGCGGAAATGGTCATCGTCCATGGCGGCGCCGAAAACGGCCCGGAAATCTGCCACGCCGATTTCCGCCTGATCGAGGGCCCGGCCGGACCGCTCTGCACCTTGCTGCAGGCGATGAGCGAGACGGCTCCCTTCGCCCTGGCCCCCCCGGGCCGCAATCCCCTGGCCGGCGCTCCGCCGCCCTTTCTCAAATCGCCGGCCGCCACCCTGCACAGGGAAATGAGCGGACGCGAAGCCTTCGCCACCATCGCCGCCGCGTCGACCGCCCATCTGATCGCCAATCACGAATGCCTGCGCCACGCCGGCGCGCCCGAAGCGATCCATCAGATGCGGGTGGCTCTGCGCCGCCTGCGCTCGGCGATGTCGATGTTCAAGGAGATGCTGGAAGGCCCCGATACCGAAGCCCTGCGCGGCGAGTTGCGCTGGCTGCAGCAGACGCTCGGCGCCGCCCGCGACTGGGACGTGCTGCTGGCCGACACGGTCGCCCCGCTGCGCGAAACTTTGGGCAGCCTGGCCGGCTATGAGAGGCTGTGCGCCCTGATCGACGAGAGGCGCCAGGAGGCCCGCAGCAAGGCACTGGAGGAACTGGCGACGCCGCGCCTGCCGAAATTGATGCTGCGCCTGTCCTTCTGGATCGACGGGGCGGGACACGGAAATGCGCATGCCGGCCGGCAGGTGCCCGAACTGGCCCGGGCCATCCTCGAAAAGAGATATAGGCGTGTGCGCAAGGAGATGGGCCGGTTCACCGAGCTGTCGGTCGAGGGCCGCCATCAGTGCCGCATCGACATCAAGAAGCTGCGCTATGCCGCGGATTTTTTCTCCGGTCTCTATCCGGCCAAGCGCGGACAGCGCCTGCTGCCGCTGCTGGCGTCGCTGCAGGACCGGCTGGGCGCGCTGAACGACGTCGCGGTCGCGCGGGACAAGCTGGAAGCCCTGGTGCTGCGGGACGGATCGGCGGAACTGGCCTGGGCTGCCGGCCAGCTGATCGGCTGGCATGCCGGCCGGTCTGGACGCTTGCTCGAACAGGTGCTGACCGATTGGGCGGCGGTGGAGAAGATCCCCGCCTTCTGGCGGGATCTTACGTAAGCTTTTTGCCGTCCAGATCGCGGTCCGAACGATCCTGCTCGGTGCCGGCCTTAGCCTTCTCGGATTTGGTCCTGCCGTGCTTCGCGCGGTTTTCTTCGGCCAGCTTTTCCTGCTCGGCCTTGGCGCGCGCTTTGCGGAAACGGTTCAGGTTGACGACCTCACCCATCGCGGCCTCCTCTGTCGATGAGAGCGATCATCAAATCAAACCGCCTTGCCGATGGGGAGTCAACCCTGGGGGCCCCGGGACACTAATTTCACACGATGCGAAATAAGCTATTGCACCCCCCGATTCAGGCTGCTATATCACCGCTCCCCAACGCGATCCGGGGGTGTAGCTCAGTTGGTTAGAGCGTCGGCCTGTCACGCCGAAGGTCGCGGGTTCGAGCCCCGTCACTCCCGCCATTCGCTGGCGAACCGCCATAAACAAATGTAGTGTTGCCGGCAGTTCTTTCAGGGGGTTTTCCATGGTTGGTTCCGCGACGCGTTATCCCGAGGCTGTCTTTCTCAAGCGCCCGGATATGACCGGCTATGGCTTCTTCTTTACGGGCGAACCCGATTTCAAAGCCGCCGTCGAAAGCTTCACGGCACCGATCCTGCGCTCCTTCGCCGGCGAGCCGGTCCCCGGCCAGCCCGATCCCCAGGAACATCTGAAAACCGCCGCCGTCACCCTGCTGGGCCAGGCGTTCGACCGCTCCGCCCCGCCCGAACTGGGGCCGGAAGGCATTTCCCGCGCCGTCGCCGCGATGGTGCGCCAACATTTCGCCACCGCCGTGCCGCGCGTGCTGCTGATCGAACGGCGCGACAACCGCCTGTCGATCCGCCCCGCCATCGAATTCCTGCGCCATCCCGGCCATCCGCTGGCGGTGGTGGTGGACGGCCTGCCCCATGGCGGCGAAGCCCATTTCTTCGACAGTGCCGATCAGTTCCAGCGGGCCGGCGAAGCCCATCCCGACCAGCATCGCTGGCTGCCGCAGATCGTCTATCGCCTCTACAGCCGCACCCCGTCGGTCATGCTGGGCCATCCGATGCGCGACGCCGCCGCCGGCGCCAACAGCGTCGCCTGCCGCGGCTTGAATTTCGGCCTGCCCGCCCCGCTGGAAGAGCGCTGATCTGTTGCGTCGCAGCAACAGTTGAACGCTTTATCAGTTTTAAACAATAGCTTCATACAGCTGCAATAAAAGTGTCTTGCCTGGTCTCTATAACCCCTGAACGAGACCAACAAAGCCTTTACGGGGACACTCTTTATATGCGCAAAGCTCAGCTGAAAATTGGTGCTTCGGTTGCCTGCATCCTGTTTGCCTTGGCCAATCAGGCGAACGCCCAGCAGCAAATCGCCGCCGCCGATGCGGACTCGATCGAAACCATCACCATCATCACCGGCGGCGCGGTCCGCCAGGTGCAGTCGATCGACAACGAAGCTTTGCTGGAAGCCGCTCCCGGCACCTCGCCGATCAAGGAAATCGCCCTGCTGCCGGGCGTCAACTACACCGGCTCGGACTCCTTCGGGGCTTATGAATGGGCGACGCGCATCTCGGTCCGCGGCTTCGCGCAATATCAGCTGGGCTTCACCCTGGACGGCGTGCCGCTGGGCGACATGAGCTACGGCAACTGGAACGGCCTGCATATCAGCCGAGCCATCATCGACGAGAATATCGCCAAGACCAGCATCAGCCAGGGCGCCGGCTCGCTCAGCACCGCGTCGAACTCGAATCTGGGCGGCACGCTGCAATTCACCTCGGTCGCCCCGTCCGACACCGCCGGTGTCAGCTTCGCCCAGTCGTTCGGCTCGGACAGCACCTACCGCACCTATGCCAAGTTGGACAGCGGCAAGCTGGACACCGGCACCAAGTTCGACGTGTCGATGGTTTACAACACCACCGACACCTGGAAGGGCGACTTCCCGCAGCATTACGTGCAGGTCAACGGCAAAGTCGAGCAGAAGCTGGGCGATTCCAACACCCTGACCGCCTTCTTCAATTATTCCGACCGCCGCGAGAACGACTACCAGGATCTCAGCAAGAACTACATCCAGCATCTGGGTTACGGCTGGACCAACTATTCCAACTATCAGGACGCGATCAATTCCGGTAAGGCCTACGACCAGTACGCCACCACCGGCACCTACAATCCGGCCCTGTATCACCTCGGCGAGAACTCGACCAACGACCCGTTCGACGCGGCCTATGGCGGCTCGGCCGGCCTGCGCGTCGACTACCTGACCGGCGCCACGCTGGACACCACTTTGTCCGACGCCGCTTCGCTGAAGACCACGATCTACGGCCATACCGACCGCGGCGACGGCATCTGGGTGACGCCTTACGTCCCCTCGCCCAACGGCACGCCTTTGTCCGAGCGCACCACCGAATACAAGCAGATGCGCACCGGCGTCACCAGCGACCTGACCTGGGACGTCGGCAACAACACCATCGCCGGCGGCTTCTGGTACGGCTTCGAGCGGTTCAACAATGCCCGCCGCTATTACGAGCTGTCGATGACCGAGGCGCCGGACACCCTGGCCTTCCCGTCCGATCCGTTCCGGACCGACTGGGAAACCGACTATGACACCAACATCTATCAGGGCTATGTCCAAGACACCTACAAGTTCGCGGACGGCTCCAGCGTCTATGCCGGCTTCAAGGGCTCGGAGACCGAAATCACCGCCCACCAGGTCAAGGGCAGCTACGCCAACGGCAGCCTGACGGCGGCCAACGGTTTCCTGCCGCAGCTCGGCGGCACCTATTCGATCACCCCGAACGACGAATTTTTCGCCGACGTGGCCGAGAACATGCGCAGCTTCGGCGCGGCGCCCGACTCCAACGCTTTCCAGACCACCCAGGCGGCCTTCAATAGCGCTAATCTGAAGCCCGAGACCTCCTGGACGGAAGAAGCCGGCTTCCGCATGAAGCACGGCCCGGTTTCGGCCACGATCGACGGCTATCACGTCAATTTCAGCAACTGGCTGCTGGCCGTCGCCCAGTGCCCCGGCATCGTCGGCTGCCCCGGGGCCATCGCCAATGTCGGCGGCGTCACCAGCAACGGCGCCGAGCTGTCGGTCGACTGGAAGATCGTCTCCGGCCTGAGCTGGTATAACGGCCTGGCCTACAACCACTCGACCTACAACAACGACGTCTTCACCAACGGCGTCACCCAGCATCTGTCGGGCAAGACCCTGGTCGACACGCCGGACTACACCTGGAAGACCCAGATCAATTATCACTGGAACGACTTCTTCGGTTCGCTCACCGGCAACTACATGTCGAAGCGCTATTTCACCTACACCAACGACCAGTCGGTGCCGGACTTCATGACCTTCGACCTCAGCGTCGGCTACAACGCCGAGAAGGTCGGCCCGCTGCACGACGTGCGGGTGCAGTTCAACATCGACAACCTGTTCGACAAGCAATATGTCGGCACCATCGGCACCAACGGCTTCGGCTTCTCGGGCGACAACCAGACCCTGCAGGCCGGCGCGCCGCGCGCCTTCTTCGGCACGATCAGCACCAAGTTCTGATCGGATCGGACAATTAGAGCGGTTTGCGATCCCTTAGAATCGCCTACTGCTCACGGCGCCGACTGGCGCCGCGCCGGTCGTCCGGCGAAAACGCTGAGCCGGAGGCGATGCGTCATACAGCTCAAGGCGGGGCCGCGAAAGCGGCTCCGCTTTTCTTTTGCCCTCAGCGGCAACTCCAGCTCATCGCCGCGCGGACTGCCGCGGATCGACCGCCGCATCCTCAGGTGTGGCGGCCCGCATGGCGAATTCCCCGTTCGCCCGGTTTTCGGCGAAACGCTGGATCAGCTCCTCGGCGGTCGGTGGGGTCGAGGAACATCCGGCCAGCAGTCCGGCCAGCGCCAGGCCGGCGAAACTCATCCTCAGGCGCCGGCGCAGCACCAGATAGGGCAGCAGGGCGAAGAGAAAACTGATGAGCACGTGCATCGCATAGCTGGCGGGAGACGAACTGTCCCGCTGTCCGTCGAGCAGATTGCCGACGCGGAAGCTCCAGACCGTCGGTTCCGACGGCCAATCGGCCTGGCAATAAAGCCCGGCGCCCAGCAGCGACAGGCCCATCATCGCCGCGACCGGCCAGCGCGCCGGCAACCTTTGGCGCAAGGCGACGGCGGCGATCAGCCAGCCGAGCAGAATCGGCAGCAGATAGCGGTCGAAGCCGAACACCGCCTCGGCGACCGGCGGAAGCCAGGCCGGCGGCATCAGGTGCGAGCCGACCCGGGAGGCAAAAGCCTCGACGGTTCCGATCATCAGAAGACTGGTCACCGCATATCCGATAGCCAGGCCGAGCACCGCGCCACCCGGAAACAGCGCCCAGGGCGCTTTGGCCGCCAGCGACCGGAACCGGCTTTGCGAGGTCATCGCCTCGGCCAGCTCGTCGAGGCTGCCCAGGCGCGCCAGGGCGGCGGCGCGGGCGATGCCGCCCACCTTGCCGCTTTCCTCCTCTTCGGCCAGCAGATCCTCGTAATGATCGGCCAGCTCGGCCAGATAGCGCCTCACCCGCCAGGGTTTCACCCCGGCCGTCAGCAGCCGTTCGCGTAAGGGCTCAAAGTGCGGGAACATGAGCCACGCCCCCCAACGCATCGCCGATCGCCTGCGTCAATTTCGCCCAGACGCCGGACAGTTCGGTCAGCCTCGCCTCGCCCACCGGCGTCAGGGCGTAATAGACCCGGCTGCGGCCTTCGACGGTCTTGCGGTGCGACTTCAACGCGCCGTCCTTCTCCAGCCCGTGCAGGGCCGGATAGACCACCCCTTCGCCCAGCACCACCACCGAGCCGGTCGCGGCGCGGATCTGCTGCACCAACTCGTACCCGTACATCTCGCGCCGCCGCAGCAGACTCAAGATCAGCAATTCGGGCACGCCGTTCATGAAACTGGGATTGCTCTGGCCCATCGGGACTCCCGACATACCTGGAATTGATAGGTATATGCCTATCAGTTAAAGGTATATGCCACAAGTCCTCTTTCGGCGTTGGCGGTTTCACGCCATGATGCCTGCAGGTAGCAGCTTTCGCGGATCAAAGTTTATGTCGAGAATTCTGGCCTTGGCCCTGAGCCTGCTGGTCGCGTTCCAGGCTCGTGCCAACGATGCCGTCACCTTCGCCACCGATTGGAAGGCCCAGGCCGAACATGGCGGCTTCTACCAGGCCCTGGCGACCGGGCTTTATGCCAAATACGGACTCGACGTCAAAATTCACCAAGGCGGTCCGCAGACCAACACCTCGCAATTGATCGCCACCGGCGCGGTCGATTTCGCCATGGCCTCGAATGCCTTCTTCATCGCCAATTTCGTCCAGGCCAAGGCGCCGGTGGTCGCGGTGATGGCCAGCTTCCAAAAGGACCCCCAAGTCCTGATCACCCATCCGCGCGACGATGTCCGCTCGATCGCCGACATGCGCGGCAAGCCGATCATGGTCTCGACCGACACCAAGACCGCCTTCTGGCCCTGGCTGCAGAAGAAATACGGCTTCGCCGACACCCAGATCCGCCCCTACACCTTCAATGTCGCGCCCTTCCTGGTCGACAAATCGGCGATTCAGGAAGGCTATCTCGGCAGCGAGCCGTTCCAGATCGAGCGCGCCGGCGGTTTCCTGCCGCAAGTGTTCCTGCTGGCCGACAATGGCTATCCCGGCTATGCGGCGATGATCGTCACCCAGACCAAGACGATCGACCAGCGCCCCGAGATCGTGCGCGCTTTCGTCGCCGCCTCGATCGAAGGCTGGCGCGATTATCTGCATGGCGACCCGACCCCGGCCAACAAGCTGATCAAGGCCGCCAATCCGGAAATGACCGATGAGCTGCTGGCCTATGGCATCAAGCAGCTGAAGGATCACGAGATCGTCGATGCCGGCGGCAGGATCGGGGTCATGACCGATGCGCGCTGGGCCGACTGGCTGAACGAGATGAGCCAGACCGGACTCTATCCGGCCGATCTGCCGATCAAGACCGGTTATCGCCTCGATTTCCTGCCGGCGAGCACCAATTAAGTGAAGCTCGATTCCGTCGGCAAGCGCTTCGCCAACGGGTATGCCGCGCTGGAGGATTTCTCGCTCGATCTGGCGCCCGGGCAGTTCACCAGCCTGATCGGCCCTTCGGGCTGCGGCAAGAGCACCGTGCTGAATTTGATGGCGGGCTTGTCCAGGCCGACCTCGGGCCAGGTCAGCTGGGGCGCCGGCGGCAAGCCCGATATCGGCTTCGTGTTCCAGGAACCGACCCTGATGCCCTGGGCGACGGTCGCGCAGAACGTCGCTTTGCCGCAGACCCTGACGGGACGTCCCGCCGCCATCGAGGAACAGCTGGCCAAGGTCGGGCTGAGCGCGTTCGCCACCTGCTATCCGCGGCAATTGTCGGGCGGCATGAAGATGCGCGCCTCGATCGCCCGCGCCTTGGCTTCGCAGCCTGCCCTGCTGCTGCTCGACGAACCGTTCGGCGCGCTGGACGAGATCACCCGCTTCGACCTGATCGACCAGTTGCTGGCGCTGTGGCTCGGGCATTCCTTCAGCGCCTTGTTCGTCACCCACAGCATCACCGAAAGCGTCTTCATGTCGCAGCGCGTGGTGGTGATGGGCGGCAAGCCCGGCCGCGTACTGGCCGACATCGCCATCGACGAGCCCTATCCCCGCCTCCCCGCCTTCCGCGCCGAGGCTCGCTACGCCGCCTGGTGCGGCCAGGTGCTGGACGCCCTGAGAGGCGCGGCATGAGCAAACTCTGGCGCATTCTGCTGCCGGCGATCGTCGGCGTCCTGGCTCTCTCCGCCTGGGAAATCTCGGTGCGCCTCCTCGAGGTGCCGCTGTTCGTGTTGCCGCCGCCCAGCGCCATTGCCGTCAGCCTGGCCCAGGATTTGCCGTCGCTGGCCGAGAGCCTGGTCTTCACCCTGCAGATCACCCTGGGCGCCTTCCTGCTGGCCAGCGCCGCCGGCATCTCGCTGGCCATCCTGTTCGCCCATTCGCGTCTGGCCGAACGCGCGCTGATGCCCTATGCGGTGGTGATCCAGGTGACGCCGGTGGTCGCCATCGCGCCCCTGGTGATCATCTGGACCGGGCTCGACAATGCCTGGGCCGCCTTGTTCATCCTGGCCACCCTGGTCGCCTTCTTCCCGGTGCTGTCCTCCAGCCTGCTCGGCTTCCGCTCGGTCGACCGGGGATTGAGAAACCTGTTCCGCCTGTATGGCGCGACGCCCTGGCAGGTGTTTTGGCGCCTCGAACTGCCCTCGGCCCTGCCGCACATGCTGGCCGGCATGAAGGTGGCGGGCGGACTGGCCCTGATCGGCGCCATCGTCGCCGAATTCGTCGCCGGCAGCGGCACCGCGACCGGCCTCGCCTGGCGCATCGTCGAAAGCGGCAACCGCCTCAACATGCCTCGGATGTTCGCGGCGCTCCTGCTGCTGTCGGCGACGGGAATCCTGATCCACGTTTTGCTGTCGGCGGTGGAATATCTTCTCCTGCGCCATTGGCACGAGAGCAAGGTCAGGTCCGAATAGACTCATGGCCGGGACAAAGCCCGGCCATGATCATTTTCCAGGAGGATGAGAGACGGGTGCTTACGCCGCCGCGGCCGCCAGTACCGCCGCCTGGACCTTGGCGAAGGCCCGGTTCTCCAGCTGGCGGACGCGCTCGCGGCTGACGCCGTAACGCACGCCCAGCTCTTCCAGGGTCAGCGGGTTCTCGCGCAGGCGGCGCTCGGTCAGGATGTCACGCTCGCGGCTGTCCAGCACCTTGAAGCCGTCCACCAGCAAACCGTGGCCATGAGCCTCTTCCTCGCGGTCGCCGAGCAGCTCTTCCTGATTCGGACGCTCGTCCATCAGCAGGTCCTGGCGCTCGATCTGGATGTCGGCGGTGACCGGCACGTTCAGCGACGAGTCGCGGCCCGACAGACGCTGGTTCATCAGCATCACTTCATTGGCCGGCACGTTGAGCTCTTCGGCGATGCGCAGAACGTCGTCGGTGGCCAGGCCGTCGGTATCGACGATCCTGAGCTGGGCCTTGACGCGGCGCAGGTTGAAAAACAGCTTCTTGTGCGCGGCCAGGGTGCCGAGACGCACCAGCGACCAGGACGACAGCACATATTCGTGCAGCGCCGCCTTGATCCACCACATCGCATAGGTGGCCAGACGGAAGCCCTTGTCGGGATCGAACTTCTTGACGGCCCGCATCAGGCCGAGATTACCCTCGCCGATCAGGTCGGACAGCGGCAACCCATAATGGCGGAAGCCGAGCGCCATCTTCGCCACGAGGCGCAGATGGCTGGTCACCAGCCGATGGGCGGCGTCGACGTCCTCGTGCTCCTGCCAGCGCTTGGCCAGCATGAATTCCTCGTCGGGTGTGAGCACGGGGAAGGCGCGGATGTCGCGCAGATATTTCGGAAGCCCGCCGTCCGACGACAGCATGGGCAGGGAATAAGACAGAGCAGCCATGATACACTCCTGGTATAAGCCGCGCTAAAAGCGCGAAACGACGAAATCCGGTTATCGCACAGCGACACCGGTTAGGGCCTAAGCCCCGTCAGCCAGGAAATGCAAAAAAATAGTACGTGATCATCGCCATATCCTCCTAAAGAAGCGACACGACCAGAGCCCACCTCGTTGGCCGGGCAAAGTCACACGGCCCCACTTGGGCTCCGTGCTTGGGCAGGATCATCTGCCAAAACCCCCATCTTGTCAAGACCTGCCCTGCCGGCCTCTTTTTTGCCTCGGCAAGTATTTTCCAAGGGCATTTATTGATAAGAATTTCATTAACATCTTCGTGATTACATAAATCACTGGACGAACATTCCAGCTCCACCTAGCCTTGTCTTTCGCACCTGCGAAGAGGACGTCCCGATTGGATACCATCGAACAGATCGACTACAGCTTCAATCCAGCCAGCATCGACCGCACGGTGCGCTATATGACGAGGCTGCAGCGCGCGCTTTCCCTCAATATCCGCATTCACCGCCCGCATGGCCAGATCGACGATGGCGATATCTATCTGTTCAACCACTTCGCCCGGTTCGAGACCTTCATCCCGCAATATCTGATCTACAAGCAGAGCGGAACCCTGTCGCGCTCGGTCGCATCATACGAATTCTTCAATAATCCCAGGCTGGGAAGCTATCTGCGCGGCGTCGGCGCGGTGCCCAACAATCACCCCCGCCTGCTGCCCTTCCTCGCCACGGAAATCCTCAAGGGCCGCAAGGTGGTGATCTTCCCCGAAGGCGGCATGGTCAAGGATCGGCGCGTGCTGGACGACGCCGGGCAATATTCGATCTATTCGCGCTCGGCCCATGTGCGGCGCAAGCATCATTCCGGCGCCGCCGTGCTGGCCCAGATGGTGGAGAGCTTCAAGCTGGGCCTGCATCTGCTCGACGAGGCCGGCGACCCGCTCGACCGCTGGGCCGAGCATCTCGGCCTCACGATCGACGAGCTGCGCACCGTCGCCGGCAAGCCGACCCGGCTGGTGCCCGGCAACATCACCTTCTATCCGCTGCGGGTCGACGAATCGGCGATGTTCCGGGCTACCGAGAATCTGGCCAAGCTGAAAGCGCGCGCCGCCGAGGAATTGCTGATCGAAAGCAACATCCTGCTGCGCAACACCGACATGGATCTGCGCCTTGGCGCTTCCATCCATCCCTTGCGCGGCAATTCCGCCCATTGGCATCGCGGCCTGCTGGCGGCGATGCGCCAGGCCGGCGACATCGACAGTTTCTTTGCCCTTGCCTCCGACCACGCGCCCGAAGAGGAAACACCGGTCGGGCGGCGCCTGCACCGGCTGATCGCGCATCTGCGCAATGACTGCATGCCGGCGATGTATGCCGAGGTCACGCTCAATCTCAGCCATATGGCCTCCAGCCTGATCCGCCACGCCCTGTCGCTGGGCATCAGGGAGATGCCGCAGGCGCGCTTCCACAAGGCGCTGTTCCTGGCGATCAGGGTCCTGCAGCAGAATTCCGCCGCCCATCTGCATCGGGGCCTGTCCTGGCCCGAGCGCTATGCCGGGGTCATCGACGGCACCTGCGCCGGCTTCAACGAATTCCTGACCATGGCCGAAAAGACCCACGCCATCGAGCGCGAGCCGGTCAGCTACCGCTTCCGCGAGACCCTGATGGACCAGCTGGAGATGGACGCGGTGCGGCGCGAAAATCCGGTTCAGGTCTATGCCAACGAGGCGGCGCCGATTCCCGGCGTCATGGCGGCGATCAAGCAGGGTTTCGACCAGGCGCCCGGCCTCGACGACCAGGCCCTGTCGCGCCTGCTGTTCAATGAGGAACGCGCCGCCTTGTCGTGGGCGCGCCATCATTTCTCCCACCCGGAATATGATGAGATCAACCGGCAAGAAACCGCCACCGCCAACCCGGAACCCTATTGGCTGATGCCCGAGGGGGCGAAGCGCCTGGGCGTCGTGCTGGTGCACGGCCTGCTGGCCTCGCCGGCGGAATTGTCCGAATTCGGCCAGCAGATCGCCCAGGCCGGCTATCCGGTGATGGGCGTGCGGCTGCAGGGCCATGGCACCTCGCCGTGGGATCTCAAGGAAAGCACCTGGCGGGATTGGCTGGCCTCGGTGCGGCGCGGCATCCGCATCCTGGCGCCGTTCGTCGACCAGGTCTGCCTGGTCGGCTTCTCGACGGGCGCCGCGCTGTCGCTGATCGCCGCCGCGCGCCAGCCGGCCAAGGTAACCGCCGTCGTGTCCTGCTCGGCTCCCTACAAGATGCGCAACCGCAATCTCGTGGCGGTGCCGTTCGTCCATTCCGCCAATGAGATCGTCCGCCGCCTGTCCGAGCGCGACGGACTGATCACCTTTCGACCCAACCAGTCGGAACATCCGCACATCAATTATCACAACATCCCGATCGCCGCCCTGAACGAGCTGCGCCATATGATCGACCACATGGACGAGGAACTGCCGCGCGTCGCGGTGCCGACCCTGATCCTGCAGGGCAGCAACGACCATGTGGTGGATTCCGACAGCGCGACGCTGATCGCGAATAAAATGACACTGACGCCGTGGAAGCGGGTTGTGATGATCGAGTCCGAACGGCATGGCATCCTCAATGAGGATATCGGTGAGACGCGAAGCGCGATTCTCAAGTTTCTGCAATCACTTTGCGTGGAATGACGGTTTCTTGACGTGCCTTCACAAACGGCTTTTGGGTGCCTATGTTGTGGGCGTCGCTTAGAGACTGTCCCATAGAAAAAGAGGCCAATATGACCCTTGAGCTTCCTCCCCTTCCCTTCGATCAGAAGGCGCTTGAGCCGCACATCTCGGCCAACACGCTGTCCTTCCATCATGGCAAGCATCACGCTGCCTACGTCACCAACTACAATAACCTGGTCAAGGACACTCCCCTGGCCGGCAAGTCGCTGGAAGACGTGATCAAGGAAGTCGCCGGCGACTCCGCCAAGGTCGGCGTGTTCAACAACGGCGCCCAGGTGTGGAACCACACCTTCTTCTGGAACAGCCTGACCCCCAATGGCGGCGGCAAGCCGACCGGCGAGCTGGCTTCGAAGATCGACGCCGATCTCGGCGGCTATGACAAGTTCATCGCCGACTTCAAGACCGCCGGCACCACCCAGTTCGGCAGCGGCTGGGCCTGGCTGGTCCTCGACAAGGGCAAGCTGGCGATCACCAAGACCGCCAATGCCGACACCCCGCTGGCCCATGGCCAGACGGCGCTGTTCACCATCGACGTGTGGGAACACGCCTATTACCTGGATTACCAGAACCGCCGCCCGGACTTCATCTCGGTCGTGCTGGAAAAGCTGGCTAACTGGGACTTTGTCGCCAAGAACCTGGCCGGCGCGAAGAACAAGTAAAAATAAAATTCACCACAGAGGGCACTGAGAAAAGGAGGAGAACCTTTCTTCTCCTCTGTGACCTCTGTGGTGAAATTATTGGAGCGGGATTTGTTTAGCCCGAATCGGGTTTATCGAGATTGAGGGGCTGACCCGCTTTAGGCCAACCGCTCGAACCCGTCCGCCGACCACTCGTCCGACCCGACCCCGTGGTGGACGAAGAAGAGACCTTCTGGGTCGTATTTGCGCTTCACCGCCTTTAAACGCGCATAGTTCGGGCCCCAGAACGCGTGCCCCCAGTTCTTGTTGAAGTAGTTGCTCTCCGAGACGTAGGAACCGGCCTGAGGCGCGACTTTGAGGAGTTCATCGTTGGCAGCGTCGATGGCGCGGGCGTGGTGTTCGGCCATGGCCATGTCGGACGTCTTGTCCGACAAGCCGGGTAGCGGCGCCGAGCCGCTACCCCCGGTGATGGCGAGCGCAAAGGCGGTCAGCGCCTCGGGGTTGGTCGCTGTGTTGCGCGCGTCGGCGATGCGCGCGGGCGTCCCGCCGGCGAGACCTTTGTTGAAGTGCAGGCCGACTCCAAAGTGGCGGCTCGCGTTGAAGAGCGCATCGATGAGGCGCGGCCGTTCCTCAGGCTGCAGCAGCGAGGCCGGGAGCCAAACCGACTCGTATCCGTGAAGCATCATAGAGGCTTGCTCGCCGTCGCCGGGCTCCCAGAAATGGTGGCCCGGCGCGCCGGGCCGCGGGTCGAACTTCATCGACAACTTCGTCGACTTGCTTGTCTTCCAGAACTCCGGGTCCCAGAGCGTGCGGAAGTCGCGCGAGACGATCTCGGGGTCATCGATGACGTCGAAGTCGCTGGTGTTCATCTTCACCCAGTCGAGGAAGGGCTTCCAAACCGCGGTGGCCTCGTCTGCGGTAAGGCCCTGCATGGCGATCGACAGCGCAAGGCCGTTACGGGGCCCGATCACGACATGCTCGCCCCAATGGGCGTTGAAGAGACCCTCGGCGTAGAGGTCGAAGAAGGCCGTCAGCAGGCGCCGGTACGCTTCATCCGATTTCGCTCGGATGCGGCCCACGCAATACCCGAACGAGGTCGGCGCCTCGTGCATTTTCACCGTGACGCGGGTGATGACACCCCAGGCGCCACCGCCGCCACCCTTGATCGCCCAGTAGAGGTCGGGGTCGGTGCAGGCATTGACGACCCGAATCTTGCCGTCGGCTGTGACGATCTCGGCCTCGAGCAGATTGCCGGCGGCTGAGCCATACGCCTTCGAAAACGACCCGTAGCCGCCCGACTGGATGTGGCCGGCGACACCTACGGTCGTGCAGCCGCCGCCCTGGACGTACTTGCCGGCCTTGATGGTCACCGCGTAGTAAGCATCGATCCAGACCGCGCCAGCGCCGATCGAGGCCGCGGGCTGCGCCTCCATCTTTCCCTCGCAGCCCTTGGGGACGAAGGCGTCGTGGAGCTCGACCTGGTTCATCGCGCGGGTCCAGACGAGCAGCGAGTCCGGTGCACAGGAGGTCCCCTGGTAACTGTGGCCGCCGCCTTTGACGACCAGGCGCAAATGGTGTTCGCGGGCGAAGTTGACCGCGGCGGCGACGTCTGACGCGTTCCGCGCGCGTACGGCCCAGGCGCTGGGCGCAGTGGTCCACGCGTCGAGCCATCCGTAGGCCTGCGTCGCGCCGGCTTGGTCGCCGAGCCAGAAGGGATTGGTGAGCTCGGGAATGTGCTCGGCGCAATCCTTCGCACCGCCCGCGACGCCGCACGCGCCATAAGGCGAGATGGGCTTTTCGAGAACGCCGCCGACGGTACGGTTTAACGCCTCCCATTGGGCGTCTGAGGGCCAGCCGGGATCACCTGGACGCACGCGGCGGAACGACCGGTCAGCCGCTGCGAGCCCCGGCGTTGAGGCTGCGAGCCCCATCAATGGAAGGGTGGCGGCGGTCTTCAGAAGCGTCCTGCGGTCCATAGCGTGCTCTCCGGCGATCAGGTAGACTGGCGCAGCCTACGGCGACGCTGATGCAAGCGGAAAGCGTCGGGTGACGACCGGCGACGGGGCTGGGACAGACGGAGGTCGGCTGTGACGAGCGGCGCAGAATTCGGTACGATCGGCGGGCGTCGGCGTCACGTGTTCCTCATGCTGTGGTGCGCGCTTTCGGTCTTTTACCTGATCAACACCACGATCAACGCGATCTCGCAGACTACCGAACTCACCCGCATGCGCGTCCATTTCGACCCGATCCAGCCCTACGTCTCTGAGTACTCGAGCGCGGTCTTCACCATCGCGCTCGTTCCCTTCGTCGCGTGGATGCTGAAGCTCGCGCGGCCCGGTCACGCCCTTCGCGGCTGGCTGAGGTTCCTTGCGGTGCATATGCCAGCAACCGGGGTGTACTGCCTCGTCCACGTCGGGGGCTTCTGGAGCCTCAGAAAGCTGGTCTTTCTGACGTTTGGTGGCCATTACGCCGGCAAGCTCGACCTCGACCTCGCCTACGAGTACCCAAAGGACCTCAGGGGCTACGCCTTCGTGCTCGCGCTCACATGGGCGGCGGGCCAGTTCGCCCAGATGTGGAAGCGGGCCGACGCAGCCAAGGCCGGACGGCTCGGGCCGGTCCTTGACATCTACGACGGAGGTAGCCGGCTCATCCGCGCGCCAGTGACCGACATCGTGGCCACCCGATCCGCCGGCAACTATGTGGAGTTCCACCTCGCCGATGGCAGAAAGCCACTTATGCGCACAACGCTCGCCGGCGTCGAGGAGCAGCTGAAACCTCACGGCTTCCTGCGCACCCACCGTTCGTGGCTGGTCAATCCGCTGCGGGTGCGCGGCATGACCGCGGCGGGCTCCGGCGACTGGACGATCGAGCTGGAGAGCGGGGTCGAAGCCCTCCTCTCGCGCAGGTTCCCGCAAGCGTTGAGCGCCCTGAGGAGCTCGGAGCTCGTTGTCTAGCTAGAGCATGATGATTCTCTTCAGAATCATCATGCTCGGAGGAGCGTAGCGACGACCCCGGGGTTGCAGGGGCCGGCCCCTGCGCATGAACAGCTAGACCGTGATGACGAGAAGAGTCATCACGGTCTAGACGGCGATAAGCGCCGCGGCTACTGAGCGCTCTTCAGTTAGCAGAACGTTATAGGTGCGGCAGGCCGCGCCGGTGTCCATACCCTCGATAGAAACATCCGCCTCACGCGCCATCGCCCGCCAGGACGACGGCAGCGGCAGCATCGATTTGCCGGTGCCGATCAGCAGGATGCGCACATGCCGGGAGGCGAGGCTGAGCAGTTCCTTGAGCGAGTCCGGCGAAACCTCGGCGATCGCGTTGACGGGCCAGGCGATGGTCTGTTCGGGCAGAATCCACACCGACCCTTCGTAACGGGCTCCGCTGATGCGGAACCCGTTATCCCCATAGCCCTGAATGAGCTGCCGTCCCTTGGGGACGAGCGGGGTGACATCCATACCTCAGACCTCCGGAGTGGGCCCTTCCGGCTTGACGAAATGGGCGCGGGTGGCGCCCAGCCAAAGCACGATCGGAGACGACACCAGCACCGACGAATAAATGCCGAACAGAATGCCGATGGTCAGGGCCAAAGCGAAATTATGCAGCGTCTCGCCGCCAAAGAACAACATCGAGGTCACCACCAGCTGGGTACAGCCGTGGGTGATGATGGTGCGCGACATGGTGGCGGTGATCGCGTTGTTGATGATCTCGGCGACGTTGGCCTTCTTGAACTTGCGGAAATTCTCGCGGATACGGTCGAACACGACGACCGATTCGTTGACCGAATAGCCCAGCACCGACAGAACGGCGGCCAGCACGGTCAGCGAGAATTCCCAGCGGAAGAAGGCGAAGAAGCCGAGGATGATCACCACGTCGTGCATGTTGGCGATGATCGCCGCCACGGCGAAACGCCATTCGAAGCGGACCGCCAGATAGATCATGATGCCCACGCAGACCAGCAGCAGGGCCAGGGCGCCGTCGGACACCAGTTCGTGGCCGACCTGCGGGCCGATGAACTCGACCCGGCGCATCTCGGCGTCCGGCGCGTCGGCGTGCAGGATCGGCAGCACCGCCTCGGACAGCTGGGCCGAGGACACGCCTTCCTTGAGCGGCAGGCGCACCAGGATGTCGGCCGAGGTGCCGAAATTCTGCACCGAGCTGTCGGTGTAGCCGGCCTTGGCCAGCGAGGCCTGCACCTTGCCCGCGTCGACGGCGGTCGGGTAATGCAGCTCCATCACCGTGCCGCCGGTGAACTCGACCGAGAAATTGAGCCCGCGGGTGATCAGGAAGAAGACAGCCAGAGCGAAGGTAACTGCGGAGATGACCGTGGTCGTCCGCGCGTAAGACATGAACGGGATGTCTTTTTTCAGACGGAAGAATTCCATTTTTTCTCTCTCCCGCCCCTTAGATGGCGATCTTGGTCAGCTTGCGCTGACGGCCATAGGTCAGGTTGACCAGGGCGCGCGACACCAGGATGGCGCTGAACATGGAGGTCAGGATGCCGAGGCAGAGCACCACGGCGAAGCCTTTGACCGGTCCGGAGCCGAAGGCGATCAGCGCGATGCCGGCGATGAAGTTGGTGACGTTCGAGTCGAGGATGGTGGCGAAGGCGCGGTCATAGCCGGCATGGATCGCCGCATGCGGGGTGTGACCCAGCCGCAGCTCCTCTCGCACGCGTTCGTTGATCAGCACGTTGGCGTCGATGGCCATACCGACGGTCAGCGCGATGGCGGCGATACCGGGCAAGGTCAGCGTCGCCTGCAGCAGCGACAGCAGCGCCACCAGCAGCAGCACGTTGCAGCCCAGCGCGATCACCGAGAACACGCCGATCACGCGGTAATAGACAGCCATGAAGACGGCGATGGCGACGAAGCCCCACAGCACCGAGCTGACGCCCTTGGCGATGTTGTCGGCGCCGAGCGACGGGCCGATGGTGCGTTCCTCGATGATCTCCATCGGGGCGGCCAGCGAACCGGCACGCAGCAACAGGGCGGTGTCGGAAGCTTCCTTGACGTCCATGCGGCCGCTGATGGTGGTCTGGCCGCCTTCGATGGCGGTGCGGATCACGGCGACCGAAGCGACCTCGGCCTTGCCCTTTTCGACCAGCAGCAGGGCGATGCGCTTGCCGACATTGTCGCGGGTCAGCGCGGCGAACACCTTGGCGCCGCGGGTATCGAAGCTGATGTTCACCGACGGCTCGCTGGTGCGGCTGTCGAAGCCCTGCGAGGCGTTGGAGATGTTCTCGCCGGTCAGGAACACCTGCTTCTTGATCAGGTAAGGCTGGCCGGTGCGGTTGTCGACGATGTAATCGTCGCCCGGCGGAACCAGGCCCTTGGCGGCATTGGCCAGCGATTGGCCGTCGACATGGTCTTCATCGACCAGGCGCAGTTCCAGGGTGGCGGTGCGGCCTACGATTTCCTTGGCCTTGGCGGTGTCCTGCACGCCGGCCAGCTCGACCGAGACGCGGTCCGAGCCCTGCTGCTGGATGACCGGCTCGGACACGCCGAGTTCGTTCACGCGGTTGCGCAGGGTCAGCACGTTCTGCTGCAGCGCCTGGTCCTGGAAGGTCTTGAGCGCGACCGGAGACGGCGCCAGCGACAGACGGGTCTCGTCCAGCGGCGTGATGTCCATGTCGCGCATGTCCTTGCGCAGCTGCTCGGCACCCTGGGCACGGGTGTCGCCGTCCTTGAAGCGGACCACCAGCGCCTTGCCCTCGCGGCCGACGCCGGCCAGCGGGATCTTGGCGTCGCGCAAGGAAGCGCGGACGTCGCCGACGCGGCGGTCGAGCTGCTTGTCGAGCGCCTGCTCCATGTCGACCTGCATCAGGAAATGCACGCCGCCGCGCAAATCCAGACCCAGGCTCATCGGCATGGCGCCGAGCGAAGCCATCCAGGCCGGCGAGGCCGGCTGGAGGTTCAGGGCCACCGTGTAGTTCTCGCCTAGCGACTGAGCCAGCGCGTCGCGCGCCTGCAGCTGGATGGTGGTGTCGGCGAACCGCAATTTCACGCTGTTGGCATCCATCGCGGCCCCCAGATAGGGGATCTGCTTTTCCTTCAGCTTGTTCTCGATCCCTTCCAGCAGCTGGGCATTGACCTGCACCACCGCTTTGGCGGGCGAGACCTGCACGGCGGGAACTTCGCCGAACCAGTTGGGAAGGGAGTAGAGCAAGGCCAGCAGCAGGCTGACCAGGATCAGGATGTATTTCCAGCGTGAATAGCGGTTCATCGGTCGATCACTCGGCCTTTTCGCCGGCGCCGCCCTCAGCCGCCGGAGCTTCGGTCACGGCGGGCTGCACGACCGATTCCTCGGCGGCGGCCTTCTTGCCGCGGGTCGAGCGCTTGGCCGGAGCGGCCTTTTCCTCGGTCTCGGCGGCGGCCGCGACCGGCTGGGTCTTCTCCAGAACCTCGGCGATGGCGCCGCGGGTCACGCGGATCTGCACCTTGTCGGCGATCTCGACCAGAACTTCGGTTTCGCTGGTGACCTTGGCGACCTGGCCGTAGATGCCACCCTGCAGCAGGACGCGGTCACCGCGGCGCAGGGCGTTCACCATCTCGCGGTGCGCCTTCATCTTCTTTTGCTGAGGACGGATCATCAGGAAATAGAAGACCACGAAGATCAGGATCAGCGGCAGGAACTGCTGCAGCGCATCGATCGAAAAACCGCCGGCAGCCGCGCCGCCGCTGGTCTGCGCCAGAGCCTCGGAAATGAACATGACCCACTTTCTCCGCTTATCAGAAGAAGCGGGACTATAGCGAGGTTGGCAACAGATGCAAACGGGAAGCTGGAACGGCCCGTCACAGCGGCTTGTCACAACCGCATCACCGATTGTTCACAATCCGATTGCAGGCGCGTCCATCTGGTCAGGCTTAGTTTTCTTGAAGCGGCCGCGATGTCGCGGTCAGTCAGAAGGGATAACGACCATGAGCAACTTTGGTTCCGCCGGCTTCAGCCATCAGGGGCAGGATTCCGCCCCCGACGGCCATGCCTGGGCCTGGGGCGCCGGCGACAGCCGGGACGATCAGCTCTCTTACAGCTTCACCATCGCCAACGGCGCCGTGACGGCGGAGGACATCGTCCGCAACGGCCACACCCATACCGTCGATCTTTCCAGCATCGACAGCTTCACTGTCGGTACCGGCACGGTAACGGAGACCGTCACCCTGAGTGACGGCACCGCGACCATCGACTACGCCCTCGAATCCGGCAGCACGACTCTCTATCAAGTGGTCGGGCGCTCCTTCACCGTCACCGATCCGACCGGCGCCCTGCCGGGCGGCGGCACCCTGACCTATGGCTTCACCCTGACCAATGGCGCGGTGACCGGCGAGACCGAGACCATCACCTTCGGCTCCCACACCCTCACCCGCGACATCGGCACCCCGGCGGATGCGGTTTTCACCAGCGGCACCGGCACCATCACCGAAAGCTGGGTCTCCGGCGATCATGTGAAGAGCGTGACCTATACCGCGCTGTCGGGCGGCACGAGCTATGCCGTGTCGGAGATCTCCAGCAGCCTGGTCCTGCCCGGCAGCGCCACCACGACCCTCGACGTCCGCCCGGACCAGCAGGCGATGTTCACCATCAGCTCGAGCGGCACCGTTACCGCCGCCGAACTGGTCCGCCCCGACGGCAAGACGGTCACCATTACCCCCGACAGCCACTACGCCCTCACCGAGCTGGCGCCCGGCTATGTCGAAGCGGTGGTCGGCTCGGGTAACCACACCCATTTCGCCGTCTATTACGATGGTGCCGGGACCGGCACCTACACGGAAATCGCCCATGGGAGCGGCAGCACCGTCGATCTCGTCGGGCTGAAAGCTCAGATCGCCGAACTCCCCACGGCGCTTGCCGCGGCGGTCTGACCCGAAGGAGGCGCCTGCTGCCCCCACCCTCGGGCGCCTCCTTCACTTCGCTACAGGTCCAGATGCAGGAACTGGTTGAACGCGCTCGGCACATAGTCCGAGAAAGCATCCCCCTCGATGAAACCACGCTTGCGATAGAGCGCCAAGGCAGGCTCGAACGGCCCGCCGCTGCCGGTTTCCAGGCTCAGCCGGGACACGCCTCGCCGCTTCGCCTCACCGATGATGTGTTCCAGCAGATGGGCCGCCACGCCCTGGCGCAGGAAATCGGGATGGGTGCGCATCGATTTCAGCTCGGCATGGCCTTCGCCCAGCATTTTCAGCGCGCCGATGCCAGCAATATTTTCGTTCCGCCACACGCTCCAGACGGTGACCTCCGGCACTTGCAGGCCGGAGAGGTCGAGCGCGAACACGGTGCCCGGCGGGGAAGCGGAATGCATCCCCGCCAGATGCAGCGCGATCAGGTCACGGGTCGGCTCGCCGGAAAGATCGTCGACCTGGACCCTGAACATCAGTTCGAAGGCATCTTAAAGCCGTCGTCGCCCAGCTTCTTGCGGGCGTCGGCAACCACCTCGGGCGAAATCGGTGAAGCCTGGTTACCCCAGGCGCCGCGCGCATAAGTCAGAATCTTCGAGATCTGCTCGTCCGACAGGAACAGATGGAAGGCCGGCATGCCCGCCTTGCCGTGCAGGATCAACGTGGCGGTGCGGTCGGGATCGTCCTGCAGATAGCCGGAGCCCGCCAGCGGCGGAATCGGCGGCTGCACGGTCGGCCGCGCGGCCGGCTGCCCCTGCCCGGTCAAACCGTGACATGTCGCGCACTTCTTCGCGTAGAGGCTCTCGCCGGTTTCGTCGGCGGCCAGGACCGCCGATGCCGACAAGGCAAATGAGGCCAGGGCCAGGCTGGCGATGATCTTGGTCATGGTCATCTTCCCCCTCAGGCCGCGGTCGCGCGATTGTGCAGTTTTTCGATCTGCATCCAGGCCGATTCGAAAGCGCCCGCCTGCCAGCCGGTCATGTGCGACAGATGCTCGCCGGCCAGATAGATGCGGCCGGACGGTTCCAGCAGCTTGGGATAGGCGGTTTCGCGGGCCGATTTCGACCATTCCGCCCAGCCGCCCTGATTGTAGCGGGCCTTGTGCCAGTACCAGGTGAAGCCGGTCTCGAAGTTCGAGCGATATTCGCCGGGGAACACCGTCTCGCCGATTTCGAGGAAGCGGTCGATGCGCTCCTTCTGCGACAAGGCGCTGGTCTCGACCGCGACGTCGCCGAACACATAGGCACCCAGCAGCACGCCCTTCTGGCTCTGCCAGCCGGTCGAGGGAAGGCTGATGATCCATTGCGGATAGCCGCAATTGAAGTCGGTCTTGATGTGACCGCCATAGATCCCGTAATCCTCTTCCCAGAAGCGGCGCTTCATCTGCAGGCCGGATTTGCCGACCGGCGCGTAAGCCACCTGTTCCATCGCCTCGACGAACTCGGCGGGGAAGTCGGTATCCATGCGGTGCAGGACCGACAGCGGGATCGCGCAGATACAGTAATCCGCCGTGGTGCTGCCGCGCTCGCCGGTCTTGGTGTTGACCCAGCTGGCGGTGACGCCCTTATCGTTCTGGCGGATCTGCTCGACCTCGGTGTTGAGCTTCAGCATGTGTTTGATGTGAGGCTCGAAGCCGCGCGCGATCTGGTCCATGCCGCCGACCGGCTGGAACATGGTGTGCTGCATGTCGAACTCGGGTACCGAGTTGAAGAACTGCCACAGGCCGGAATCGAGCACGTCGGAGAAGGTATAGGGCTCGGATTCCTCGCCGCCGATCAGGCCGGCGCCAGGATGGATCTTCCAGCCGCGATTGTCGGTGCCGTGATAGGACAGGTCCTTGCGCGACAGATAGCCTTCATGGATCAGGTACTGGAGCAGCACCTCCTTGTCCTCGGGCTGCATCAGCCCTTCCAGCTTGCCGGTGCTGGCCGCCTTGGCCACCAGTTCGGACGAATAGCCGCGGATGTCGGCCTTGATCTCGGCCTGGCGGATACGCTTGCCGGCCAGCGGGCCCTTGCCCTTGTGCGAATAGACGAACGAGGCGTTGTTCTCGTTCACCATGATCTCGAGCGGCACTTTGAAATGCTTGGCGTAATAGAGCGTCGAGCGGTGATGATAGGGAATGCGCCAGGGGCCGATATTGATGTAGAGCCCTTCGTCGAACTCGCATTTCTCGGCATCCATACCCATTTCCTGGGCGACGAACCCCTTGCGGGCCGTCTGGGCTCGGCCGCCGGTGAAGGCGCGCGCTTCGAGAATGGTGACCTCGTAACCCAGCTTGGACAATTCGTAGGCCGACGTGGCGCCCGCATGGCCGGCGCCCAGCACCAGGACTTTCTTGCCTTTACCGGAGCCCCGAAGTTCCGGGGGACGTTCCGCGGCGGACGCGGTGGCGATACCGAAAGCGTTCATTGCCGCGAGCACTGCGGTGGTTCCACCGATGCGGCCCAATTGTTCGAGAAAACGCCTGCGCGTCATTCCCGGCACACCCCAATTTTCCATGATGATTCCATCGACTGAAAGAGGGCCCCAAGTCGATCCGGGACGTGCCGCTCAGGACACGCCCCGGACCGCCCCCCGATATTAGAACGAGACCGCGACGCGGGTGTAGTAGTACGAACCCGAGAGGCCCCACGGAGCGTAGACAGGATAGAGATTGCTGAGACGGCCGGGAGCATTGGCATTCTCGACCAGATGGCTGGGCATCTTGTCGAAGATGTTGTTGCCGCCGATGGTCCACTTCACGTGGTCGTTGATGTTGTACCCGATGTCGATATCGGTGATGTAGGCCGACTTGATGAAGGTGTTGTAGTAGGGCACCACCGAGGACGAGGTGTTGGTCATGTCGACATGGCCGTAGCGGGTCTCGCGCAGGGTCACGTCGAAATCTTCCCACACCCAATTGGCGGCGGCGGTGAATTTGTTGGCCGGCGACGCCTTGGTGATGTCGGTGATCACGTTCGGCGAGAAGGCGCCGGCCAGGGCCGGGCTGTTGTTGTAGCCGTTGATCGAGACGCTGTTCCAGTTGGCCGCGGCGGTCCAGGTCACGAAGCCGTATTTGCCGAAATCGGTCTTGTAGTCGCTGGTCAGATCGAGGCCGCGGTTGCGGGTATCGACACCGTTGGTGAAGAAGCTGACGAAGGACGCCGAACCGGGCGGGGTGACGTTGCCGTTGGCCGCGGCGGCGGCGACAGCCAGGTCGCCGGTAAGATGGGCGGTGTTGATGATGCGGCCATTCAGCCAGATCTGATAGGCGTCGGCGGTGACGTGCCATTTCGGCAGCGGCTCGGCGACGATGCCGAAGCTGGCCTCCTTCGACTTTTCCGGTGCCAGCGGCGGCGCGCCGAATACCTTGGCGCCCGGCGAGGTCAGCGGCAGCTGGATGTAATAGTTCTGCCCGCCATTGGGGAGCGGACCGATATTGGTCGAGGAGAAGCTGGTCTGGGCCAGGGTCGGGGCATGGAAACCGTCGCTGATGGTGCCGCGGATGCCCAGTTGCGGAACGATGTCATAGCGGGTGGTCAGCTTCTTGTTGAAGGTGTTGCCGACGCCGACATCGTCATAGCTCTCGAAGCGGCCGGCCAGATCCACCGTCCATTTCGGCAAGATCTGGGTCGACAGATCGACATAGCCGGCTTCGACATTGCGGCTATGGGTGCTGGCGTCCTCGGGGGTGAAGCCCGAATAGGACTGGGTGCCGCCATCGATGTAGGAAGCCGGCTCGCCGGCGCTGATGCTGAAGCTCTCATGGCGGTATTCGGCGCCCATGGCGACATTCAGCGGGGTGGCGAAGAAGCCGGTATCGAACGGATGGCGGAAATCGGCATTGACCACAGACTGGTCGTTCTTCTGGTTGCCGGCATAGACCTGCAGCGGCGTGTAGCCGAGCGCCTTGAGCATGCCGCCATTGGCGGTCTCCTTGACGCCGACATCGACGCTGTCGCGGCCGTAGGTGGCCGACAGATCCCAGTCCCAGCCGAACGTGACGCCCTTGACGCCGCCGGTGATGGCGCCGTCGACTTCATTGACGGTTTCCTGCGGCTGAAAGCCGGTCGGATAGACGATCGGCACGGCATTGCCAAGGCGATCATTCTCGAACGCGTCGGCGCCGCGCCAGCCGGCGGTGCCGAAGGCGTAGAAGGAGATATCGTCGGTGATCGGCTTTTCGGCGTTGAAGCCGCCGGTGACCAGATCCATCAGCGGCAGACCGTCGATCGGGTTCTTCTTCACGCCGCCGGCATATTGCTTGTAGGAGCCGCAATTCGGGTCGGCGTTGAAGGCGGGATTGGTGCGGCAATCGGTGCCGCCGCGCGACATGAAGTCCTGGTGCTTATAGTCGACGCCGATATCGAGATAGCCGTCCGAGCCCAGCGCGATCGCCTGCGAGCCGCTGCCGGCACCCTGGGCGCCGTCGCCGCGCGAAGTGATGCCGCCGGTGACCGCGACATTGGTGCCGTGGGTGGCGCTCTTCAGGATGATGTTGATGACGCCGGCCACCGCGTCGGAACCGTACTGGGCGGCGGCGCCGTCCATCAGCACTTCGACATGGTCGATCATCGAGATCGGAATCATGTCCAGATCGGCCGGGTTGGCGGCGACGTCGGGGCCCTGATCGGCGTTGATGTTGGCGGTGGTGTGGCGGCGCTTGCCGTTGACCAGGATCAGCACTTCGTTCGGGCTCATGCCGCGCAGGCGGGCCGAACGCACCATTTCTGAGGTATCGAAGTTTTCGGCGGCGGCGGTCAGCGACGGCAGCACGTTCTTCAGCGCGTCGAACACATTGTTCTGGCCGGTGGCGGCCAGAACGTCGGCGCCGACCACTTCGATCGGGGCCGGGCTTTCCTGCGCCTTGATGCCGACGTCGCGGGTACCGGTGACGATGATGACGTCGCCGGAATCCGAGACCGACGGACCGGCGGCGGCGGCAAGAACGGCGGCCTGAGGCAGGCCGGAAATCATCAGAGCGAGGGTGCTGACACCCATCATGCCGAGAGAACGTGTCTTCATCTCATGCCTTCTTTCAAAATGCGCTCACGACGCCCCCTCTCCCGAAGGCCATCGGAGCTGGATTGAAAAATCAGTGGGGCCGGGCGGCGACCGCGTCGATTTCGACAAGCAGGCCGGGACCCGCCAGCGAAGCCACCTGAACGGTGGTGCGCGCCGGCAGATTGGGCTGCTCTTTGGTGCCGAAGAATTGCGTGTAGCCCGCCTGCAGGCCGGCGAAATCCATCTTGCCGCCCTTATCCGGGTCACCGACCAGGAACACGCGCAGCTGCACGACATCCGAGAGCTTCAGATTGACGCGCTCGAGGGAGGCAGCCAGCGCCTTCAGGACACTGACAGTCTGGATTTCGGTGTTGCCGTAGGCAGCGATGGAACCGGCCGGCGCGGAGGAATCGGCGACCGAGGCGGTCGCACCGCTCACGAACACCAGATCGCTTCCCGCGGGAACCGAAACGGCAGCAGCAATCGGGAAATTACTTCCAGCCAGAGGAGTTCTGACTATCGATTCGGCAGCCCCCGCGCCGAACTGAACCCCTGCAGCAACCAGCAAAACACCTAAACTACGAAGATAAATCAACGACATCTCCTTATTTTTTAGAGCTGTTCGTCGATCCTGGACCCCCTCGAATTACTTTTTATATTTACTTATATCTTCTTCGCTACTTGTGATTGCACTCTCTTTAGGCACGTGGAATTTATGCCTCAATAAGAGTCACTTTGTCATGTGGATGTCATATGCGTCAAGGCGCCCAATGCCCTTTTTTCGGTCATTCCGAAGAATGCCGAATCCTTAGGCATTTTTGCCACAGTGCGGGGGGATAGGCAGAAAAAAGCCCCGGAAATCCGGGGCTTCTAGAGTTAGCCGAGCGCCGCCGTCAGCGGCTGAAGCAGCTCCGGCGCCGGCTTCCAGCGCCCGACCGAACTCTGATAGATCGGCTGGCGGACCTGGGTCGCGCTGGCGGTGCGGACGGCGCGGTCGGTGCTGTGGAAGGACAGGCAGGCATCGTCCCACGGCAAGTCGCAATGATCGAGCAGGCGCCTCGCCTGCCCTTCGAGATCGCCGACCAGCTCTTCATAGCGCAGATCGATCATCATCCCTTCGGGCAGAACCTGGCGCCAATGATCCATCAGCGACTGATAGGCACGGTGATAGCGCCCCAGCTCGGCCAGGTCGTAGGCATAAGGATGATGGCCGGTGAACAGCTTGGAATAGATCGACAGACAGGTGTCGACCGGATCGCGCACCGTATGGATGATGCGCGCATGCGGCATCGCCAGCGCGATCAGGCCGCAATAGAGGAAATTGTGCAGATATTTGTCGGTGATGCGCCGGAAGGATGGCGCCTCCTGGCGCAGCCGCTTCTCGTAGGCACCGCCGATCGCATCGAGCGTCAAAGGCGAGATGTCGGGAACCATGTCCGGATAGCGCACATGCCCGGTATGGTTGTTCAGGGCCTGGCGGAACAGGGTAAGTTCGCCGGTGCCGAACACTTCGGGGTGGCTGGCGAGGATCTGTTCGACCAGGGTCGAGCCCGACCGCATCATGCCGAGAATGAAGATCGGCCCTTCGGCCAGGCGGTAACCGCGCTTGTGCCGATTGATGAAGTCCCGGGTGAAGATCCGCTTGATGGCCTCGATCTGGGCCATGGTGCCGGCCTCGTCATACTCGAAGGTACGGCGCTTGGCCGCGTTGCCGAGCTGCTGCTGCGCGAAGCCGAGATCCTTGGCGCCGACATCCTCATAGGCCTTGGCCAGGGCGAAATGCAGATGCGCCTGATCGATGTCGGGCAATTCCCCCGCTTGTTCCGCCATCGCCTCCATCTGCGCCAGATGCGCGTCGCCGTCACGGTAGCGATGGGTCGCGGAATAGCTGAGATGATAGGCGCAATTGTCCGGTTCCCGCTCCAGCGTCTCGCGCATGGTGGCTTCCGCCACGTCCATCTGGCCGAGATCGAACAGCAATCCGCCCAGACTGTTGAGCGCCTTGACCGAGCCGGGATCGATCGCCAGGGCGCGGCGGCACGCCACCTCGCCCAGCGGCACCCGTCCCATCGCCTTCAGCAACAGGGCGTGGTCGAGATAGAAGACGGCATTACCGGGCTCCAGAGCGACGGCGCGGCGCTGCGAAATATCCGCCAGATCCATCTGGTCCAGATCGCGCAGAATGCCGGCATAGGCGTCGTGGTTCTCGGCGTCGGCGAAATCGCGCAGCAAGGCGGCGCGGCAGGCAGCCTCGGCCTCGCCATCGCGCTCGAGATCATGCAGGGCCGCCGCCAGATTGCGCAGCACCGAGGCCAGTTTCGGATGCTGCGGCAGCAGGAAGCGCAGAGCCTGGCGATAGGCCGGCTCGGCCTCGGCGGGGCGGTTGGTTTCGCGCAGCAGATTGCCGAGATTGTTGAAGGCGTCGCCGTAATCGGGGCGCAGGCGCAGCGCCTCGCGGTAGCTGGCCTCGGCTTCGAGGGCCCGCCCGAAGTCGCGCAGCGTGGTGCCGAGATGATTATGGGCGTCGGGATAATCCGGCTTCAGCTCGATGGCGCGGCGATAGCTGGCTTCAGCGTCGGCCAGGCGCCCCAGCGAACGCAGGCTGGTACCGAGATTGGAATGATAGGGCGCCATCGCTCCATTTTCCGCGATGGCCCGGCCGATCAGCTCGACCGCCTCTTCGTGCCGCCCCCTCTGCGTCGCCGCGACCCCCAGCAGATGCAGGCTGTCGGCATGACGCGGCTCGGCGTCGAGCACCTGGCGGTAAGCGGCCTCTGCTTCGGCGAGGCGGCCCGACTGATGCAGGCGCACGCCAGCGACGAACAGGGAATGAAGGGTTGCCGAATTCAGTTTGATGCTCTTTCAAAGGAAGAAAATCGGACTTCGGGCCGCGTTCCCACGCCGCGGCCCGAAGCCGAAACGATCCGAGCATAACCCGGATCGCCCCCCTTTAGAAATTCGCCGAGACCCTGGAGTAGAAATAGGCTCCGGTGATGCCCCACGGCGTATAATACGGATACAGGTTGCTCTCTCGGGCGGTCCGCAACGCGACCGGCAGCTGTCCGGGCAGATGGTCGAACACGTTGTTGCCGCCGATGTTCAGCTTGATCCCATCGGTGATGTAATAGCCGATGTCGATGTCGGTGATGTAGGCCGACTTGATGTAGATGTTGGCGAACGGCGTGACCGCGGACGAGGAGCCGACATTCTCATCGGCATGGCCATAGCGGGTCTCGCGCAGGGTGACGTCGAAATCCTTCCAATGCCAGTTGGCCGCCAGGGTGATCTTGTTCTGCGGCGAGGACTTGGTCAGATCGGTCTGGATCTGCGGATTGACGTAGGTCGGCGCCTGGCCGGCCGAGATCAGAGCCGCCCGCATCTGCGGAGGCAGGGCGTACTGGTTGGTGATGGCGATCGAGTTCCAGTTCGCCGCGGCCGACCATTTCACGGTGCCGAAATCACCGAAATCGCTGCGGTAATCCGAATTGATGTCCAGGCCGCGGGTACGGGTGTTGACGCTGTTGGCGAAGAAGGAGACGAAAGCGGTCTCGCCGGCATTGGGCGGGATCGGATTGCCGTTGGCGGCCGCCGCCAGCAAGGCGGTATCGCCGGTAACCTGCGCCGAGTCGATGATCGCCTTGTTGAGCCAGATCTGATAGACGTCGGCGGTCACATGCAGCTTCGGCAGCGGCTCGGAGACGATGCCGAACGACACGTCCTTTGCCGTCTCAGGCACCAGCGGCTGCGCGCCGAGCAGCTTGGCTCCCGGCGAAGTCGGCGGCGCCTGGATCGACAGCGAGCTCGGCGTCACCGCGGTGGCCGAATAATAGGACTGCGCCAGGCTCGGCGCGTGGAAGCCGTTGCTGATGGTGCCGCGGATACCCAGTTCCGGCGCGAAGTCGTAGCGGGTGGTGAACTTCTCGTTGGTGGTGTCGCCGACACCGATCTGGCTGTAGCTCTCGTAGCGGACGGCGAAATCGACCGTCCATTGCGGCACCAGCTTGGTCGAGAAGTCGCCATAGACCGCCTCGACATGGCGGAAATGGCTGGAGGCGTCGGTCGGGGTCAGGCCGGCTTCCGCCTGGGTGCCGCCATCGATGTAGGTGCCGGGATCGCCCGCGCCCAGCGAGTAGGTTTCATAGCGGTATTCGCCGCCGATGGCGACATTGACCGGCGCCGGCAGGAAGGTGTCGATCGCGCGGCGGATGTCGGCGTTGATGGTGGTCTGCTCATAGACCGCCGAGTCCAGGGTGCCGCCGGTGAAGTTGGTCTGCAGACCGAGGCCGGGATGGTTTGCGTAGGTGGGCGGATTGGACAGGCCGGTATTATAGGAATTGATCAGACCGAAATGGTCGCTGTCGCGGCCATAGGTGGCGGACAAATCCCAGTCCCAGCCCAGATTGGTTCCCTTGACGCCGCCGGTGACGGCGAAATCGACCTCGTTCAGGGTCTCGCGCGGGAAGAAGCCATCCGGCCAATAGAAGGGGGCGCGGGCGTCTTCACGGTTATTCTCGAAGGCCTGCGAGGTCCGGCGTCCGAACGTGCCGAAGGCATAGATGCTAAGGTCGCTGTTGATCGGCTTCTCGGCATTGAAGCCGAGATTCATCAGGTCGTAGAGCGGCGAGCCTTCCAGGCGGTTGCGCACCGGCCCGTTCTGCACGCCATAGATATTGGTCTCGCTGCCCGTCTCCCCGCCGCCGATGCAGCCCGTCGCGGTGGTGCGGCAATTGATGCCGTTGCGGTTGCTGAAATCCTGGTGGCGATAGTCGCCGCTCAGATTCAGGGTGCCGTCGCCGAAGAAGCGGGCGCCCTGGTCGAAGCCGGCCATGGCCTGGGCGCTGTCACCGCGGGTGGAGATGCCGCCGCCGGCATAGAGGCTGGTGCCCTCGGCGTTGTTCTTGAGGATGATGTTGATGACGCCGGCCACCGCGTCGGAACCGTACTGGGCGGCGGCGCCGTCCATCAGCACTTCGACATGGTCGATCGCCGAGGTCGGGATCATGTCCAGATCGGCGGGGTTCGAGCCGGAATCCGGGCTCTGGTCGGAACCGCCGGGGGTGATGCTGGCGGACTGATGGCGGCGTTTGCCGTTGATCAGGATCAGCACCTCGCCCGGATTCATGCCGCGCAGGCGGGCCGCGCGCACCAGTTCGGAGGCGTCAGGGCTCCAGCCATTGGCCGAGAAGGAGGGCAGAATGTCTTTGAGCGCATCCAGGGCGCTGGCGGCGCCGGTGGCCTCGAGGGCCTCGCCGCCCAGCACCGCGATCGGGGTGGCGCTGTCCTGCGCCTTCACGCCGACATCGCGGGTACCGGTAACGATGATGGTGTCTTCTTCGCTGGTCGGTGCCGGAGCGGCCGCCGCGAACGCCGCGTGTTGCAGGCCTGCCAGCATCAGGGCCGACGTGCTCACCCCCGTCAGAATCTTAGTACGCGTCCTCATGATTGTTGTCCTCCCGGCTATCTCTCGGAAATCGAGCGCTTATGCGCTCTCGTTAAATCACTTCGGAACTCTGCCCACCCCAAGGGCAATTAAGTCACACCAACAGACCTCCTACTGTCGCGGCATAGAAATGACCCTTACAGGCACGCACAGAAACGCGCCCGCTCCAAGGCAGGACCAATTCCATTTGAGTAGATTGATCTGATCGGCAGCAAAAATCTAAATAACGACGACAAAACAACCGTTTTCCCCTATCGATATTCAATATTTTTGTTTTTTTGCTGCTCGTCTCACTTAATTTTCACAAAAGCATGGCAGAGACTTCTCAACCGCCAGGCACGCAAGAAACAACGATTTGCGCAAGAAATACTCTGTCACGCGCCTGCAACACTCGTCAATTCACCTCGATGCAACCATTGTATAAAGATCGCCAGCCTATGCATTTATGCAACAGTGTCGCCCCTCACAACGCGTGATACCCTTTTCCAGCCATGACGACAGACCCCGCCCTGCTCCAGCTTCTCACCCGCATCGCCGACTCCCTCGACAGGCTTTCCCCGCCTCCGCCGAGGTCGGCCACCCTCGACGAAGCCGACGCTTTCGTCTGGCACGCCGATCCCGCCGGCCTCGAGCCGGTGCATAAGGTCAATCGCGTCGATGTCGAACTTCTGCAGGGCATCGGACCGCAACGGGATATCCTGCTGGGCAACACCCAGCGCTTCGCCGACGGGCTGCCCGCCAACAATGTGCTGCTGTGGGGCGCGCGCGGCACCGGCAAGTCTTCGCTGGTCAAGGCCGCGCATGCCGAGATCAACCGTCTGAAGCCAGGCATCCTGGCGCTGGTCGAGATTCACCGCGAGGACATCCCGTCCCTGCCCCATCTGCTGAAGATCCTGCGCGACAGCCCGCGCCGCGTGCTGCTGTTCTGCGACGATCTGTCGTTCGACGCGGCGGATGAGAGCTACAAGTCGTTGAAGGCGGTGCTGGATGGCGGCGTGGAGGGACGCCCCGAGAATGTGCTGTTCTATGCCACCTCGAACCGGCGCCACTTGATGGCGCGCGAGATGATCGACAATGAACGCTCGACGGCGATCCATGCCAGCGAGGCGGTCGAGGAAAAGGTGTCGCTGTCCGACCGTTTCGGCCTGTGGCTGGGCTTCCACAATCTCGACCAGGCGACCTATTTCTCGATCATCGAAGGCTACGCCAAGGCCTATGGCCTGGAGATCGGCCTGGAAGACATGCGCGCCCAGGCGGTGGAATGGTCGATGACCCGCGGGTCAAGATCCGGCCGCGTCGCCTGGCAGTTCATCCAGGATCTGGCCGGCAGACTGGGGAAGACGGTCGGCTAAGCCCGATCAGCCCGGATCGGGCGGATCGAGCGGCGCCGAAGCGGGAATGGAAGCCCCGCCCAGAACCGAATTCGGATCGATCGCGCGAGTGCCCTGACGCACTTCGAAATGCAGCTGCGGCTGTGACACGCCGCCGGAATCGCCGACCTTGGCGATCTTCTGCCCGCGCTTCACCACATCGCCGCGCTTCACCAGCAGCGTGTCGTTATGGGCATAGGCGGTCATCCAGCCGCCTTCATGCTTGATCAGCAGCAGATTGCCGAAGCCGCGCAGCTCGTTGCCGGCATAGGCGACGACGCCGGACTCGGCGGCCATCACGGGGGTGCCGCGCGCCGCCGCGATGTTGATGCCGTCATTATGCTGGCCATGGCCGGTGGTGCCGTAATCGAGGATCACGTCGCCCTTGAGCGGCCAGATGAAGCCGTGACCGGACTTGGCCGGCGGCTCGGGCAGCGGCGCCGGCGGCAGCGCGGCGGTCTGGGTCGGCGCCGAGATCGGCGGCGCGACGGCGGGCGGCGGCGGAATGGGAGCGGATGGGACGGGAGGAGCCGACGGAACCGGCGGCGCACCAATCGGCGCCGAAGCGGGAGCGGCGGCGGCCGAGGTCGGCGGCGGAAGCGGCGACGACGTCACGCCCGAAGGCGGAACCGGCGGCGGAGCAGCGGGACGCGCGGCCGGCACGGGCACAGCCGGCGCCGCACTGGCGACGGTGGCGGCGGCGGGAACCGGCGCGGCGGCGGACGCCGGCAGCACCAGCTTCTGTCCCGGCTGCAGCACATAGGGTGCGGCCAGACCGTTCATGCGCGCCAGCGTGCCGAAAGCGACACCGGTCTTGCGCGCGATCACCGACAGATTGTCCCCCTTGGCGACGACATAGAAACCGCTGCCCGGCAGGGTCAGGCGCTGGCCCGGCGTCAGCTGGAACGGCGCCTGCAGCTGGTTGGCGTCGATCAGCGAGCGCACCGAAACATGCAGCTCGCGCGCGATCGAATAGATGGTATCGCCTGATTTGACCACATAAGCGCCGCCATTGGCCGCCGCGCCCGACGGTTCGTTGACCACCGGCGGCAGGGTGCGCGGCCCCTGGCTGGGCGGATTGCCGCAAGCGGCCAGGATCAGCAGCGCGGCAAGAACCAGAACCCGCTTCACGACGGCACCTCGCCCGCCACCAGGGGAACGAAGCGCACCGGAAACAGGCTTTCCTCGCGGGTCTTGCCGTCCTGCTTGGTGACGCGGATCAGATCCTGGTCGCCGCCCTGGGCGCCCAGCGGCAGCACCATGATTCCACCCTCGGCCAGCTGGTCGGCCAGCTTTTCCGGCACCGTCTCGGCCGCCGCCGTCACCATGATGCGGTCGAACGGCGCCTGTTCGGGCCAGCCGCGGCTGCCGTCGGCGACGATGGCGGTGATGTTGTGCAGGCGCAATTGCTTGAAAATCTCCTCGGCGCCGGCCAGCAGCGGTCCATGGCGCTCGATCGTATAAAGCCGCCGGCACAATTTGGCCAGCACCGCCGCCTGATAGCCCGAGCCGGTGCCGATCTCAAGCACCTTCATCCGCTCGCCCACCGCCAGCGCCTGGCTCATCGAGGCGACCACCAGCGGCTGGCTGATGGTCTGGCCCAGCTTGATCGGCAGCGCCGTATTCTCGTAGGCCTGGTCCTTGAAGGGGTCGGGAACGAAGATTTCGCGCGGGATACGCTCGATCGCGGACAATACGCGGGTATCGGTCACGCCGGACCGCCGCAATTCCATGATCAGGCGGATCTTGCGCGCCTCGTTCTTCATCCGAAAAGCGACGCCATCGCTGCCAGCGTTCCCCGATGGGTGAAATCGGTCCCCAGTGGGGTCACCGCCACCTTGCCCTGATAGACCGCGGCGAGATCCGTACCTTCGAGGCCCGGGTCCTCGAGCCGCTGCCCGCCGATCCAGTAATAAGGCTGGCCGCGCGGATCGATGCGCTCGACCAGTTCATCGCCGATCTTGCGCTTGCCCTGGTCCGCCACCGCGATGCCGGTCACCTTGTCGGCCGGCAGGTCGGGGAAATTGACGTTGATCAGCACATTGGCCGGCCAGCCTTCGGCGGCCAGGCGGCGGATCACTTCGGGCGCCCAATGGCGGGCGGTATCCCATTTGATCGGGCTGTCGCCGGCGATATGCTGCGACAGGGCGATCGACGGGATGCCCAGCAGAGCCCCTTCCATCGCCGCCGCCACCGTGCCGGAATAGGAAACATCGTCGCCGAGATTGCTGCCCCGGTTGATGCCCGACAGCACCAGATCGGGGCGCTTGTCGGTCAGCAATTGCCGCACGCCCAGCAGAACCGAATCGGTCGGGGTGCCATCCACGCAGTAGCGCCGCTCGCCGACCTGCCGCAGACGCAGCGGCCGGCGGATGGTCAGGGAATGGGCGACGGCGCTCTGCTCGCTTTCCGGCGCCACCACCCAGACATCGTCCGACAGGCTCCGCGCCACCTCTTCCAGCACCTTGATGCCGGGAGCATCGACCCCATCATCATTGCTGATCAGGATGCGGGCGCGGGACAGGTCGATCCGTTCAGCCATTTGCGGTGATGCGCTCCAGCCCGCCCATATAGGGACGCAGCATTTCGGGCACGACGATCGAGCCGTCGGCCTGCTGGTAGTTCTCCATCACCGCGATCAGGGTGCGGCCGACCGCTAGGCCCGAGCCGTTGAGGGTGTGGAGGAAGCGGGTCGCTTTCTCCTCCTTCGGCCGGAAGCGGGCATTCATGCGGCGGGCCTGGAAATCACCGGTGTTCGAGCAGCTGGAGATTTCGCGGTAGGTATTCTGCCCCGGCAGCCAGACTTCGATGTCGTAGGTCTTGCGGGCGCCGAAGCCCATGTCGCCGGTGCACAGCACGATGACGCGATAGGCCAGGCCGAGCTTCTTCAGCACGTCCTCGGCGCAATTGGTCATGCGCAGATGCTCTTCGTCCGACTTGTCGGGATGGACGATGCTGACCAGCTCGACCTTGGGGAACTGGTGCTGGCGGATCATGCCGCGCGTATCCTTGCCGGCTGAGCCCGCTTCCGAGCGGAAGCACGGGGTCAGCGCGGTAAAGCGCAACGGCAGCACCGCTTCGTCGAGCAGCTCGCCATTGACCAGATTGGTCAGCGGAACTTCAGCGGTCGGGATCAGGTAATGGCCGGTCTCGGTCTTGAACAGGTCTTCTTCGAATTTAGGCAGCTGGCCGGTGCCCAGCAGCGCAGTGTCGCGCACCAGAACCGGCGGATTGACTTCGGTATAGCCATGCTGGCCGGTCTGCAGATCCAGCATGAAGGCGCCCAGAGCGCGCTCGAGGCGCGCCAGCGCGCCCTTCAGAACGACGAAGCGGCTGCCCGAAATGCGCGCCGCGGCGGCGAAATCCATCAAACCGAGCTTTTCGCCCAGCGCATCATGCTCCAGCGGCGTGAAATCGAGAACAGGCGGGGTACCGACCTTGCGCAGCTCGACATTGCCGCTTTCGTCCTCGCCCGGCGGCACGTCATCGGCCGGCAGGTTGGGAATGCCCATCAGAATCGCTTCGAGCTCTTCGCCCAGCGCCTTGTCGGCGGCCTCGAACTCGGCCAGCTTGTCCTTCAGCGCGGCGACCTCGGCCATCAGCGCATCGGCGTCGCCGCCCTGCTTCTTGACCATGCCGATCTGCTTGGAGGCTTCGTTGCGGCGCGCCTGGCCTTCCTGGAAACCGGTCTGGGCGGCGCGGCGGCGCTGGTCCAGATCGAGGATCTGGGCCGACAGCGGGGCGAGCCCGCGCTTCTGCAAACCCGCATCGAACAGAGCGGGGTTGTCGCGGATGAGCTTGATATCGTGCATGGGATTCCCTGAGCTTTTGATCGGTTATAGAGGGGTGCCGATCAGGCGTCGAGAAGCAAAATAGTCGCTTCTATCGAGCGCTGCCCCACCGCGGCGATTTCCGCGGCGGAGGCGGATTCCTCCTGCGCCAGCAACTGTGAGAGGCGGGTGAATCCGAGCGCGGCGGCATCCCCTTGCAATGCCTTCAATTTCACCGGGTCCTGGCCCGCCGACGCCAGATCATGGCGGAACGCTTCGGCGCGCTGGCGCAGCGACTCGGGGCCGTGACGGCCCTGGACCTCGCGGTCGATCAGCGGCCGGGGGCCCTCGTCCACCGGCGCCGGCGGCGGCTCCGCCACCGGATCGGGCGACCTGCCCAGACGCGCGACCCAGCGGTCGAGCATCGCCACCAGGCGGGCGCGGTCGAGCGGCTTGTCCAGGTAATCGTCCATGCCGGCCGTCAGGCATTGCTCGCGGTCGCCGATCATGGCGCTGGCGGTCAGGGCGATGATCGCCACCTTGGACTGCGGGCCCGGCAGCGCCCGGATCGCCTTGGTGGCGGCGATGCCGTCCATCACCGGCATCTGGTAATCCATCAGCACCAGCTGGTAATCGCCGGTACCGACCATGGTGACCGCCTCGACGCCGTCCTGGGCCAGATCGGCGCGGCAGCCGATGCTGCCCAGCATGCCCAGGGTCACCTGCTGGTTGATGACATTGTCCTCGACCACCAGGATCTTCAGCGCCGAGCGCGCCGCGCTGGGCGCCGGCGGAACGGGGCGCACCGGCGCCGCGTTGGCCTGGCGCTCGGGCGGGGCGACCTGGCCGCTTTCGGCCGGAGTCAGCGGCACCACGAACCAGAAGCTGCTTCCCTCGCCCACCCGGCTTTCCAGATCGATATGGCCCCCCATGCGGTCGATGATGCGCTTGCTGATCGCCAAACCCAGGCCGGAACCGCCATAACGCCGCGAGGTCGAACTGTCGGCCTGGCTGAACATGCTGAACAGGCGCGGCTGCACCTCTTGCGGAATGCCGATGCCGGTATCCTTGACCAGCACCTTGAGCCACGACTCGCCTTCGCGCACGATCCGGGTCGCCGTCACGCTGATCGAGCCGCTCTCGGTGAATTTCACCGCATTGCCCGCCAGATTGAGCAGCACCTGCCGCAGGCGCGCCGCGTCGCCCATATAGGTGCCGCCCAGATCGGGCGCCACGAAGGTCTCGAAGGTGACCGGCTTTTCCTTGAGCTTGGCCGCGAGAATATCGGCGACGCCGGTGATTACCGGGGGAATCTCGAACGGCTCGCTGCGCAGATCGATCCGCCCGGTCTCCATCTTCGAGATGTCGAGGATGTCGTTGATGATCGACAGCAGCAGCTCGGACGAAACGCGCACGGTCTCGGCGAAATGGCGCTGCTCGGAATCGAGGGCGGTATCGAGCAGCAAGCCGGTCATGCCGATGATGCCGTTCATCGGCGTGCGGATCTCGTGGCTCATGGTGGCCAGGAATTCCGCCTTGACCCGGTTGGCGCTATTGGCCAGGTCGCGGGCGCGGCGCAGATCGCCCATTGCCGCCTCATGCGAATCGAGCAGCCGCTTGATCCACAGCATCAGGCAGGCGAACACCAGCGAGATCAGGATCGCCGCGATGGAAACGAACAGGGCCTTCTGCCGCCAGGCGGCGAGGATGACGTCCTGGGTCGCGGTCACCACCATCACCAGCGGATAGCCGCTGACCTCGTGGGCGACGACGATGCGCAGGCGCAGATCGGAGGGATCGACCGGCCGCGGCTCGCGGGTGACGCGCACCGAGACGCCATGGGCCAGGGCTTCCAGCGCCGGGTGGTGCGGGATGATCGTGCCGATCGCGGTCTCGGTCTCCGGCGCGCGGGCCAGCAGCGCGCCGTCCGAGCGGTACATGGCGATCGAGCTGTATTCGCTGAAATTGACCGCCGAGTAATATTGCTTGAAGAAGTCGCTGCGGATGCCGATCAGGCACAATCCCACCGGCTTGTGGGCGCGGTTGAAGATCTTGCGCGACAGATAGAAGGTCCATTCCCCGCTCGACCGGCTCTGCACCGTATTGCCGATATAGAGATCGAGATTGGGATCGTCGATCTGCGCCCGGAAATAGTCGCGGTCGGCCAGATTGATCGGCAGCGCCGGAAATTGGCGGGTGAAATTGACGATATTGCCGTGCAGGTCGACGATGGTGGCGATGTCGACCTGCGGCACGCCGCTGATCTTGTCGCGCAGGGTGGCGAAGGTGGAGCGGTTCCCCAGCGTGGCGCGCAATTGCTCCTCGCTGTCGATGCCCATTTCGACGACGCTGTCCTCGATCGCCTTCTGCACCAGTTCGCCCGCCTTGAGGGACTGGCTGGCCTGCTCGGCCAGGATGCGGGTCAGCGAGGTCAGAGTGGCTTCCCACTCCTTGATCGCCTGCTCGCGCTGCAGATAGACGGTGATGCCGGCCACCGCCAGCACCAGGGTGATGAACAGCGATCCGGCGACCAGCAACACGGTGCTCCCCGCCTGCGGCCTCACGCCGGACGACGCATGCTGCGGGGAGTGGGCCGTGTCGCCGATCATGGATCTGCGGCGGCCTCCGCTTCGGCGGCTTCCCGGGCCTTGCCGCGTTCGACCCAGCGGCAGGACAGGATCGACACTTCATAGAGCAGAAGCATCGGCACGGCCAGGCTGAGCTGGCTGAAGATGTCGGGCGGGGTCAGCACCGCGGCGGCAATGAACACGCCGACGATGGCATAGCGCCGCTTGGCCTTGAGATCGGCCGACGACAGAATGCCGACACGGGCCAGCAAGGTCAGCGCCACCGGCATCTGATAGGCGATGCCGAAGGCGAAAATGAACTTCATCACCAGCGACAGATATTCGCCCACCTTGGCCTGCAGCTCGATCGGCAAACCGTCCGGCCCGGTGTCGGCGGCCAGCTGCTCGAACGACAGGAAGAAACGGCAGGCGATCGGCAGCACGAAATAATAGACCGTTGCCGCGCCCGCCAGGAACAGCACCGGAGTCGCCACCAGGAACGGGGCGAAGGCCTTTTTCTCGCGCTTGTACAGACCCGGCGCGACGAAGGCCCACAGCTGGCCGGCCCACACCGGAAAGCACAGGAAGGCAGACGCGAAGGCGGCGACCCGGACATTGGTCCAGAAGGCCTCGGTCAGGTTGGTGTAGATCATGTGCCGTCCGGTATCGCCATGCTCCGCCATGGCGTCGGACAGCGGCCTCACCAGATAGGAATAGAGGTCCTTCGAGACGTAATAACAGCCGATGAAGGCCACGAAAAAGAACACCACCGAGACCAGCAGCCGCTTGCGCAGCTCGATCAGATGCTCGACCAGCGGCATCTTGTGTTCGTCAGGATTGTCTATTGTCATGAAGCCCTCAAGCGCCGGGCGCGCATTCCATGCGCTGGGCTACCGCGCCAAGCTATGTTGCCTGTGTGACAGCGGCTGTCGGCAGCGCGGGCGTGCACTTGCACGCCGGGAGCGGAACAGGGGCTCATGCCTTGTGCTCCGGCGCTGGGGTTGGGGTGGGCGTGGTTTCAGGAACCGGAGTCGTTTCGGGCAAGGCGGCCACGACCGGCTCCGGCGCCGGGGTCGGCTCGGGGGGCGCGGCCGGCTTGTCGGGATCGATCTTGACCGCTTCCTTGATGCCGTCGGCGTCGACCAGCTTTTCCAGACTTTCCTTGAAGTCGGTCGGCGAGACCTTCTCGACTTCCTTGCGGATCTCGTCGAGCTCGGCCTCGCGCATCATGTCGTCCAGATTGCGCTGGAACTCCGCCGCCATCGTGCGGGCGCGCCGGGTCCATTGCCCGATATTGCGCATCACACGGGGCAAATCCTTCGGGCCGATGACGATCAGCGCCACCGCTGCAATCAGCGCCAGCTCGGACCAGGCGATATCAAACACCGGTCAGCCTTTCAGTGGTGGTGCGCTTCGTCCTTGTGCGGGGCGCCCGCGGCGGCCTCGTCGGACGACAGGGCCTTGGGCTTGTCAGGCGTCGGCTCGTCTTCCTGCAGACCCTTCTTGAACGCCTTCACGCCTTTGGCGAGATCTCCCATCAGGTTCGAGACGCGACCCGTACCGAACAGCAGCAGGACCACGGCAAGAACGATCAGCCAATGCCAAATACTGAAGGAACCCATATTTGCACTCTCCATTCTCTTCGGCCCGGATCATCGCAAAACTTAACGTCCGCGGCAACGACCGCGGCATGTTCCGGCCGATAAATCCGAAGCCGCCCAAGCCCGAAGCCGGGCGACTTCACAAATGCTTCACATCGAATCGACCCCCTATGGGCTAATTAGGGTTCAGCTCACTGTCGCTTGGGGGTTGTGGGATGGATGCGCTTTTTGCCGGCGACCTGTCGGTTCCGACGATGATCCTGCTGTTCGGCGCCCTGGCGCTGGCGCTTGGCTTCGAGTTCGTAAACGGTTTCCATGACACCGCCAACGCGGTGGCCACGGTGATTTACACCCGGGCGCTGCCGCCCACAGCCGCGGTGCTGCTGTCGGGCACCTGCAACTTCATCGGCGTCGCGCTGTCCACCGGCGCGGTGGCGTTCGGTATCATCGCCCTGCTGCCGGTCGAGCTGATCCTCGATGTCGGCTCGGGCCCCGGTTTCGCCATGGTGTTCTCGCTGCTGTTCTCGGCGATCCTCTGGAACCTCGGCACCTGGTATCTCGGTCTGCCGGCCTCCTCCTCGCACACGCTGATCGGCTCGATCGTCGGCGTCGGCCTGATGAATTCCTACCTCTCGGCGCACGCCTTCGGCGACGGCATCAATTGGGGCAAGGTTCAGGATACCGGCCTCGCGCTGCTGATCTCGCCGCTGGTCGGCTTCTTCTTCGCCGGTTTGCTGCTGCTGATCTCCAAGGCGCTGATCAAAAACCCGGTCCTGTTCGAGGCGCCGACGGAGGACAGCCGTCCGCCGCTTCCGATCCGTATGCTGCTGTGGTTCACCTGCGCCGGCGTATCGTTCGCGCACGGCTCGAATGACGGCCAGAAGGGCATGGGCCTGATCATGCTGGTGCTGATCGGCATCGTTCCGGCCGGCTTCGCGCTCGACCTCTCGACCGATCCCGCGAACGTCGCCGCCCTGCAGCAGGGGGCCGGCACCGCCGCGGTCTGGTTCCAGGGCAAGGCGGGCGACGCGACCATGGAGCCCGACCAGGCCAAGGTCACCCTGTCCGACTTCCTGCGTACCGGCAAGATGGACCCGGCGGTCTACACCGCCGCCGCGGCCAAGAGCAAGGAACTGAGCGAAGAGCTGTCCGGCATCAAGTCTTTTGCCGACCTGTCGCCCGACCAGCGCAGCCTGGCCCGCCGCGACGCCTTCCTGATCTCGGGAACCGTCAAGAAGCTCGACAAAGCCGGCCAGTTGCCCAAGACCGACGAAACCAAGCCGCTGTTCGATCTGGCCGGAAGCCTCTCCAAGGTCACCAACTTCATTCCGACCTGGGTCAAGTTCGCCGTCGCCATCGCGCTGGGCCTGGGCACCACCGTCGGTTGGAAGCGCATCGTCGTCACCGTCGGCGAGAAGATCGGCAAGGCGCACCTGACCTACGCGCAGGGCGCCTCGGCCGAGCTGGTCGCCGCCGCCACCATCGCCGCCGCCGACGTATGGGGCCTGCCGGTCAGCACCACCCACGTTCTGTCGTCGGGCGTGGCCGGCACCATGGCGGCCAACCGCTCGGGGCTGCAGGCCGACACGCTGCGCAACGTTCTGCTGGCCTGGGTCCTGACCCTGCCGGTCTGCGTCCTGCTCGGCGCAACCTTGTTCGGGGCTTCGCTGTTCCTGATCCTGCGTGTCTTCGGCGTTCACTGAAGACAGCGTTTATCCTCCCTGATGTAGACCCGGAGGAGCGGAGCGACGACCCCGAGGGTCTGCGGGGTAGGCTACCCCGCACTCGTGATGCAGATCTTCTGCATCACGATCTAATTAAGGCGTCTCCATCACGGAGACGCCTTATTTTTTTCACGGTCCTCGGTCATAGTAACAAAACGTTACATGAGGATACGTCCGTGAAAAAAATCTCGCCCTTGCTCGCCGCGCTCTGCGCCTTCCTGTCGGCCGGCGCGGCCCTGGCCGATCCGCCCACAATGGTAGGACGGCTCAGCCTGGTGGAAGGCTCCGCCTCGATCCGCCATTCCTACGACCCGCAATGGACGCAGGGCGGGATCAACTTCCCGGTGATCGCCGGCGACGGGGTATGGAGCGACCAGGGCTCGCGCACCGAAGTCGAGATCGGCGGCGCCGAGGCGCGCCTCGACGAGACCAGCGAACTCGACATCGACCGCCTGGATGAAGGCGGCGCCGCGTTGCGCGTGCCGCAGGGCGTGCTCAATCTGGTGGTGCGCTATTTGCCGCCGGGTGGGCTGCAGGTGGTAACGCCGGTCGGCCAGCTCTCGATCCGCCAGCCGGGCGAATATCACGTCGATGCCGGCCGCCCCAATGGCCCGCCCACCCAGATTCTGATGGGCGTGCTATCGGGGGAAGCCACCTTCTCGGGCCTGCGCGGCGTGACCGAGCTGCACAGCGGGCAAGGCGCCATGGTGCCGCCCGACCAGAGCCTGCTGCAGGTGGTTGGCATCTATCCCACGCCGTTCGACCAGTGGGCCGAGGCCCGTGCCGGACAGCTGGCGGCGTCGCAGACCGTCGCCTATGTCTCGCCGGACGTGACCGGCTATCAGGATCTCGACAATTACGGCTCGTGGCAGACCGTGCCCGATTACGGCCCGGTGTGGTTCCCCAGCAGCGTCGCGATCGGCTGGGCTCCCTACCATAACGGCCATTGGGCCTTCGTCCGCCCGTGGGGCTGGACCTGGATCGACGATGCGCCGTGGGGCTTCGCGCCGTTCCATTATGGCCGCTGGGCCGAATTCGACGGCCGCTGGGCCTGGATTCCCGGCGAACGGCACGAACGTCACTTCTACGCCCCGGCCCTGGTCACCTTCGTTGGCGGCGAGCCGGGCGGTGCGCATGTCGGCTGGATCGCCCTCGGCCCGCACGAGGTGTTCCACCCCTATTACGCCCACAGCGATACCTATGTCATCCAACTGAACCGGGCCCATTTCCATGACGAGCACGAGATCGTGCGCTGGGACCACGCCCCGCCGCCCGCCGAACATTTCGCCAATAACCGCTGGGCCAACCAGGGCAATGCCGGCGCCTTCGCCGCCAACCAGACGGCGCCGCGCCAGCAGATGAATGGCGGCCCCGGTAACCGGCCCGCCCCGCAGCCGGCGGCCCAGCCCGCCGCAATTCCTCAGGGTCCGCGCCCGGGCCCGCAGCCGCAGCCGCAGCAGCAATTCCAGCCGCAGCCTCGTCCGCAACCGCAGCCGGCGCCGGCTCCCGTCGCTGCTCCCCAGCAGCCGCATCCGATGCCGGTGCCGCAGCCTCAACCCCAACCGCAGCAGTTCCATCCGGTCCAGCCCGCACCGCAGCCCCAAGTCCAACCGCAGCCGCAGCCGCGCCCGCAGCCGCAACAACAGCCGCAGCCGCAACAGCAGCCAAGGCGGGAACCGCAGGATAAAGAGCATCAGGCGCAGCATTAGCGGTTTGCGATCCCTTAGAATCGCATACTGCTCACGGCGCCGACTGGCGCCGCGCAGGCGTCGCATAAACCCTTAATCCTCGGCGAAGAGATCGTCTTCCTGGCCGCGCAGCATTTCCATGGCGCGGCGTTCGAGGGCCTCTTCGTCGAGATCCTCTTCGGTATCGACCAGATCGGTCGCGTCGCCGGCGCGGTTGGCATAGCTGGCCAAAGACGGACGGGCATCGAGCAGGCCAGCCGCCTTCAGCTCCTCCTGGCCGGGCAGCTCATCGAGGCTGCCCAGGGCGAAATGGTCGAGGAATCCTTCCGCCGTCGCCCACTGCATCGGGCGGCCGGGCACCTGGCGGCGGCCGCGCGGGCGTATCCAGCCGGCTTCCAACAGTGTGTCCAGCGTTCCCCGGCTCAGAGCAACGCCACGGATTTCCTCGATCTCGGCGCGGGTGACCGGCTGGTGATAGGCGATGATCGCCAGGGTCTCGATGGCGGCGCGCGACAGTCTCTTCTCGATCGGCTGCTCGACCACCAGAGCGGCCTCCAGATCGGGCGCGGTGCGGAACGCCCAGCCCTTGCCGAGCTTCTGCAAGGTGATGCCCCGGCCGGCATAATCGGACTGCAATTCGTCCAGCACGGACAGCAGCGACAGGTCCGCGGGCAGACGGGCCGCCAGATCGGCTTCCGGAACCGGCTCCGACGACGCGAACAGCACCGCCTCGATCAATCGCGTCCAGTTGCTACTCAAGACCCTCTTCCCTCTCCCTCGCTTTGACCCACACCGGCGCGAACAGCCCGGGGTCCTGGCGTAATTCGATGCGGCCCTGCTTGACCAGTTCCAGCGCTCCGACCAGATGGGCGGCCATCGCCGAACGCGCCAGCAATCCGGACACGCCGGGCGGCAGGAAGCTCGACAAGGTCGACCAGCGCGGCATCTTGCCCAGCATGGCTTCCAAACGGTGGATCGCGTCGTCGGGCGAGAACAGGTCGGGCGCCTCGATCTCCAGGCGCGTCACCGGCTTTCTCGCCAGCACGTCGCCATAGGCGCGCAGCAATTCGTAGAGGGTGACCTGCCACCAGGGTTTCAGCTCGGTGCGAGTGGTTTCCGGCTCGCCGCGCGGAAAGCGCTCGCGCAGCAATTGCGGGCGCGCCATCAGCGCGGCACCCGCCTTGCGCATCGCTTCCAGGCGCTGCAGCTGGAAAGCCAGATTGGCGGCCATCTCTTCGGCGGAGGGTTCGTCCTCGGCGGGCGGTTCCGGCAGCAGCAGGCGGGATTTGAGATAGGCCAGCCAGGCCGCCATCACCAGATAATCGGCCGCCAGTTCGAGGTTATGCTTCGCGCGCTGGTCGATGAAGGTCAGATATTGCTCGACCAGCGCCAGGATCGAGATGCGGGCCAGATCGACCTTCTGGTCGCGGGCAAGCGACAGCAGCAGGTCGAGCGGCCCCTCGAACCCGTCCAGATCGACCGTGAAGCTGACTCCCCCGTCCATCAACCCTCACATCAGGCCGGTGATGTGGAACAGCCACCCTTCCAGAATTTCGGCCGGCAGCCCGACCAGCCACGAGAAGGGATGGAACCCCAGCAGCGGCAGCAGGAACAGCCCGACCATCAGGATCACCAGGCTGTAGCGCTCCAATTGCGAGACCTTGTAGGCGAGCTGGCGCGGCAGCAGCCCGACCAGCACCCGCCCGCCATCGAGCGGCGGCAGCGGAAGCATGTTGAACACCGCCAGCACCAGATTGATCTCGATGGAATTCTTGAGATTGGCGGCGGCGAAGGTCCGCCCGGCCTCGGGCAGATAGGGAACGGCGTAGATCAGCAGAGCCGAGATCAGCGCCAGCAGCAGATTGGTCACCGGCCCGGCGGCGGCCACCAGGATCATGCCCAGGCGCACCGGATGCAGGCGGCCGAAATTGACCGGCACCGGCTTGGCCCACCCGAACATCACGCCGCCGCCCATCAGCAGCAGCATGCCGGGCAGCAGGATGGTGCCGAACGGATCGATATGGTTGGCGGGGTTGGCCGAAACCCGGCCCATGCGCTTGGCGGTGTCGTCGCCCAAGCGCCAGGCGACGATGCCGTGCGCGGCCTCGTGCAGGGTGATCGACAGGATCAGCGGAATGACCCAGACCGCCAGATTGCGAATCCCGTCCGCGACCTGCGGGGGAACCATCATGCCTCAATCTCCTTCAGCCACCCGTCGACGAAATCCTGTGCGTCGATCATCAGCGGCAGCATGCGTCTCTTTTCCTCGGCCTCGGCCAGGCGCATCTGCGCGGCGTCGTCCAGCGGGCGCACGCCTTCGGCAACGCCCTTCATTTCGTCCATGTCGCCATTGCAGTGCAGAACCACGTCGCAGCCTGCCCACAGGCTCATCTCGGCACGGTCCTTGAAGCTGCCCGACAGGGCATGCATCGACAGATCGTCGCTCAGCAGCACGGCCTCGCATCCGATATGGCCCCTGATCACCTCTTTCACCACTATCGGCGACAAAGTTGCCGGGCGGTGGTCGTCATAGGCGCTGTAGATGACATGGGCGGTCATCGCCCAGGGAGCATCCCGCAAAGCGCGAAACGTCGCGAAATCGGTCTTTTCCAGGGTCTCGCGGTCGGTGCCGACCACCGGCAGCGCCTTGTGGCTGTCGACCATGGCGCGGCCATGTCCGGGGATGTGCTTGACGATCGGCATCACGCCGCCATCGAGCAAACCATCCATCACGGCGCGGCCGAGATCGGCCACCAGCATCGGATCGGTGCCGAAGGCGCGGTCGCCGATGATGTTGTCCGCCCCTGAAACAGGCACGTCGATCAGCGGCGCGCAATCGATGTCGATGCCCAAGGACCGCAGCTCGGCTGCGATCAGATGGGCGTTGAGGCGCGCGGCGCGGCGCGCCTGCGGCAGGTCGCGCTTGGCCAGCTCGCCGAACTTCACCATCGGCGGCCGGCTTTTCCAATGCGGCGGACGCAGGCGCTGCACCCGGCCGCCTTCCTGGTCGATCAGCACCGGCGCCTCACGCCCGACCGTCTCACGCAGAGACCGCACCAGCGCGCGCACCTGGTCCGGAGACTCGATATTGCGGGCGAACAGGATGAAGCCCAGGGGATCGACCGCCGAGAAGAACGCCTTTTCCTCGCCGGTCAGGATCGGACCGGCGCAGCCATAGATGACCGAGGAGGGAGGATTACTTCCGGACAACGAGGCACCCCTGACCCTGTTTGGTGAGATCGGCGCACAGCACGCGTGCCTGGGCTTCGTCGAGCGAACCGCCGCGGATGCGCCAGAATACGCCCTTTCCGGGGATGTCGGCACGGACGATATCGGGCGACAGCTGGGCCAGCTGGCTGTGCTGGCCCTTGATGCGGGCCCATTCGGTCTTGGCCTCGGCTTCGCTGTGCACGGCGCCGAGCTGGACCACCCACCCGCCGCCGGAACTGGCCTTGGCCGCGGCGGGCGCCGGCGCGGGAGCGGGTTCGGGCTTCGCCGGAGCGGGCGCCGGAGCAGGCTTGGGCGGAGCCGAAGTCGGCTTGACCGGGCTCGGACCCGCGCTCGGCGCGGGGGTCGGAGCCGGCGCGGGCGGAACGGAATAGCGCGGCGCCGGCGAAGCCGGGGCCGGAGCGGTCACCGCCGGAGCCGGGAGCGGCGCGGAAGCGGCGGGAGCGGGAGTCGGGGCCGGCGCCGGCGGCAGCGGATTGCTTTCCGGCGCCTTCTGCGGCTGAGGTGGCGGTGTCTGGGCCTGCTCGGGCGGTGGCAACAGGCGCTCGGGCTGCTGGTCGCCATTCTTGGCGGCCATGCGGTCATAGATCAGCTTGTCCTGATTGGGCACGTCCATGCCGCCGCGGTCCTGCGGCTTGACCTTGATCGGCTTGTCGTCGGCATGGATGATCGGCACCGACGATTGATGATCCTTGGGTGCCTCGCCATAGAGGATGTGTTTGGCGGCGACGCCCAGCGCCATCACCGCCAGCACCGCCAGCGAGACGGTCAGCGTCAGGCGGGCATGGGCGGCACGCCTGGCCTGGCGGCTGTCGGGATCGGAATCGTAACGCTCGGGAATGATATCGAGAACCTCGCGGTCCTCATCCAGATTATCGCGGTCGAACGGGTCGCGCGGCGCGGCCATTTAGCGCATCTCCTCCATCGGCTCGACGCCGAAGACCTTGAGGCCCGACGCGATCAGCAGCGACACGGCGCGCACCAGGGCGAGACGCGCCAGCGACACATCGTGGTCTTCGGCCAGCAGGAAGCGCAAGGAGACATCGTCCTTTCCCTTGTTCCACAGCCCATGGAACCCGGCCGCCACCTCATTGAGAAAGAAGGCGACGCGATGCGGCTCATGGGCTTCGGCCGCGGTCTCGATCAGACGCGGCCAGCCCGCCATCAGCTTGATCAAAGCAAGCTCGGCCGGGTCGGTCAAGCGCGCCAGCGGAGCGCCGGACAGCCCCTCGCCCGACAGATCCTTGCCCGGGAACATCTCGGCGCCGTGGCGCAGCACCGAATGGGCGCGGGCATGGGCGTACTGCACGTAGAAAACCGGATTGTCGCGCGACTGTTCCAGCGCGCGGGCCAGGTCGAAATCGAGCGGCGCGTCGTTCTTGCGGGTCAGCATCAGGAAGCGGACCACGCCGGCGCCGACTTCGTCGATCAGGTCGCGCAGGGTGACGAAGGTGCCGGAGCGCTTGCTCATTTTGAAGGGCTCGCCATCCTTCAGCAGATTGACCATCTGGCAGAGCTTGACGTCGACGCCGCCCTTGCCCTCGGTCAAGGCGGTCACCGCCGCCTGCATGCGCTTGACGTAGCCGCCATGGTCGGCGCCCCAGATATTGATCATCTGGGCGAAGCCGCGCTTGTATTTGTCGAAGTGATAGGCGATGTCGTTGGCGAAATAGGTCCAGCTGCCGTCCGACTTCTTCAGCGGACGGTCGACGTCGTCACCGAATTGCGTGGCGCGGAACAGGGTCTGCGGGCGCGGCTCCCAATCGTCGGGGGTCTTGCCCTTCGGCGGCTCGAGGATGCCTTCATAGACCAGGCCCAGGCTCTGCAGGTAATCGATCGATTTCTGCACGCCCCCGGCCTCGACCAGCTCGCGCTCGGACGAGAAGCGGTCGTGATGCACGCCCAGCGCCGCCAGATCGCCCTTGATCAGTTCCATCATCTCGGCGACGGCGCGCAGGCGGAACACCGGCAGCCACTCGGCTTCCGGCGCGCTGTTCCATTTGTCGCCCTCTTCGGCGGCGAGCTTCTTGCCGACCGGCACCAGATAGTCGCCGGGATAGAAGCCTTCCGGGATGGCGCCGATATCCTCGCCCAGAGCCTCGCGGTAGCGCAGATGGACCGAGCGGGCCAGCGTATCGACCTGGGCGCCGGCATCGTTGATGTAATATTCGCGGCAAACGTCCCAGCCGGCCTTGGCCAACAGCGAGGCCAGCGCGTCGCCCACCACGGCGCCGCGGCCATGGCCGACATGCATCGGGCCGGTCGGATTGGCCGAGACATATTCGACATTGATCTTCTCGCCCTTGCCGAGCGTCGAATCGCCATAGGCGACACCGGCCTTCAGCAGGTCGCGCAGACGGTCGGACCAGTAGAAATCGGCCAGGCGCAGATTAAGGAAGCCCGGACCAGCCACTTCGACCTCGGTCACCGCCGGCAGGCCGCGCAATTCGGCGGCCAGCAGATCGGCCAGGGCGCGCGGGGCCATGCCGGCCTGTTTGCCCAGCACCATCGCGGCATTGGTGGCGACGTCGCCATGGCTGGCGTCGCGCGGCGGCTCGGCGGTCACTTTGGCCATGTCGAGGCCGGCGGGCAGCGCGCCTTTCTCGGCCAGGCGGCCCAGGGCGGCCAGGATGTCGTCGCGGAAGGCGGTAAAGAGGTTCATTCTTACTTATCTCACATAGTCAAAGTCACGGCGTTTCCTGCATGTCGAACAGGCGCCGATATTCATCCAAAGCGAAGCGGTCGGTCATGCCGGCGATATAGTCGGCGACGATCCGCGCGATTTCATGGCGCGACTTGCCCTCGCACAGCGCCTGGCATTCCGGCGGCAAGGTCTCGGGCTCGTCGAGGAACAAGGCAAACAGCTGGCGCACCACCCGCTTGGCCTTGCTGGCCGCGCGGTTGACCTTGTAATGCCGGTACATATTGCGAAACAGGAACCGTTTCAACGCCTTGTCGTTGGCGCGCATCTCGTCCGAGAAGGCCGCCAGCGGCTGGCCCAGGCGGCGCACCTCGTCGGCGCTTCGCGGATTGAACTCGGCGATGCGGCGCTTGGTCTCGGAAATCAGGTCGCGCACCATCAGCCCGATCAGCCGGCGCACCGCCTCATGGATGTGCAGAGACGGGACGATGTCGGGGAAGTCGCGCTCGACCTCGGCGAAGACCGGACCGACCAGCGGCACCGAGGCCAGATCCTCGATGGTGAACAGGCCGGCGCGCAGGCCGTCATCGATGTCATGATTGTTATAGGCGATGTCGTCGGACAGAGCCGCGACCTGGGCTTCGGCGCTGGGATAACCGTCCAGTTCGAGCGCGGCCATGGCGTCATAGGCGCGGATGGCCAGCGGCAGCGGCTTGGCTCCCTCGAAACCGATCAGCGGGCCGTTATGCTTGACCATGCCTTCGAGGGTTTCCCAGGTCAGGTTCAGCCCGTCGAACTGGACATAGCGCTTTTCCAGCTTGGTGACGATGCGCAGGGCCTGGGCGTTGTGGTCGAAGCCGTCGAAATCCGCCATCACGTCATGCAGCGCGTCCTCGCCGGCATGGCCGAACGGGGTATGGCCGAGATCGTGGGCCAGGGCCAGGCACTCGGCCAGATCCTCGTTCAGCCCGATCACGCGCGCCACGGTGCGGGCGATCTGCGACACCTCCAGGCTGTGGGTCAGCCGGGTACGGTAATTGTCGCCCTCGTGATAGACGAAGACCTGGGTCTTGTATTTCAGCTTGCGGAAGGCTTCGGAATGGATGATGCGGTCGCGGTCGCGCTGGAACGGCGACCTGGTGTCGCTTTCCGCCTCCGGGTGCCGGCGTCCGCGGCTCTGGCCGGGATGGCAGGCGAAAGGCGCCAGTAAGGGCAGGTTCGTCATGGGTCGGGACAGTAAGGGAAGACCCAGGGGGGATCAACTTCTTTAGCCCGTCACCGGGCCTGGGCAATCTCGATTTCAGCCTGTAGACTCGGCACCCTCCTCCCCTTTTACGGGAACCCTCCATGCGCAGCCTTGCCCCCCTCGCCTTGCTTGCCGCCTTAGCCGCCGCTCCCGCCTTCGCCGACGCCCCCATCAAGGTCACGACGATCGAAGGAATCACCGAATACCGGCTCGATAACGGGCTGCGCGTGCTGCTCGCCCCCGACGCCACCAAGCCGACCACCACGGTCAACGTCACCTACGAAGTCGGCAGCCGCATGGAAAAATACGGCGAGACCGGCATGGCGCACCTGCTCGAACATCTTTTGTTCAAGGGCTCGCCCAATTATCCCGGCACGACGATCAAGGAGGAATTCGCCAAGCGCGGCATGCGCTTCAACGGCTCGACCTTCTTCGACCGCACCAATTATTACGAGACCTTCTCGACCAACGACGACAATCTCGACTGGGCGCTGAAGATGGAAGCCGACCGCATGGTCCATTCCAACATTGCGCGCGCGGATCTAGACAGCGAGATGACCGTGGTCCGCAACGAAATGGAAATGGGCGAGAACAGCCCCAATGCGATGTTGTGGAACAAGATGCTGGCCGGCGCCTATCAATGGCACAATTACGGCAAGACCACGATCGGCGCCCGCGCCGACGTCGAGAACGTCAATATCGAGCATCTGCAGGCCTTCTACCGGCACTATTACCAGCCCGACAACGCCGTGCTGATCGTCACCGGCAAGTTCGACGAGGCCAAGACGCTGGAGCGCATCGGGCAGTATTTCGGCCCGATCGCCAAGCCTTCGCGTACCATCGAACCCTTGTGGACCGTCGAGCCGGTGCAGGACGGCGCCCATACCGTGACCTTCGAGCGGGTCGGCGACAATCCGCTGCTCGGCACGCTCTATCACGTCCCGCAGGGCTCGGCCGCCGACTTCCCCGCCGTGCAGGTGCTCGACGAAATCCTCACCAACACGCCCAATGGCCGGCTCTACAAGGCGCTGGTGGAGAAGAAACTGGCGGCCTCGCTGGGCGGCACGGCCATGCCGCTGCACGATCCCGGCGTGGACGTGGTCGTGGTGACGCTGGAGAAGAACCAGTCGCCCGACAAGGCGAAGAAACAGATGCTCGACACCATAGAAGGCATCAAAAAGGCGCCGATCACCGAGGAGGAGGTCACCCGCGCCAAGCGCATCTATGCCAATTACTTCGAGACGATGATGGATGACCCGGTGCATTTCGGCATCCGCCTGTCCGAAGCCATCGCGGTCGGCGACTGGCGCCTGCTGTTCATCGACCGCGACCGCATCGCCGCCGTCACCGTGGCCGACGTGCAGAAGGCGGCGGAAGCCTATTTCAAGGAATCCAACCGCACCTTCGGCCAGTTCATCCCCACCGCCAAGCCGGACCGGGCGCCTTTGCCGCCGCCGGTCGACGTCGCCAAGCTGGCCGCCGACTACAAGGGCAAGGAAGCCGTCGCCGCCGGCGAAAGCTTCGACCCCAGCCCCGCCAATATCGAAGCCCGCACCAAGCGCTATAAGCTCGCCAACGGCATGCAGGTGGCGCTGCTGCCCAAGCAGACCCGCGGCGGCACCGTGGCCGGCACGCTGCTGATCAATATGGGCGATCTCGCCAGCCTGACCGGCAAGCAGACCACCGGCCATTACGCCGCCAACCTGTTGATCCGCGGCGCCGGCACCCTGACCCGTCAGCAGATCGCCGATCGGCTGGAAGAGCTGAAATCCACCCTGCATATCACCGGCGGCGGCGAAGTCGTCACCGTTTCCTTCGAGACCAAGCGCGACACGCTGCCCGGTCTGCTCGACCTGGTCGCCCTGATCGTCCGCCACCCGACCTTCACCGAGAAGGATATGGAGGAGCTGAGGACCGAATGGCTGTCCGGCATCGATTCGCAACGCCATGAGCCCCAGGGCGTCGCCGCCAAGGCGCTGGCCCGCCACGGCAATCCTTATCCCAAGGGCGATCCGCGCCACACCGACAGTTTCGACGAGCAGTGGGAAGCGGTGAAGACCGCCAAGCTGGCTGACGTCAAAGCCTTCCACGCCGCCTTCTACGGCGCCGATCACGGTGAGATCGGCCTGGTCGGCGATTTCGACCGCGCCGCAATCGAGACCCAGCTGGCCCGGCTGTTCGGGGATTGGAAGGCGAAACAGCCTTATACCCGCGTGCCTTACCCTTACGTCGACCTGCCCGCCGCCACCGAGCAATTGGAGACTCCGGACAAGGCCAACAGCGTCTATATGGCCAAGCTGTCCATTCCGCTGCAGGAGGACAACCCCGCCGCGGTTCCGCTGCTCGCCGGCAATTTCGTGCTGGGCGGTAACGCCAAGAGCCGCATGATCACGCAGCTGCGCGAGAAGGACGGCATCAGCTACGGCGCCGGGTCCGGCTTCGCGCCCAATGCGATCGACGCCAACAGCTCGTTCACCCTCTACGCCATCTATGCTCCGCAAAATCTCGGCAAACTGCAGGGTGACGTGATGGGCGTGACGCAGGCGCTGCTGAAGGACGGCATCACCGAGCAGGAACTGGCCGACGCCAAGAGCGGCCTGCGGCAATCCTGGCTGATCAGCCGCACCCAGGACCCGGCGTTGGCCTCGCAGCTGGCCCATCAGCTGAAGATCAACCGCACCATGGCCTATGTCGAAGCCCGCGAAGCCAAGCTCGACCAGTTGACCGTAGACCAAGTGAACGAGGCGCTGCGCCACTATTTCGACCCGGCGCATCTCGTGCAGATCTATGCCGGCGACTTCTCGGGCGCGCAGAAGAAAGCGGAGGACGGCGCAGGCCATTGATCACCCTCTCCGGTCATGATGGAATGGCCGGCTTTCATAACGGGGGAAACAGCATGACGCGTTTGAAGTGGGGTGTGGTGGCCGCTATCCTTTGGGGCGCGGCCCAGTCCGCGGTGCCGGCCAATGAGGCGACACCGAAATTCCAGCCCCAGGACGTGTTCGCGCTGCGCTTCGCCTCCGACCCGCAGGTCCGCCCGGACGGCAAGCAGGTCGCCTATGTGCGCAACGGTTTCGACGTCATGACCGACGGCGAGAACAAGGCGATCTGGCTGGTCGACCTGGGTTCGGGCCAGGAAACGCCGCTGGTCGCCGGTCCCGGCGCCTATATGCAGCCGCGCTGGTCGCCCGACGGCACCCGTCTCGCCTTCGTCGCCGCGGTCGAAGGCGAGAAGCCTCAGCTTTATGTGCGCTGGATGGCGACCGGCACCCAGGTCAAGCTGACCACCCTGCCGCAATCGCCGCGCGCCATTTCCTGGTCGCCCGACGGCAATTCCATCGCCTTCGAGATGTTCGTGCCCGATGACGGCTTGAAGCTCGGCGCGCCGCTGCCCAAGCCGGCCGGCGCCAAATGGGCCGATCCGCCCAATATCGTCACCGATGTGATCTATCGCTTCGACGGCCGCGGCAAGCTGGAGCCCGGACACAGCCACATCTTCGTGATCTCGGCCTCGGGCGGCGCTCCGCGTCAGGTGACCTTCGGCAATTATGAAGAGAACGGCCCGCTCGCCTGGGCGCCGGACGGAAAGAGCCTTTATTACGCCGGCAATCGTCAGGTCGAATGGCAGCATCAGGTCAACCAGGACTCGCTGCAGCGCGTCTCGCTGCTCGACGGCACGATCACCGCCCTCACCCCGCCCGGCCCGACCGCCTCGCTGCATATCTCGCCGGACGGCAGCAAGATCGCCTTCATCGGCTATCAGGACAACAAGCGCGGCTATCAGAACTCGCAGCTTTATCTCTATGACGTCAAAAGCCAGAAAGCGACCAGCCTGACCCAGGATTTCGACCGCTCGGTGACCGATCCGCAATGGTCGGGCGATCACGAGATCTATGTCCAATATGTCGATCACGGCATCACCAAGGCCGCCCGCGTTTCCCTCGACGGCAAGCGCACCGACGTGGCTCAGGGCCTGGGCGATTCCGACGAGCCGGACCGTCCTTACAGCGGCGGCGCCTACAGCGTGTCGGAGAACGGCACCCTGGCCTACACCGACGCCTCGCCCGAACGCCCGGCCGAACTGGCCCTGGCCAAAGGAAGCTCGGGCAAACAGCTCACCCGCCTGAACGAGCTGTTCTTCGCCTCGAAGGCTCTCGGCAAGGTGGCGCCGCTGCCGGTCAAATCCAGCTTCGACCAATTGCCGATCGACGCCTGGATCGTCACCCCGCCCGATTTCGACCCGGCGAAGAAATATCCGCTGATCCTGGAAATCCACGGCGGACCGTTCGCCTCCTACGGCCCCAGCTTCGCCACCGACATGCAACTCTATGCGGCGGCCGGCTATGTGGTGGTCTATGCCAATCCACGCGGGTCGACCTCTTATGGCGACAGCTTCGCCAACCAGATCGACCGCGCCTATCCCGGCCATGATTACGACGATCTGATGAGCGTGGTGGACACCGCCATCGCCAAGGGCTTCGTCGATGCCGACAATCTGTTCGTCACCGGCGGCTCGGGCGGCGGCGCGCTGACCGCCTGGATCGTCGGCAAGACCGGCCGCTTCCGCGCCGCGGTGGCGCAGAAGCCGGTGATCAACTGGGCCAGCGAGGTGCTGACCACCGATTTGACCAAATATATGGCGGTCTATTGGTTCAGCAAAATGCCGTGGGAAGACCCGCAGGGCTATTGGGACCGCTCGCCTTTGTCGCTGGTCGGCAACGTGACCACCCCGACCATGGTGGTGGTCGGCGACTCCGACTACCGCACCCCGGTCAGCGAAGCCGAGCAATATTATCAGGCCCTGTCGCTGAAGGGCGTTCCCACCGCTTTGATGAAGGTGCCCGGCGCCAGCCATGGCGGCCTGGCGGCCCGGCCCTCCCAATCGGCGGAAAAGGCCGAGGCGATCCTCGGCTGGTTCGAGCGCTTCAGGAAGAAGTAAGGCGCCAGCGGAACATCCCCTTCAGCACGTTGAGGTGATGTTCCGCGGCTTCCCGCCGTCCCGGCAGGTCCGCCTGGGTCCAGCACCAGGCGGAGACGCAGAAGCTGCGGATGATGGAAATCATCGGCACGTCGTCCGCCCCGAGCGCGGCATAGTCCCAGGCTTTCGGGCCGCGGCACGCCGCCTCGAAATCGATCCACAGCGGACCCTTGGCGGTCATCAGGATGTTGTGCATGCCGGAATCGCCATGGATCGGCACCCGTTCCTCGGATGAAACCTTGATCTCGTCATGGACCGCCAGCAGGAAATGCCGGTCTTCCGCGCTCAGGGCCGGAGGCGCCACTTCGATCAAAGCGCGCGAGAAAGCGATCTTTTCCTCAAAGGCCGGCAGCCAGCCGGCATAATCGGCAAAGGCGTCATGGACGGAATCCAGGGCTTTGGCGGCCAGCATCCGATGCTGCCGGTTCTCGCCGTCGGCCGGCACATGCGGCACGAAATTCCAGAAGGTCATGGTGAGATTGGCCTCGCAATAGGGCCCCGCCTCGAGCCCGAGCAGAGGCGCCAGCACCGGCGCCTCACGCTCTGCCAGATGGCGGACGACCGCCAATTCCCGGCTCATCGCCTCTTCCGCCCCGATCCCTCGCCTGACCCGCGCCACGATGGGGGCGGGAGACAGGCGAAGGATCGCGTGTTCCGAAACCGATAGAAGCCGAGGCACGACCTTTCCCAGGCCGACGCGCATCGCCACCCGCCTGGCCGCCTCGATCGCGGTTGCAACCGGAAAATCCGACATTGCCCCTCTCCCCCGCCGCTTCTATTATGCCGGCCGCTACAAACAATACGTAAAGCGAGTCATGTTCGATACCTTTCGCAAGGCCAACGACACCTGGATCGTCAAGGTCCTCTTCGCCTTCCTGATCCTGAGCTTCGGCATCTGGGGCATCGGCGACGTGGTCCGGCAAAGGATCACATCGACCCCCGCCATCACCGTCGGCGACCGCGACATCACCGCCGAGGAAGTGGCGGACCGCTTCCGCCGCGACGTCGAGCGCATGTCGCAGATGTTCGGCAACAAGCTGACGCCCGAGCAGGCCCGCCAGATCGGCCTGCTGCCGCGCACCATCAACCAGCTGGTCGACGGCGCCCTGCTCGACCAGGCCGCCGGCAAGCTGCGCCTGGGCGTCGACGACGACACCCTGCGCGCCACCATCGCCAACATCCCGGCCTTCCAGAACCAGCTGAAGATGTTCGACAAGGGCAATTACGCCCGCGTCCTGCAGCAGATGCAGATGACCGACCGTCAGTTCGTGTCGCTCGAGCGCAACGACCTGGCCCGCGCCCAGCTGATCAAGGCGATCACCGGCGGCGTCCGCGCCCCGACCGCCCTGGCCGCGCCGCTCTACGGCTATCAGGCCGAAAAGCGCGTCGCCGAATTCGTCGTCTTCTCCGCCGACAAGATGCCGGCGCCGCCGGCCCCCGACCAGGCGGCCGCGCAGAAATATTACGACGAGCACAAGGTCCAGTTCCAACAGCTGGAAATCCGCTCGGCCACCGCGCTGGTGGTGCATGCCGCCGATCTGGCCGGCACCATCCACCCGTCCGACGAAGAGATCGACAAGGCCTATCAGGCCCGCCTCGGCGAGTTCCAGACCGCCGAGAAGCGCAACGTGCAGCAGATTCTGTTCAGCGACCAGGCCGCGGCCCAGGCGTTCCTCGACAAGGTCAAGGGCGGCAAGGCCAATGGTGATGGTTGGGATGCGGCCGTCAAGGAAGACAAGCTGACCTCGACCGATCTCGGCACCGTCGCCAAGGCCGAAATGCCGCTGGCCGAGCTGGGCGATCCCGCCTTCTCCTCGACCGGTCCGGCTCTGATCGGTCCGGTGCAGTCGACCCTGGGCTGGCACGCGCTGCGCGTCACCGCCATCGTTCCCGGCAAGACCAAGCCGCTGGCCGAGGTCAAGGAAATCATCGTCAAGGATCTGGTCAAGGACGAGGCGACCAACCGCCTCTACACCCTGTCGACCAAGCTGGAAGACAGCATCGGCGGCGGCAACGACCTCGACGAGACCGCCAAGTCGATCGGCCTGAAGGCCATCAAGATCGCCTCGGTCGACGAGCGCGGCCGCGACGCCGACGGCAAGCCGCTCAACAATCCGGCCCTGACGCCGGATGTGCTGGGCGCCATCTTCCAGACCGTCCAGGGCGGCACCAGCGAAGTCAATCCGCTGCCCAACAATGACGGCTATTACGTGGTCCATGTCGACAAGGTGACCCCGGCCTCGATCCGTCCGTTCGACCAGGTGCGTCCGCAGGTCGAGGCGGCCCTCGCCCAGGAAGCCCGTTCGGCCTCCGCCAAGCAGCAGGCCGAGGCGGCCGCCGAGCGTATCAAGAAGGGCGAGCCGATGTCGGCCCTGGCCGGCCAGCTCAAGGTCGAGACCACCCGCCCCTTCACCCGTGCGGGCGGCGCGCAGACCCAGGTGCCGCCGGTGGTGGCCGCCGAAATGTTCCGCCAGAGCGCCGTCGGCGGTGTCGCCGTCGTGCCGGTCGGCGCCGACAGTCTGGTGGTCCGCCTCAAGGAGATCCAGGCGCCGGAAGCGGTGGGCGCCGGCTTCGACTCGGCCCGCAACGAGCTGGCCGACGTGATGACCGAGGATCTGATGCAGCAATATGTCCTGGCGCTGCGCAAGGATATCGGCGTCCAGGTCAATCAGAGCGTCATCGACAAGCAGTTTTCCAGCAAATGACCCCGGCCACATCGTTCGAAAGCTTCCAGCCCGCCTATGATCAGGGCCGGGGCCAGCTTCTCTGGACCAAGCTGGTGGCCGATCTCGAGACTCCAGTCTCGGCGATGCTGAAGCTGGCGGACGGAAAGCCGAACAGCTTCCTGCTGGAATCGGTCGAAGGCGGCGCCCAGCGCGGGCGCTATTCCTTCATCGGCCTCAAGCCCGACGTGATCTGGCGCTGCTACGGCAACGAAGCCCAGATCAACCGCCGCGCTTTGGCCGACGCGTATGACTTCGCCCCCTGCCCGGTCTCGCAGGAAAAGGGCGCGCTGGCCTCGCTGCGCGCCCTGGTAAAGGAATCCGAGCTCGACATGCCGCCCAGCCTGCCGCCGATGGCGGCCGGCCTGGTGGGTTTCATGGGCTATGACACCATCCGCCTGGTCGAGCCGGTCGAGGATAGCGGCAAGCCGCGCATCGACCTGCCCGACGGCCAGTTCCTGCGTCCGACGGTGATGGCGATCTTCGACAATGTCGACGATTCGGTGACCCTGGCCACACCGGTACGCCCCCGCCCCGGCATCGATGCCCGCGCCGCCTATAACATGGCGTGCGAGCGGCTGGCCGATCTGGTCTCGGACCTCGACCGCTCGCTGCCCAGCCTGTCGGTCAGCGACGAGGCCGGCAAGCCGGCGCCCGAGCCGGTCGCCAACATGACCGAGGCCGATTACTGCGCCATGGTCGCCAAGGCCAAGGAATACATCGCCGCCGGCGACATCTTCCAAGTGGTGCTCAGCCAGAAGCTGACCGTTCCCTTCAAGCTGCCGCCCTTCGCGCTGTACCGCTCGCTGCGCCGGACCAATCCCAGCCCGTTCCTGGTCTATCTCGATTTCGGCGATTTCTCGCTGGTCGGGTCGAGCCCGGAAATCCTGGTGCGCCTGCGCGACGGCAAGGTCACGGTACGCCCGATCGCCGGCACCCGTCCGCGCGGCGCCGACGAGGCCGCCGACCTGGCCTATGCCGCCGATTTGCTGGCCGACCCCAAGGAACTGGCCGAGCATCTGATGCTGCTCGATCTGGGCCGCAACGATGTCGGCCGTGTGGCGCAGATGGGCACCGTCTCGGTGACCGAGCGCAACATCATCGAGCGCTATTCCCACGTCATGCACATCGTGTCGAACGTGGAAGGCAAGCTCGATCCCAAGTTCGACGCCATGGACGCTTTGTTCGCCGGCTTCCCGGCCGGCACCGTCTCGGGCGCGCCCAAGGTGCGCGCCATGCAGATCATCGAAGAGCTGGAACCCGACCGGCGCGGCCCCTATGCGGGCTGTATCGGCTATTTCTCGGCCAATGGCTCACTCGACACCTGCATCACCCTGCGCACCGGCCTGGTCAAGGACGGCACGCTGACGGTGCAGGCCGGCGCCGGCATCGTCGCCGATTCCGTTCCCGCGTCCGAACATCAGGAATGCCGCAACAAGGCCAAGGCTTTGCTGAAGGCGGCCGAAGAGGCCGTGAAGTTCGCCGGGCGGCGGCGGGGCTGATCCTTAGGTTTTTTGGAACCGCGTCGGTCCCTCTGCGTCTCTGCGCCTCAGCGGTTCAATTAGCCGGCAGGGTCAGTTCCCGGCCTTAGCCTCTCGCGCCTTAACCACCGTCGTCACCGGCACCAGGGTAATCCCCTTCTTCGCCAAGGTCGGCAGCCAGGCCGTCAAAGCCGCGATGGTGCCGTCGTGCGGGTGGCCGATCACGATCACGCTGCCGACGCTCTTGGCCTGTTCCTCGGCCCGGGCCAACTGCCCCATCACCGAGGCCTCATCCTCGACATCGTCGAGAAAAATGTTGCGCCGCGCCGTCGGAACCCCAGCCTGGCGGGCGACGGCCATGCCGACGCTTTTGTTGGTGGTCATCGAATCGATGAACAGCAACCCGTGCGCGCGCAGGGAGTCCATCACGATCTTCATGCCGGGCTCGTAGGCGGTGAATTTGCTGCCCATGTGATTATTCACGCCGACGATGCCCGAGAAGCGGTCGAGATCGGACTCGACCCGGCGATGCAGCTCGGCCGGCGGCAATTGTTCGGACAGCACATCCGGCCCGGCGTCGAGCGCCGCCAGGGGCTGCATCGGCATATGCATCATCAGCTCGTGCCCGCGCGCGTGAGCGGCCCGGGTCTGCTCCGCCGCATGCGGCGCGTAGCTCATATAGGACAGGGTCAACGGCGCCGGCAATTCGGTGACCAGCAGCGAACGGCGATGATCCAGCCCCATATCGTCGATGATCACCGCCACCATCGCCTTGGCCGGACGTGCCGGAACCGCATAGGCCTGCCAGGCCGGCAGACCGGCCGGACGCGCCACGGGCGCCGCCGCCGGCGGCCCGGGAGCCGGTTCTGGAACGGGTGCCGGCTCGGGAAGCGGAACAGGAACCGGCATCGCCGAAGCTTCCTCTTCCCCCTTCGACGCGGGTTCGGGCTCGGACTCCTCGGAAGAAGGCTGCGGCATCACCAGCGGAGCGGGAGGCGGAACCGGCAGCGACGCGGCTGGCGTCTTCGAGCGGATCTTCGCCGGCGGCACCGGCAACAGGCTGAGAGCGAGAACGACAGCGACCGAAGCCGCCCCCATCAGCAACAGGGTCCAGCGCAAATTCGTAAACGGAGAAGCAGTCTTTGACGCAGGAATGACGCACCGGCCAGGATAGAAAAAGCTGCGTCATGATCGGACGCGGCGCGCCGCCGGTCAACTGCCGCCGCGGGCAATTCCTCACGTTTGAAACTATTGAGAATATTCACCCGCGCCTGTGAGATTGTGTTTGACAGTCGTCACAAAATGACGAATGTCATAGCGGACGGGAAAGAGGGGCCCCAACCGTTGAACAGAGCAATTTTAGATCGGGTAACGCGAATTGCCTTCGTGCTAGCCTGTCTGCTCGGTCCGGTATGCGGAGGGGCGACAACCCTCAAGGACGTCAAAATCGGCATTCATGTCATCGACTTCGTGACCAACGCGCCTGCCGGCCGCGCCGGCATCGGGATCGTTTACGATCCGCGCATCAAGGAATCCGCCGAAGACGCCCAACTGATCCTGGACTCTCTCTCCTCGCCCGCCCTTCACCTCGCACCCGGTCTGAAACCTCAGCTGATCGATGTGCGCGATCTCGACGACACCGCCAATCTGCGGGTGGTGATGGTGGCGGACCATATGAAATCTTTTTACGATTCGCTGGCCGAATTCGGGCGCCGCACCCGTACGCTGGTGCTGTCGTCCGACCTCGATTGCGCCCGCTCCGGTAAATGCACGGTCTCGGTCGCCAGCGCGCCCCGCGTCGAGGTGATCGTCAGTTCGCAGCAGGCCCAGGCCAGCGGCATCCAGTTCTCGGAAGCCTTCCGGATGATGGTGACGGAGTATTAAATGCTCCGTCGCAATCCCCTTCGCACCTTGGTTTTGACGGGCTGCCTGGCGGGAAGCGGAGCCATGGCGCAGACCCTCGATTATGGACGGCTGGAAGGCCTGTTCGACGAGCCGGTGACCATGAGCGCCACCGGCAAGCCCGAGCGCCTGTCGGAAACCCCGGTGACCATGGACGTCATCACCCAGGACGACATCCGCCGCTCCGGCGCCCGCGACCTGCCCACGCTGCTGCGCCGTCTGCCCGGGGTGGACGTCTATCAAGGCTCGCCCGGCACCGGAGAGGTGTCGATGGGTGGCTTCATCCAGGTGTTCGGCTCGCGCGTCATGGTGCTGCTGAACGGCCGGCAGATCTATCTCGGCTCGTTCGGCGCGGTGTTCTGGTCATCCCTGCCGGTGGAACTGCATGAAATCCGCCAGATCGAAGTGATCCGCGGCCCGCAGAGCGCGCTCTATGGCTTCAACGCGGTGGATGGGGTGATCAACATCATCACCTTCGATCCGGCCGCCGATGCGCCGATCACCGAAGCGACCGGGCGCGTCGGCAACGATGCGAGACGCGACGCCGCCGGCAGCATCACCGCCCAGCTTTCCCCGGGGATCGGCGTGCGCGTCACCGCCGCCGGCGACCATGCCCATGACGAGGGCGGCCTGCCGATGCCGCTGAGCGCGGTTCCCTCGCAGGACCCCGACCGCAAGACCCTGTCGCTGTCCCTGTCGGCGGCGCTGCCCGATGGCGGACGGGCCGAATTCGAAGCTTCGCACAGCGACATCTCGGAACGCTCCGTCGTTGCCGGCACCACGCAATTCTTCCAGGCCCGCCTGCAGACCGACGCCCTGAAAGCCGATTACGCCGTCGACAGCGCGATCGGGCGGCTGGGCGCCACCGCCTCCTACACGCTCTATCAGGTGCCGGAAGCCTTCAATGAGAGCCTGGGCGACTTCCGCCTGCATGATTACACCGCCGACGCGCAGATCTACGATCTGTTCAAGCCCGGCCCCAACGACAGCGTGCGCCTGGCCCTGGAAGGCCGCTACGAATCGATGAATGTGGTGAACTTCTCGAGCGGCACCCTGTCGGGCGCCCTGGCCGCCGCATCGGCCATGTGGGAGCACCAGTTCCTGCCCGGCCTGTCGATGGTGAATGCGGTGCGCTATGACCGTTTCCAGCTGGGGCGCAACAGTTCGAACCTGCCGGGCGACATCTATACCGACAAGGATTTCGACCGCAGCCTGCAGGGCACCAGCGTCAATTCGTCGCTGATCTGGCAGGCCGGCCAGGACGATACGCTGCGCGCCTCGTTTGCCCGCGGCCTCTCGCTCCCCTCGCTGCTCGATCTCGGCCAGCTGGCGCTGTTCATGCCGCAATATGGCGGCAACTACTTCTACGGCAATCCGACGCTCAACCCGAGCGCGGTTTATGAAGAGCGGATCGGCTGGGACCACCGTCTGCGCGATATCGACGCGCTGGCCCGGATCAGTCTCTATCACGAGCAGACCATGAAGATCATCGCCACCCCGGCGCTGACCTTCCCCACGCCGCCCCCGCCGGCCTGCGGCCCGGCCAATCCCTTCGCCTGCTATGCGGTGGGCTACCAGCCCGGCACCGGCATCGTCGTCAATGGCGTGCAGGCCCAGATCGACCATAAAAGCCGCGACGGTCTGACCTGGGGCGCCAATTACAGCTGGGAATCGCTGCATCCCCACATGGCGGAAGATGCTTCCGGGATGGTGCCGCTGCTGCAGGGCAGCCTGCCGGTCCACAAGGTCAACGCCACGCTGGGCTATGGCTGGGGAGACTGGGCCGCCGACGTCAGGCTGTTCTATTCCACCAGCACCAAGGGGATCGGCCTGGCCGGCACGCCGGTGCCGCAATCGGCCATCATCGACACCAAGGATGTAATGATCGTCTCGCCGCACATCACCTGGTCGCCCGATGAAAAACTATCCTTCGATCTGTCGGCTAACAATCTCTGGCCGTATCAGGATAATCTGGTGCAGCGCAACACGCCGACTTATTTTCTCGCTATCACCGCCCGGTACTGAACGGACTCTTTTTCGTTCGTTACAAGGTTACGAATGTCATAAATCACTATAACCTTTTCTTTGTTTTACCCTTTTTTAACCTAGTCCTTTACGCCCTGCGGTTGTTACTGTAGGTACTGTTTTCCGCTGCGTTCGTTTCGGGCAGCGGCACTTTCATCAACGATCGTCCTCAATCTCGCCATGGCACAGAGCGGACTCAGCTATTCGATCGGCAAGCGCCCGGCGGCGTTGGCGCTGATCTGTTTGCTGGCCTGTCTGTCCAGCGCCCACGCGCATGGCCAGTCGCTCGATTACCAGAAGCTCGAAGGCATGTTCGACGAGCCGGTCACCAGCAGCGCCACCGGCAAGCCCGAGCGCGTGTCGGACACCGCGGCGACCATGGACATCATCACCCAGGACGATATCCGCCGCTCCGGCGCCCGCGACCTCGCCACCCTGCTCCGCCTGCTGCCGGGCATCGAGACCTATCGCGGCCATAATGGCAGCGAGCCCTTCTCGATCGGCTCGCTGTTGCTCAACGGCCGCGAGATCTATCTGGCGGCGTTCGGACAGAATTTCCTCGACACCATCCCGGTCGAGCTCGAGGAAATCCGCCAGATCGAAGTGGTGCGCGGCCCGCAGAGCGGCCTCTATGGCTTCAACAGCGGCGACGGGGTGATCAACATCATCACTGTCGACCCGGCGCGCGACGACCTCGATTACGTGCGGGCGCGCGGCGGCAGCGAAGCGCTTCGCGACGGCGCCGCCAGCCTCACCGTGCAGCCGGCCGACGGCTTCGGCGTGCGCCTGACCGCCGCCACGGATCATGAACATGAAACCGGCTTCACCGCGCCGCGCGGCGCCGGCGTGCAGGCGATGAACCCCGAACGGCGCATATTCAGCGCCAATGCCTCGGCCTATCTGCCCGATCACAGCCATGCCACCCTCGAAGTGTCGCACAGCGACGTCTCGCTGCCATTGACCGTTCCCGAAGTGACCCTGCGGCTGAACGCCCGCCTGCAGGAGGACGCGGTCAAGGCGGACTATACCGTCGACACGGCGGTGGGGCGGATCGGCGCCCTGTTCTCCTACAACGCCATGATGGTGCCCGAGGCGCAGACGGCGCCCAACAGCCGCATCAGCCTCAACGACCATACCCTCGACGGGCGATTGAACGATCTGGTGCGGCTGACCAGCGACGACGATGTCCGCGCGGAATTCGAGGCCCGCAACGAGGCGGTCCATTCGGCCTCTTCGCCCGAGCCGGTCTCGACCCTCATGCTGGCCGGCTCCGCCATGTGGGACCATCGCTTCAGCAGCTCGCTGTCGATGGTCAACGCCGTGCGCTATTACCATGGCGACATCGAACAGAGCGGTCCGGCGCTGGTGAATGGCGACTTCACCTATCACCCGCACGGCGTGGCCGACAATTCGTCGCTGATCTACAAGCTGGATAGCGACGACACGCTGCGCGGCTCTTTCGCGCGCGGCCTGGCGCTGCCGTCCGAGCTCAATGTCGCCCAACTCGGCCTGACCTCCACCTCGATCAAGGGACAATCGCTGGCTGCCGGCCCGTCACTGTCGACCTGGACCAACACCGAAGCCCGGGTGACCTACGACCACCAGTTCCGCGACGAGGGCGTTTCGGCCCGCCTCAGCCTGTATGAGCAGCAGAGCGACAGCCTGACCGCGCTGACGCCCTTGCCGATTCTCGCCTCCGTGCTGCCGACCTGCAATCCGCCCACCGCGCGCACGCTGAAGACCTGCCGCACCCTGGCCGCCGGCAATGGCCTGTCGGGCACCGCGCGCGGCGCCGAGATCGAGTTCGAACACAAATCCACGTCCGGTCCGACCTGGGGCCTCAATTACTCGATCGCCTACCTGCAACCCCACGCCACGGCGGACACGCTGCTCCTGGTGCCCGACATCGGGCACGATCAGACCGTGCAGAAGGCCAATCTCCATGCCGGTTACGGCTGGGAGCAGTGGAATGCCGACGTGCGCCTGCTCTATACCAGCCCGACTCCGACCCTGACCCTCGATACGCTGGGGGCCCTGCCCAAAGTCGCGGTCGAGAACAGCCAGACCATCGTCACCATCTCGCCGCGCATCGGCTGGCAGCCGGTCGAATATCTGTCGGTCGAGGCCAGCGCGGAAAATCTCTGGCCCTATCGCATCAATGCGCTGGAGAAGGAAGGCAGCCTTTATTACCTGACGGTCAGAGTTTCCTACTGAGCGTTTGACGCCCGCAGCGGAGACGCACGTCCCAAGAAAATTCTACCATCAGGTGTAATTTTCATTTCATACAACCCTTGCTTGAGAATACACTCCGGGCGACTTCCCATCGGAGTGCCTCAAATGACAGGATATTCCGGCTTCGACACCTCCGCCTATCCCGGCGACGAACAGATCAGCTGGCTCAAGGCCAATACCAATCTGGTCTGGTGCGCCCTCTATCTCAGCCCCGCCCCCAGCCACAATGACGGCTCCTGGATGGGCAAGCGCGCCAGTCTCGCGCAGGCCGGGTGGGGCGTCGTGCCGATTTTCGTCGGACAGCAGGTCATCCCGCCCGGCAGCCTCGACCCCTCGGCCGCCACCGGAGCCACCGACGGAGCAAGCGCCGCCAGCCTGACCGCCTCCGAGGGGTTCCCCCCGGGAAGCGTCGTCTATCTCGACCTCGAGAACGGCCCGCCCCTCCAGTCGCCGCAGACCGACTATGTGCAGGCCTGGTGCACAGCGGTATCCGACGCCGGCTTCCAGCCCGGGATCTATTGCTCGCATCTGATGGCGGCCGACGTGGCAGGGCTGGTTCCGAACGCGGCGATCTGGGCCTTCAAGGTCTCGACCACCCAGACGCACCCGGTCACGGGCACGGACTTCCCCGATTCCGACCCGTCCGGGAGCGGCTATGCCGAAGCGGCGATCTGGCAGCTTGGCCAGAATTGCCAGATCTCGGCGGGCAACGGCCAGACCTTGCTGGTGGATCTCGACTCCGCGACCAGCCCCGATCCGGGCGCGCCGGTGGTGGCCTGAACGCCGGCGCGAAAATGCGGCTGCCTTCAGCGGAAGGTGGGCGGGGCGATGGTCTGCACCGCCAGTTCGGAGACCTCGCCCATCGCCGACAGCAGCCGCTTCCGCGCCCCGAACTCCTGAACATGGGCGGACCGGGCGCGATAGTCGGCGACCAGCTCTCCCAGCCCGAGAACGGGAAAACCCCAGACGAAGGAAGGATCGGTCCAGTGCCAGTGATCCTGCGGCAGGGAGATTTCCAGCAGAGTCGGGGCATAAGTCAGGACGCCCATCCGCACGTCGGCGGTCCAGAGCAGGCGCAGGCTGGCATCGCCGGTCCGCTGCAGCACCATGTTGGGCGAATAGATCGGTGCCATCGTCTGGATGCTGGCCTGGATCATGTCCATCACCGCTTTCGGATCACTGACCAGTTGGCCGTCGCCGAACACCCCCATCCCGATGCACGGGACCTGCTCCAGCCGGAAGTTGCCTGAATATTTGAGATAGTCGCCATAGAGGAAGGCGGCATATCCGCCGGTCACCACCACTTGCACCGGCAATTGCTCGGTCTGGCGGGACAGGCCGGCCACCTGCCGCATGACGGCCTGCAACGGGCCGTCCTGGGTGACGCGGAACGCCGCGCGGAGGTCGAAATGGGTCTGCATGAGATCGGAAATATCGGCGGCCAGGTGGACCACCAGCATCACCCCGACAGCATTGTTCTGCACCGGCAACACTTCCACATGCTCGGCGAAAAAACTGTCGAAACTCTTCGCCAGCCCCTCTTCGCCCGGCCGGTCCATTCCATAGGAATAGATGAACTGCTCCAGCACCACCATCAGCAACCGCCGCTGCGCCTGGCTTCCCACCGCGTCGATGGCGGCCATGGACAATTCGAACGTCGCCAGGTCGATCTGCCGGTCGATATCCTCCAGCGCATTGGCGATCCCCGCGAGACCTGAGTTCAACAAGTTAAACAGGCGATCCTGGCGCCTGACGGTTTTGGGATCGTTCTCCACACCGCGATCGATCGCGTCGCGCAGCATGAGCAGATATTCTTCGGCGTAATAGATCGCCCCGGGAAAGGGCATGCCGTTGGGGGCATATTGGATGTTGCCCCTGAATCGCTCCCATTGCTCGACCGCCTGCACCGTGTCGCGGCGAGGCATGCCCACATCGATCAGCTCGGCCTTGGCGCCGATGCGATCCTCGGGCGGCAGCGAATCATCGTTCCATGGCGGGTCCGGATTGAGGTCCGGATGCGCCGGGTCCATGGGGGCCGGCGCTCCCGGCAGCTGCGCCGTGTCGAGCGCCACGAGGAAATTATGGGCGTTGCATTGCAGCAGCGTGGAGAAGCCGGCCTTGCAGAGCTCCAGGCGGACCAGCACGGCATTGGCGACGCGCCGCAGCAGCTCGTACCATTTCTCCGGTTCGAGATGGGGATTGATCAGGATCTGCGTATCCCAATCGTTCTGGCCCAGATGGGGCGTGTTCTGGGCATATTGGATGGCGCGCCCGCCCTTGAGGAAGAAACAGATATTGTTGGCATCGATCGCCTGCAGATCCATGCGCAGCGCCACCAGCTGCTGCGTCATGAACGGCCCCAGCCAGGGTTGATTGGCGAGCAGCGAAGTCAAATCGCCGCTGACTCCGGCCGCAATCTCCGCAGTCAGGGGTTTGGACGAGGTGATCCGATAGCGCACCAGCAGACGGAACAGATAGAAACCTTCGATCGGATAGGACAGCTGCACGCTGGCCAGCGACCCCAGCGCCGTTTCCTGCGCGTCATGCACCTGCCGCAATTCCTGGACCGCATCCCTGAAGGTCTGCCAGGTCGGTTGGGGGTCGAGCAGCGCTTGCCGCACCCGCGCCAGCCGTAGAGAGATATTCTGGCAGAAAGGCAGCGCCTGCTGTTCGGCCGTCGGCGCCGGCTCCGGCGAGAAGAAGGCCTGGAAGGTGCGGGTCAGCCAGTCGGCGACGTCCTTTACCTGCGCCGGAACCGGCCCGGCATTCCCCACATGGGCGGCGACATTCGCCTCGATGCCGGCTGCGATCCGGGTCAAGTCGCGTTTGATCTGCTTCAGCTGCTCGGCGATCGTCCATTTGGTGGGATCGAGCGGCATCGGCCCGAACCAGGTCGGTGGAACGCTGGGAAGGAAGAAGAAATATTTTTCCAGGGCGGAAAACTCCGCCTTGTTCCGCGCATCGTCATTACCGCCGGCAGCCCGGCCGGCGGCGCGGACGATCGACTGATACTGGTTCTCCAGCAGCTGCAGCGGATGGATCGCCCCCGCCCCCCAGATGGTCATGGCGTCGCGCGGCACGGCGGGGGTGACATCCAGCCCTTTCGCCGCGCCGACCCACTCCGCCAGCCTGGTCAAGGCGAGGACCGCCCGCTGCAGGGGCGAAAGCGCCATGAAGTTCTGTTGCTGGACGCCCTCGAGGAGCCTGCGCCATCCTCTCATCCCTCACCTCCTCACGCCTGGAGTCTCGTTCAGCTGGGGTCGGCCAATCCGGCAGTCGGCGTCGCGGCGGCCACAGCCTGGCTCGCCGCCTCCTGAGCGGTGGTGACCTCCGCCAGACCCTGCTGCATCTGCTGGTTCATCGAGGCGGCGGCCTGCTGCACGGCGGCGGCGGCCGCCGCCTGGCTTTGCTGCAGTTCCTGATTCATGGCGGCATTGGCCTGTTGCCAGGATGCGGCGACAGCCGCCTGGTTTTGCTGTATCGCCTGGCTCAGACTGGCATCGGCCTGCTGTTCGGCGGCGGCAACCGCCGCCTGGCCTTGTTGGATCGCCTGGTTCAGAGTGGCGTCGAGCTGCTGCTCGGCGGCGCCGGCCGCAGCCTGGCCCTGCTGCACATCCTGGTTCACCGTGGTGTCGGCCTGCTGTTCAGTCGCGGCGGCCCCGGCCTGACTGGCGGCGACGGCGGAGTTGCCGGCGGCGATGGCGGCGGCTGCCGCCGCCTGGCCCTGCCGCATCGCCTGATCGAGATAGGCATTGGCCTGCTGATTGGCGTCGGCCAGATAGTTTGCCGCCTGCTGCACCGAGGATTCGGCCGCCTGCTGCGCCGCCGCGGCCGAACCATAGGAATCCGCCTCATCCTTCGGCTGCGCGGCAGCGGAAGACGCGGCATTTTCGGTGCCCCCGGCGGCCGGCTTGGCGGTCGAGCGCGGAGGCGGCGCGGAGGGGGTTCGGGTCGGGGACTTGGTCATTGCGGTCCTCCTGTCGGGGCGGGGGTCGGGGTTGGCGGCTGGGCCGGTGCCGGACTGGGCGCCGTCGAGGTCTGCGCCGGCGCCCGGCGAAACTGCCGGGTCGAGATGACGCCGTCGGCTCCCAGCCGCACTTCGCCGTAGAGGGCCTTGGTTTCGATCGAAAACACGCACGACCCGCCGTCCTGCCCCATCATCCCGCGGGTGGGAAGATTGGCGGCGAGAAAGCTGGTCCAGCTCGCCATATAGTCGTTGACGGTCTGTTGCGCGGCGGCCGTGTTGCCGCCCGCATAATTGGACCAGGAGAGAATGTTGACCGCCGCTTCGGATAGGCGCGAGAAGCCGACCTGCCGGCCGCCTCGCAGCCAAGCACCGATCGCGGCACTGACTTCGGCGGGCGATACGAGCCCATCGACCTGCGGGCAATCGAGTGCGCCGAACAGCAGGGGAAGAATCGTTTCCAGCGCCGCCGAGGCCATCTGCGACCGCTGCACGGTAGACTGCCCCTGGGCTTTCATCCGCGTCACATAGCCGAGATATCCTTGATAATAATCGGCGAACTCGACCGGTGTGCGGGCCTGCGCCACGGCGAAGGCGGCGGCGTCGTTCAGAAGACCGGCCGGCGCCGAACCGCCGGCGATGGAGGGGTCGAGCAAGGGATGCAGGGCGATCAGGTCCTCGAGCGAAAGCGCCTGGAAGATCGATGAAGACGCGACACCCAGCTGCGAGAGAAGCGAACGGACGCCATCGAACCCGCTCTGCACGGTCAAGGCATAGCGCGACAGCACCATCTGCGCCTGCTCGGTCACCGCCGCCGAGGCAGTTCCCGTCTCGGCCTGCGCCAGCGCTGCCAGTTCGTCCGGCTGTAGCGTCATCAGCTTCACGGGCCCGACCAACAATCCGAGATTGGGCAGCAGCGTGAAGCGATAAGCGTGCACCCCCTGCTGGACCGCGTCCACCATCGTGCTTTCATCGACGAAGTTATAGGGCTCCGACGTGGAAGCGGCCGCCCAGGCCAGCCATTCGAGCCCGCCATCGATGAAGGCCAGGGTCAGCCGCGCGGCGGCGGAAAGGTTCTGCGGACCGGAAATCGGCACGTTGTGGATGGTCAGGCTCATCGCGACCTCGATTTCAACCGGAGGGGAAGCTCTTCAGCACCACCGCCGCCGCCGCGCCGATGCTGCTGAAATCTTGGGTCGCCGAGGTCATCATCTGCTGCGCCAGCTGCAAGGCCTTGGCATAGCGGTCCTCGCCGGTGGCGAGGAATTGCGCCATGGCCACGCCCGAGGCGGTGGTGGCGACCGTCGTGGCGTTGCGCAGGGCGTCGGCGGCGTCCTGCACCGCGATCGCCGCCGATTGCGCCACCGCCTGGTAGGCCTTGCCGGCGCCGCTGGTCAGGACGACCTGCGGATTCATGGTGGCCTGCTGCGACTGGTTGATCAGGTCGATGATCTGCGCATTGACCGTTGTCGGATCGGGCATGGCGGCTCCTTACGGCGCTGGGGTTGGTGCCGGCGTCGGCGTGGGCTCGGGGGTTGGAGTCGGCGTGGGCGTGGGCGTGGGCGTGGGCGTGGGCGTCGGCACGGGCGCGGACGCCTGCTGCGCAAGGGCGGCGAGCGCCTGGGCCGCGGTGGCGGCGTCGGCGCCCGAGCTCTGGGCGATCTGCTGCAAGGCGGCGATCGCGGAGGTGCCCTGCGCGGCCGCGGCGGCTTCGGCGGCCGACGGGCTCAATGGATTGTTCGGCCCCGGCAGCGGATTGACGCTCGGGGGAGTGCCCGGCGTCGGCGGCGGAGGCGGCGGAACGATCGGAAAGGGCACCGACAGCATCTTGGCGCAGGCGGCGGTAATGGCCGCGTTGCTGACCATGCTGGCGTTCTGCTGGCGGTTGACGGCGTTGTACATGGCCATCCCCAGCGTATCGGCCATCACGGTGTCCAATATGCCGAAGGCTTGGGATGGGCTCTGGCCATTCATCAGCGTGACCATGCCGGTCACGGCATCGATGACCTGACCATTGACCAGGGGTTCCTCGCTCATCTAACTCGCCCCTTTTGCAAGAATAAGTGCCAATGCCTGCGTGACGGCTGCCTGCGCGATCAATTGACCGCGCTGCTGGTTGGCCGCCGCATTGCCCATGACCAGCGCGATACTGTCGGCCATCGCCAGATAGGTCATTCCCATGGCGGTGGAGGGAGCCAGTGCGACATTCAGGGCGGCCGCATCCGGCCCTTCACCCTCTGCCATCTCCCGGTCTCCCCAGCTCGGTCAGGCGCTGGACGAACTCTTCGGAACCCCGCCGCCCGGCGTGGACGGCGGGGTCCTTCAAGCTCAGACCAGGCCGAGAACCTGGCTGGTGGCAACGCCGGTCGTCGCGGTGTCGATCGAGAAGAGCGTCGACACCCCCTGGGTGGTCGAGGTCTGCATGGTCGTATAGGACTGGTTCTGGTTGTTGGTGGCGTTGTGCGCGGCGTTCGACAGAGCCTGGCTGGTTGCCACCAGCAGGTTGCCCACGGCTACGGCCGGCGCGTCGCCGACGACGCTGGTGTTGACCTGGGTGACGCTGTCGGTGATCTGGCTGTTCAAAGCGGTCGGGAATGCCATTTGCGTGTCTCCTTAGGAGGTGGGGAAAGGTAAAGCCGGCGTCAGCCCAGGATCTTCTTGGTCGCGGCGCCGGTCGACGCGGTGTCCAAGGAATAGAGCAAGGCAACCCCGGCGGTCGTAGCCGCTTGCGCCGCGACGAACATCTGCTGCTGGGCATTCGTGGCATTGTGCGCGGCATTCGCCAGAGCCTGGGCCGTCGCCTGGTACAGGTTGCCCATGGCGATCGCGGGCGACACGCCAAGCACCTGGACGTTGCTTTGCGTTACCGAGTCCGTGATCTGACTGTTGACGGCTGTCGGGAAAGCCATTGCGGGGATTCCTTTCTAAAGGCGCCGGTCATCAGGCCGACAGGATGTCCTTGGTGGCGATGCCGCTCGACGCGGTGTCGAGCGAGTACAGGGTGGCCACGCCCATGGTGGTGGCGGACTGGGCCGTCACATAGCTCTGCTGCTGGGCGTTGGTCGCGTTGTGCGCCGCATTGGCCAGCGCCTGGGCGGTCGCCTGATAGAGGTTGCCCATGGCCACGGCGGGAGCATCGCCCAGCACCTTGGTGTTGACCTGGGTAACGCTGTCGGTGATCTGGTTGTTCACGGAAGTCGGGAAAGCCATTGCACTGTCCTTTCAGAAGAATGGGTGGATCGGCTCGCTCTGCCGGAGCCGAGCGATGGCCGGCACCTGGCTCAGTGGCCCAGGCCGGCCACGCCGGTGCTCAGAATGTCCTTGGTGGCGACGCCGGTCGACGCGGTGTCGAGCGAGTACAGGGTGGCCACGCCCATGGTGGTGGCGGACTGGGCCGTCACATAGCTCTGCTGCTGGGCGTTGGTGGCGTTGTGCGCCGCATTGGCCAGCGCCTGGGCGGTCGCCTGATAGAGGTTGCCCATGGCCACGGCGGGAGCATCGCCCAACACCTTGGTGTTGGCCTGAGTGACGCTGTCGGTGATCTGGTCATTGACCGAAGTAGGGAAAGCCATTCTGTCTCCTCGCGGATAGCTGCGCCCCCTGGGGCAAAAGTCTCGCCGATATCCCCAACCGCCTGAGCGGAGGAAGGTCGGGATGACAACGCGATGAACTATAGCGGCCGGACTCTCCGGGCGATTGGCGCATCCGATGGAAAATGCGGACAAGCCGACGGCCGATCACCCCTCATTTCCGTCAAATCATAGGGTATGAGCAAAAATAAACTAAAAGTTGCATATATATGAAGCCACACCCTTTCTCATTGACTTTTGCGCCACATTCTATCTCATGCAGGCACTTCCGGTTTAACCCGCCATAATTGTGATGGCCGGAATCCGGAAAATTCGATGATTTCAGTCCACAACACGAATCAGGAAGCTTTTTCAAAACTTCCTCATCGAGGCTGACTCAAGCCTGAAAACAAGAATAAGATCAGCACCGCTGACCACCGTTCATTTTTTGTGAAACACCCTTCGGAAAATGGCTTTTTTTTGAAAAATGCTGGATGGCATATTGCTGAGAACTGGAAGTCTCTCCGACTCTTTTCCAGAACTCGCTGAGGATTTGATTCGCGCCACCTTGACCCACCTGAAGCTGCCGGCCGGCCTTCTGTGGGTGCAGGATGCTGGCGCCCTCATTGCACGGCAAGAAAAGCACGAAATAGTTGTATGCTGGGAAGAGAGCTGGGAGCAGCGCGGCGTGATCGACCCGACGCTGCCCGAGGGGCTGCAGGGCGCCATCGCCGATTCCCTGCCGTTTCCCGACGCGGTGGGAGCGCCGATCCACCAGCCCGGCGGAATCGTCGGCGAAATCTGGCTGAGCTGGCCCAAGGAGATCGACGGCCGCGCCGGGGCGCCGGCCCTGCTGTCCGAGTTGGCGCGGCAATGCTGCTACCTGTCCCGGCGTTTCGAGGCACGCCGCTGGATGGCCGAACGGTTCGGCCGTCCGCTGATGCTGATCGGCCTGAGCCCGGAAATGCGTGAGCTCGATCTGTTTCTCGAGCGCGCCGCCAACAGCGAGCTGCCGGTCCTGTTATCGGGCGAATTCGGCACCGAGAAGAGCCTGTTGGCGTCGGCGATCCACGCCCTGGGGCCGCGCCGCGACCGCCCCTTCATGCAAATCCATTGTACCGAGCCGGAAGGCTCGCCGGCCGACTGGTTCGCCCAAGCCGACGAAGGCACATTGCTGCTGTGCGATATCGACGAACTGCCCATCGCCCTGCAAAAGCAGCTGCCGCACCGCCTGCGCTCGCGGCTCGATCAATGTTTCGACCAGCACAGCCTGCCCCGGCCGCGCGTCATCGCCACCACCACGGCGGATCTGGCGGAACGGGTGCGGGAAGGAAGCTTTTCACGCGCCCTGCTTGCCGAACTCGATTTTCTCGCCGCCACCTTGCCGCCCTTGCGCCAGAGGAGCGGCGACATCCAGGCCTTGCTGGCCGCGGCGCTGCGCCGTCAGGGCGTCCGGCCGGAGGAACGGCTGGGCGAGGAATTCGTCTCGCTGTGCCGGAACTACGACTGGCCGGGAAACCTTTACGAGCTGGATCAGGTGGTCGCCCGCCTGACGGTGATGGGCGAGCATGCGATCATCGGCCGCAACGACGTGCTGCGCCACGTTCCCTGGATCGCCGCCAACCAGCCCGACCCCGTACTCGCCGCGGCGCCGAAGACCGGAGAGGATGGCGTATCGCAGGGCAATCCCGATCATTGGACGGTCTGCGCCATCCAAGGCGACGCCGAAGCGCTCACCCGGCTTCATCCCGGCCTGCGCCGGGCTTTGCTGCATATGGGGCGGAACTACACGGGGCCCCTGTCGATGGAACAATTGGCGCGACAGGCGCATGTCAGCCCGTCGCATCTCAGTTTTCTGTTCCGCAACGAACTCGACACCTCGTTCAAAAGCCTGATGGGGCGGATTCGCATCCACCGCGCCAAGGAGGTGCTGAGCAGTTCGGCCCGCCAACCGATCACCGACGTCGCCCTGCAATTGGGCTATTCCGATCTCAGCCATTTCGAGAAGAGCTTCCGCAAGATCGTGGGCCTCAGCCCGCGCGAGTTCCGCCGCGGGGCGGCATCGGGCACGGATTCGTAAAAATTGATTGGATAGAGCCTTTTTCCGGCATCGATCTTGCCGGTTTTTCCGTCGGTTCTGCGTATCGCCGCCATCCTCCGGGCTCCTATAGTTTTTACCGGATAAGGATGGAGCGGCTCGATATGACGAGGATTGCGATCATCGGCGGCGGCTGCGCCGGCCTCGGCGCGGCCTATACATTGCTCAGGCGCATTCCTGCCGACTCCGATCACAGGGTCGCCCTGTACGAAGCGTTCGACCGCCTGGGCGGAAGGGCCTGGACGCGGACCACCCTCGACGGCATCGCCTTCGACCTCGGCCCGCAATATATCCAGGACCCCGACCCGGAGGTGAACCCCTGGATCGGAATCATCGACATACTCAATCAGTGGCTGCCGCCAGACCAGCAATTGGAGGTCATCCAGCCCGCGATCGACTCGCAATGGCGCGTCAATACTTCGAACGGCTGGCAAACCGTCGGGTTTCCGCCAGAGGCCATCCTGAACAACGAAATGACGATGCGGAACGGCTTTACCGCCGCCGAAAACACCAGCAACCAGCCGGCCCTCTACCAATCGCTGGGCAATACGCAAGAGGCCCAATTGGGGCAATTCGCCGGCGGTATCGGGCCGCTCGTCGAGTCCGCCGAGGCTTGGCAGTATATTGCGTCCGACAGCGCCCGGCAGGCCGACGTCCAGCCGGGCGAGGGGCAGAACCTGGACAACAAATACGTCAAACAGGGCATCGGCTTCCTGGTCCACACCTTCGGCCGATATCTCCAGGCGACCTATCAGGCTCCGGTCTTCACCGTAACGCTGGGCCAAACGGTCACCAAAATCGAACAGGCCGGCAATGAGATCAAAATCACCGTCAACGGACAGGAAAGCACTTTCGATTACTGCATCGTCACCGCATCCACCACGACCCTCCAGAACATAGCCTTCGTGCCCCCCTTCACTTATGAACGCAACAGGGCCTTGAGCTATGTCAGGCTCGGCTCCTACAAGAAGGTCGCCTTCATCCCCGCCCAGATGCCCGAGGGCCTCGCCGAGAACACCGAATATTCCCTGTTCGACGGCGAAGGATGCTGGATGTATTTCCGCCTGCCGACCAATTCGAGCCTTCTGGTCGGGGTCGCGGCCGGCAATTATGCGGCGGTGCTCGACCGGCTCGACGACGACGCCGCCGCGCAGCGCTTCGTCCAGGCCCTGAACACGGCCTATGGGGCGAATTCGGTCCAGCTGCCGCCAAACTGCATCGTCACCAATTGGTCGAGGCAGTTCCACGTCCGGGGTGCCTATTCCTTTACCCGCTATGACGGGGGAGACCCGGCCGATCCCTTCCCTCTCTCGGCGCGGGAGGTGATCACCCAGCCCATGGGACGGATACATTTCGCCGGCGAGGCGACCTGGACCGAGGCCTATGCCACGATTCATGGCGCCTACAAGTCGGGCAAGCGGGCCGCCGACGTCATTCTCGAGGCCGTGGGGCTGTAGTCCCCGCATCGATGCGCCGGAGAAGGAAGGCAGCCTTGGTTATCCGATGGTCAGAGTTTCCTACTGAGCGCTTGACGCCCGCCGACCTCGGTTCCATGCTGCCGCCTTCCCAAGGAATCCGGCGATGTCTTTCCTACTCATCGATAATTACGACAGCTTCACCTACAACCTCTTCCACTATCTCGGCGAGCTGGGAGCAGAGGTCGAGGTGGTGCGCAACGACGCGCTGAGCGCCGAGCAGGCGCTGGCCCGCAATCCGCGCGGCATCGTGCTGTCGCCCGGCCCCTGCACCCCCAACGAGGCCGGCATCTGCCTCGACGTCATCACCCTGGCCGCCAAGGCCCGCGTGCCGCTGCTGGGCGTCTGCCTGGGCCATCAGGCGATCGGCCAGGTGTTCGGCGGCGACGTGGTGCGCGCCCCGGTTCCGGTGCATGGCAAGACCGACCAGATCCACCATTCCGGCACCAGCCTGTTCACCGGCCTGCCCTCGCCCTATCTCGCCACCCGCTATCATTCGCTGGTGGTGAAGCGCGAGACCCTGCCCGCCTCCCTGGAGGTCACCGCCTGGACCGGGGACGGGCTGATCATGGGCCTGGCGCATAAGGAACTGCCGATCACCGGCGTGCAGTTCCATCCGGAGAGCATCGCCTCCGAGCATGGCCACGCGCTGCTGCGCAATTTCCTCGAGATCGCCGACCGCCATTCCGGCGCCAAAGCCGCCTGATGAGCGTTCCGTCCATGAAGCCGCTGCTGGCCCGTCTGGCCGAAGGCGCGCCGCTGTCGCGCGCCGACGCCGAGGCGGCCTTCGCGCTGATCATGGACGGACAGGCGACACCGGCGCAGATCGGCGCCTTCCTGATGGGGTTGCGCATCCGCGGCGAAACCGTCGACGAAATCGCCGCCGCCGCCACGGTCATCCGCGCCAAGGCGCAGACCATCGCCGCACCGCCCGGCGCCATCGACACCTGCGGCACCGGCGGCGATGCCAGCGGCACCTATAACATCTCGACCGCGGCGGCCATCGTCATCGCCGCCTGCGGCGTCCCGGTCGCCAAGCATGGCAACCGCGCCGTCTCGTCGAAGTCGGGCTCGGCCGACGTGCTGACCGCGCTGGGCGTCGATATCGGCGCCGACCAGTCGCTGGTGCTGCGCAGCCTCAACGAGAACAATCTCTGCTTCCTGATGGCGCCCCGCCACCACGCCGCCATGCGCCATGTCGCCCCGGTGCGTGAGGAGATGGGCCTGCGCACCCTGTTCAATCTGCTGGGGCCGCTGTCGAACCCGGCAGGGACGAAACGCCAGTTGCTGGGCGTGTTCGCCGAGCGCTGGGTGACGCCGTTGGCCGAAGTGCTGGGCCTGCTGGGCGCCGAGCGCGCCTGGGTGGTGCATGGCAGCGACGGCCTCGACGAACTGACCGTCACCGGGCCGTCCTCGGTCGCCGAATGGCACCAGGGCCGCGTCACCCGCTTCGAAGTCACCCCGGAAGCCGCCGGCCTGCCGCGCGCTCCCGCCGGCTCGCTCGCAGGCGGCGATGCCGCTTACAATGCCGCCGCCCTGCGCCGTCTGCTGGAGGGCGAGACCGGCCCCTATCGCGACGTTGTGCTGCTGAATTCCGGCGCCGCCCTGGTCGTCGCCGACAAAGCTTCCGGCCTGACCGAAGGCGTGGCCATGGCCGCCGCCGCCCTCGATGAAGGCCGCGCCAAGGCCTGCCTCGACAGGCTGATCGAGATCACCAACAAAGAGACCGTCAATTGACCGATATCCTGGCCGAAATCTGCGCCGAGAAGAAAAAGCACGTCGCCTTCGCGCAGTCCCTGCTGCCTTTCGAAAAACTGCTGGAGATGGCGGTCGAACAGCCGGACCCGCGCGGTTTCGCCAAGGCCCTGGCGGCCAAGGCCGAGACCGGCTTCGCGCTGATCGCCGAGATCAAGAAGGCTTCGCCCTCGGCCGGGCTGATCCGCCCCGACTTCGACCCGGCCTCGCTGGCCAAGGCCTATGAAGCCGGCGGAGCCGCCTGCCTCTCCGTGCTGACCGACATCCCCTATTTCCAAGGCCAGGACGAATATATGATCCAGGCGCGCGACGCCTGCCATCTTCCGGTGCTGCGCAAGGATTTCATGCTCGATCCCTGGCAGATCGTCGAATCCCGCGCCCTGGGCGCCGATTGCGTGTTGCTGATCCTGGCCGCTTTGTCCGACCACCAGGCCGATGAGCTGGAAGAGGCGGCGATGGAACTCGGCATGGATGTGCTGCTGGAAGTCCATGACGAAGCAGAGATGGAGCGCGCTCTGCGCCTGCGTTCGCCGCTGCTGGGCGTCAATAACCGCAATCTCAAGACCATGGTGACCGATCTGGCCGTCACCGAGCGCCTGGCCGAGATGGTGCCGGAAGGCCGTTTGCTGGTCGCCGAAAGCGGCCTGCGCACCCATGCCGATCTGCAGCGCCTGTCCCAGGCCGGCGCCCGCCGCTTCCTGGTCGGCGAGACCCTGATGCGCGAAGCGGATGTCACCGCCGCGACCCGCGCGCTGCTGGGGACTCTTTCATGATGGGCTTAATTTCCGGCCTGCGACTGCAGGCCCGCGCTGCCGATGGCCGTGGTCACACAGGCAACATAGCTTGGCGCGGTAGCCAAGCGGCTGGAAGCCGCGCCCCGCGTGCTTCGCACGCAACTTCAATGTTTTGTCGGCAAAGCCGACATGGCTTGAGGGACAAAAAATGACTCAGGATTTCACCCATTTCGACCACAAGGGACAGCCCCGCATGGTCGATGTCAGCGAAAAGCCGGTCACCCAGCGCAGCGCGACCGCCAAGGGCACGGTGCTGATCGCCGCCGAGACCCTGGCGCTGATCCGCTCCGGCGGCGGCAAGAAGGGCGACGTGCTGGCCGCGGCGCGCCTGGCCGGCATCATGGGCGCCAAGCGCACCGCCGACCTCATTCCGCTGTGCCATCCGCTCGGCCTCGATTCGGTCGAGATGGAACTGACCACCGAAGATTCCCCTCCGCGCGTCGAGATCACCGCGCGCTGCAAGGTGACCGGGCGCACCGGCATCGAGATGGAAGCGATGACCGCCGTTTCCGTGGCGGCGCTGACCGTCTACGACATGTGCAAGGCGGTCGACCGCGGGATGCGGATCACCGACATCCGGCTGGTCGAAAAGACCGGCGGACGCTCGGGCCACTTCACGGCTGATTGAGATCACATTATTGCCACTTTCCACCGTGATCTTGCGACAACTCTGGGTTGGGCAAGGGGTGGATGGTGCGCAGAACGATCAAGATTCTCGCCTTGTCGCTGTTGGCGCCTTTCGCGCTGACGGGGGCCTATCTGGGTGCCGCGGCTCTGGCCGGGCTGGTGCCGATCGGGCCCGCAACCGATCCGGCCCCCCGCGAAGTCGACATCTATGTCCATTCCAACGGCGTGCATGCCGACCTGCTTTTGCCGGTCGCGGCGCTCGACGTCGATTGGCGCCGGCGCCTGCCCTCCTATGACGATCCCGACGTCGCCGATGGCGGCTTTCCCTATCTGGCCTTCGGCTGGGGCGACCGCAGCTTCTATCTGAACACGCCGACCTGGGCGGATCTCGACGCCCAGACCGCTCTGCTCGCGCTCAGCGGATTGGACAGCTCGGTGATGCATGTCCAGTCAGCCTCCCCGCCGCCGCTCGGCCCCCGCACCGCCCGGCTCAGCCTGACCGCCGGGCAATATCACCAGCTGGTGGATTTCATCGACCAGAGCTTCCGCCATGACGGGACGGGCCTGCCGATCCCGATCGCCGGCGCGCATTATTACGGCAAGCACGACGCCTTCTTCGAAGGGCGCGGCCATTATTCGATGGTCACCACCTGCAACGAATGGACGCGCCAGGCCTTGTCCCACGCAGGCCAGCGCACGGCCATCTGGGCTCCGTTCGACATCGCGCTTTTCCACCATATGCGGACGTGAGCTTTCAGTGATTGTGGCGCTGATGCCCCCTGGCGGCCTCGGCAGCACTCCGGGCGGGTATCATTTCGGAGCCGCTTTGTCGACTTCCCTCGACGGCACATGAAATGTTTCCCGGCTCATGGAGTCGGCTTTCTCATTCGCCTTGGACGCCCCGACAGTTTCGTGGGACTCGCTTTTACCCTGCAAAACCAGCGCCCCCTTGTCCTTTATGCCTCCAGTCGGCGCGCCGGGTTTGTTCTTGCTGTAGGCGAGGCGGCAGTCCGGTTGCGGGCTGCAATTCTCCGCCGTAGTTTCGTCGGCCGCGTAGGCCGGCACGCCGATCGCGAGCAAGTATAAGCCTAACATGGCCAATCTGATCATTCTTGGGCCTCCTCGGCGGGCTTGGACGGCGGCAGGGAAAAAGTGACTGCCCGGTAACCAAAGACAAGCGGATGCTGGAAGACTTGTTGAAACTCCATGGAGGAGCTTGCCTTGTCGGAACCCGACAAGCTGGCGGCAGGCGCTCCTGCGGGCTCAACATCTTTCTTCGGAGCCGTAAACGAGGCGTGCGCCGCGCGGGCGATCTCCGAGGTGCTGCTCTCTTTGATATCCCGCGTCAGATATACCCGGCTTATAAGCCGCAGCTGAAACTTCGTTTTATAATGACCCTGGCTGGTATCCAGCACCTGATCCGTCACGCTGTAGGCTACGGCGCGTCTGACGAAGGTATCGGTGCAATAAATATGGGTTTTCGTATCTGAACACCATTGATCGAAGACGCCGGCGGCGGTCACGGGCGAGACACCATAGGTCTCGGCGACGGGAATTTTAATATTGAGGATGGTATTCCCGTCGCGGCTCGCCGAAAACAGGCCGCCTCCGCCCTTGCCTTCTCCGCTCGCCGAGACCTTGTGCTGGATGGTTATCCCTGGAAAACCGACGATGGACAGGGCTATCCGCTTTGCCTTGTCGTCGGCCTTGGCGATCTCGTATTCGTCCTGACGCCTGAATTCGTCGCCCTGCTTCACTGGAGTCGTGTCGGGAAAGACCGGCGCGTCACTTGGCCTTCCCATCCATTGGCGCAAATCGATATGGGCGATCCGGATCGCTTTTCCCAGCAGAGGAGCGTCCTCCGCGTCCGCCACCACCGCCCAGACATCCCCGACATTCATGTCTTCTTCAGGGGGATATACCGGCTGGATGCCCAGTCTCGCTATGGCGTCGTTCCAATCGGTCGCAACGTCTCCCGGGGGGAGTTGGGGCGAGGATGAATTGAGCGGCCGGACGAAAAGAATTATCACCGCGATGGCGAGCAAGCCGGACAGAACCGGCCAGAGCCACTTGCGAACACCATCAAGCATGATCCCCTTGCCCCCCAGATTCTGCCGAACGCCTCACCCGTATTCTGTTCATCACTCCGATCGACAATACAACTTAAGCGCGTATTTTTCAACGCGACACTTCTCCTCCCCCGCGAGATCACCTGCCCGGTCACCACGCGGCGGTCACTTGCGGCGCATCGCCCCTTGAGAGACCGGGAACTTTCCCTTGACGCCCCGATAGAACTAAAATAGAACAGGTGTGGATGTTTCACATTTGTTCCATGTCGGAAACGGGCTTTCGGGCGGAGAGGTTCTATGCTGACGCGCAAGCAATATGAGCTGCTGCTGTTCATCGATCAGCGCTTGAAAGAGCATGGTGTTTCCCCCTCCTTCGATGAAATGAAGGAGGCGCTGGACCTCAAATCGAAATCCGGCATCCATCGCCTGATCACCGGTCTCGAGGAGCGTGGCTTCATCCGCCGCTTGCCGCATCGGGCTCGCGCCCTAGAAGTGCTGAAGCTGCCCGAGAATCGCGGCGGCGAAACGGCGACGCCCGCTCCGTCCGAAACGCCGAACCCCGGCTTCACGCCCAATGTCATCCGCGGCGATTTCAAGCCCGCTCTGCCCGGCGCCATGATCGGCAACGAGGTCGAGGCCGTCGATCTGCCGCTGTTGGGCAAGATCGCCGCCGGCACGCCGATCGATGCCCTGTCCGATCCCTCCAACACTGTCGGCGTACCGGCCTCCATGCTGGGCGGCGGCGAACATTACGCCCTGACGGTCGAAGGCGATTCGATGATCGAAGCCGGCATCCTCGATGGTGACGTCGTGCTGATCAAGCGCTGCGACAGCGCCGAGAACGGCACCATCGTCGTCGCCCTGGTCGATGGCTACGAGGCCACCTTGAAGCGCCTGCGCCGCAAGGGCGCCTCGATCGCCCTGGAACCGGCCAACCAGAAATACGAGACCCGCATCTTCGGCCCCGACCGCGTCGCGGTGCAGGGCCGCCTGGTCGGATTGCTCCGCCAGTATTAGACCGATGCCCCGTGCGGGCGGAGTCTTGTCATCGTCCCCTAAATTCTGTGAATCAAGTTTGTTACCTTTGTAAAATTGTGTAAAAGCGGCCCGTTACCCTTGTAACGTGTCTCTCGATCAAATATAGATCGGCCATGATCGAACAAGGGCAGCTCGTACGGCGGCGTTACCCCAGTGGACGAAAAAGAGTCCTTGTTACGGTGGGGTGCCTGGCTGTCTTGTTTTTTGCCGTCAAACGCGATCTGAGCGCTTTTGGCGAGGTTTCCCAAATCGAAAAGCTCGATGGCGGCGTTTATTCTCCGCCGACGATCGGCAGCGCCATCCGGTTCATCGCCGAGATGAACACCTACATCTACCACGAGGCCCGCTGCGACCGCATTGCGCCGGACGACGCCGCAATGATCGAAGACAAGGTGGCCGCCGGGGTGCGCGTCGATTTTCCAGGCTGGTGGCTGGCCGACAATCTCGCCCTGAAGGCCAGGACTTGGGTGGCACATCGGCATATCGACGACATTTCCTGCACCCACGCCACGGTCGATATCCCGACGACGATCCTCAACAATATCAAATATTACCAGAACCGCGGCTGACCGGCCGCCGTTCGGCAAATTACCTCTCGCCCCCGCCGTCCCGACGTGCATATTTAGCGGCAAATCTATCGCCATATCAGGAAACCATAATGAGCGGCAAAGCCAGCTTCCCGAACCTGCACGTCATCGATCACCCGCTGGTCCAGCACAAGCTGACCCATATGCGCGACAAGCGCACCTCGACCAAGACTTTCCGCCAGCTGCTGCGCGAAATCTCGCTGCTGATGGGTTACGAGATCACCCGCAATCTGCCGCTGGCCTATGAGCCGGTCGAGACACCCATCACCACCTTCGACGCGCCCGTGATCGCCGGCAAGAAGCTGGCGGTGGTGCCGATCCTGCGCGCCGGCGTCGGCATGGCCGACGGCCTGCTCGACCTGCTGCCCTCGGCCCGCGTCGGCCATATCGGCGTCTATCGCGACCACGACACCCACCGCCCGGTCGAATATCTGGTCAAACTGCCGGAAACCGAAGGCCGCCTGTTCATCCTGACCGATCCGATGCTGGCCACCGGCTATTCCGGCGCCCATGCGGTCGAGGTGCTGAAGCGCAATGGCGTGCCGGCCGAGAACATCCGCTTCATGGCGCTGGTGGCCGCGCCCGAAGGCGTGAAACTGCTGTGCGAAGCGCATCCGGACATCGAAGTCTATGTCGCCGCCGTCGATGATCACCTCAACGAGAACGCCTATATCGTCCCCGGCCTGGGTGATGCCGGCGACCGGCTGTTCGGCACGAAATAAACTTGCCGGAATCCGCCCATCTTCACCGTCTCCCCGCGATAAAAATCTGATTGATCGATCAGAAAATTATTCATAGATTAGAAATAGTCTGGGAAGACGGTGATTTCTGGGGGATTGCACATGAGCGGTGCCAGGTCCATGGAACTCAAAGCGCGGCCGGAGGCTCTCAGCCTCAAGGCCGGCGAAACCGCTGTCATCGTCATCGACATGCAGAACGCCTATGCGTCGAAGAACGGTTATGTCGATCTGGCCGGTTTCGACATTTCCGGCGCCGCCGGCACCATCGGCAATATCGACAAGGTTCTGAAAGCCGCGCGTAAGGCCGGCATCCAGGTGGTTTATCTGCAGAATGGCTGGGACCCCGACTATGTCGAGGCCGGCACCGAACTGTCGCCCAACTGGCACAAATCCAACGCGCTGAAGACGATGCGCCGCAATCCCAACCTGCAGGGCCAGCTGCTGGCGCGCGGCGGCTGGGATTACGACATCGTCGACGCCCTCGCCCCGCAGCCGGGCGACATCCGCGTGCATAAGACACGCTATTCCGCCTTCTTCAATTCCCAGCTCGACAGCATCCTGCGGGCGCGCGGCATCCGCAATCTGGTGTTCGTCGGCATCGCCACGAATGTCTGCGTCGAATCCACCCTGCGCGACGGCTTCCACCTCGAATATTTCGGCGTGATGCTGGAAGACGCGACCCATCATCTGGGCCCGGAATTCCTGCAGAAAGCCACAGTCTACAACGTCGAAACCTTCTTCGGCTGGGTCTCCACCGTCGATGATTTCCTGTCCAGCGTGAAAGACATCTAACCAGCTCAAGGAGTTCGCCATGCCCAAGCAGTCGATCAATCCCCCCGGGTTTCCCAAGCCTCTGGCGCCTTATTCGTCGGGGACCCAGGCCGACGGAGTGGTCTATGTCTCGGGCACCCTGGCGATCAATCCCGACGGCTCCTTCGCCCATGTCGGCGACGCGGCAGGCCAGACCCGGCATGTGCTCGAGACCATCAAGGCGGTGATCACCGCCGCCGGCGGCACCATGGACGACGTCACCTTCAATCATGTGTTCCTGACCGATTGGGCCAACTACCAGGCCATCAACGCGGTCTATGCCGAGTATTTCCCCGGCGACAAGCCGGCCCGCTTCTGCATCCAGTGCGGTCTGGTGAAGCCGGAATTCCTGGTGGAGATTGCCAGTGTCGCACATGTCGGGAAGCGCTGAGTCCCTGACCATCGACGGGCTGGCCGTCACGCTGTACGGCCCGGCCGACGGCACGCCCGTCCTGATGTCGGCCGGCCTGGGCGGCCATGGCGCCTATTGGAAACCGCAGGCCGCCGCCCTGTCCGAACAGGGTTTCCGCGTCATCCTCTATGATCACCGCGGCACCGGCGCCAGTTCGCGGGCCCCCCTGCCCTCGCCCTATTTCGCCCGCCATCTGGCCGCCGACATGGCCAAGATCATCGACGGGCTCGATATCCATGCCGCCCATATCGTCGGCCATGCCGCCGGCGGCATCGCCGGGCTGGAGCTGGCGCTGCGCCATCCGGACAAGGTGGCGTCGCTGGCCGTGGTCAATGGCTGGGCGATAGCCGACCCGCATTTCAAGCGCTGCTTCGAGATCCGCACCGCCATTTACAAGGCCGGCGGCCCGCTGGCCTATCTCAAGGCCCAGCCTTTGTTCCTGTTTCCCGCCGAATGGATCTCCAACCATCTCGACGAGCTGGACGAACAGGCGGCGCACCATGCGCCCGGCTTCCAGGACGAGGCGACGTTGAAGGCGCGCATCGGCGCCCTGGCCGGCTTCGACGTCTCGGGCGATCTCGGCGGCGTGCGCTGTCCGGTGCTGGTGATCGGCAGCGAGGACGACATGCTGGTGCCGGTCCGTTCTTCACGCCAGCTGGCGGCGGGTCTGCCCAATGCCGTGCTGGTGCTGATGCCGCGCGGCGGGCACGCGGTCAACATCACCGAACCCACGGCCTTCGACTCCCATCTCATCGGCTTTCTGGAAAAAGCAGGACGGTAATCATGGAAATCGGCGTCTTCATTCCGATCGGCAACAATGGCTGGCTGATCTCCGAGAATGCTCCGCAATACATGCCGAGCTTCGACCTCAACAAAGAGATCGTGCTGAAGGCCGAGAAATACGGCTTCGACTTCGCCCTTTCGATGATCAAGCTGCGCGGATTCGGCGGCAAGACCCAGTTCTGGGAGCATAATCTCGAAAGCTTCACCCTGATGGCCGGCCTGGCCGCGATCACCGAGCGGATCAAGATCTTCGCCACGGTGGCGACCCTGACCATCCCGCCCGCCATCTGCGCCCGCATGGCGAACACCATCGATTCGATTTCCCATGGCCGCTTCGGCGTCAATCTGGTCACCGGCTGGCAAAAGGCCGAATATGACCAGATGGGCCTGTGGCCGGGCCAGGAGCACTACACCAAGCGCTACGACATGCTGGCGGAATATGCCCAGATCCTGCGCGATCTGTGGGATACCGGGGTGTCGGACTTCAAGGGCGACTATTTCCAGATGACCGACTGCAGGGTCAGCCCGCAACCCTCGGCCCCGGTGAAGCTGATCTGCGCCGGCAGCTCGGACGAAGGCCTGGCCTTCTCGGCCAAATATGCCGATTACGCCTTCTGCCTGGGCGTCGGCGTCAACACCCCGACCGCCTTCGCCTTCAACAATAAGCGCCTGGCCGCCGCCACCGAAAAGACCGGCCGCCATGTCGAGACCTTCGTGCTGATGATGATCATCGCCGACGAGACCGACGAAGCCGCCGAGGCCAAGTGGCAATCCTACCGCGACGGGGTCGACGAACCGGCGGTCGCCTGGCTGAAGGCGCAGAGCGCGCCCAATGCCGTGTCGAAGACCACCAATGTGGTGCAGCTGTCCGACACGGTGTCGGCGGTGAACATCAATATGGGCACCCTGGTCGGTTCCTATGCCAAGATCGCCGCCATGCTGGACGAGATGGCGACGGTCGAAGGCACCGGCGGCGTGCTGCTGACCTTCGACGATTTCGTTCAGGGGGTGGAAAATTTCGGGACTCGTATCCAACCTTTGATGAAGACCCGGCAGCATCTCTTGGCGAAGGCCTGACAGGAAACCCATGCGCACCATTCCCCATTTCATCGGCGGTTCCCCTTTGGCCGGCACCGGCCGCACCAGCGACGTGTTCGATCCCAATACGGGCAAGGTTCAGGCCAAGGTGACTTTGGGCGACAAGGCCCTGCTCGACAAGGCGGTCGCCGACGCCAAGGCGGCCCAGATCGGCTGGGCGGAGATGAACCCGCAGCGGCGCGCCCGCGTGATGTTCGAGTTCAAGCGCCTGCTGGAAGCCAATATGGACGAACTGGCCCATCTGCTGTCGTCCGAACATGGCAAGGTGATCACGGACAGCAAGGGCGACATCCAGCGCGGTCTGGAAGTGGTCGAGTTCGCCTGCGGCATCCCGCATCTGATGAAGGGCGAGTATACCGGCGGCGCCGGTCCGGGCATCGACGTCTATTCGATCCGCCAGCCGCTCGGCGTGGTGGCCGGCATCACTCCGTTCAACTTCCCGGCCATGATCCCGATGTGGATGTTCGCCCCGGCCCTGGCCTGCGGCAATTCCTTCATCCTCAAGCCCTCCGAGCGCGATCCTTCCGTTCCGGTGCGTCTGGCCGAACTGGCGATCGAAGCCGGACTGCCCAAGGGCGTGCTGAACGTCGTGCAGGGCGACAAGGAAGTGGTCGATGCCATCCTCGACCATCCCGACATCAAGGCGGTCAGCTTCGTCGGCTCGTCCGACATCGCGCAGTACGTCTATGGCCGCGGCGCCGCCGCCGGCAAGCGCATGCAGTGCATGGGCGGCGCCAAGAATCACGGCATCATCCTGCCCGACGCCGATCTCGACCAGGCGGTCGCCGACATCATGGGCGCCGCCTATGGCTCGGCCGGCGAACGCTGCATGGCCCTGCCCGTCGTGGTGCCGGTCGGCGAGGAAACCGCCAAGCGCCTGCGCCAGAAGCTGGTCGCCGCCGCCGAGTCCTTACGGGTCGGCATCTCGACCGATGCCGAGGCCCATTACGGCCCGGTGGTGAGCGCCGCCCACAAGAAGAAGATCGAAAGCTATATCCAGCTGGGCGTCGACGAAGGCGCGGAACTGGTGATGGATGGGCGCGGTTTCAGCCTGCAAGGCCATGAGGAGGGCTTCTTCCTGGCCCCGACCCTGTTCGATCATGTGAAGCCGAGCATGAAGACCTATCAGGACGAAATCTTCGGCCCGGTCCTGCAGATGGTGCGCGCCGAAAGCTTCGCCGAGGCGCTGCAGCTGCCCAGCAAGCACGCCTATGGCAACGGCGTCGCCATCTTTACCCGCAACGGCGACGCCGCGCGCGAATTTGCTACTGAAGTCGAAGTCGGCATGGTGGGGATCAACGTACCCATTCCGGTCCCGGTGGCCTATCATAGCTTCGGCGGCTGGAAGCGCTCGGGCTTTGGCGATCTCAACCAATATGGCTCCGATGGCGTCCGCTTCTTCACCCGCGTGAAAACCGTCACCCAACGCTGGCCCAAAGGGGGCCCGGTTACCGACCAGAGCTTCGTGATTCCCACGATGAAATAACGAACGGCCAAGCCGTCGCTTCCCCAGGAGGAAACAATGTTCCAGCAGTCTCTCGAAACCCTTCGCAAGAAGAGCAACCGCTCGAAGTACGACAATTTCATCGGCGGAAAGTGGGTTGCTCCCAAGGGTGGGCAATATTTCGACAATATCAGCCCGATCAATGGCGAAGTGCTGTGCCAGGTGGCCCGCTCGCAAGCCGAGGATGTCGAGCTGGCGCTCGACGCCGCCCATGCCGCCCGCGAGAAATGGGGCCGCACCTCGGTTGCCGAGCGCTCCAACATCCTTTTGAAGATCGCCGACCGCATGGAGGCGAACCTCGAGACGCTCGCCATCGCCGAGACGCTCGATAACGGCAAGCCGATCCGCGAGACCCGCGCCGCCGACATTCCGCTGGCGATCGACCATTTCCGCTATTTCGCCGGCTGCGTCCGCGCCCAGGAAGGATCGATCGGCGAGATCGACCACGACACCGTCGCCTATCACTTCCACGAACCGCTCGGCGTAGTCGGCCAGATCATTCCGTGGAACTTCCCGATCCTGATGGCGGCGTGGAAGCTGGCCCCGGCTTTGGCCGCCGGCAATTGCGTCGTGCTGAAGCCGGCCGAGCAGACGCCGATGGGCATCATGGTGCTGATGGACATCGTCGGCGATTTGCTGCCGCCCGGCGTGCTGAACATCGTCAACGGCTATGGCCGCGAAGCCGGCAACGCGCTGGCCACCAGCAAGCGCATCGCCAAGATCGCCTTCACCGGCTCGACCGCCACCGGCAAGCACATCATGAAGGCCGCCGCCGACAGCCTGATTCCGGTGACCCTGGAGCTGGGCGGCAAATCGGCCAACATCTTCATGGCCGACGTGATGGATGCCGACGACGAGTTCTTCGACAAGGCGATGGAAGGCTTCGCCATGTTCGCCCTCAACCAGGGCGAGGTCTGCACCTGTCCGTCCCGCGCCCTGGTGCATGAGAAGATCGCCGACAAGTTCCTCGAACGCGCCGTGCAGCGCGTCAAGAAGATCAAGCTCGGCCATCCGCTCGATCCCAGCACCATGGTCGGCGCCCAGGCCTCGCAGGCGCAGCTCGACAAGATCCTCGGCTATCTCGATGTCGGCCAGAAGGAAGGCGCCAAGGTGCTCACCGGGGGCAAGCGCACCGATCACGGAGCGGATACTAAGAACGGCTTCTATGTCGAACCGACCATCTTCCGCGGCACGAACGATATGCGCGTCTTCCAGGAAGAGATCTTCGGGCCGGTCGTCTCGGTGACCACCTTCAAGGATCTGGACGACGCCATCAAGATCGCCAACGACAGCGATTACGGCCTCGGCGCCGGCGTCTGGTCGCGTAACGGCACCGACGCCTATCGCCTGGGCCGCGGGCTGGAAGCCGGCCGCGTCTGGACCAATTGCTACCACCTCTATCCGGCCCATGCGGCCTTCGGCGGGTACAAGCAGTCCGGCATCGGCCGCGAGACCCACAAGATGATGCTCGACCACTATCAGCAGACCAAAAATCTGCTGGTCAGCTACAGCCCGAAGGCCCTAGGCTTCTTCTAAGTTTTCCGAGGGGCGAAATCTGAGCGGGGTCAGGCTTGCCTGACCCCGCATCTTTATAAAAAGACGGGGGAGTGAATGTACCAACCGAGTACGTACGCGGTGGCGCTGATTTTCATGGCCATCAGCATGTTCAGCTGGGGTTCGTGGGCGAACACCATCAAGGCCACCAAGAACTGGCCGTTTCCGCTGCTCTATTGGGATTACGTGATCGGCGTCGTCGGCGCCGCCCTGATCTACGGCCTGACCCTGGGCAGCACCGATGCCGGCCCCACCAGCTTCATGGCCAACCTGAGTGATTCCAGCACCAATGCCTGGGTCCTGGCCATCGCCGGCGGCGCAATCTTCAATGTCGCCAATCTGCTGCTGGTCGCCGCCATCGATGTGGCCGGCCTGGCCGTCGCCTTCCCGGTCGGTATCGGCCTGGCCCTGGTGGTCGGCGTGATCTGGAGCTACATCCTGGCCCCGCAGGGCAATCCGCTGCTGCTGTTCGGCGGCGTCGCCCTGGTGATGGCCGCCATCGTCGTCGACGCGATGGCCTTCCGTCTGCGCGACGCCGGCGGCCCCAAGGGCGGCGATGCCAAAAAGGGCATCATCCTGTCGCTGCTGTGCGGCGTGCTGATGGGCAGCTTCTTCCCGCTGGTGGCGCGCGCCGGCGAAGGCGAAGGCGGCCTCGGCCCCTATGCCGTGCTGTTCGTCTTCTCGCTGGGCGTGGCGCTGTCGGCCATTCCGGTCAACGGCATCCTGATGAAGAAGCCGATCACCAACACCCCGCCGGTCTCGTTCGGCGATTACGGCAAGACCGGCTTCGCCAACCATTTCTGGGGCGTGTTGGGCGGCGCCATCTGGTGCACCGGCGCCATGGCGGCCTTCGTCGGCGGCCACTCGGCGCTGGTCGGTCCGGCCACCTCCTACGCCATGGGCCAGGGCGCGACCATGGTGTCGGCCCTGTGGGGCGTGTTCGTGTGGAAGGAATTCGCCGCCGCTCCGGCCGCTTCGCGCCGGCTGCTGGCACCGATGTTCATCCTGTTCATCGCCGGGCTGCTGACCATCGCGGTCGCGCCGCTGTATTGAGGGTAGAGTCATGACCAAAAAAACCGACATCCTGGTGGTCGGCAGCCTGGGCTACGACTATGTCGCCAGCGGCAAGACCATCCCCACCCCGGGGCAGACCATCCTCGGGCACAGCTTCGCCACCTTTCTGGGCGGCAAGGGCAACAATCAGGCTGTCGGCGCCGCGCGCGCCGGCGGCAAGGTGACGTTCCTCGGCCGCGTCGGCCAGGACGATCCGGCCGTCAAGATCCGCGCCGGCCTGGCCGAAGCTGGCGTCGACGACGCCTATGTCGACGCGGTGCCCGGCTCGTCGCAGATCGCCATGATCCTGACCGCCGACGATGGCGAGAATTGCATCGTCGTCGTCTCCGGCGCCAATGCCACCATCTCGGCCGACGTGGTGCGCGGCAAGGCCAAGGCGTTCGAAACGCCCGGCTATGTGCTGGCCCAGCTGGAAACCCCGATCGACGGCGTGACCGAGGCGGCCAAGCTGGCGCGCCAGAACGGCGCGATCTTCATCCTCGACCCGGCGCCGGCCCAGCCGCTGCCGGAAGAGCTGCTGAAGCATGTCGACTGGTTCACCCCGAACGAGACCGAGGCCAAGGCCTATATCGGCTTCGATGCGGACAAGGAGCCCCTGCGCGCCGCCCGCGCCATCCAGGCCCTCGGCCCGCGCAATGTGGTGCTGAAATTGTCCTCGAAGGGCGCGGTGGTGCTGGAACAGGGCAAGCCGGCCTTCTGGGTGCCCGCCTGCAAGGTGACGGCGGTCGACACCACGGCAGCGGGCGACAGCTTCAACGGCGCTTTCGCCGTGGCCCTGTCCGAGGGCAAGGAAGCGGTCGACGCGGTGCGTTTCGCCTGCGCCGCCGCCGCCATCTCGGTCACCCGCCGCGGCGCCGGCCCGTCCATGCCGCAGCGCGCCGAAATCGAGGAGATGCTGAAGACTCCCCTCGCCCCCATCCAACAGCTGGCTGATTGAAATGCTGAAACGCTTCCTCGTTGCTCTTTCCCTCGTCGCCACCGCCGCGGCCGCCAAAGAGCCGGCGCTGGTCATCTATGACAACGACTTCTACGGCCCGACCAGCGCCGACATCATCCCGCTGCTGGCCAGCCCGGATGTGAAAGTGCTGGGCTTCACCGTGGTCAGCGGCGATGGCTGGCGCGACGAGGAGGCGGCTTACCTGATGCGGTCGATGGAGATCTTCCACCGCACCGACATTCCGGTCTATCTCGGCGCCGTCGATCCCTTGATCAATTCCCAGCCGCGCCTGGAAGCCTGGCAGAAGACGCACGGCAAGTTCGTCTGGAAGGGTGCGTGGAACGATTCCTCGATGGGCCCGCTGTTCCACCCGACCGAGCCTTATAAGATCGGCCCGATCGAGGAAGGCCAGCCGACCGCACTGCAGGCGCAGAAGGAAGGCGCCGTGCAGTTCATGCTGCGCATGGTGCACGAGCATCCGCACCAGGTGACCATCGTCGCCGCCGGCCCGCTGACCAATCTGGCGCTGGCGCAAAGGCTCGATCCGGAATTCGCCGGCCTGGCGAAGGAACTGATCTTCATGGGCGCGCTGATCGACACCAACCTGGCCCAGGTGACCGAAAGCGCCAATTTCGCCGTCGATTTCAACATCATCTTCGACCCGGAAGCGGCGCATATCGTCTTCACCGCGCCCTGGGCCAAGATCACCTCGATCGGCGACATCAGCAACCACACCTTCATGACCGACAAGGCCTATAAGGCCCTGACCGCCAAGAAGACCCCGGTCACCGAGCTGCTGGCCAAATATCCATGGCAGCTGCCGATGTGGGACGAGCTGACCACCGCGATCTATATCGACCCCAGCCTGATCACCAAGGAAGTGGTCGCCTATATGGATGTCGACATCGATCATGGCGAGCATTACGGCGTGGTCCATGTCTGGCCGGAAGCCACCCATCCGGGCTTGGGCGAGCAGAAGGTGCATGTGGTGCTGGATGTCGACAAGGAACGCTTCCTGACCCAGTTCATCAAGGCCGCGCAGTCGAAGGAAGCCTATACGCCGGGGCAGTGACGGCTACGCGGCCTCATCCGGGGTTATCACGGCAATTTCGAACGGCAGGAAATGCTTCGTATTGCGCGTGACGATCACAAGGTCATGCGCCTTTGCGATCCCGGCAATAGCGGCGTCCGCCATTCCAGGATCATGACCTGCAGTGATCGCTTTGGCTTCCAGCTGCCCCGCAATCGCAGCGGCTGGCAAGTCCAGCCCCAGGATGCTGTCGTCATAGGCTGCGATGAGACCTGACAGCCATAGCCGCAAACCGGCGGCTTTGGCTGTTGCGCCCTTGCGATCGAGAAGCGCAATGCCCTTCTCGATCTCTTGAATCGTCACGACTGACAGGAACAGCCTGTTCTCGCCATCCATCCGTTCCAGCCACGCAAGAAACTCTGCCGAGGCTTCAGCCCTCGCCGGCGACAGCATCGAGATGACGTTCGTATCGAGAAGGAAACCGCTCAAAGGTCGACAGGCCGGGACGGTGATCGGTTGCGCTCGAACTCACCGCCGGGGAACGTCTGAAGATACGCAGCCAGCCCTCCGCGCTTGCGCTCCATCGCTTTGCGCGCAATCTCGGCAGCTTCCAGGGACACAAGAGCGGCAACGGGCTTGCCATGACGGGTGATCGTCACGAACTCGCCCTTGATGGCCTCGTCTACCAAGCCGGAAAAGCCGGCCTTGGCATCCTTCAAATTGATCATAACCATGGCAGCGCACTGCTTAAAAGTGGTCACTTGTGACTACAATAGGGACTCATCGCCCCAAAGGCAACGTCGACACCGTGAATGCCTTGTAAACGATCATTTTTTGGGCAGCAAACGGCGCGGAATTGATCATTTTCGATCGGTTCCGCGCCGTTCTCATGTCCGTTTTATGACAAAAAAATGAGGCAAACCGCCACCTTGGTATAGGTGGCCCCGAATGGCACGGATATTGCGGTGCACAATCCCTAATTCATCACTGGGGAATACCAATCAATGCCAGCTTCCACCCTGCCGTCCCGGCGTCGCCTGGGCGCATCGCCCTTCGTTTTGCTGAGCCTCATGATCGCCGCGCCGGCCTTCGCCGATGCCGATACAGGCGGCCTCGACGAGATCAAGGTGGTGGGGCAAAAGCAGGAAACCAGTCTGCAGAAGGCGCCGGACGCCATCACCGCGATCACCGCCGCAGCACTCGAACAGAACAATGTGACCTCGCCGCTCGACCTCAACGGCATGGTTCCCGGCATGGTGATCACCACCAGCGAAGGCTATGACCGCTCGGTCACCATCCGCGGCGTCGGCTTCAACACTCCGCAGGTCGACAGCGCCCAGCCGTCCGTTTCCTATCACGAGGACGGCATCTATATCGCCAATCCGGTAGCGCTGAATTCCGGCTTCCTCGACGTCGACCATATCGAAGTGCTGCGCGGCCCGCAGGGCACCGTGTTCGGCCAGAACTCGCTGGGCGGCACGCTGAACGTCATCGCCAAGCAGCCGACCTTCGACGCCATCACCGGCTTCGCCAATTTCACCACCGGTTCCTACGATCTGGTCCATTCGACCGCGGCGATCAACATTCCGGTCAGCTCGACCTTTGCGATTCGGGCGGCGGGCGATCAGGTCTATCAGCAGGGCTATGTCCATGCGACCCAGGTGCCGGGCAGCAACGGGCGCTACGACCTCAGCGACCAGAACAATTACCATGGCCGCGTGATCGCGCTGTGGAAGCCGACCGACGACCTGTCCGTCGAGTTCCGCGGCGAACATGCCGAGGCGCATCAGCACGAAGCCGAAGGCAAGAACATCTACGACCCCGATCCGAATCCCTACAAGGAGACCTCGGACTGGCCGGGCAAGTTCACCTATGACCAGGATGTCGTCGCCGGCATCGTCACCTATAATCTGCCCTTCGCCGTGCTGAAGTCGCTGACCAGCTGGCAGCAGGTCAATCAGGGCCTGTCGGTCAATGAGGACGGCCTCGACCTCGCCATCACCGGATCGGGCACCAATCCGCTGTTCCTCGGCCATGACGTGCAATGGTTCACCCACGATTCCCAGACCATCACCCAGGAAATCAACCTCAGCTCGCAGCCCGGCACCAAGCTGGACTGGGTGATCGGCGGCTTCTATCTGCATAACCGCTACAAGGTCGCCTACGACCAGTACCAGGCCTATGAGGGCAACGATTACACGCCCAATCTGCTGAACCAGTATGGCAATCCGCCCGCCGAGGCGCTGGCCAATCTCTATAGCGAGCTGGTATTCCCCAATCAGGGCGTCGAAGTGCGGAAGTCCTATTCCGCCTATGGCCAGGGCACCTATCACCTGCTGGACGATCTGCGCATCACCGCCGGCGTGCGCTATTCGCTCGACCGCAGCGCCACCATCTTCAGCGAATATTTCCTGCCCGGCATCAATGAGGGCCAGACGGCCGAGAAGATCACCTACCGTTTCGCCGCCGATTACGACCTGACCCCGACCAACCTGCTCTATGCCAGCTATTCCACCGGCTTCAAGCCGGGCGGCGGCAATCTGACCGAATATCCGATCACCGTTCCGCTGCAATACCGGCCGGAAACCGTCACCGCCTATGAGATCGGCTCGAAGAACACCTTCTTCGACAAGCGCCTGACGCTGAACCTCGCCTCCTTCTACTACAAGGACCGCAACATGCAGTTCGAGGCCGAGGATCTGAACTATTACCAGGGCGGCGTCGGCAATGTGCCCGACGTCGATATCTACGGCCTGGAAGGCGAGATCTCGGCGCTGCTGCCCTATCACCTGCGCTTCGACCTCAACGCCACCGCCGAGCGCGGCAAGGTCGCCTCGCATTATTCGACCATCGATTTCGAAAGCGGCCTGCTCGCCAACAACGCCTTCATCAACCAGTACGGCATCAACGCCTTCTATGGCTGCACCTTCGTGCCGGCCAGCACGCTCTACAGCCCCGCCTGCGCGCCGCTGGCCGCCCTGCGCAATGGCGCCTTCCGCGACACCTATGGCAACGCCCCGCCCAACATGCCGGAATTCACCGGCACGGCCAGCCTGAGCCATACTCTGGATTTCAAGGACGGCTCCTCGCTGCTGTCGCGCGTGGGCGTGCAATATCGCGACGATTACTCGAACACGGTGTTCGGCAAGACCCCGATCTACACCGTGCCGGGCTACACCATGGTCAATCTCTATTTCGACTATGTGCTGGCCGACGGCCAGTGGGACGCCGCGTTCAGCGTCACCAACCTGACCGACCGCGCCGCCATCCTGTCGCGCTTCACCAACCAATATGGTGGCGAGACCACCCAGCAATATGCCGCGCCGCGTGAATTCTTCTTCAAGGTGGGGTATCAATTCTAGCCCGGATTTCTCAAACCCTTGACGCTGGCACGGAGGAAAAAATGGCGACAGGTCAGGCGCCGGAGGCAGCCAAGCCTGGCTGGCTTGGCAACGACGGCAACGCAGCCTGTCGCCATTTTTTCCCCGCCCCTTCGGGGTCGCGTTGCGGCGGACGCCCAGCTTCACACGGCATTAGCCAAGCCAGCCAGGCTTGGCGGCATGCCGTGTCTCGCTGGATCGTCTCCCCGCAACGCGATGCCAACGCCAAG